>Ga0272443_10000086_pt1 | contig 179848 bp, 148 predicted proteins | sample SSMAcet12_FD_193581 | JGI IMG/M metagenome (GOLD analysis project Ga0272443, IMG submission 193581) | Marine sediment archaeal communities from Little Sippewissett salt marsh, Falmouth, MA, United States - SSM-Acet-12 | ecosystem: Environmental > Aquatic > Marine > Wetlands > Sediment ... | reverse complement strand
CGGATAAACCGGCAGGGGCCGTTTTGCGGGTCGGACTTTCCCTGTTAGCCGATGAACTTTAATTCCCCGGGGGTAAACCCCGGGGGGATGGACTCTACCTATGACAACCTATATCAGGACGGGACCCCCCATTCCCTATTCCCCATTCCCCATTCCCCATTCCCTATTCCCCATTCCCCATTCCCCATTCCCCATTCCCATCTGAAATGATAACATATTTCCCGTCTCGAATACGGAGTCCGCAAATGAACAACTGGTACGCCGAATTGAACAAGCCCCCGCTCACCCCGCCGAACTGGGTCTTCTCCCCGGCCTGGATCGTCCTCTACGCGATGATCGCCGTCGCGATCATCCTCTACTACCGGGCCCCGAACAAGCGGGGGGTCGGCCTGACCTCGGCTCTCCTCGCGCTCCACCTGGCAACGAATTTCGCCTGGTCCTACTTCTTCTTCGGGCTCCAATCCCCCGCGCTGGCCCTGGCCGACATCATCCTGCTCGACCTGACCCTGGTCCTGCTCATCCCCCGGTTCCGGCGGGCGAAGCCCGCCGCCGGGGCCCTGCTCGTCCCCTACCTGCTCTGGGTACTCTTCGCGACTTACCTCAACTACGGGATACTGAGGCTGAACTGACCCCCGGGCCGCCAAACCGGCCGAACCGCAATGGAGGAAAAAGCTGTTATGGAAAAGCTGATCGCACTGGTCTTCTCCAACCCTTCCGTCTCCCTGCTGGTCCTCGGGGTGATCGGGGCCCTGGTCTCCCTCGCCCGCCGGCCGAAGCCGCGGAACCGGCCGGTCGTCGTCGAGGCCTTCACCGCCCATTTCTTCCTCTTCAGCGTCGGGATCGGCTACCTCTACAACTTCGTGATGCACGTCTTCTTCGGCGAGTTCACGGCCCGGTTCATCGGCTGGGCCGACAGCCCCTTCCAGACCGAGGTGGGTTTCGCCAGCCTGGGGATGGGGGTGGCGGGGATCCTCGCCTTCCGCCGGGGCCTCTCCTTCCGGGTTGCCGCCTTTCTCCCGCCCGCCTTCTTCCTCTGGGGCGCCGCCGGTGGGCACATCTACCAGATCGCCAGAACCGGGAACCTGGCGCCCGGAAACGCCGGGGCCATCCTCTGGACCGACCTCCTCCTCCCGGTGATCGGCTTCGCCCTCCTCTGGCTGCAGAAGAAAAACCCCCTCCCCTCCGGGAATGGAATTATCGAAAAAACTGGGAATAAAGCGGCTCCCGGTTACGACTGTTAGGTAGGCGGCTTTGCCCGTCCGCCCGAACCCGGGTCGGCGGGAACCAGAGCGATAAGAATTTATCGGCTTGACGGACCCCTTTTGTATGGTAATAATAGTTACCATATGGAAACTATTATTACCATAGGTTAGGAGGCTTTTATGAACTTCACCGAACCGCTGAACCGGATCCTGGGCCGGCTCTCCAGGGTCAGGATCTTGAGATTTATGATCAGGTCCGGTGTCTCGATGAGCGGGAGGGAGATCGCCCAGGCGATCGGACTCTCGCACGTCCAGTGCAATTCCGCCCTCCGGGAACTGGCCGAGCAGGGGATCGTATCCGTCCGCCGGGTGGGCCGGGCGAATTTATACGAACTGCAGACGGATCACATTATCATTCGGGAATTGCTCCAGCCTCTCTTCCGCCGGGAACAGGAACTGGAAAAACGGCTGGCGGAGATTGTCGTCCGGCACCTGAGCGCCAAGCCCGAATCCCTGATTCTTTTCGGGAGCGTGGCCCGGGGGACCGAGGGCCCCGCCAGCGATATCGATCTGCTCTGCGTGGTCTCGGATCAGCGTTTGGCGGGGAGCGGCGAAAAGGAATTGCTGGAGGCCGGGGAGGAAGTCACCCGGTTGTTCGGCAACCGCCTCTCTCCGCAGGTGATCGCGAAAAAGGCCCTGCTGCGCAAGTCAAAGGGAGGAGACAGATTCATCAAGACGGTTATCGGCGGCGGCAAGGTTATTTACGGCCGAACTCTTCCGGAGATGATGAGCGATGAATTCCGGTAAGCTTCCGGCCAAAAAAATTGTCCCGGGATCAGTACGGGGGCTATTGGCTGAAGGCGGGCGAGTTCGCGGCCGCGATGGATGAGAACCTGGCTCGGGGAAACTGGAACGCCGCCGTGATGAGCGCGATTCACGCCGCGATTCTGGCCAACGATGCTCTGCTCGGAAGAGGACGGGCGCGCGACCTGTGCAAGAAAGCCCGCAGATTCATCGCCTGGGTGGATTCCCTCCTTTCCGGCTGATTCACCGGCCCCCCCCGCCTCCGGCCGGTTTACCCGGCCGGAGCGCAAGTTCCCCGACTATATCGAGCGAATTTCAGACTGTCCCCCTCCACGGTGGGGAGGGGGATGTGGAAGGGGGGGCGTAGGCACGGACAGGGATGGCTACGCTACGGCTGGACGGGCGGTGGCGGTCGAAAAGAGAGATTACGGACCAGTTCGAACGCTCGTCGGAGGTCGAATTCCTGCAGATCTTTCTCCCGCAGAACGGGCCGGAGTCTCGGCTGAATCTGTTTCTCAAGCGCAAATTGCCGGGCTTGAGAGATATCCACCGGCCCGGTCCCGGGTACGGACAATTTTTCCCGGACCAGGTCTAGGAATCCAACATCGTCCGGATCCAGTTTTTCGGTAAAAACCGCGAAGTCAATATCGAAAAAATCGCGGATCGCCGGCTCGATCCGGGTTAGCGCGGCGCGGAACTTTTCCGCCATCGCTTCCTGAAAATCAACGCAAGCCACCCGGAAGGTGGGGATCACTTCATCCCCGGTAAAGGGGTCCCGCAGAAGCGTGCGGACGAAACCGGGCACCGGGACGGAGAGGAGGGGTTCCCGCAGGGAGATCTCAATCGCAATCGTGTTCCGTCCCCCGCCGTGGACCGGGTCATAGTCAATCCTGGCGATGTATTGCCGGGATTCGTTACTTCCCGTTAAAGGCTCAACTATTTCCAACCCAGGAATCTTTTGGGGGAGAACATTGACCGCGGCCTTGTATGGCGCTACAGCTTGCCGGCGAAGAGAACGCCGGTTTTCTCCGGCCAGGTGGAGAGAGAAATCCAGGTCCTCGCTCAGGCGGAAAAATCCCAGATGAACCTTGCCGAGACAAGTGCCGCCTTTGAAGACCAGTCCGCTGTCAGGTGCGCGGAGATGATCGAGGACCAGTGAACAATAGTAATCTTTTTCGATGAGAGCGGGTCGGAATCCCTCGGCGGCGGCGGTAAAGCCGACCAGGTTTTCAAATCTCGCTTTGTTTTCGTGGGGAAACGGTCTGGCAATCATCATTGATTATCACCCCCCAATCCCGGTCGATCGGCCCGCGGCGTGGCCGGCCCGGCATCAAGGTCACCAGGCTTATCGAAGATCTCAGGCTCTCCCTCAGCGGCCGGAGAATCCGGGGAGAGACCCCGCTGGTCTGCAGCAGGAAGCCGATCCTCCTGGCGGTCGCCTGGTTGCCGTACCGGAGACAGACTTCGGCCAGGTCGCGGGCCAGGCCCGGGTCCCGGGCCAGTTCTCCCCGGATCCAGATATAGGCGCGGGGCAGGCCGCCGAATCGCTTCCAGTCGTAAACCGCGTCCATCAGGGTCCGGGCCTTCGATCCCACCACCAGGGGTATCCCGGCCGCGGTTTCCCTCTCCACCACCGCGCCCAAACGTTCATCGGCCAGCTTGATGAAAGTGAAGCGGATAACCCCGATCTTTCGCTCCCCGGAAATCCGGTTGTTGTAGGCGTAGACGCGATTCGGAACCTGGTCTTCCAGGCCCCAGAAATGAAAGGCGTTGGGTCCGCAAAGCTGATAACGCCCACCGCGATCTTCCATCAGCCGGGCCAGGACCAGGGCCTCTCCGGGCATCCAGGTCCCGCCGGGGGGGAGTTTGGGGGGCACGAGGTAGAGGCCGCGCCGCAGGCGGATGATCCAACCGTCCCGGGCCAGGCGGTAGAGGAGTTCCCGTTCCTGGACGGGGGTGATGCCGAAAGCCCGGGCCACCTCACCGGCGCGAACCGTCTCCGTCCCCTCCATCTGGCAATAGGCGAAAAACTGGGATTCCATCGGTCCCAGGGCCGAACCGGGTTTTTGTAGTTTGCTTTTCATTAATCGTTGATTGGACAATTAACGGAAAACAAAGTACAACATTCGCCGCAAGGAAGCAAGGAGAATTCCGGGGCTACGATACTTGATTCCGGGTAACATTTTAGCCTATGAAACTTCCTAATCATCACTGAGTATGTGGGTTTCACAAAAGTCTAACTATAATAAAACCAATGACTTGCGACTATGTTGAAGCCTAATTTCCTAACTCGGGTTAATCCCTGATGCCGCAGTTACTTACAACAACAAGCATGGCTATTTTGGCCGTTTTTTCACCCCTTCTGGAGGGTGGATTAGGCAGATTTGACTTTTGTGAAACCCCCACTTCCAATTTTTCTTACCTCCTGCCGCATTGTGAGTTAGCTTTCCTAACTCACTCGCTCACAGGCTATTTCTGCGAGCAAAAATCAGGCGACTTTCACGAAAGTCGGCGGGAGGTAAGTATGAAGCAAGATAATCTCTTCCACGGGGAACATCTGCCCCCAAGAATCAAGTATCAAAAGCTATTCAGTTACCTCCCTGAAATACCTTACGCATATAAATTTGGCCGCCCTCAGGTCAACCCCAATGCAATGTTGAGAGCTTTCATATATCGCGGTCTTCGAAGATTGGGCACAATTACCGACCTTGTATATGCCTTAACCGAAAATCTCTCACTGGCCGAGGCCGTCGGGTTCGATCCGTTTACCCCAATACCCAGTATTGAACGATTCTCTTCCTGGTTACGCTCAACTCCAAACCAGACTCTACAAGATGTCCGGTTTGGTCTTATCCAGCGGCTAGTTAAAATGGGGGCTGTCCAGGGTACTGTGGTCTCCCTCGACGGCTCCGCCATCCTTGCTCCGGTCAGGGAGAATAATCTCAAGACGTCGTCCCCTAACCGCTTTCATAAAGAATGCTATCCTAAAGCTGACCCCGAAGCCCGAATGGGTGTGTACCGGGTTTATGCCGGCGCCGGTAATCAGAAAATTCGTTACTTCTGGGGCTATCGTAACCACATTGTGGTTGATTATGATACTGAACTTCCACTCTGGGAAGAGACCCGCCCGGCCAACTGCCACGAGAGCAAGCTGGCAATCTCCTTACTTAATGCCTGCGCCCAAAAACTCAAGCTGCACATTAAGACGGTCTGCGCTGACTCGGCCTATGACAGTGAAAAGATATTCGCATATATTATCGAGGTTCTTCACGCCCAGCCGATAATTGCTATCAAGAACCGTGGTCGATCCCGGGAGGGGTTTCAATTTAAAGGTAAGGAAATTATATGCCCTGCTGGTTTTTCTATGCCCTATAGAGGCAAGGTGAATGTTAAAAAGACCGGCATTTCATATCGGCAGTACTGTTGTCCCCTCCACAATAGAAAAAAGATGCGGCAACGGTTTTTAATGTGTCCGGCCAATCATCCCAAGTTTTTAACGCAGAAGGGATGCAACTATCTTATTCGGATAACTCCCAGTTATCGTTCACAGGTAGCTTATGGGTCACCCGAGTTCAGGCAGCAGTATAATAAACGTACGGCAGCTGAGCGAGTCTTCTCTCGTCTCCTCTCCGTGGCAATGCAGGAACCAAGCGTCCGCGGGCTTCAGGCTACTCAGAACTATTGCACCATTGCACATATCTCGGTTCTTCTGGTTGCTGTCGCTGCCTATGAGCAGGGACATCCCAATAAACTATCCTTTGTCCGTTCTTTCGTGCCAAAATTTATGGTGTAACCTGGATGAACAGAAAAAATCGACTTTTGTGAAGCCCTACTGAGTATCCATCTGTCATTGCGAGGAGCGCAGCGACGAAGCAATCTCTTTACCCGAAACAGATTGAGATTGCTTCGGCTTCCTCACTTCGTTCGGAATCCTCGCAATGACAAGCAATGGTAGTATAGATAGCAGCGGTTATTTTATAGCGCTAAAGTGTTACGATTCCGGAAATATTGTGTCTGCACCATTTATCTCCCCTTCCCGTTTGTTGATGGAATATTGATCTCCACAAGAGATAAATCGGATTGAAACTGTCTCTATCAGATAGTCGGCTGGAGGGGGCAATTTATTCTCAATTATTTTCCCGGATTGACGGAGCACCGGTTGAAGATAACCGCCCTCCGCAGCGAAAAAATGGGGCCTGAAGGTATTTCGAATAGTATCCCCGGGGTAACGCCCCGGGTTACCAGCCCCCGAAACAAGAAACCCCCTCCCCCCAACTGGGTGAGGGGGAAGGGGGAGAGGGGTCTATCTGGGTGGTATATGGATTATTTAAATCCGCCCCGGTAATCGCTCAACTGCCGGCTGGTATCGAGAAGGATCACGATCTCCTGCCCGTCGAATTCTCTCGATAGGAATACCCTCAGCTGGCTCGCCTTCAGCGGTACCTGGAACGAATCCAGCTCCCCGCGGGCCATCCGGTCGAAGTCGTCCTTCTCCCGCCCCGAGGGCCGGAACCGGTTCAGGTCGGCTTGGGAAAATGTTTTCTCCTCCTCCTTGTCATCCTGGAACCAGGGAGTGAGCTCGTAGTAAACCTTGACCCCGGCCCGGTCTCGCGGCACCAGGAAGGAGACCCTCCCCTCCGAGCTGATATCCGCCGCCAGGGCGTCCCTCAGGGCCAGGATATCCGCGATCTCCCCGTCTTCCCGGATCTCCCCCGCCAGCTCGCCCAGCTGGCTCTTCTCCGCCAGGACCCGGACCTTGTTCCAGGCCTCTTCGGAGACCGTCCGGTAGACCCGCCACTCCGCGTACCAGAGCCCGCCCACCAGCACCAGGACCAGCGCCAGGGGCACCGCCACCAGCAGCGCTACCTGCTTCCTCGACCACCTCGACTCCCCGTCCTCCCGGTTCTGGGCCTTGGAAATGATGGCCAGGCTGGCCGTGCCGCTGGCGAAGGAGAGGGCCAGGATCAGCAGCCCGACCAGGAACCCGCCCAGGTAGAACGCGGTCTCGATCTTGCCGGTCAGGAAGGACCAGTTGAAGGTGGCCCCGACCATCAGGACGATCGCCCAGAGCCCGATCAGGATCACCAGCAAAACAATCGCCCGCAGGGAAAGGTCCCGGATTATCTTCTCCAGTTTCATCTTCACCTCCTGAGAAGTGGTGTAAGAGAGTTAAGCTTGCCGTTCGGAAATAGTACCAGAATCCCGCAGGAAATTCCCCGGCCTCAACGGGGTTCCACATCAAAGCCCGGGGCAACGCCCCGGGTGCTCAAGTTCTCGGCTGACTACACAATAAATCCCGGGCCTGTCGAGAGAGGGGGGGCGTTGAACCGGGGAGAGGGCCGGGCCGGCGCCCTTCGCGGGGAAAAAATGACAAAAGGAAATGACTGACCCCTTTTTTACTCTCGGGAATTCGGGGAGGCCGTTGGTATCCTGGTGCCGATTATCCATCCGGCTGCCCGCCGGCGGATCTGTTCGAGGCGGGAATCGGCTATGAACCCGATCGTACCTTGCAGGATGCCGGAAGCAACGACGGCAATGCGGGTAACCCGGATAACGCTGGCCAGTTTCAGTCCGGTCTGGGGGAAATCATTATCTTCCGGATTGATGATTTCATCGACCCCGGGGTTCGCTTGCCGGAGTTGAGAAGAGACCATACAGATCAGCCAGTCGTCGTGTGTCCCGGGGCATCTGCGGAGCACGAGCGCGGGACGCAGCTTACCGGAAGCCTGGTCCGTTTGAGGAAAGGCGAAGAGAACAATCTGCCCTTCCTTGATCACCGGAATGATTCCTTGAGGTCGGCCAGCGTATAGGGGGAAGGCTCCTCCTCCAGACCTCGCATCGCCGAGGCCAGCGAGAATTCAGACCATTCCGCGTCTGCTTCACTTTCTCCGCCGGACTCCAGTTTCGATTCCAGGGACTTCACGAAATCGAAGACCTTCCGCTGGGCGTCCTCCGGCAAAGCCGCAATGTGCCTGGCTATCAGTTGGGCTGTTGTCATAAGTTTACCCCGAGGATACTATAGCATTCTTCGGCGCCCGTATCAAGAAAACCGCCAACCGGTTTCCTCAAACACCGGAAACAAAGCATTAAAATTCCCGGACCCCAAAGGAGTCCCACACCACAGCCCGGGGCAACGCCCCGGGTTCCCCGGATCCCCGCCGAAGATATTCCGAACCCCAAAGGGGTTCCACATCACAGCCCGGGGCAACGCCCCGGGTTCTCAAGATCCCGGCTGACTGCAGAATAAATCCCGGGCCTGTCGAGAGAGGGGAGGGGGGCCTTGAACCGGGGAGAGGGCCGGGCCGGCGCCCTTCGCGGGGAAAAAATGACAAAAGGAAATGACTGACCCCTCTTTCAGCCGAGCAGGGAGTGGAGCAGGCGGTAGAGGGCGGCGGCGAAGAGGGCGGCTCCGGTCGGGCAGACGAACCAGCCGATCACGATCCTGACGATCCGCCGGGTGCTGACCGACTTCACCCCCTTGACCAGCCCGACCCCGATCACCGCCCCCACCACCGCCTGCGAGGTGGAGACCGGGATCCCCAGCATCGAGAAGTAGTGGACCCCGAAGGCGGCCGAGAACTGGGCGGAGAAGGCCCCGGCGAAGTCCAGCGGCGTGATGCTCTTGCCCACCGTCTCGGTCACCCGCTTGCCGAAGGTCAGCGCCCCGACCGCCAGGGCGACGCCGCCCATCAATGCCAGGGGCAGCCCGTGATCGGGGTACTTGTTGAGCAGCGGCCCGATCGCGTTCCCGACGTCGTTGGCCCCCAGGGAGTAGGCGACGTAGGCGGCGGAGATCACCACCAGCGCGGCCAGGATCCGGTTGACGCCCGGACCGGACCGGATCCGCCGGAGGATGAAGAGGATCAGGAAGTAGAGGATGAAGGCCAACGTCATCGTCAGCACCGGGCAGATGATCCAGCTGCCGACGGTCGCCCCCAGGACCTGGAGCTTGAAGAACTCCGTCCGGAGCCCGACGATCCCGATCCCCACCCCGGCCACCCCGCCGACGATCGACTGGGAGGTGGAGACCGGGATCCGGGAGAAGGTGGCCAGGGTGACGAAGATGCCGGCCGAGGCCAGGGCGACGAAGATGGCCAGGTCGGGGAGCTTCTCGTCCGGGAAAAACTCGAAAAGCTGCTCCGGCGGGGGCTCTTCGTGGACCTTCTCGTAGGAGTCGGCGGTGCAGAGGATGATCCCCTTGCCGATCGTCTTCATCACGTGGTGCCCCTGGAGCACCGCGCCCAGGGTGACGAAGATCGCCACCAGGATCACCGCCCGCTTGTAGCTGATGATGTTGGCGCCGACGGCGGTTCCGATGCAGTTGGCGGCGTCGTTGGCCCCGATGTTCCAGCCGACGTAAAAGCCGGTGGCGAGGAGGATGACGGCGATCAGGATCATTGGCTCGGGGTGGGTGACCGGTCCGGGCGTTGGTCAGATCGGCTGCTTGACCAGCATTATCTCCAGCCGCTCGGCGGTGTCCTCGATGTGGTCGGAGATCCCGGCGACCTTGTCGATCAGTTCCTTCATCAGCATCTTCTCGGCCAGGGGGAGATCCGACTTGAAGACCGCCTTGACCAGGTCCCACTGGAGCCGGTCGGCCATCGTCTCCCGTTCCTTGACCAGCCCGGCCAGGCGGCGGATCTCGGGGACGTCTTCCTGGTGGGCCCGGACCATCTCCTCCAGGGGATGGTAGGTCTCCAGGCAGGCCGCCGCCAGGCTTTTCAGTCCCTCGTGGAGAAATTCCGGGATCGGGGGCCGGGTCAGGACCAGGTTGGAGGCCACCTCCTCGGCCAGGTTGGCGATCCGGTCGCCCAGGGCGAGGAGGACGATGTAATCCTCCCGGTAGAAGGGGAGGAGGGTGCCCTTGTACATCATCCCCATCACCCGGCGCCGGAGGTTGTCGGCCTCGTGTTCGTGGACGTGGACCCGGTAGGCGTCCTCCTTGAACTGGCGGTCGTCCCGGAGGTAGTCCTCGATCAGCCGGCAGAGCTCGGGCAGGGTCTCCCGCACCTCCTCGAAGAACCGCTCCACCAGCTCGTTCAGCTCCCTGACCTTCTTTCCCTTCAGCATTTTCAGCCTCCTGGTTCCGGATAGAGACGTCGGTGATGCCGGGAAATGCTACCGGGAAAGAGTCAAGAAAATATAAAGGCCGGGTTAATTTTCGGTTAACCCGGCCCTGGGGGAATGTCCGGCGAAATCAGAACTGTCACCGCGGCAAACTCAAAACTGTCGCCGCGGCAAAATACAACTGTCACCGCGGCGAAATACAACTGTCATCGCGAGGAGCGGAGCGACGAAGCGATCTCAACCTGCGGACGGAACGTTTTGCTTCACAGCCTCTTGAGGGAGACGCTCAAGCGTCGGCCCGAAGCGGGAGGGAGACGGAGACCCGCGTGCCCTTCCCCGGGGTGCTCTCGATGTTGATCGTCCCCCGGTGGAGGAGGACGATCTCCTTGACGATCGCCAACCCCAGCCCGGTCCCGCCCGGCTTCCGCGTCCGGGCCCGGTCGGCCACGTAGAAGCGCTCGAAGATCCGGGGCAGGTGCTCGGCGGCGATCCCGCCGCCGGTGTCCTCGATCGTGATGACCGCCCGGTCCCCATCCCGGCGGATCCGGCAGGCGATCGAGCCGGCCTCGGTGTGGTTGGCGGCGTTGTCGAGCAGGTTGAACAGCACCCGTTCCAGCTTCTCCGGGTCGGCCGCGATCTCGATCTCCCGGTCCGGGGCCTCCAGCCGGATTTCGACCCCTTTCTCCTCCAGCCGTGGCCTGAAGGCTTCCAGGGTCCGGCGGGCCAGCCCGGTCAGGCCGAGGGGTTCCGGGTTGAGGGTCCCGGCTTCCTCGAGCCGGGAGATCAGGAGCAGGTCCTCGACGATCCTCATCAGCCTATCGGTGTGGCCGGCGATGATCTCCAGGTGCTTTTGCTGCCCCGGCCCGGCCTCCTCCCGGAGGGTCTCGGTGTAGCCCCGGATCGCGGTCAGCGGGGTGCGCATCTCGTGGGAGATATCGACCAGGAACTTCTTCTTCATCTCCTCGAGCTTCTTCATCTCGGCCAGGTCGTGGAAGACCACCACCAGCACGTCGCCGTCCCGGTCGTAGCTGGCCCGGGCCCAGTAGGGGTTGGCCCCGAAGGAGACCTCGACCGCGCCCCCGGACTTCTCCTCCCGGCAGCGGTCGATGAACCCGCGCAGGATCGGGTCCCGGATGGCGTCCCGGTAGTCCGTCCCCGGGACGGTCTCCAGACCGCCGACCTCGGCCAACCCCCGGTTGCGGAGGGTGATCTTCCCCTCCCGGTCGATCACCAGGAGCCCCTCCCGGATCAGGGCGATCACCCGGTCGAGGAACTCCTTCTGCCGGGAGATCTCGGCGAACGACTCCCGGATCCGGGCGGTCATCAGGTTGAAGCTGTCCTGGAGCTCTTTCAGCTCCCCGTTGGCCTGGATCGAGACCTCGACGTCGTAATCCCCCGCCCCCACCTTCCGGGCGGCTTCCGCCAGGGCCATAATCGGGCGGGCCTGGGCCCGGGAGAGGAGGAGGGCGGCCAGGATCGAGGCCGCGATCACCAGTCCGGTCATCGGCAGGAGGATGCTCCGCTTCAGGGAGGCGAGCAGGAGGTTGATGTCCTTGAGGAAGAGGCTCAGCCGGACCACCCCGAGCAGCTTCTCCCCGCTGGCCACCGGGACGGCCAGGTAGAGCATCTCCTCGTGGAGGGTGGCGCTGTAGCGCCGGGAACGGCCCCGGAAACCCTCCAGGGCCCGGGCGATCTCCGGCCGGCCGGCGTGGTTCTCCATCCCCGCCGGGTCGGAACGGGAATCGGCCCGGACCACGCCGTCCGGGGTGATCACCGTGATCCGGGTCTGGGTCTCCTCGCCCAGGTCCTTGACCAGGGAGTCGAGTTCCCCCCAATCCCCCGCCTCCAGCAGGGGCGCCAGGTCGACCCGGAGGACCAGGCCGAGGTTCTCCAGCTCCCCGGTCAGGTTCTTCACGTAGTGCCGCCGGGTCGCCTGGAAGGAGAAGAAGAGGATGGCGGCGGAGAGAAAGATTATGATGACCACGTAGCCGATAAATATCCGGGCGACGATCGAGATGCCGAAATTTTTCATCTGTTTCCTCCGGTCCGGCGGCCGTCCGGTCCCTGGCCGCCGGGATCGAGTTTGTAGCCCACCCCGCGCACGTTCCGGATCATCCCCCCCGCCTCCCCCAGCTTCTGCCGCAGGTTGGCGATGTGGACGTCCACCGTCCGGTCGATCACCGCCCGGTCCTTCCCCCAGACCTCGTCGAGGATCCGCTCGCGGCTGAATACCCAGCCTTCCCGGGAGGAGAGCAGGTCGAGGAGCCGGAACTCGGTGGCGGTCAGTTCGACCTTCCGGCCGTCGGCCCGGACCTCGAACCGCCCCCGGTCGATGACCAGCCGCCCCCCGGCCCGGCGGGTCCCCGGGCCGCCGGCCGCCGCCGGGCGGAGCGCCGCCCGGACCCGGGCCACCAGCTCCCTGACCGAGAAGGGCTTGGCCAGGTAGTCGTCGGCCCCCAGTTCGAGGCCGAGCACCCGGTCGTCCTCGTCGCCCCGGGCCGAGACCACGATGATCGGCACCGCCGCCAGATCCGGCCGGGCCCGGACCCAGCGGCAGACGTCGAGGCCGTCGAGGTCGGGGAGCATCAAGTCGAGGACGATCAGGTCGGGGGTTCGCCTTCCGGCGAATTTCATAAAGGCGGCCCCGTCGGAGAACCGTTCCACCCGGAACCGGGCCTTCTCCAGGTTGAGGGCGATCAGCTCCCGGATATCGGGCTCGTCTTCGACGACCGCGATCAGCCGGGCCGGGGAATGGTTTTCCGAGGGCATAACGGTTCCCGATCCGTTGACGGTGGCACCAGGGAAATCCTACCACCATCCCCGCCCGAATCCAGCAATAATTCCCCGCCCGCCCCCCGCCCCCGGTGGGTTTTCGAAGATCCTGAGCAGAGCCGAAGGAATCCCACCGGAGCGAAAGTTCAAAGGCTACCCGACCGCCCCCCCTCTCCCTTCGGGGGATTGTCAATTACTTGACAAAATGGCCATTCCCGCGGTAGGAATGCCCATTTCGTCAAGCAATTTTACCGTTTATCTTCAAACCGCTCGAAGAGGTTGATCTTCTCCTTGACCGGATTGGCAAGGATGCTCAGCTTGTAGATGAGGTCGTGGGGACCATCGACATCGAGGGTGATCTTCAAGCCCTTCCGAGAGCGGCGGACCTCGATCCCCCGGTTCCATAACGCCCGGATGGTCGGGTCTTCCTCGCAGATGTCCTCGATGATGTCGAGCTGGAGTTCCTGGTCGTTCTTCTCCTCGTCCGGCTTCTGGCGATAGACCTCGTACTTGATGTCGTTGAGATCCGCCTCCCCGGCCAGGACCATCTGGAAGAGCCGCTGCCTCCGCTCCGGGTCCTCGATCTTGAGCAGCCACTCGCCGTGGCCGGAGGTCATCTTCCCCTCGATGATCGCCCGCCGCATATTCGCGGTCAGGTTCTTCACCAGGGTGATCAGGGCGTAGATCCGGGTCTGGGACTTCCCGCAGGGCTTGACCAGTTCGTCCACGCCGTACCCGTAATCCTTCACCAGTTTCTGGTAGGCGTACCCTTCTTCCAGCCGGGTGAAGTCTTTCCGGTTGATGTTCTCCACGAACCCCATCAGCGCCGCTTCCCGGTCCTCGATCCCCTCCCAGATCTCCGCCCGGACCGTCTGCAGTCCCAGCTCCCGCGCGCCCTGGAGCCGCCGGTGCCCGGCGAAGAGCAGGTAGCCGTCGGCGACCTTCTTGACCTTGATCGGGTCCATCACCCCCCGCTCCTCGATCGAGGCCAGCATCTCCTCCGCCTCGTAGTCCTTCTCCAGCCTCATCTTGCAGAGGCTCCCCCTGATCTTCGAGATCGGTATCTCCTTTATCTCCATAGCCGGCTCCTTTTATGATCGTCCCGTTATCCCGAACCGCTCCAGGCGCGTACCGTCCGCCCCGGATTCCATATGGACTACCGGTTCAATAATTATACTGTTCAACGGCCAGAAGTTGAATCGTTATTCGAAAGAAAACCGGGGAAACCTCGTCAATCCTGTTCCCCGTCGCGCCGGCCCGACCCGGGATTTCCCCTCGGCCCCATCCGGCCGAAGATCTCCCCCGAAACCCGGCCCGGGCCCGGCGTCGGCATCGTGGTCCTCCGCGGAATCGTTCCCCGCCCCGCTTCCTCTGCTGATCCTTCACCGCTCACTGATTGCCGATTGCCATTCCCTATTCCCCAATCCCCATTCCCTTTTTTTTATTCTTTGCAGGCAATATTGCAGACAATATTTATTGATGAGATGGTAGGAGTGTTGTAAAATCCTTCAGCTTTGAGGCTATTGCTTTTGACCGACCTCTCGGGGTGGGAAATACTCTCTGCCCTTAGTCAGATACCCTCAATAACCAGTTTGAGGGGGTTGGATATGAGAAGAAGCAAAAAAGTGCTGGTTCCGCACAATCCAGATTTCAGACGGACTTGGATGTTCCCGAGGAATATTCGGCATATTGCTCCGTGGAAAATTGCTCAGATAGTTACACTGCTGTGGGAACAGGCGAAATCAACCGCTTGGTCTGGCAATCAGACTATTCAAGGGCAGTTTACTAAGGCTCTTGAACTTGCTGGGTTGAAGCGTGTTGGAGTTCAGTATGATCCTCACAGCGGCGGGGCACGAACCTATCTGGCTCAGCTTGAGTGCTTAGGTCTTGTTTTTAAACGGGGTAGAAGAGAAGTCTATCTCACTTTAGCCGGCGAGGGAATGGCTGGAGGCAGTCCTCCCCTACCTATCCTTCAAGAGTTGCTTTTCCGGCATCAGTACCCGTCTGTATACAGCCAAAACAAGAATGTAAAAATCCATCCATCAGTTAAGGTAAAACCTTTCCTCTTTGTTTTGGAGTTGATGAAGCTGGCTGGTTATCTTACGAACGAGGAGCTTGTCGTACCTATTGTTTATGGACATAGCCGGCAGTGCCTTGATCTTTGTCTGGGAAAGATTGAAAAGCTGAGGAGAGGTCAACCGCTTGAATCAGTAATTGATTATCCCGATGATCTCTACACTCCAAGGACAAGGGGAAGATCTGAATCTGATGCCATAGCAGATGTGCGGAATATAGCAAATACCTGCAAAAACTATTTGGATGGCGGATGCTTGATTGACGTTGAATCAGAAGACGGCAGGCATAAAGCAAGAATAGCCAATGAATACTCCAAGTTGATCTTTAAGGCAATAAACCGAAGCGAAGATTTCATCTCAGGATGGGAATCGGAAGAATCGTTTCAAAGAAAGCTTGGATGTTGGGGGAGGTCTAAGGATACAAGGCTTATCAGTGAAATGGTAAATGCTAAGCCAAGCAATTCTATTATCGCAGCCAGATTCTTTAGTTTAGCAGGAACAGCACCGATACTTAGCTTCCCAGATGAATTCACCTATGAAATGGTCTCAGGGTTCGGATTTGCTGTGGATGAAATTAAGGAAGTGATCAATCCCTTATTGGGAAAAGCTTTGGATTACTTTGAATCAACATATATGGATATGGCGAAATCTGGCGGGGTTAAATCTGTTGAGTTTGAAAAAGCAACAGGCAGATTATTCACTGATCGCCTTAAGTTCAGCGTTCAGCACACCGGACAGAAAAAGAGGTTGGGGCAGGTTGGAGGATATGCTGATTTGTTTCTGATTGCATTAGACGACAGTCATTGTGCGATTATTGATACAAAGTCGACTTCCTCATACTCCCTTAATGCTCAGGATTATAGGGCAATGGCTTATGATTATATCCCGAGCTATATGGAATTATCTCCGGATAAGAACAGGGTACTTGAGTTCTGTTCTTATGTTGCTGGGGGGTATGCCGGCAATATCAACAGTAAACTTAAAGCCTTAAGAGAAAAAACAGGAGTTCCTGTTTCGGCGATATCTGCTTTAAATATGCTGAATATCTGCAAAGCCGATTTAACTCAGGATACAATCAGGGAAGTGTTTTCAGAAGGACGCAAACTGGACTGCAGAGACTTTAACCGTTAAGGATGTTGCCGCTTGAATGTTCCCAATCATTATAAGCTGATGGAGCTGTTTTGCGGTCCCGGCGGGTTGGCTGTAGCCGCGATTAAGGCTAAAAGCATTATTGGCGGGAAACCGTTTTATATTGAACCTGTCTGGGCGAATGATGTGGACCATGATTCCTGCAGAACTTATGCATTGAACATTAAGAATGCACCATTAGAAGAAGTTTCAGATTCAGTCGTTAGTGATGATATCCGCGATATTGCTGATCGGTTTTCAGGAATAGAATTCAACTCATTAGCGTTTGGATTCCCGTGCAATGATTTCAGTATGGTAGGTGAAACTAAGGGATTTGATGGTCAATACGGACCCCTGTACACATATGGAGTGAGGGCGTTGAATGCCCGCAACCCTTATTGGTTTTTAGCCGAGAATGTCGGCGGGCTGAGAAACGCCAATGAGGGAAGAGCTTTTAAAACCATACTGGCTGATTTAGAGAACAGCGGAAAATACGGCTATCGGTTGACTGCTCATCTCTATAGATTTGAGGAATACGGGGTTCCGCAGTCAAGGCACAGGATAATCATCGTAGGGATCAGAAGCGACCTGCGAAAGAGGTTCAGTGTACCAGTTCCTCTAACGACAGAGAAGAAAGGACAGGTTGCTTGCAGGAAAGCAATTGAAGTACCGCCTATCCCGAATAACGCAAGCAACCACGAGCGGACGAAGCAGTCTCAGGCTGTTGTAGAGAGACTTATGTGTCTTCCGCCCGGTGAGAACGCTTGGTTCTTGGATAAGGTTTTAACTTTCAATGATGATGAACTGAAAACAACTATGCTGGGGATTCAGACATTCAGAAAACAATTCCCTAAGGTGGTCAGCCCACGACAAATACGAGCGGTTATCAGCCGATTAAAACTGAATGTCAAAGCCGCTCGGATGAGCCATATCTATAAGCGGCTCAATCCTAAGCTTCCATCTTATACCATCACTGGAAGCGGAGGCGGCGGTACTCACGTTTATCATTGGAAGGAGCCAAGGGCATTGACCAATAGGGAGCGGGCAAGGCTTCAGACCTTCAGCGATGATTTCCTTTTCGTTGGGAGTAAGGAATCTGTAAGAAAGCAGATCGGGATGGCGGTGCCTCCTGAGGGGGCTAAGCATATATTCAGGTCAGTGCTTTATACGATGGGCGGGAAGAGATACGACAGTGTGCAGGCTAATCTGTATGAGACGGGAGCTGACGCTGTTCTGGTTGATACCGTATTGAATGATAGGGAATAAAGGCGGTGACGGATACCCACACTAAAGAACAGCGTTCAGAGAATATGCGGGCTATCCGAAGCAAGAACACGACACCTGAACTGCTGATTCGTTCTGCACTCCACCGCAAAGGGTATAGATTCCGCCTGCACTGTTCTTATCTGCCCGGAAAACCGGATATTGTTCTGCCGAGATACAGAACAGCCATTGATGTGAGGGGATGCTTTTGGCACAGACATCCCGGCTGCAGAAAAGCAACAACCCCTTCAACGAATGCTGATTATTGGAAAGAAAAATTTAGAAGGAATGTTCAGCGTGACAGGAAAAACAAAGCTTCATTGCAAAAGATGGGCTGGAAGACAATCGTAGTCTGGGAATGTGAAACTGCCGATATGGATGAGATGATCAAAAGGCTTCACGATAAATTAGAGCGGAACAAATTATCCCTCGGACTAAAGTCAGCGGGCAGAGAGAAGAGATAATGGCTGACGATTTTAGTTTTTCACGAGAGGTTTTAGTTTTAGGAGGTTGAAATGAAGGTTGGGGAAGTCTTCCGATATGCCAGACCATATGAGCCGTCTCCTAAGATTATCGATGGACTCCCCAACTATTTTTATTCAACTTTCTGTAAAGATTCTAACATGCCTTTATTGGATAGCGGCATCAATCCGATCCGGGCAATTAAGGCACCTGAAGGTTGGAGAATTCCGGCTATTTTGATTTCTAGTAGTCCTCATCGTTTAGGAACATCTCAGACTCCTTGGCAGGATTTCTTCGACCCAGATACCGGCTACATACGATACTACGGGGACAATAAGCTACCGGTTTCTAATCCAGAGTTAGCTCCGGGCAACAAACGGTTGTTGGAGGCATTCAGAATTCACAACTACCCAGAGATAGGTCCGCGTAGTTTGTCAGTACCAATTATCTTCTTTAGACGGGTTAGGTATGGAGGAAAAGCAAAAGGCTTTGTCCAATTTCAAGGATTTGGAATTATTTCTCGGGCAGAGTTGGTTACGCAGTACGATAGGTTTAATAAAAGGTATTTCTCAAATTATGTATTTGGACTAACAGTGTTCAGTCTTGCCAAAGAGGCTGAAGATTTTAACTGGGATTGGATTAATCTCAGAAGAAATCCAGACCTTACGCTGGCAGATACCTTAAAAATTGCACCTGCATCTTGGAAGCGGTGGATCAAACACGGGACAAAGGCACTCGACCAATGCAGGAGGAGGGTTGCTAAGTTGCTTGTGACAAGCACCGGAGAGCAACGCCCAGATTCTGAATCTGATCAGGCTAAGGTTCTTAGAGAGATTTACAAATTCTATGAGGCTCATAACAGGCGCAGGAGATTTGAAGCTTTAGCAGCAAAGATTGCTGGCAAAGTTTTAGAAGACGCTGGAGGCAGATATACCTTTGGTTGGATCACGCCCCCCACAGCTGATGGAGGTGCAGATTTTATAGGTCGTCTTGATCTCGGTTCGGAGTTCTCAACTATTAAAGTACTTGTATACGGACAAGCGAAGTGTGAGGGTTTGAGAACTCCTACCAGCGGCAGAGATATAGCAAGAACGGTTGCCAGATTGCAGAGAGGATGGATAGGAGTGTATGTGACTACGAGTTATTTCTCCGAGGCTGTTCAGAGAGAAGTTATTCATGACAAGTATCCCATAATGCTTATCCATGGGAAGCGATTGGCAGCAGAAGTTATTAGGTTGTCTTATGAGGAAGGTTACCAGTCTATTAATGCTTTCTTAATAGCTGTTGATGCCACATATGATGGATTGGTTCAGGTTAGGGATGCAGAGGAGATTCTTCTGATTTAAGTGAGGCACGATAATGGGAAACATCAAGGAACTCTTTATTCAGGCAGCAGAGAACAGCACCTGCAGAAACGCTCATATGGCTGCCGTGATAGAAACTCAGAATGGTCAGTGCATTTTTGGATGGAACGGACCTCCTGAGAGAGCTGGAGGACATACTGAATGTCGGTTGGGTGGCCCAATTACTCCGGAGAATATAAGGCAATGCCCAAGCGTCCATGCGGAAGTGAGAGCTATCTGTCGGGCTGCCGAGAAAGGAATATCGACAGAGGGGGCCACTCTTTATTTAAGCGAATGGTACCCTTGCGCACCATGCGCCCTGACAATGATAGAGGCCGGAATTTCCAAGCTAGTAGTGACCGAAGACCCAAATTTCTCGAAAGATGATTGTTATAATTTCCATATGGCAAAAGAGTATCTAGAAAAATCCGGCATAGTTGTGGAAGTCAGAAAGGATTTAGTGGTTCGAGATACCTGAACTCCATATTTATTGAGGTTTTCCTTGCGGCCAATCGGATGTTGAACGTTCCATACAGTGGTGTTTCGGATGTTTATACTGCTCCCCGTGAACGTAAGCCCTGACCCGGAACTTCGACCGGGCGGCAATCAACTCGACCGACCTCGGCCTCCAATACACCCTCCACGGACACCGGATCACCATCTGCACTATCGACCTGGCCCAGGACTGGCCGGAGATCCACCGCAGACTCCCATCCTGGTATCCGAGTCGGAATCTATCATTGCGCAGATTTGATTTGCCGGTTATGTTCGGAGCTTGAGCATAGGATTATTCAGTGATAATGGGCACTATCATCTATAGATTGTGTCGCATGATCAATAAGCAAAATACACAACTACCACCATGGGGAAATGATCCTCTTTCTAAACTTCTCGCCAATGCACAACATAATGAGCGTGCTGTATCCCTGAATTACCCAGAGCTATTCCTGATCCTCCAGCACCTTAATGATACATTTATTAACCTGCAACGATCTACAGAAAAGGATGATGACGAGGAAAGACTAATACCACGGATGCTATTAATTAGAGGATATTCAAATTGTATCGCAGCAATAAGACTTGCAATGAGCGGACAGTTCCCCGAATCCTGCGCCATTCTTAGGGTGGCGATTGAAACAGGATGGTACGCACTTCACCTGGCCCATGATCCAAATCCCCCAACTCGCCGAACAATTTGGATTAAGAGAGGCGATAACGCACAAGCTGCAAAGCAGTGCGCCAACGAGTTTAGAATTAGCAATGTACGATCTACCCATCTCGACAAAGATTTGTATACTGCTCAGGAGCTTGATCGCTTATACAACACGATGATTAGAGGTGGAGGCCACCCTAACGATATAAGCGTTTTGGGAATGATGAAGATTAGAGAATCTTCAGATAGGAAGCTGCTCCTCGATCAAGGCGTCTTAAACCCTGACCTTCTATTGATTAAAATTGCCCTTAAACATATTGTCGCTGTCGGTGTTGGTATTTGTAAAATAGCTCAACAAATATTTCCAGAACGACTTGATCTAATTCAACTTAATGAAAATATACATTTTCTTGTGAAAGCCATTAATACCGCTTCTTCAAAACAAAACATAGTATACTGCTCCCCATTAACAGAAGACTGACTTTAAGGTAGAATCAGCTCCAAAACAGAGGAGATGATATGAAAAGGCGAAAATGGACCAGCCAGGAGAAATTCCGAATTGTTCTTGAACGTCTGAGCGGTCAAATCGAGATCACCAAGCTCTGTGCCAAATACCAGATTAGACCGCCCCGTTAAATATATCCTTCCGGCTTCGGGATACGGCGTGGTGGCCGTCCAGGGGATTGACGCGATCCAACCCCTTCGCGACGGGCCGATCGACCGGGGCTTGAGCCTGCGGATATTGCTCTCCCAGAGCTATCTGGGTGCGGTCATCCTGCTCTTTTTATCCGCACGACTCCGCAGAAAGATGTGACGCGGGGCAACGGAAGAAGCGGTTGCCGGGGTTTTTATTTCAGGCCGGGCAGGCGTTTTTCCATTTCAACCGGGGCCCGGTATTTGATCGGCCAGGTTTTCGGCACCTCAACCGGCAATTTCCCGTCGGGGGAAGGAGTGACCTCCCTGTCAACTCCCGCCAGATCGGGCTTAATGATGCCGGGATCGTTCTGGTACACCCCCGACAGATACGGCCAGGGATAAACCGCGATATCATCCAGCCGCAGGGCGGATGGTTCGCCCTTGAGCCAGGACCGAAACGACCGGTGCCGGAAGGAGACGACGCACTCTTCGCCCAGGATCAACCCGTTCTTTCCCGCGGCTTCGCCAAGATCGATCAGGCATCTCTCCCATCCCGGCCCGTCATTGACGAAGACGGAGGCGACAGGCCCGGTCAGCTGATCAATGCGGACAAAGGTGTCTCCACCGTCAGCGGAGAGGTAGACTTCATTCGTCCCCAGCCTGCCGGTGGTCTCCCACCAGAAACTGAGGAAGACCGTCTCCGCGTTCTCCAGGCCGCCGCGAAGATCGATCTTCAGCCGGGACTCCGCTGTCGGCGGATTGGAAGTACTCCCGGATCCGTCGTGATCTATGGAGAGACAACGGCTGCCGGCGTGAGATAGTTCTCTTCCGGACACAACCCTGACCCGGCCTCCCTCTTCGCTCTCCTCTTCCCAGAAAATATCCAGACCGTCCTCAAAACCCGTCCGATAGGGAACCGCCGCGTAATCGAGAGAAGGGCAGACAGGGTGCTCATCCGGCGAGATGAAGCAGAAGCCACTGTATCCATTATCCCGGAAGATGGAGGCATCCCATTCGTATTTAGGGGGCAGGTCGGCGGCGGCGAGCGTGGTCCCGTCGGGATAATGCCGCTCGGGACGGAGGAGGTCTTCGCCGAATATCGTCGTTGGGAAGGACGGGAAAATGGACTCGTCGGCGGTTGACGCGATCAGGTCGCGCGGACTATCGAGCAGCGGGCCGAGACGGCCCAGATCGGATAATCCATAATCGGTGGGTGAGACCCTGACGTGGAGCAACCGATAACGGTCCGGCATACTGGTGGCGACTTTCGCCCACAGGGAAAGGGTATCCTCTCCGAGGACGTTCAGGGTCAGCTCAAGTATCCGGTGCGCGTCCATAATCGGGACCGGATGGAAGGGATCCGCCGAGCCGTCGGAGTTGATCCTGATCACGCCGCCCGAGAGCGCGACCCAGCATCCTCCCCGGCCGTCCGGTTCGAGGGCGCGCACCCATCCCCCGGCGGAGATCTCAGTCTGTACTTCCACCCGCTCCCCCGACCTCGAGAACCGGGCCACTTCACCGGTGCTCGAGGCCGCCCATACTTTCCCCCGTGACCGGTCCAGGGCGAGATAACGCGCCGGAAAAGGGGAGGCGATCTTTCTCACTTCCAGGCGGCCGGATTCAGGCCCCGGCTTGAGAGCGCCGCGACCCACGGACCCCCCTTGAGAGAGAAACCAGATAATTTCTTCGCAAGGATTGTAGAGCGTTTCCTCCATCTCGGCGCCGTCAAAAAGGTCCGAGAGTCCGTCATATTCCTCATCGGTGATACCTTCGGGATAATCGAGGAGAAACTCCTGGTAAGCACCCGAACCGTCAAGCTGGAGAAGGTATAAATAGCTCTCCCTCATTTGCGGTTCAACCGGGTACAAAAGGCAGCGGCGGTGGACCGGATCGATGATCGGACGGCAGATTTCATCCCAGAGCCGGTCCTCAAGCGAGTCGGGGAAATCGAAGAACTCCTTCGGCTCGAGCAGGGAGGTGAACCGGGCCAGGGCGGGAAAACCGTATTCGTCATAATCGACCCAGGTCCAGAGGTAACCGCGCTCGTTCAGGGTAACCCAGTTGTCGCCCAGATGCGTCCACCTGTCAGGGTTATACTCATCTCCGGCCTCCTGGTAATAAAGACTGAAGAGAAAGGGGAAATCGGGGGGCAAGGTTCCGTCGCTGCGGAAATGGAAATAGAAGGGATACTCCCGGCTGCTGTCCAGATAATCGACGGCGGAGCGGGTCAGGATGCCCTGAACGGGAACGGAACTCTCCGGGGACGGTTCGCAGACGATCCTCCCCCTCTCACTCTTGTCGCCGAGGGGTATAACTTTCCCCAGAAGGTAGAAATCCTCCCCCGGTTCCACCCGGCCGTCGTTATCCCCGCCGTCTTGGACCCAGACCGTGATCACCGCGTCCGGCGGCGGGACGAGATCGGTGAACGAACGGCCCGCGAAGACGTGATCGTGGATAAACCGGTACTGCTTGAGGAGCCGGACGGTGCCCGATTCCCGGGCGTCCCGGTAGCCGACGGCCAGGAAATTATCGGGATCCATGACGTAATTCTCGCAGGCGACGGCGAAATTTTCATACTCGTCCACCAGCGAATACCAGTCCAGGTAGCCGGGCGGCGGTTCCTGACGCTCGAACTCTTCGTAGTTATCTCCCTCCACATACCAGAACTCCCGCGGAACGAAAAAAAGACGTCGGAAGTAGCCCTCCAGGCCGCGAAGAGGGTTACCGTCTTCGCCTGTATTATATTTGAAGCATTTATAGTGGATGGTATGCGCGGTCTCGTGAACGACGGCGTCGGGATAGCGGATCTCAATCGTGTTACCGGGGTGCCGGGGTGCGCAGGCGTTGGTCCTTCCTTCACAGGGGAAATTCTCAACCTCGCGGTCATAGATATTGACGACCATCGGCGGATCGGAATGGCCCAGGAAATACAGCATCTCGTCCGGATAGTTTCGCAATTCCTCTATAAACGCCGGAAATTTAGGGTGAAGCCACGGCTCCTCTTCCGTCCCCTCATCGTCCACGATGTACCGGAAATCTATCCCGGTTTCATCGACAAACCGCCGATACGCCGCATAGGGACTCTCCTCCGCCCATCCCGCTGGAAGCAATGAGAAAGAGACCGCCGCCAGCATAATAAATATCCGGTAAAACATTCGATACTCCTTGCGGTTGTGTGGGGATTTTTTGTTAATATAGCACACCTGTCAATAATCCGGGTTCCAACCGCACTGCTTTCAACAGCCAAGTTTTGACCCCGAACAATTCGCAGCCCGGTCGGTAGCGGAATGGAGATTATTCTCGCCATCTTCATAGTTCTGATCGTGGTCGCGACGGTCAGGTCGTGGTTTTCCTACACCCGGGACAGGGAGATGCGCTGCCTGGCGGAGGAACTGGACCTGGAGTACGATCGCGGCGGAGCCTCGGCGATAACACCCGCCACCAGGAACCTCGTGGGGCCCGGACGGCGGAGGATAAACTATACCCGCAACACCCTGTCCGGCCAATACCGGGGGCAGCGGGTCTCCGCGACCGATTTCCACATTTCCTACCTCCGGGCCATTTCCATATTCCAGCTGGTTCTGCCCCGGCCGGTTCCCTTCCTGGTCATCCACCCCGAACGGAGCAATATCACGAGGGGGCTGCAGGTGGAATACGGGGATATCAGTTTCGAGTCGAGCGAATTTTCCCGCAAGTTCCGGGTCAAATCGCGCGACAAGAAGTTCGCCTACGACGTCTGCCACCCGAGGATGATCGATTTTCTGCTGGCCAACGACGACCTGACGGTCCAGATCAAGCGCGATAAACTGACCCTGTTCTTTTCCCGGTGCCTGGCCCCGGAGATGGTCAAGACCAACCTGGACCGCCTGGTCGAATTCCGGGAACTTATGCCCGAATACCTTTTTTCCGGGAGGAAAAGATGGAACTGACTCTGATCGTCATCCTGGCGGGGGCGTTGATTATCTACGTCGCCAGGACCTATAACTCCCTGGTGTCCCTCCGCAACCACATCCGGGACTCCTGGAGCAACATCGACACCGAGCTCAAGCGCCGCTACGAGCTGATCCCCAACCTGGTGGCGACGGTCAAGGGCTACGCCGCCCAGGAGCGGGAGGTCTTCGAGCGGGTCGCCCGGCTCCGGGCGGAATGCCTGGCCAACCGGGGGCCGGCGGGGGAGCAGGCGGCCGGGGAAAACCGGCTGGCCGAGACCTTGAAGCAGCTGCTGGCGGTGGCGGAGAACTACCCCCGCCTGAAGTCGGACCGGCACTTTCTCGAACTCCAGCGGGAGCTGGCGATGACGGAGGACCGGATCCAGGCCGCCCGGCGTTTTTACAACGGCAACGTTCGCGACTACCGCAACCTCTGCGAGACCTTTCCCAGCCGCCTGGTCGCCGGCCTCTTCGGCTTCGAGCGCGAGGAGTACCTCCGCATCCGCCGCTCGGTCCGGGAGGCGCCGAGCACCGACTTCGCCTGAAAAACACTATCCCAAGACACAATCAGGCGTACCGCTCCTAGGGAGCGGAATTCCCGGCCCGGAACTCCGGCCGGCGGATAACGAGAAGGAGATGCCGTAATGAAAAGCTGCTTGCTATTCCTGCTGGCCGCGCTGACGGCGGTTCCCGCGCCGGTTCCGGAGATGAAGCCGGAAGCGCAGGAACTTTTTGACCGGGCCTTCCGGCTCCTGGAAGAGGGGAAGGTCTACGAGGCCATCCCGGTCTACGATCGCGCCCTGGCGGTGGCCCCGGAATCCCGGGATATCTGGATGGAATATATCTCCTGCCTGCGGAAGGCGAAATACCCGCAGAGAGCGGCCCGGGCCGGCTGGCGGGCGCTCGAGGTGGGCGCGCCGACTTCCACCGTCTGGGGAAACCTGGGCAACGTCTTCTGCGACTGCCGGGCCTGGGCCGCCGCCGAAGAAGCCTTCGAACAGGCCGCCGCCCTCTCCAAAGACCGGCGCTGGGCCGCCCAGAATTTCCTGGTTCTCGGCTATAACCGGATGATCTGCGGGGATTCCGAAGCGGCCCTGCGCTACTTCCAGGCCGGGTTGAAGATCGACCCCACCCACGGTCTGGCCCTGATCGACCTGGGGATCGCCAAGGCCACCCTGGGGAGGGTCCCGGAAGGAATCCGGGATCTCCGCCGCGGGATCGCGATGATCGAGCACCAGGCCAGGGAGACGGGCGACGATGATCCCGGCGGAGTCGGTTACGGCCAGGCGGCGCTGGCGGCCCTGGAAGAGGAAGGCGAGTTGACGATGGACGACCAGTTCAGCCGGGGTTCCTTCCAGTTCCTCCCCGAGCGTTTCCTGAAGAGGCCGGAAAGAGACGAGGCGCTCTCGCTGCCGATAGATCCAGCCGTCGAGAGATGGTTTCAGATTACCCCCCGGGCCCTGGTCTCCTTCACCGGACCGGAGAGCTGGCGGGAGGAGTTAAAGGCGGGGTTTGGCGGCCCGGTATTTACCTTCCGGCCGGAGAACGGCGACGAGTTTATGCTGATGTTCAGCCCTTTCTGGATGCCGGAGGGCAAACCCGACCCGAGAAAGATGCTGGAAGAGCGGGGCCGGACGATGCTGGAGACCTCGGTCGAGGATGAGCTGGAGATGACCCCAATCGAATCCCCCACCGCCGAAGGCAGCGTCTTCACCCTGACCGACCGGGAGCTGGTCGGGAAGACCCGCCAGGGGGAAAATTACCTCTACGCCACCCAGGGGATCGTCGCCTCCGGCCGGGCCTTCGGGCTCTTCACCCTCCTCAGCGACTCCCGGGATGAAGCCTTCCTGAAGGAGTTCCGCTCGATCGTCGCCACCTTCGCCGTCCGGGAAGAGCCGCCGCCCGGCGACTGATCGGGGACGCAAGCTGACCTACGGGGTGTATCCGGCCGGGGGGAGCGGCGCCGGCCCGGAAGCCGGGACCATCTCCCCGGGCAGGATTATTCCGATTGCCCTTTTCGCAGGATCTCCTCCCGCCTGGTTTGCGGCTCGCTTACCGTGCCGGAGGGCCGGGCTGAACATTCATCAGGATATCCCGACAATTTTCAAAAAATTCGGAATAAATCCCCTCTCCTATCCGACTGTCTATGCGAAAGGCGAAAAGTTTCCCAGTTCAGGGTATCGGTCCTTGCGATTATAGGCCAGGCAACAGGTAATTAATGGCAATAAACAAGTCACCACTGGATAGACGGAGATTCGATTTCAACCCCCGGGAAACTGTGCCGCAGAAGGGTTGACATTGTACCAGATTATGATACGATCGTACCAGGATATGGTACTATGAAGATGATCGACTCCATAATGCCTAAAGCCAGGCAGCGTTTGCTGGGTATTCTCCTGCCCCAGCCGGATCAGGAATTCTACCTGCGGGAACTGGTTCGGAAAAGCGGGCTGGGTCAGGGCTCGGTTCAACAGGAACTGGCTTCCCTGACGAAATCAGGACTGATTCTCCGGAGAAAAGACGGCAACCGGGTGTATTACCGCGCCAATACCGCCGCGCCGATATACAGTGAACTTAAGGCGCTGATGCTCAAAACGGCCGGCCTGGCCGATGTCTTGCGCGACGCCCTGAAACCGTCAGCTGACGAGATTGATCTTGCTTTCGTCTATGGTTCCGTCGCCCGGGGCGATGAGACCGCCCAAAGCGATATTGATCTGATGGTCATCGGGACAATATCATTTCGCCGGCTGACCGCCGTTATCGAGCCGGCGCAAGAATACCTGGGCCGGGAGATCAACCCTACCGTTTACTCCCCCAGCGAATTCCTGGGCAAGCTGAGAAGCGGACATCATTTTTGTCGAAGCCTCCTGAAGGAACCCAGGTTGTTCATCCGGGGCGAAGAAGATGAGCTTGAGAAACTGGTTTCAGGCCGCCTGGCTGGTTGAGCATAAGACCAGTCCCCGGGAGATCCGGGACCTGCTCGCCCTCGCGGATCGAGATTTGGAAAGCGCGTCGGCTTCCGGCCTCAGTCCCGACTGGCAGCACAACATAGCCTACAATGCGGCCCTCAATTGCGCGGCGGTCAGTAGACCGGGTAGCGGTAGCGGCGGGAGCGGTGGATCCTCCCTCCCTCGTAGATCTTCTCCTCCCGGCGGAAGAAGGCGGTGTGGATGACGGTCTTCCGGTAGACCAGGGCCGAGCCGACGATATTGTCGCCCGCCAGCCGCCAGTCCCAGCCGAGGCCGGTGGAGGAGTGGCGATCGCCTTCAGCCGCGGCGGCCGCCCGGATGAACTCCGCGGCCAGGGCGGCCGGGTCCTTCCCCTTTTCGCCCCCGGGCCGGCTGGAGCCTTCCGCCATCGCCTCCAGGGCGTAGCTCTTGACCAGGCGGGGGTGGAGGACCCGGTAGGCCTCCGGCCGGGAGACGAAGTCGACCCCGACCACCCGTCCGCCGGTCAGCGCGGCCAGCCCCGTCTGGTTTTCCCGGAGCGGGAAGGCGGCGACGTAGTCCGCCAGGCTTTGCGACCGGGAGGCGAAGACGTCGGCCATCGCCGCGCTCGGGGAGTGGACCTCCATCTTCCGGCTCAGCTCGTCGACCTCGCTCCAGACCTCTCCCTGGTCGGCCATAAACCCCAGCCCCCGCGAGAGGTTGCTGGAGACGGCGGCGGCCTTGCAGGCCCGGACCTTCCGGGACATCACGTGGCCGGAGTCGCGGAAGCTCGCCGAGACGTAGCTCCAGCGCCCCCGCTCGGTGCAGCTGACCGGGATCACGGTCGCGGACTTCGCCGCGAGCAGGATGGTGGTGTTGACGACCCGGTTCTGCTTGGCCCCGACCAACTCCTCGCCGTCGAGGATCAGGACCGGCTTTTCCGCCCGGTTCACTACCTTCAGCTCGGGCACCGCGCCCCCCTCGCTGACCTCGGTCACCGAGATCAGTTTCTCCCCCAGGGCCTCGGCCAGGGTGAGGTACTTCGGCCCCCGGCCTTTCTTCCCGGGGAGGAAGAGCGGGACCACCCCGAGATTTTCGTATTCCGCCGGTTCGCCCGGCTCCAGCAACGACAGCAGATCGCCGACAACGGATTCCATAGCGCGCCTCCTCGGTTCGGGTTTATCGCGTCACACTCAATAGTCCGGGAGGAGGGCGTTTTTATTCCGAAAAATATTTCCGGCGGGGTTTTTGACAACGGCGGGGGGGAGGGAGGAGCGGATATACAACCAGCCCTCACTGAACCCATCAGCGGGGAAAAAACGGCCGGGAAGGCAGCCCCGGATCAGCGGGCTTCGATCTCGATCTCGGCCCCGGGGCCGAAATCCACCCGGAGGAGGTAGCGGCCGGGGTCGACCGGGCCGAGGGTGGCCAGCCCGGAGCGGTCGGTGGTGGCGTGGAAGGGCTTGGCCGCTCCCTTCAGGGTCACGGCGGCCCCGCCGGCGGGCCGGCCGGATTCGTCGAGGACCCGGACCAGGCAGGAGGGGAAGCCGGGCTTGACCTCCCCGAAGCCCACCTCGAGCCTGAGCCCCTGCATCCGGAAGTCCCACCTCTCCCGGGGTGCCGGCTTCTTCGACACCAGCCCTTCGCGATCGTCCGCCATCGCCGCCGCCGGCATTGAGGACTCGTCAAAGCACACCTTCTCGATAACCAGGTCGGTGCGGTAGGGGAGATCGCTGTCGGCCGCATAAGGAGACGTGAGCTCCCGCCACCACCCCGGGAGGGAGGCGACCCTCTCCAGTTCGACCGCCACCCGGCCGAGGAAGGAGCGCCCCCGGCCGAAGAGGGCCTCGGTCCGCCGGGAGAGTTCCTCGGGGACGCGTTCCAGGCCCTTCTGCCGGACGGCGGCGACCGCCTCCAGGTCCTCGGCGATCCGCCCGGCCCGGGCCGCGCAGTCCGGACATTCGGCCAGGTGCGAGATGACCCGGCGGCGGTTCCCGGCGTCGAGCCGGTCCTCGAGCCAGGCCGCGATCGTCTCGTCGGGCAGGCATTTCCGGGCGGGCTTCCGGACGGGGGCCGGCAGCGACTTTAAAACGGCCGACGGGGCCCCCAGTTCGATCAGGGCCTGCCGGCACGCCGGGCAGAAGGAGAGGTGCTTCTCCACCATCTCCCGGTCAAACCCCTTGAGTTCCCCGTCGAGGAAACGCGAGAGGGTCAATCTGTCAGGACAGGGCAGCATATCTCACCATTCAATAGTCCCCGCCGCCGGCGGTTTTATTCCGGCGGCCGGCAGAGAAACCCTCCTCCCGGAGGATTTCGGCCAGCCGCTCCCGGGCCTCGTAGATCATCTTCCCAACCCGGGCGGTGTCAATCCCGGCGGAGTGAGTTTCGTTGTATAGTTCGGTGATCTCGCGGTACTTCAACCCCTCGATTCGCTTCTCGAGGACGAAGCGCCGGTCCCGGTCCAGCCGCTCCAGGCCCTTGAGGATCGCGGCGGCCGCCTCCCGGGAGGAGAGCTCTTCCTTGGCCGTCCGCCACTCGACGAAGGGCGCGCCCTCCGGGTTCCATTCCGGGGCCGGGCGGAACCGCGAATCGTGTCTCTTCTTCTTCTCCCAGTAGTCGGCGCAGCGGCGCCGGGTGATGGTCCCGATCCAGGCCGGCAGGCTGGCCTCGCCCCGGTATCCGGGCAGCGAGGAGTGGATCGAACACCAGGTCTCCTGGAAGACGTCGTCGGAGTCCGGACGGGGTATCCCGGAGTCGTTGATGATCGACCAGACCAGGTCCTTGTAAGCGTAGTAGATGTCTTCAAAGTTTTCGCTCATCGAAGCCAACCAGCCGCGGCCGGGCCCGGTTCCGACTCCTCCCCGGTTTCCCCGATTCTACCAGCTTCCCCTCCCCGCCTCCACCGCAAAACGGCCGTTCAGGAGTACGCTGTTTCCTATTTCCCGTGGCGGTGTTACTTTCGACCGGATAGAAAAAGTGTTACCTATGTGCCCGGATTATTCTGTTACCTATCTTCCGGGTTGCACACGCACAGTGAGACCGGCGGGGTTAGCTGTTGAACTGGCGCTCCCCGGGGATAAACCCGGGGGGGGGCGCCAGGTGAACAACATCAACGCTGATTTCCCCCACTGGTTTATTTCTATTGACAAAAGTATAGTATTACTGGAATATTGCATACAAATATAAACCAGATTTATGATTAGAGGTTTAATAATCCATGAAAGCTTCCAGGAATACTAGTCGAAAGCTCTCTAAAATAAACCAGGTTTTCCGGAAATGGCCGAAGGGAACAGTGGCAACCCAGGACTGGCTGACCAAGCAGGGGGTTTCCAGCAAGCTGGCGATCTGGCACGTGGGATCGGGATGGCTAGCACGGTTCGGGCCACGGGCGTTCACACAACCGGATGACCAGGTTGATTGGAGAGGAGGTTTGTACGCCCTGCAGACCCAGCTCGGGATGACCGTCCATGCCGGTGGGGTCACTTCCCTGGAATTGCAGGGAAGGTCTCACTTTATACCGCTGGGAGAGAGAAAGAGGGTTATCCTGATCAGCGATCGGCCGGAACAGTTGCCGGCCTGGTTCAAAAAGCATCAGTGGAAAGACAACGTGGAGCACCGATGCTTGTCTCTATTTGAAAGCGTTCCCAAAGAGGCGACCACCCAGCTGGACTGCGGCGGCTTTAAGGTGGCTATGTCGAGTGCGGAGCGCGCGATCATGGAGCAGATCCATCTGGCCGGGAGCAATAATGAGATAGAACATGTGTTTCAGCTGATGGAAGGGCTCACCACTCTCCGACCGCAAATAGCCCAGGAATTACTGGAGAGCTGCCGTTCGGCCAAAGTCAAGCGGGTCTTCCTCTGGAGCGCGGAGACGGCCGGCCATTCCTGGTTCAACCGCCTGGATTTATCGCGGTTCGATCTCGGCAAGGGCAAGCGCCAGATATACAAGGGCGGCCGCCTCAATCAAAAGTACGGGATAACCGTACCCGGGCGGGAGGAGTTTCCTTATGTTTGACCCCAGTTATGAGGCCCGAGTCGGATTGCTCCTCCGCTGTCTTCCTGAGATTGACCGGCAGCGTTGTTTCGCCCTGAAAGGCGGCACGGCCATCAACTTCTTTGTTCGGGACCTGCCGCGCGTATCCGTGGACATCGACCTGACCTATCTGCCCCTGCAGCCCCGGGACGAGACACTCCAGGGCATCAATGACGCGCTCGCAGCTATCGGAGAGGGGATCAAGCACCGGATCCCCGGAGCAGAAGTTGAGGAGAGCCGGAGTCAAAATTACATCGTCAAACTCTTTGTCTCCACAGGCGGCGCTCTGGTCAAGATCGAACCCAACCTGGTCTTCCGGGGTTCCATCCATCCCCCGCTGGTTCTTGACCTGTGTCAAGCCGCCCAGGAGCACTTTGAGGCCTTTGCCAGCATTCAGACATTATCTCAGGCCGATCTGTACGGTTCGAAACTCTGCGCGGCGCTTGACCGGCAGCATCCCCGGGACCTCTTTGACGTAAAACTCTTGTTTGAGGACCAAGGGATCACTCCTGAAATCCGGCGTGCATTCGTCATATACTTAGCCGGACACAACCGGCCGATGAACGAACTTCTAGCCCCCAGGCTCCAGGATATCGAAAAACAGTTTGAGAGCAGCTTCCGGGGAATGCCCCGGAGCGAAGTATCACTCGATGAGCTGCTCAAGGTTCAAGCAGACCTGCCTCATAAAATCGTCAAGGCCCTCGATCGTGACGAGAAGGAATTTTTATTGTCGATAAAACGGGGCAAACCGGAATGGGAGCTTCTGGGGATCGAGCACCTGGACCGTCTTCCGGCTCTGCAATGGAAGCTCATAAATATCCGCGAGATGGATTCAGCGAAACACCGGGCAGCCCTCAAAAGACTGACTGAAGTTTTAGAGATGAATTACGGGATGTAGCCCCAGGCCAGGGTATCTATGATCCAGGATTGACCGATCTATCCGAACAACCGTATGCTCAAGCGATCAGGAAGCCTGCCAATGATTCATAAGTGGTTCTCAGGGGTAAAAATCTCTGAATAGCTATCATAAATTGAAGCCAGGGGTTGTGGATGAGGTTTATTGTTCAAGAGATCAGCATTGATTCGAAACCTCCGCGGTATTACCTGCGGCTGGAGAAGGAGGGAAGGTTCCGGGGCTGGGCGGTGCCGAAGGGAATTCCGGACCAGTTCGGAGTGAAGCGGCTGGCGATCCCTATCGGTAATTATCGTCTTGACCGGGCGGAATTTGAAGGTGATGTCACCAGCGGGTTGTATGGCCCGGGACGGATATCAATCTGGGATCGGGGAGACTATGTCGCGGTCTTATGGACAGATCGAAAGATCCGGTTCCGGCTGAACGGTGAGAAAAACAAGGGTCTGTACAGTCTGGATCTCGTTGAGTTTAAAGAGAGCGGTGAAAAAAATTGGTTGCTGGAAAAGCAAAAGGAGAAAGCCTCATCTAAGCCCGTCGCTCGTCGCGCTGAAGGATCAGCGAAAAAAACTTCGCCTGCCACTCGGCCGTCTACCAAACCGTCCCGCAAGCCCCCTCGCAAGAAAACCGCTCCGGCAAGAAAGCAGCCAAGCAGCAGAAAGACCCGGATTCGCGAGAAGAAGAAAAAGCCGGAGGAAACTATTCCCGCTCGGCCTGTCCCCCCAGCTGCTAAGAAACCGGCAAAGAAAACTTCCCGGCCGGTTAAGCCGGGCAAAGAACGTAAATTCAAGCCGCGGGGCAGGACCTATCGGCGAGGAAAAAAGCAAAGCAGAGGTTTTACCACCTCGTCTTCCATAGTTCGGGGATTATTCGGGATGGGGAAATAAGCCGGCCGGCAGATAACGAGAAGGAGGAGCCGGCGGAAATGAGTGATTATCTTTTCGTCCACGGCGGTTCCCACGGCGCCTGGTGCTGGGAGGGCGTTATCCGGGAACTGGATCGCGGCGGCTTGCGGGGGCTTGCTCTCGATTTGCCGGGAGGAGGCGCCGACTCCACGCCCCGCGCGAGCGTCACATTCGACTCATACACTGCGGCCGTGAACGCCTTCATCGCCGGGAACGACCTTCGGGACCTGGTGCTGGTCGGCCATTCGCTGGCCGGGATCATCTTGCCGGATATCGCGGCGGCCAACCGGGAGAGGATCCGGGAGGTTGTCTTCATCGCCGCTTATATCCTTGACCGGGGGGAGAGAGCGATTGATCTCGTTGCCCCCGGCCGGGTCCCCGAATATTATCGCCTGGCCGAGACATCCGCCGAATATTCCCTGATGCTCCCCTATGAGATCGCCCGGCAGCGCTTTTTCAGTGATCTGGGCGAGGCGGACGCCCGGGCCGCCTACGCCAGGCTCACTCCCCAGCCGTTTGCCCCGTACCTCAGTCCGGCCCGGTATGGGGCTCGCACCATCGGTGCCATCTCCCGCTATGTTATCTGCCGGGATGACCGGAATCTCCCCGCTGATTTATGCCGCCGTTGGGCCGCGAAACTTGGCGGGACAGTCCAGGAGATTGAAGCCGGGCACGACGTTATGCTCTCGAAACCGGCGGAACTGGCCGCACTTCTGAGCTTGTCCGGGACGGCGGGAAGGATGATCCCCCGGTCCGGAAGGGTCGGCGCGGGCCTCGACGCCGGCGATCCGCAATCCCGCCCCGGCGCGACCTCCATCTCCGGTTTCTCCCGTTAGAGTTGTTCGGGTTCTCTCTCCGCTTTCACTTCTTCCGCCGCCGCGTCCAGGTCGGCGGCATTTTTTTGGGAAAAATGAGAATAAACCACCCGCTCCATCCGACTATCAGGTTGAGGAGTCAATGGGCAATTTCCGAAAAGCGGGGAGGCGCGGGATGATGCCGGAGATCAATGCCGAAAAATCCGCTGAAGGTTCCGTTCCAACGGCCGGGCCGGAACTGCTGCTGAAGAGGATTCTCGTGGAGCTGCTCTCCGGGCCGGGAGTTTCCGGGCGGAAAACCCGGTTGGCCGGGAGGCCCTGAATTATCATCCGGGGTGGGGCAGTTTCCGGGAGGTCAGGCCGAAGAAATCGCGGTCAAATTGAGGCTTGACCCGGTGTAGCCTTTTGGATACAATACAATGATCGAGATCCGGAAAACGGTGGCTTTTGCCCGATGGCTTGACGGCCTGCGCGACATCCGGGCCCGCGCTCGTGTTCAGGCAAGGATCGAAAGGCTTGCGTTTGGCCATCCAGGTGACGTCAAGCCGGTGGGAGAAGGGATTTCAGAACTTCGTATTGATTACGGGCCCGGTTACCTGGTCTACTTTAAGAAGCAGGGGCGGTCTCAGGTTATTCTGTTGGCCGGAGGAGATAAACGGAAACAAAGACGGGATATCAAAACCGCGCTGCTCCTGGCGCGCAAGCTGTGAGACGAAAGGGCGACGATGAGAAAGACAGTTACCACCCGGTATGACGTGGCGGAACATCTCCGGACACCCGAAGAGATGGCTGCCTATCTGGAAGCCTGTCTGGCGGAGGCCGACGGCGACGCGGCATTTATTGCCAAGGCGTTTGGCGATATCGCCCGGGCCAGGGGTATGGCCCGGGTTGCCCGGGAAGCGGGCCTTTCAAGGGAAAGCCTGTACAAGGCCCTCTCCGGGGAACGCACCCCGAGTTTCGATACAATCCTCAAAATGGTTAGGGCTCTCGGGCTCGAGCTGCATATCGTTGCTCCACAGTCCTGACACCGATCCCGCCCAATAATTTCGGGGACACAATACTCAATTCCTTCCGGGTTTCGCGGAGAATAGCGGACCCCGGCAATTAAGTATTGTGTCCGCGGAATTCCCGGGATGACCGGAACCTCCCCGTTGATTTATGCCGCCGCTGGGCCGGGAAACTGGGCGGAAAGATTCAGGAGATTGAAGCCGGGCACGACGTTATGCTCTCGAAACCGGCAGAACGGGCCGCGCTTCTGAGTTTATGAGGACCGCAGGGAAGAATGATCTCCCGGTCCGGAAGAGACAGTGCGAGCATCGACACCGGCGATTCGCAATATCGCTCCGGCGGAACCTGATATGAAAAAGCTTTTCATCCTTCTGTTTGCCCTGGCAGCGGTAATAACCGTGGGGGGTTGCCGTTCCGGAGCTCCCCGGCCGGGCCTCCTGGTCGGCGTGGACGCCAACTACTCCCTGGAGATGGAGCGGGACGGGGCGGAGTGGAAGTGGGACGGCCGGGAGACCGATCTTTTCCGGGGGATGGCGGCGCGGGGGGTCGGGGGGTTCCGGGTCCGCCTCTGGACCGACGACTCCGGCCCGCACGGCCGGGCGGCCGCCGCCCGGCTGATCGGGAGGGCCTTGGCGGCCGGGATGGAGCCCTACCCGGTAATCTTCCTGAGCGACGACTGGGCGGATATGCTCAAGCAGCCGCTGCCGTCGGCCTGGCGGGGGCTGTCTTTCGCCGAACGGAAGGCGGCGGTGGAGGAGTACTCGCGGGAGGCCGTCGCCGCCCTGCGGAAAGCGGGCCTGCGGGGCCACCTTTACGAGATCGGCAACGAGATCGATTTCGGGATCTGCGGCGAGTACCCCGAGGACGAGGCGGGGAAAAACCCGGCGGCGCTCAGCGAGTACTACTGGCCCCGTTCGGCGGAGCTGATCAAGGCCGCCCAGGCCGGGGTCCTGAAGGCCGATCCCGAGGCGCGGTTTATGCTCCATATCGCCCACTGGTGGGATTCGGATTTCTGCGAGGCTTTCTTCCGTTTTATGCTCGGCCGGGGGGTCCGGGTGGATTACGCCGGCCTCTCCTATTTCCCCTCTTCCGGCATCGGGGGGTCCCGGGAGATGGAACAGTTCGGCAAGCTGGTCTCCCGGCTGGCCGCGGCGATCGACCGGCCGGTGGTGGTGGCGGAGACCGCTTACCCGAGCACGGCGGATTTTTCCGGCCAGTTCTCGGGCTGGAAAGACCAGGCGCCGGGCTACCCGCTGACGCCGGACGGCCAGCACCGGTGGCTGGCCGATTTCCTCTCCTTCTGCGCCGCCCACCCCGCGATCCACGCCGTCTATTACTGGAGCCCGGAATGGTTCGGCGAGGGGATGTGGAAGGCCTTCGCCCTCTTCGACCCGGAAGGGGAGGCCCGTCCGGCCTGGAAGGCCGTCTCCGGTTTCTCCCGTTAGAGTTGTTCGGTTCCTCTCTCCGGCTTTTCTTCTTCCGCCGCCGCGTCCAGGGCGGCGGTATTTTTTTGGAAAAAAATAAGAATAAACCACCCGCTCCATCCGACTATCTTTGTAGAGCGGAATTAATCGATTCCAGGCTTGACGATATGTCACAAATGACATATATTTGCGGCAGGGAAATATGATCAGGCGGGATAAGCCGTTGGTTTGGCTGCACGGAGAGATCAAAACTCCTCCTTTTTCACCGGGGGCAAGGATTGAAGCGGGTTATCTTCTCCGTCTGCTTCAGCAGGGCAAGAGATTGGCTATGCCGCGATCGAGACCGATGCCTTCTATCGGCGCGGGATGCCACGAACTAAGAATCAATGATGAAAAGCTGACCTGGAGGATAATTTATCGTATTGATCCGGACGCGATTGTCATCCTGGAAGTATTTTGAAGAAGACGGCCAAAACACCGAAGAGCGTGATGGAGATATGCCGGCAACGGCTTAATCTCTACGACACGGATTCCCGGTAGGGAGTTGGAGATATGGAGAACAAGAAGAAAAATCGCCTGGAGCGTAAGGGCTGGAAGGTCGGCTCTGCGGAAGATTTCCTGGGCCTGACCCGGGAAGAAGCCGAGTATATCGAGTTGAAGCTCCTGCTGGGCGAAAGCCTGGCCTCCCGGCGCAAGGCGAATGGCCTGAGACAGGTTGAACTGGCCGGCCTGCTGCAGTCGAGCCAGTCGCGGGTGGCCAAGATGGAGAAGGGGGATGACACTGTTTCACTTGACCTCCTGATCCGGTCTCTCCTGGCGCTGGGCGCGACCAGGCGGGAGCTGGCCAGGATTCTCTCCGCGACCCCGGGGACGTCCGGCCGCAACGAATAATTCCGGGGACACAATACTTAATTCCTTCCGGATTCCGCCGCGGATATCAACCGCCGGCAATTAAGTATCGTCTCGCCGGGATCAAGGAGGTGATTTCGTGATGAAAATTTCCTGCCGGATCGTAATTTCGGCGGCGGCGCTGGCCGGACTGCTTCTCCCCGTCTCGAGCCCGCGGGCGGTCGAACTGGTCTTCTCGGACCCGCAGTACTCCTTCCAGACCCTCCGGGCGCTGGGTTACGCGGCCAGCGGGGGGGCGGACGCCGGGGAGGTCCTCAAGACGGCCTACGCCATCACCGAGGGCGACGACGAGAACTGGTACCGGGAATGGCTGAAGACCGCGCGGGAACGGGAAGCGGCGGCGGAGGATTTCCTCGCCCGGGGGAAGGAGGCCAGCGCCCGGCAGGAGTTCTTCAAGGCCTCCAACTATTACCGGACGGCGGAGTTCTTCCTCCACGTCAACCCCGCCGACCCGCGGATCCTGGAGACCTGGGCGAAGAGCGTGGAGACCTTCCAGAAGGCGGCGAAGCTGGCCGAGCGCCCGATCATCCCCGTGCGGATCCCCTTCGAGGGAACGACCCTGCCCGGGTATCTCTGCCTGGCCGACCGGTCGGGGGAGAAGCGGCCGCTGCTGATCGTCCACTCGGGTTTCGACGGGACGGCCGAAGAGCTCTACTTCGAGATCGCCCGGTTCGCGGTCGCCCGGGGGTTCAACGTCCTCCTCTTCGAGGGCCCCGGCCAGGGCGGCGTGATCCGGGTGCAGAAGATCCCCTTCCGGCCCGACTGGGAGACGGTGGTGAAGCCGGTGGTCGACTACGCCCTGACCCTTAAAGAGACGGACGGGGAGAAGATCGCCCTGGTCGGGATCAGCTTCGGCGGCTACCTGGCGCCCCGGGCGGCCGCCGCGGAGAAGCGGATCCGGGCCCTGGTCGCCAACGGCGGGGTTTACGACTTTCACGCCGCGGCCGGGCTCTCCCCGGAAGAAGAGCAAGCCCTCGACACCGAGGAGGGGGCCGCCGCGATCGACGAGGAGATCCGCCGGCGGATGGAGACCGATCCCTCGCTCCGCTGGCAGATCGGGAACGGGATGTTCACCTTCGGGGCCGCTTCGCCCAGCGAATGGCTGAAGATGACCAGGGCGTACACGATGAAGGGTCTGGCGGAGAAGATCTCCTGCCCGACGCTGATCGTCGACTCCGAGGGGGACAAGGATATGCCGGGGCAGGCCAGGCAGCTCTTCGCGGCCCTGGAGTGTCCCCGGGAATATATGCTCTTCACCGCGGAAGAGGGGGCGGAGGAGCACTGCCAGATGGGGGCGGTCCTCCTCTCCAGCGCCCGGATCCTCGACTGGCTGGAGGAGACCCTGGCCGGGGAGGCGAAGCTGTCCTCCGGGGTTCTCTCCCCGGTGAAACCGGAAGATGGAAATGAACGATAAAGAGAAGAGATACGCCGGGAACGCCCGGTACGAACGGTCGGGCGAGGGGTCGGGTGAACTCGTCGAATGGCTCCGGAAGAAGTACGACGTTTCCGTCCTGGTTGAAGAACCCGAGGACGAGCTGATTCCGATCGAAAGCACCGGGTACTGGCGGGAGATGGAGAAGAACCGCGTCGGCAACCTGCTGGCCGGCGCCCGCCTGAAGGCCGGTTTGACCCAGGCCCAGCTGGCCGCGAAGCTGGGCATCCGTCAGAATATGGTCAGCGACTATGAGAACGGGCGCCGCCTCCTTTCCGCCGCGATGGCCAGTCGCCTGAGCAAGACGCTCGAAATCCGGGAGGGGCACTTGAAATATGGACGATAAAGAGAAGATATACGCCGGGATCGCCCGGTACGAAAGGACGGGCGCGGGGCGGCACCACCACCGGGGGAAATCCTCGGAAGCGGTCATCGACCGGGAGGCCGTCCTGGCCGCCCTCGACCTCCGGGAAGGCTTGACGGTCCTCGACGCCGGCTGCGGCAACGGTTATATGGCCCGGGAGTTCGCCCGGCGGGTGGGGGAGGGAGGGCGGGTCTACGCGCTCGACCCCGACGAGGAGGCGATCGCGGCGCTCAGGGCCGGGACGTCCGGGGAGAGGATCACGGCCCTAGTCGGAAACATCACCGCCCGAACGCCTCTCCCGGCCGGGATCTTCGACCTGGTCTACCTCTCGACCGTGGTCCACGGCTTCTCCCCGGAAGAGATCCGGGGGTTCGACCGGGAGGTCCGGCGGCTGCTGGCCCCCGGCGGGGTCCTGGCCGTGGTGGAGATCGTCAAGGGTGAGACCCCCTTCGGCCCGCCCCGTCAGCTGCGCTTCTCCCCCGAAGAACTGAAGCGGGCGCTGACCCTGCCGGCCGGCGAGACCCGTCCGGCGGGGGAGCACTTCTACCTCCAACTCTTCCGGAAGAGCTGAATTTCGCCTCGAATTCGCGCGTTCGCGATGCTGCGGCGGATCACGGTAAAAAATCCGGGCGCGTCTCCCGGCGGGTGATGGTTCCCTGCCGGCCCTCATCCTGAACCTGATCGGGGGAGCGGTTCCGCCGGAGCCCTTCGCTAATACTCGACCAGCATTACTGACAGGGGCGGGATCTTAAATTCCTTCCCCGCCCGGCTGGAGGTGGCGATTTCCGTCCCGGGATTCCTGATCTCGGTCACGGCCAGGGATGCCGGCGGCTCGGAGGCATCGATGCGGCAGTCGAACTCCTGCTCCCCGATGTTGGCCAGCAGCAGCATCGTTTTCCCGCCCGGTTCCCGGCCCGCCAGAATCCAGAGCGGGCTGAGTTCGCCGTCGGCCCGCGGCTCGGAATCGATGAGGCCGACCCCGGTGTCGGCGGCCAGCCGCCCGGTGGCCCGGCAGAAGCGGCTCCAGAGCCGGAAGGCCTTCCCCTGGGGTTTGGGCCGGCCGTCGGCGAAGAGCATCCCGAAGAAATCGGGCTGGCGGATGTCGGTATCGTTGCCCCGGTAGAAGAACGAGGCGTCAACCCCCGCCCGCTGCAGGGCGATCCAGCAGGCGGTCGCGCCGGCGGCGGCCCTCTTCCCCAGCCGGTACTCGACGGCCCGCTGTTCGGCATTCCATTCGGTGATGTGGACTTCCGCGTTCTCCCACCCCGCCCGCCGGCAGGCTTCCCGGTAAAAGAGGGCCGCCTGGTAGTATTCGGCCGGGTCCTGGCTGTAAAGGTGAAAGGAGATAAAATCCGGGCGGACGCCGTGCCGGTTGAGGTAATCGCAGTAGCGGTCGACCAACCGGCGCCGGTCGGGCAGCTTGTAGGTGGAGACGACGAAACCGGGGCCGCCGACCTTGAGGTCGGGAAACCGTTCCTTGACCAGGCCGATGGTCCGCGCCAGGAAAGGCAGGGAATCCTCGAAACCGGGCGGCCAGAAGTGGGCGAGATCGGGCTCATTCCAGACCTCGACGTACCGCCAGGAAGGGTTGTGGACCGACCAGGGACCGTCGCGGTAATGACGGACCACCTCCGCGGCGGCGCGGGCCAGGTTTTCCGTCTGCCGGTCTCCTCGCGGAACCCGCACGTTGTTAAATGAGTCGCCGAGCCGGAGGTAGGGTTCGAAACCGCCCCCGACGATGGCCCGGAAGGCGCTGTCGCTGTCCGAGAAATAGTAGGAGGAGGCTTTCTCGGGGGGGGCGGCGATGTCCGGGTAGATCGCCGACAGGTCGAGCGGACCGTATAGATCGTGCGTCCGGACCGAGGTGACGCCGGCCTGCCGGTAATGCCCGGTGACGTCCGGGTTTTCCCTCTCGCCGCTGGGCGAAGGGCCGGCGTTGACCCCCAGTAGCGGTTTGATCGAACCCGTCGGGCCCCCGACGGTTATGGTCACGGCGGTGTTTTCCAGGCGCGCCGGCAACCTGGCCGGGGGCCGCTGCCCGGGCGGCCGGCGCGCCGCCGGGCCGGCCGGCGGCGGTCCGGGAGAGAGGGCGATAACCAGCAGCACAATGGATACGAGGACAGGCATATTTTAGGCCCGAATCAAGCGCTTCCCGAGAATTGATACACCGGCCGGACAAACCGGCCGGGGACGCTGGGTATGCGGAAGTTGAACGGCATTTGAACCTTCATTCCGGCGAGACAAGCTCGCCGGGGAAGTTCTTTCTTTTCGAGATCTAATGAGTGTACGGCACACCGGCCCTCCTGGCCAGATCATTCCTCCGGTTTATCTTCAGGTTTTCCCGCCGGGCTGCGGCCTTTCGAGCTTCAGCCTTCATTCAGTCCGCACCGGGGAGGATTCGGCCGCCCGGGGGTGACGAGACGGGCGCGATCTTCCTTCCTCCGGATGGGGCAAAATCTCCTTCAGGCGGCGCGGCTCTTCCCGGCCGCGGCGGGAAATCAAAAAAAAGTATTCCGGGTATTCGCGGTGAAGAGTACGATCCGGTGCAACAGCAGGAAATTATGCCCGGCGGGAAAACTGTGTCCCGGCTGAAATGGTCTGAGTCGTCCGGGGGGACGCGGAAAAGCGCGGGAGGAGACAGGCCGATGAAGAAGAAGATAGAAGTGCTGATTCCGGCGGCGGCGGTCATTTTTCTGGCGAGCCTCACCGCGGCGGGATCGGAAACGGCGATATCGCCGGAAGCGGCCGTAATGGAGACAGGCCCCGCCGGGGAGGTCAGGAGCAGGGGTTTCGAATTTCCGGCGGAGAAATTGTCGCCGGAAGAGACCGGTCCGCCGGGGCGGTGCGCCGGCTGCCTGACCACCCCCGCGCTCCTCGCCCCGGCCGACGGGGGCGCCCTAACCACCATCGCCCCGCTCTTCCAGTGGGACCTTCACAACGACCCCGAAGCGACCGGGATGCAGCTGTGGATCAGCCTGAACGCCGGGTTCTCGCCCCTGGTTACCAGTATGAACAGCTCCCAGCCGACCGGGGAGGGTTCCTACCGCTGGTCGGATAATTTCTCCCCGGCCACGACCTACTACTGGCGGGTCCGGCTGGTCTGCGGGGGGGAGAACGGCCCCTGGTCCGAAACCCGTTCCTTCACCAGCGGCTCGGGAGGAACGCTGCCGGCGGCCCCGGCGCCGATCTCCCCGTACAGCGGGGCGGCGGTGCCGCTGGGTTCCTCGACGGTCAGGCTCTCCTGGTCGGCGGTGGCCGGGACGGAGGATTACCTGGTCCGGCGGGTGGTTTTCGGCCGGCCGGGGAGCTACGTCAGCACCCAGGCGGGTACTTTCGTGGAACTCTACGACCTGGACGAGAACACCACCTACGAGTGGTGGGTCCGGGCCCGGAACTCCTACGGCTACGGCGCCGAGTCGGCCCGTCGGCAGTTCCGCCAGCCCCTGGTCCTGGAGAGCGGGGATTACGACGGCGACGGGTCCGGCGACATCGCCGTCTTCCGCGACTCCACCGGCCTCTGGGCGGTCCGGGGGGTCACCAGGTTTTACTTCGGGAGCGATTACGATATCCCGGTCTCGGGGGACTACGACGGCGACGGCACCGCCCGACCGGCGGTCTTCCGCCCCGGCTCGGGCCTCTGGGCGGTCCGCGGCCTGACCCGCTTTTACTTCGGCGGCGAGGGCGACCTGCCGATCCCCGCGGACTACGACGGGGACGGATCCTGCGACGCCGGGATCTTCCGGGGGGGGAACGGGCTCTGGGCGCTGCGCGGCCTGACCAGGTTCTACTACGGGGTATCCGGCGACGCCCCCGTCCCCGGCGATCTCGGCCTGGGCGGCCCCGCCCGGCCCGCGCTCTTCCGGGCTTCCACCGGCCTCTGGGCGATCAGGAGCGTCACCCGGGGCTACTACGGGACCGGCGGCGACTGGCCGGTGCCCGGCGACTACTTCGGCGAGGACTCCGCCCCGGCGGTCTTCCGGGGGTCGAGCGGGCTCTGGGCGGTGATGTCCCGGACCAGGCTGTATTTCGGCGGCGGTGCCGACGCCCCGGTCCCGGCCGACTACGACGGGGCGGCCGGCGACAATCCCGCGATCTTCCGCGACAGCACCGGCCTCTGGGCCGTCCGGGGGGTCACCCGGGTCTACTTCGGCAAGGAGGACGACCTGCCGGTGACGAGGTAGGCGGAAAGAAACCCGGTTTTCCTCTTTATCCGGCCGGGGAGAAATACCGGCGGACCCAGAGGGCGGAGAAGATCCCGATGAAGGCCCCGAAGAGCACGTCGCCGGGATAGTGGGCGGTGACCAGCACCCGGCTGGCCCCGACCAGGACGGCGGCGGCGATGAAGAGGTACCGCCAGCGCCGGAAGAGGAGGGCGAGGGCGGTCAGGATGGAGAAGGCCCTCAGGGTGTGGCCGGAAGGGGAGGAATGCTGGGCCGAGTTCTCGGCGAAGAAGGTCAGGCCGTACTGCTCGGACTCGAAGAACATCGCCGGGCGGTGGCGGCCGAGAAGGTACTTCAACCCCTCCCCGATGATCAGGGCCACCGAACAGCTCAGGCAGACATAGAGCAGGTTCCGGGTCCACCTCCGCTCCAGCCGGGGATCGACGACCACCACCAGGATCAGGGCCAGGGCCAGGCCGAGGCGGAGATAGGACCCGGTGGCGGCGGCGGAGACGTCGGTTCCCGCCCGGTAGATCCAGGTGCCGGCCAGGTTCCGGTGGACCCAGACGTCGACGGGCCGGTCGAGCCAGAGGAAGAAGGCCAGGTAGACCGCGGCCGCGACCAGGGCGGCGATGATCGTCTTCTTCAGCAGTTCGTCCATTGCGGACCTCCCAGAGGTCGCGGGGGCAACCCGGATCGGATCACACCGGGGTTACGGCGCCCGCCGCGGGCAGGGCAAGACCCGAGCTTCCCCGCCCGGTCCGGCGGGCGGGACCGGGGCGGAACGCTTCCCGGCCGCCCCCGGAAAAGGGGGAAGCCGGCCCGGAGATCACCGGGCGGGGCGAGGCGGTAACATTACCGCCTACTCTTTCCCGAAGAGAAAAGCCACCACCGACAGGAGGAGGAATGTATTACCGATCGTCAGCACCGTGACCGCCTTCATCGGGGTGAAGATGTTGAAGAGGCTCACGGTATTGAAGCCGACGTACCGGCCGATAAAGGCCAGCAGTACCCCCAGGATGCCGATGACGGCCAGGGCCCGAGACAGCTTTTTCATGCGGCACCTCCTTTGGGTACAGTATCGCCCGGCGGAATAAAGTTATCAAGAACTATTTCCCCTGTCGGAATCAGCGGTCGGGAAATCGGTCTTCTTCAGCCGCTCCCCTATCCGCCAAGGCCGGCGGTCAAGGCGTTGTTTCACTGCCCGGACAGAGCCTTCAGCTCGGACCCGGACCGCCGGGCCCGGCCGGGGTTCCCTCCCCGCAACCGGGTTGACCTGAGGAAAACGGCAGGAAGCAATTTTCCCAGTAAATTTATTGCGCGAGGATTCCAATTTTTGATAATATATCCAGGAGGTCGGCGTATTGGTAATTGAGATTTATTCCAATTATCCGTCAGCCTCTAAACCCGGGGCAGGGGACGATGAAGAAATGTGTAAACGCCGGGGGAGGGATCCTGCTCGGGATCATCCTCCTTCTGGGCCTCCCCGCCGATCTGGTGGGGAGCGAGCTGGGACATTACAACCCGGGCCTCCCCAATATCCGGGATCTCTTTCTCCCCGATCCCGGATTCTACTATATTCAGTATAACCTTTACTATACCTCCGATACCTATAAAGACCGCCGCGGCCGCTCCCTCTCCTCCCTCCCGGCGGGACCTGGTTCCGTCGACATCGACTTCGACCTGGATATCTTTATGGTCGTCCCCATGCTGGTCTGGATCTCGCCCGGGGAAATCCTGGGGGCCCGCTACGGGGCCTACGTCGCACCTTCTTTCGGAAACTCCAGTTTCGGAGCGGCCCTGGAGACGGAGATCGGCTGGGGGCGTTCGATCAACGAGAGCCAGTTCGCCGCCGGCGACCTCTATCTCCAGCCGCTCTGGCTGGGATGGCCCCTGGATCACTGGGATTTCGCTTTCGGCTACGGCCTCTATTTCCCGGTGGGGAAATACGAAAAAGGAGCGGCCGACAACGTCGGCCTCGGTTTCTGGTCCCACCAGTTCCAGGCGGCGGCCGCCTGCTATCCGTGGAAGAACCGGGCCACCGCCCTCACCCTGGCGGTGACCTACGATCTCAACTCCGAAAAAGAGGACAGCGACATAACCCCGGGGTCCCACCTTTCCCTGAACTGGGGAATCAGCCAGTATCTTCCCCTGTCCGGAGAAGAACTCCTCCTGGAAGTCGGCCTCCTCGGTTACGACCAGTGGAAGGTCGCCGCCGACCGGGGCGACGACCTGGTCCTGGAACCCGCTTACGACCGGGTCCACGCCGTCGGCATTCAGTGCGGGGTCACCTACACCCCGATCCCCGGCTATCTCAACTTCAAGTATCTTTACGAATATGACGCGAAAGCCCGTTTTGAAGGAGAAGTTCTCAACCTCTCCTTCCTGGCGAAATTTTAATCTTCAACCAAGGAGGTTGAAAATGAAGACGGAAATCAGGGAGCCCGGGCTCTCCGGTCTCCAGAAAGCCGGAACCTGGACGGCGGTGGGATCGCTCCTGGCCGCCGCCGGGGCGATGACCGCCCTGGGAGGGGCCGATGACAATCAGATCACCCGGGGAGCGATCACCGGCCAGACCGGGGCCAGGGGTTACGACCATCCCAACCAGTACCTCCATCAGCCGGCGGTTCCGATCGCGGACAATATGGAACCGGTGATCCTCCACCCCGACCAGGAGAAGGAGGCCCGGAGCAAACTCGCCGCGCTGGAGAAACGGTTCGGGAAGAAGCCCAACATCCTTGTCTACCTGCTCGACGACGTCGGCTGGATGGATCCGGGCTTCAACGGCGGGGGGGTATCGGTCGGCAACCCCACTCCGAATATGGACGGCCTGGCGGCCGACGGCCTGATCCTGACGTCGGCCTACTCCACTCCCAGCTGCACGCCGACCCGGGCCACCATCCACACCGGCCAGAATCCCCTCCACCACGGCCTGCTCCGGCCGCCGATGTACGGGGAGCAGGGCGGTCTGGACGGCGCCATCACTCTCCCGGCCATTCTTCAGAAGCTGGGTTACGTGACCCAGGGGGTGGGCAAGTGGCATATGGGAGAGAACGAGGGATCGCTGCCCCAGAACGTCGGCTACGACGACTACTACGGATTTCTCGGGGTCTCGGACATGTATACCGAGTGGCGGGATATCTACTTCAATCCCGAGATCGCCCTCAGCCCGGCCCGCTTCAAGATGATGGAGCAACTGGGCTTCAACAAGAACAACGTTCACTGCGTCAAGGGGAAGAAGGAAGTGGAGGATGTCTACGAGATCAATCTCTCCACCATCTCCCAGCTCGACCAGGACTGGGGCGACTACAGCGAGCAGTTCATCCGGAAGATGGCCGACAGCGACCAGCCCTGGTTCCTCTATCACGGGACCCGGGCCTGTCACTTCGACAATTACCCGGACGACAAGCACGCCGGAATCTCCCCGGCCCGGACCGTCTACAGCGACGCCCTGGTCGAGGTGGATCTGATTCTCGGCCGTCTGGTCAAGGCCCTGGAGGAGACCGGCCAGCTGGAGAACACCATCATCATCTTCACCTCCGACAACGGTCCCGAATGCGAGATACCCCCTCACGGCCGCACGCCGTTTCGCGGCTGCAAGGGCTCGGCCTGGGAAGGCGGGGTGCGGGTGCCGACCTTCGTCTACTGGAAAGGGATGATCGATCCGCGACGGTCCGACGGACTTTTCGATCTGGCCGACATCTTCAACACCTGCATCTCCCTGGCCGGGGCCCCCGGCGCCGGGGTGACCAAGCACCTGCCGGAAGACCGCTACGTGGACGGGATCGATCAGACCTCGTTCCTGCTGGCCGATAAGGGCGAGTCCTGCCGTCGCTCCCGGATCTACACGCTCAACCAGTACCTGTCCGGGATCCGGATCGACGAGTTCAAGAGCATCATCACCTGCGAGCTGGAGAAGGCGATCTTCCCCCGCGGTTACCAGGGCGGCTTTTCCGGCGCCATCGTCACCGAGACCGGCGGCGTGACCTTCGTCAATCTCTATGCCGACCCGAAGGAGGATATCAACAGCGGCATCCGCCACATCCCGGCGGGAGAACCGCTGCTGGCCGAGCTGAGCCGTTACCTGGAAGTGATGAAGAAGTATCCGATGCAGGTCAAGGTCGGATTCGCCGGCAACTGAAAACCGGTTTCGAAAGATTTGTAGAAGGAGGCGGCCGGCCCGGGTCCGCCCGTTCCGGCCGCCTCTTCGTCTTCTCCGGCGGCGGCCGGGCCGACGATAAGTATGATCGCGATTAAAACCAGGAAAAGCGGGAAGAGAAGATTCCCCCTTTTCCCGCCCGGAATTTAAATCGAGAACGATGACGGAAAATCAAGCAATCCAGCCGGCGGCTCACCTGATGGCCAAGCCGGCCGGGCCGGCCTGCAACCTCAATTGCGATTACTGCTTCTACCTGGAAAAGGAAGCCCTCTTTCCGGGGAGCGGGACCCGCCGGATGTCCGATCGGGTCCTGGAGGCCTATATCCGGAAAACCGCCGACTACCAGAAAACTCCCCAGCTCCTCTACGCCTGGCAGGGGGGAGAACCGACCCTGATGGGGCTCGATTTCTTCCGGAAAGCGGTCGAACTGGAGAAGCGATACTCGGGAAGGAGGCCGATCCTCAACACCATCCAGACCAACGGAATCCTGATCGACGAAGAATGGTGCGCCTTTCTCGCCGAGAACCGCTTCCTGGTCGGACTCAGCCTCGACGGGCCGGAGGAGATCCACGATCTCCACCGGCGGGATCGGGACGGGAGGCCCACCTTCGACCGGGTGATCCGGGCGCTCGAGCTGATGAAGAAGCACGGGGTGGAGTTCAATATCCTGGCCTGCGTAACCCGGGAAAGCGCGAAACGGCCGCTCGAGGTTTATCGTTTCTTTAAGGAAATCGGCGCTGATTTCATCCAGTTAATCCCGATCGTCGAGCGGATGCCGGATCAGGAATCCGAGCGGCTCGGCCTCCGGCTGGGGATGCCGGCCGCCCTCGATCAGACCGACCGGCCCGACGTCGCTCCCTGGACGCCGGCGGCGGAGGATTACGGCGATTTTCTCAACGCGGTTTTCGACGAGTGGGTCCGGAATGACATCGGAAAAGTCTTCGTGATGAACTTCGAGTGGGCGCTGACCAATTTTCTCGGGGGTGTCCAGACCGCCTGTTTTTTCGCCGAAACCTGCGGGAACGCTCTGATCGTCGAACACAACGGCGACCTCTACTCCTGCGATCATTTCGTCTATCCCGACTACCGCCTGGGGAACATCCTCAGCGACGAGCTGGGGGCGATGCTGGAATCGCCCCGCCAGAGGGCCTTCGGAAAAATAAAGGAAGAATCCCTTCCCGGTTACTGCCGCGACTGCGAGGTCTTCTTCCTCTGCCGGGGAGAGTGCCCCAAGCACCGTTTTCTCCAAACCCCGGACGGGGAAGCCGGCCTGAACTACCTCTGCGCCGGCTACAGGAGGTTTTTTCGCCACGTTCTGCCCTACCTGGAAGCCCTCGCTCAGACCATCCGGATGGGCTACCCGGCCGAAAAGGTGATGACCCTGGTCAGGAAAGGCAAGATCGGGTAAGGAAGTCCGGGGAGAGTACGGGCAATCGCCAAAGCGCCGGGCAACCAGGGGTTCGGAATTTATCGGGACACTCCCGGGAAACCCGGGCTCCCCTCCCCCATCTTTCGCCCTTCACCCCCCGCCCGACGGGCCGCCGGCATTTCACCGGAACTCGCGAAACATATCCGGGCCGGCTCATTTATCGGCCCCCGACCGGGCGAAGCACGAGCGATAACCGGGGGTTATCCCCGGGGGTTTTCCGTCAGGCTTATTTGTTTGCCTTCGGGGCGGGTCAGGGCGATAATCAGCTACCCGGCCGCGCTTTCCGCCGCGTAACCGGGGGGACCGGGGGAACCGGCGGAAATCAATTCCCGATCGAAGATCGGGGCGGACAGGCGGGAGGACGGTATGATCGGAGCGCTGGCGGGAGACATCATCGGCTCGGTTTACGAGTGGAACAACATCAAGACCAAGGAGTTTCCCCTCTTCCGGGAGGACTGCTTCTTCACCGACGACTCGATCCTCACCGTCGCCCTGGCCGACACCATCCTCACCGGGACCCCCTACGCGGAAAACCTGAAGAAGTTCGCCCGCCTCTACCCGGGCGGAGGGTACGGGACGAGCTTTACGGTCTGGGTCGGCTCCGGCGGCGACCGGCCCTACCAGAGCTGGGGCAACGGCGCGGCGATGCGGATCAGCCCGGCCGGCTGGGCCTACCGGGACCTGGAGACGGTTCTGGAGAAGTCGAAGGAGTTCACCGCGGTCACCCACGACCACCCCGAGGGGATCAAGGGGGGGCAGGCGACGGCGGCGGCGGTCTTTCTGGCCCGCCGGGGGGAGCCGAAGGCGGCGATCCGGGAGTACGTCGAGAAGGAGTTCGGCTACGACCTGAGCCGGCCGCTGGACGAGATCCGGCCGGACTATGCCTTCGACGAGTCCTGCCGGGGGACGGTGCCCCCGGCCCTCCGGGCCTTTTTGGAGGCGGAGGACTTCGAGGACGCGATCCGCAACGCGGTCTCCCTGGGCGGCGATACCGACACCCTGGCCTGCATCACCGGCGCGGTGGCCGAGGCCTTCTTCGGCGGGACGGGGAAAGCGATCGAAGAGAAGGTCTATTCCTTCCTCGACGGTCGGCTGGCCGGGATCACCCGGGAGTTTACGGCGCGGTACTGTTCAGGGCGGGGGCCGGACGGCGGCTGAACGCTAATTCCGGGGACACATTCCTCCCGGATTCCGGAGAGAATACCTGCTCCCGGCAATTAAGTAACCTGTCCCCGGTATTTAGTATTTAATTTATCCCGGCGTCGGGGTAAACTTTTCCGGGTTTTCCCGGGTTGGAGCCGGCCGGCGAGATCGCCGTATAATGGAGGGGAAGATACAGTGCTGGAGATGAAATGTTCGCGCTGCGGGCGGCACCTGGCCGTGAACGAGAGATATTCCGGGCGGGAAGCCAGGTGCCCGGGCTGCGGCAATCCCTTTACGGTCCCCGGCGGCCGGCGGCCCGAGCCTCCGCCCCGGCCGTCACCCGAGGCGACGATCTACTGCCCGAGATGCGGGCGGCGGAACCTGGAGAACAACTTCAAATGTGAGGGCTGCGGGTTCGTTCTTCACGGACCGGCGCCGCCCCCCGCCGCCGCCGGAGCCGACTACACCTTCGGCGGCCTGATCCCCTACCGGAACTCCCGGGCGCTCTGGGCTTACTACCTCGGCGTCTTCTCCCTGATCCCCTTTTTGGGGATCCCCCTCGGGTTCGCGGCGCTGGTTCTGGGGATCCTGGGTTTGAAGTACGCCAAGGCCCATCCGGAAGCGCGGGGGAAGATCCACGCCTGGACGGGGATCATTTTGGGCGGCATCTGCGGAATCGGCTACACGGTGGGGATGGCCGCGGCGTTTCTGCTCCCGAAAATCCTGTAAGCGAAGGAGGTTATTACCTGAATTTTTCCCGCCAAACCGGGGGCGGTGAAAAAGTAGCATAGACATTCCTGTCTGTGCGGGCTCGGGGCACAGGCAAGAATGCCTATGCTACTCTGCCGGCCGGCAACCTGATGGGTTAATCCGGGCAAAAAAGTATTTTGCCCAATATCGCCTTGATAAACAGTGACTTATAGCATAGCGCGTTTTCGGATGATGCAAAATTCAGGTATTATGTACTGCCCCGGGTGCGGAGCGGAAAACGACGACAACGCCTACCGCTGCGTCAACTGCGGCGAGTACCTGCGGAGTACGGAACCCCGGCCGTACCCGGTTGTCCGGACCTCGGGGCTGGCGATCGCCGCCCTGATCTGTTCGATCGTCGGCTGGGTCGGGTGTTACCTGATCGGACCGATTGTCGGCGTCGTCCTCGGTTACCAGGCCCGGAAACAGATCAGGGAGTCGGGCGGGAGGCTGACCGGGGAGGGACTGGCCACCGCCGGCATCATCCTCGGCTGGCTGGGCATCGGTTTGGTTCTCCTGGCTGTGATAGGATTATCACTGGCCGTGATCGTGACGGGATGCAACGCGTGATCCGGTATCAACCGGAATAAGGAGGCAGTTATGTACTGTAGAAAATGCGGAGCGGAAAACGATGACAACGCCTATCGCTGCGTCAACTGCGGCGAGGTCCTGCAATCTGGGGGTCAGGAGGTGGTCCAGCTCGAGAAGGTCCCCAATTACCTGGCCCAGGCGATCCTCGTAACCGTGCTCTGCTGCCTGCCCCTGGGAATCCCGGCCATCGTCTTCGCGGCCCAGGTCAACGGCAAGCTGCAGGCCGGGGACATCCAGGGGGCGTGGGAGACCTCGGAAAAGGCCAAGATGTGGTGCTGGTGGTCGTTCGGGGTGGGGCTGGCGGTGCTCGCGATCTACCTGATTATGATGATCCTCGGGTTCTCCGCGAGCACCTGCCGGGTATGAATCCGTTCCTCCGGCGGAGATTCGCCGGAGCGGCGATCGCCATCCTGATCATTGGGGCGTTGGCCGCACTGTACTTCTTCGACCCGGCGGAGGCCGACTTTCTCCCGCCCTGCCCCTTCCGCTACCTGACCGGGTGGGAATGCCCCGGATGCGGTTCCTTGCGGGCGATCCATCAGCTCCTCCGCGGCCGGCCGCTGGCCGCCCTGGCCCTGAACCCCCTGGCGGTGGCGGCGATCCCCTTCGTCGGGCTGCTCCTGCTCCGCCCGGGGTGGGCCTACCGGGCCGGGGTTCCCTGGACGGTACTCCTGGTCATCCTCGCCTACTGGGCGGCCCGGAACCTGATCTCCTGGCCGGGGTGACTCCCGGGGAACCGACCGCGCGACTCCGTTCGGGATTCGGAATCGGCGGGTAAAAGAGGCGGTGGAACCAGAGGGCGGAGAAGATTCCGATCATCGCCCCGAAGAGGACGTCGGAGGGGTAATGGGCGGTCAGCACCACCCGGCTGAGCCCGACCAGGAGGGCGAGCGCGGAAAAGACGATCCGCCCCCGGGGCAGGAGGAGGGAAATGGCGGTCAGCGAAGAGAAGGCGAGGATGGCGTGGCTGGAGGGGGTGGAGGTCAGTTCCCAGCGGGCGGCGAAGAAGGTCAGGCCGTAGCGGCCCCCGGCGAAGAGGAGCTCCGGCCGGCAGCGGCCGAGCAGGATCTTCAGGGCCTGGCCGGCCAGCGAGGCGACGAAGACCGAGGTCCAGATATAGAAGAGGGCGAGCGGCCAGGACCGTCCCTTGCCGCCGGGGAGGAAATGGCCGGCGACCGCGGCCAGCAGGAGGAGGGCGAGGAGGATCGGGGCGACCCCGGTGTCGCCCGGGAAGGAGATTAATTCGCCCAGGGTGTAAACCCCGGTTCCGGCGAAGCGGTCGCGGGCCAGGCGGACCGCCGGACGGTCCGCCAGCCAATAGAGGAGGAGGTAGAGCGGCGCCGCGGCGGCCCAGGCGATCAGGGTGGTCCGAGCAAGGTTCTTCATCTCAGGCCGGGGCCGGATTTCCAGCGACCTGATCTCCGGCCCGAAACCGCGGTCAGCCGGACTTCTCGAGCCGGGACTTCAGGTAGGGGACGCCTTCCCGGAAGCGCTCGAGCTCGATGTCGAAGCCGTCGACCACGGCCAGGACCGGGGTCTTCTTCCCGTCCTTGACCAGGTTGACCAGGCGGCCCTTGATGTGGAGCCTCAGTCCCTGGCGAAACTCCCCCCGCACCGCGCCGTCGTAAACGACCATCCGGATGTCGTCGGCCGGCTTCCCGTCGAGGTAAACGTCGGCCAGGTCGATCACCACCGGGACGTAGAGGGAGTGGCGGTTGTCGGCCACCGTCCCGTAAGCCTCGACCCCGTCCTTCACCAGTTCGACCCCGCAGTCGCGGACCGGGGCGTCGAGGAGGTCGCGGTAGACGTAGAAGGTGCAGACTTCCTCTTTATCGACGTAGATCTTCAGGGGCCAGAACTTCCCGTACTCGACCACCTGGCACTCCGGCCGGCTGTAGACGATCCCCCAGAGCTTGCGGACGGTCGCCAGGTTCTCCTCCGGGGTCCCGAAGAAGACCAGGTCGATGTCGGCCCCCTGCCGGCCCAGGGCCGAGGATCCGGTGATCCCCAGCCGCTCCAGGGGGACCTCGAAGAGTTCGGAGGTCATTCGGACCACCTCGTCGACCCGGGGGTAGTGGGCCATCACGTACCTCAGGGCCTCCCGGTCGTTGAAGTAGCCGGCGAAGCTCTCCCGGGGGAAGGCGACCTGGTATTCGGCCAGGATCAGCTTGTGGGAGTCGGGGGGGAGGTCGGGGAAGAGGCGGTAGAGCTTGCCGATCTGGTCCCGGTGGGAGACGTAAACCTCCTCGCCGTCCCGGATCTCCTTGACGATGCTGGCGTATCTCCGGCCGTGGATGTCCTTCTCCCCGTCGGGGTCGGGGTAGTAGATCAGCTTTCCGACCACCGCGTCCTCGGGGTGCCAGTAGCCCTCGGTGTAGACGAAGCTCCCGTCCTTCCGCATCAGGTAGGTGGTGTCGAGCGGTCCGAGCTTGAGGTCCGACATCGGCCGCAGCAGTTCCCCGATCACTTCATCGAATTTATCCGCCATTTAACTCTCCCTTTTCCACGAATTAATATATTCCCCCCCGCCTCGCCCACTTTTGTTTAACCACTAATCTTCACCAATCTTCGCGAATGAAATAATCGCTATCGGGATCGCTATCGCTATCGGGATCGAGGGTTGCTCGGCCCCGCCTCGGCCCCTTTTAGTAGTCCACTAATTACACTAATGTACTCTAATTTTCCCCCCGCCTCGCCCCCTTTTGTTTAACCACTAATCTTCACCAATCTTCGCGAATAAAATAATCGCTATCGGGATCGCTATCGTTATCGGGATCGAGGGTTGCTCGGCCCCGCCTCGCCCCCTTTTATTAGTCCACTAATTACACTAATGTACTCTAATTTTCCCCCCGCCTCGCCCCCTTTTTTAAACCACGAATCGTTACCAATCTTCGCGAAAAAGGAAGAATCGCTATCGGGATCGCTATCGCTATCGGGATCGAGGGTTGTCCCCCGCCTCGCCACAACTTTGAACTTCGAACTTCGAACTTTGAACTTACCCTCCACTCCCCATCCTGACCACGTAGGAGTAAAAGTCCAGCTCGTCCGCGTCCAGCCCCCGCTCGTAAACGTAGCTGGAGGCGAGGCGGGAGGCGAAGACGGCCCGGAGGTAGTTCTCGGGCACCCGCTTTAAAATCGTCTCCAGGCCAAGGCGCCGGAGGAGGACCGGGGGGCAGTGTCGGCGGACGACCGCCCTTTTCAGTTCGGCGTCCTCAAAGAGCCGGGAGGCGGCGACCTGGTCGGTGACCCGGTTGATCTTGTCGCTCAGGCGGTCGGAGAGAATGGAGAGCGGGGTGGACGAACTCCGGCGCTCCTCCCAGAGGGCCCGGAACTCGGCGGCGGCGTTGCGGCGGATGATCTCCAGGATCTCGGCGACGTAGCGTTTCCGGAAGGCCGGCTCCTTCCCCCCGGGGGGGACGGCCAGCAGCCGCTCGTACTCCGGGTCAGTCAGGGCGAGGGCGGCCAGGACCTCGAGCGAGGAGGAGGTCACCCCGCCCTTGTTGGCCGAGGCGTCCTTGAAGAGGATCACCCCGTTCTCCTCCAGGCGGAGGCGGGCTTCCTGGGTGATGAAGAGGTTGGCCCCCTCGACGATGATCCCGGCCCGGGGCCGGCCCTCGCCGTCGAGGAAATCCTGCCAGTTGTTGATGTTGATCGCCCGGGGGCGTCCGCCGCAGGGGACGAAGAGGTCGGCCCGGAGGGGGGGATAAAAGTGGAAACGGTTGCGGAAGTCGGTCCCGTTGGCGACCAGGGTGCCGTCGGGGAGGCGGACGTCGCGGTCCTCCACCCGGACCAGGAAGCCCCGGGGGGAGAGCTTCTCCCGCCGGAAGCCGGCGATCGGCTCCCTCTTCCGGGCCAGGCGCTTCAGTTCCCGCCGGTCGAGGCCGGCCGGGTCGTAGGCCACCCCGGAGCCGTCGACCACCGCCAGGGTCCGGTCCCGGGAGACCAGGATCTCGTTGGAGCCGAGGTCGCCGTCGGGCCCGCCGGTCTGGAACTTGGTCACCTTCTCTTCCTTCAACCCCAGGGCCTTCAGGGTCTCGAGCACGTACTGGTGGACCCCCCGGGTGGTCATCCCGTAGGTGTCGTGGGGGACGCCGCCCAGGGCGGGTCCTTTCCCGGTAGCGAACGACCGCCACCAGCGGTAGCCCCGGGCCCGGGCGTGTTCGGCGGCCCAGTCCATCATCTCCGCCGTCCCCTCGTCCGGGCCGAGGAAGAGGATCTCCTCCTTCCCGTGGTAATCGACGATCCCCGGGTGGGGGATGAGGAGGAGGTCGAGGAGGCCGTCGATGTAGTGGCGAAAGATCCGGCCCCCGGCGACGGCGTACTCGGGGGCGGGGAGGATCGTCCCCTTCGCCCCGCCCTCGGGGATGTCCTTGTTCTTCCGCTGCTGGGTCAGGGCCAGGTTGTAGTTCTCGTCGAAGATGAAGTCGGAGTTGAGGTCGTAATCGGTCTGGGTGGGCGAACAGACCAGGCGGATCCCGCCCCGGGCGATCTCCCGGAAGCGGACGTGAAAGCCCCGGAACCCCTTCCCGATCAGGAAGAAGATCCCGTAGGGCTTCTCGGGGTAATCGACCGGGTTGAGGAAGGCGGGGTCGAGGCGGAAGGCGAGGCAGACCTTCTCCCGGGTGAAGAAGTTGGTCTTCAAAATCGCCCCGTTGAAGGCGACCAGCGCTTCGAGGATGTGCAGGGAGATCTCGGAGGAGACGGTCTCCTCCATCATCTTCTTCGCCCGGTCGAGATGCCGGTTCTCCCGGCCGACGGCGTCCCGGCGGGGGAAGAACCGGTGGAAGAAGTCGCGGAAGATCTCGCGGACTATCTCCCGGTGGCGGAGAACCGTCCGGAAGACCCGGTCCTCGTGGTAGGTGTCCTTGGCCAGGTGGGTCTTGAAGAGGGAGAGGGTGCCGAGCAGTTCGGGCTTCCCGGCCAGTTCCCGGGCGAGGGTGGCGTACTCCTCGGTGTAGGAGGTGAGAAACTGGTGGGCGAAAGCCGCGGCGGAAGCGGCGTACATCTTCTCCTCGGCGCTGAAGTCGCCGGAATAGAACAGCTCCGAGAGGGGGCCGGTGGAGATCATCGCCGCCATCGAGATGTCCTGGAAGAGCCGGTCGAGCTCGAGCTGGTCCTTGAGCCGGTCGAGGTAGAAGGAGAAGACGGTCGTCCCGTCGGCGAAGGGCTCGACGTACTCCCGGTTGATGTGGGCCTTATGCTTCTTGAGGATGAAGGTGTAGTTGACGACGAAGCCCCGGGCGGCGTCCCGGCCCATCCCGACCATAATCCGGGTCTCCCGCGACTTCGGCAGCTGGGAGAAGACGATCCGGGGGATGTCCGAGTTCCGCATCCGCGACCAGATCTTCCGGTAGCGCTCGATGGTCGCCCGGGGCGAGTTCTCGAGGAATTCCCGCGAGGCGTTGCCGGCGAAATCGTCCCCTTCCCGCCCGGCCCGGGGATCGAAGTGGGGGCGGGCGGCGACGTAAAAGCGCAGCGGGTAGCCCCGGCAGCGGTAGCTCTGGAGCCGGAAGACCGGGTACTGGGACTCGATCCGCTCCTTCAGGGAGCGGATCTGGTCGTAGTCGTCCTCGACCATATAGGTCCCGCTCTCGCCGCGCTCGCTGACGAACTCGGTCGAGACCGGGCGGCCGCCGCTGTTCTTCGAGATGATCCGGATCGCCCTCAGCGACTCGATGTGCCGGGCGATCTCTTTCAGCGGGGTGTACCTGAAGTAGTAGTCGGCGATCCCCAGCTCCAGGCAGAACCAGGCGATCTCCCGGCGGACCCGCTCGGGGGTGAAGTTCTCCCGGGCGACGATCCGGGCCTCGATCTCCTCGAGCTGCTTCAGGGTCAGCGGGCTCTTCCGGGCGATCTCCTTCAGAGTCGGTATTTCCGGCTTCATGGTAGATCATTCTAAATACATCTCCCCGGCCGGTCAAGCCGATATCGCCGGCGGCCCGGGGGATTATTTTCCTGTTCCTCCGATCGGCGCCGTGTTATAGTTGTTTGAGGTCACGGAGTTCCTTTGAATATGAAAGCGGCAGACATATTCTTCGCCCTGCTCCTGTCCGTTTTCCTCGGCGGGCTGCTCCCGGCGGCCGCGCCGGGCCAGCCGGTCCTCTTTTACTCCGAGACCCTGAACGCCGACCCGGGCTGGACGGCCGAGGGGGATTGGGCTTTCGGGCAGCCGGCCGGACAGGGCGGCTGCGCGCCCCACCCGACGCCCTCGCCGGGCCAGTGCATCGAGAGCTGGGGCTACCCCGACCCGGATTCCGGCCGGAGCGGGGACAATGTTTACGGCTACAACCTGGAAGGCGATTACGCCGACGGGATCGAGGGGACCTACTACCTGACCTCCCCGGCGATCGACTGCTCCGGGTACCGGTCGGTGACCCTGAAATTCTACCGCTGGCTGAACGTGGAGAGAAGCAACCACGACCTGGCCGTCATCGAGGCTTCCAGCGACGGCGGGGAATGGATCAACATCTGGACCAACCCGGGGGATTCCGGCAAGCCGGTGACCGATTACAGCTGGGAATCAATCGAATACGGGATCGGCTCGGTCGCCGACCGCCAGGCCGCGGTCCGGCTCCGCTGGGGGCTGGGGCCGACCGACGAGCAGTACACCGCTTCCGGCTGGAACATCGACGACATCGAGCTCTGGGGAATCCCGCCCTCCCCGAGCCCGATCCCGACCGCCTCGCCGACCCTGACCCCGTTCGGCTACCGGACCCCGTCGCCGACCGTCACCCCGGTTCCCACCGCCAGCCCCTCCCCGACCGCGTCCCCGACCCCTTCCTCCACCCCCTCGGTCACCCCCACCCCGACCCCGGTACCATCGGCGACCCCCTCGCCCTCGGCCCCGCCCTCCCCTTCGGTCACCCCGACGATGGTCCCCACCGCCACCCCGATCCCCACCCCCTCGCCGGGGGAGGTGTTCCGGATCTACAGTTTCCACCTCGACAGCGACCCCGGCTGGACCACGGAGTCGGCCTGGGCCTTCGGCCGGCCCGGCGGCGGCGGCGAGATCCCCGGCTTCTACCCCAACCCGACCTACGCCAATACCGGCTACAACGTTTACGGCTTCAACCTCACCGGCGGCTACGGCGCCGAGATGCCGCCCTACTCGTTGACCACCACCGCGATCGACTGCTCGGGCCTGGCCAAGACCCGGCTGGTTTTTTACCGCTGGCTGAACATCGAGCGGCGGGGGCTCGACCGGGCCACGGTCCAGGTCTCGGCCGACGGCTCCAGCTGGAGCACGGCCTGGGAGAACCCCGCCCACGACTGGGTCCGCGACTCCTCCTGGCTCAGGCACGAGTACGACATCTCGTCGGTCGCCGACCGGGAGGGTTCGGTCTATGTCCGCTGGGTGATGGGGCCGACCGACGAGTTCGTCAACGCCTCCGGCTGGAACCTCGACGACATCGAGATCTGGGGGGTGCCCCCCGGCCCCACCCCCTACCCCACTTCCACCCCGGTTCCCACCCCCCATTCCCCCTTTCCGCTGCTCGATTACAACGGCGACGGGACCGGCGATATCGCCGTCTTCCGGCCGGCCACCGGGCTCTGGGCGGTGCGGGGGGTGACCCGGGCCTACTTCGGAACCGCCACGGACATCCCGGTACCCGGGGATTACGGCGGCGACGGCACCGCCGAACTCGCCGTCTTCCGGGAGAGCTCGGGCCTCTGGGCGGTCCGGGGGCTGACCCGGGCCTACTTCGGCGGTGCCGGCGACCGGCCCCGGCCCGCCGGCTGGAGGTGGGACGGGAAGATCGACATCGCCGTCTTCCGGCCGGCCACCGGGCTCTGGGCGGTGCGGGGGCTGACCCGGTTTTATTTCGGCGGCGCCGGCGATGACCCGGTGGAGGGGTACTACGCCGGGCGGGAGGCCGCGGCGGGGATCTTCCGGGAGAGTTCCGGGCTCTGGGCGGTCCGGGGGCTGACCCGGATTTACTTCGGAACCGCGGGGGATCTTCCCCGGCCGGGAAATTATGATGGACTCCGCCGCTGGCAGGCGGCGATCTACCGGCCGGCCACCGGGCTCTGGGCGATCCGGAACCTGACCCGGCGCTACTTCGGTTCTTCCTCCGACCTCCCGACGCCGGGCGACTATACAGGCGAAAATTTTGACCGGGTCGCGGTCTTCCGGCCCGCCTCCGGCCTCTGGGCGGTCCGCCGCCTGACCCGCGTCTACTTCGGCCGCGCCGGCGACCTACCGGTCTCCCGTTAAGTTCCCGCTATCAGTCGGCCGGCGGGCGGAGACAAACTTCCAGACTTTCAAACAACCGGGAGTAGCGGCCGGCGATCCGGTCCCAGGAGTAGTTCTCCGCCGTCCAGCGGCGGGCCCGCTCTCCCAGTTCCCGCCGTTTTTCCGGGTTTTTCACCAGGTCGAGGATGACCTCGACGAAGGCGGCGGGGTCGTCCCAGGGGAGGAGGATCCCGTTCTCGCCCTCCCGGACCGCCTCCCGGATCCCCTGGAGCCGGGAGGCGACCACCGGAAGGCCGGCCGCCGCCGCCTCGATGGCCACGATCCCGAAACCCTCGATATCCCCGCCGACCTCGACGTTGGGCATCACGAAGACGTCGGCCGCCCGGTAGAGCGCCGGCAGGCGCCCGTCGTCCATCGGGAGGTTCCCGAGCAGGCGGACGTGATCCCCCAGTCCCTTCCGCTCGACGATCGACTCGATCTTCTCCCGGAGCGGGCCGTCCCCGGCGACCAGGTAGAGGACCTCCGGGGCCTCCCGGAGCAGCCGGGGAAGGATCTCGGCGACGAAACGGTCCACTCCCTTTTTCGGCACCAGGCGGCCTACCGTGATCAGGACTGTCCTTCCGGCCGTATCCACCCCCAGGCTCCGCTCCACCGGGACGGGGGCGGGGCCGGCGAAGTCGGCGGGGTCGATCCCGTTGGGAACGACCCGGAGGATGCTTTCCGGGACGCCGTAGCCGAGACAGATCTCCTTCAGCTGGGAGCTGACGCAGATCACCAGATCCAGCCTCTTCAGGGCCGCCGGCACGACGGTCAGGTAGAGGGGGAAGGCGAAGGCGATGTCCCGCCCGTGGACGTTCACCGCCGCCGGGACCCGGAGGAGCTTCTTCAGGACCAGGCCCAGGGGGGCGAGGAGGCCGTCGGAGAGGTAGATCAGGTCGATCTTCCCGCTCAGCCGGAGCCAGACCGCCCTGGCGAAGGCGATGAGCAGGAAGGCGGGGAGGAAAGCCTGGGAACCGCCCCAGGAGACCAGCCGGAAAGGCCGGTGGCCGGCCAGGTGCCGGATCAGCTTCTGGTTGAAGCGCTGCATCCCCCCGATCGAGGGGGCGTTCTTGCGGGTGATGTAGAGGAGCATATTCCCGGGCCGGCCGGGGGCCGGAGTCAACGCGTTGGCCGGGTCCCGCCCGGACCGGCCGGGGGCTTCCTCCCCCGGACCAGCAGGAGCCGGACCGGGTAGAGTTCGGCGGGGATGAAGCCGGCGGCCAGGCGGCTGAGCGGGGAGAGCCGGGCGGGGCCCTCGATCTCCTCGACCAGGAAATTATCCCGGATGTAATCGCCGATCAGGCCGTCGGCCGGGTGGAGGGGGTAGGCCGCCCGGTAGCCGGAGCGCTCGACCTGCTCGATCACCGCCCCCACCGTTTGGGGGGGGAAGTGGGTCCCCAGGGTGTAGACGATCCGCTCCGGGAAGACGGCCTTGTCCCAGTAGTGGGTGAAGAAGACCGTCCGCCCGTCGGTCGCCGAGAGGAGAAATCTCCCCGCCTCCCGGTAGTAGCGGCTCTGGAGCGCGGACTCGATCATCCCGGCCGGGGCGACCAGCGCCACCAGGAAACTGAACCCGGCGAGAACGGGCATCAGCCGCCGGGCGGGGATCCTGACCCGCTCCAGCGCCCGGGCGGCAAAGAGCGGGAGGAGGCAGATCACCGGCACCAGGTAGCGGAGGAAGGAGGAGTGGAGGGTGAACTCGTTGAGCTCGTGCCCGTAGGTGCCGAAGTTGGAGAAGAAGAGGAGGGCGAGGACGAAGAGCCAGAAGTAATAGAGGCGGAACCGGATCGGTCCGGCGGACGCGGCCTTGGATTCCTCCCCCTCGGGAATGTCCGGCCGGGTCCGGTGGAGGACGAAACCGAGCAGGGCCAGGATAAAAAGGGGAAATCCGAGGGCGAGGGCGGCCGGGGTGTTCTTGATATGGAGCAGCCAGATCCGGGGATGGAAACACAGGTAGTTGAGAATGCCGGCGACCCCGGCGGGGGCGGACTCCGCGGCCGCGGGCGCCGCCTGGATATGGGTGGCGGTATAGCCGAGGTTGAAATAGCCCCCGTAAACCGCGCGGTTGAAGAGGAGCAGCCCGAGGCCGCCCAGCGCGACCAGGACCAGCGCGGCGACCAGGTAGCGGCCGTCGACCCGGCGGCGCTCGAGGAAGAAGAAGATGAGGAAGGAGGCCAGGTAAACGATGTTGGTCGGGCGGATCCAGAGCAGCGCCCCCCCCAGGATGCCGAAGAGGAGGTACTCCCACCACCACCCCCGCCTCAGCCCCCGGAGGAGGAAATAGAGGGCGGCGAGAAAGACCGCCAGGTTGAAGAGGGTCGGGTTGTAGGCGTAGGCCCGGCGGATGAATACCGGGGTGACGGCGAGGAAGACCGCCGCCCGGATCGCCGTCTTCCCCCCGGGAAAGACCTCCCGCCCGATCAGGTAGAGCAGGAGGAGGGAGAGGACCGCGCAGAGCGGGTTGACCAGCCGGGCGGCCTCGGGGGGGAGGAACCGCTTCAGCCCGGCCCAGAAGAGGATGAAGCCGGGAAACTTCCGGGGGTAGACCAGCCCCTCCCGCCCGTAGACGAAGTAGCGGGGGATGAAACCTTCCTCCCCGAAGATCCCGTCGCCCGGCGGGAGGTAACCCAGCCGCCCGGTCTCGGCCAGCTGGGAGGAGAAGAAGCTGAAGATCAGGTCGTCCGGGGAGATAACCTCTTCGCTGAAGAAGAAGAGCAGGCTGTAGGCGGCCAGCGCGATCAGTAAAAGATATACCAGCTTCATTATCAATATACCTCCGAGAGGCCGGCAGCGGGCCGCCCATCTGACCAGCAAGGATTCACCGCGGTCTGGATGGATCGGGGATGAGACCAGCACTCAATCTGGCGCGGGGAAGACGACCGTAAGTGAAGTGTTCTGGTTCAATCCGGATTTTCCAAATAGACCATAAAGATCTATAACCAACGGGTGAATTATCTGCCGCCCCCTGCGGGGGCTTTCTCAAGTTATTCTCGATTTGATACCACGGGCTGACGCCCGTGGCTAAGAAGGTATCGCCCGCTGCGCGGGCTTTTATTGCGCCATGGATAGAGAATAATCAGACTAAATAGCCCCCGTAGGGGGCGTCACTTCTGTTAGCCGCGGGCATCAGCCCGTGGTACTTGATGGGCAAAAACAACTCAAAGCCCCCGCAGGGGGCGACACAATTTCAAGTCATTTTTCCGCCTTCCGTCTGCCGTTTCAAGCCAGGAAAAATCCGGATATACCCATTTTCCTTACTATAGCCAACCCGGCCGGATGCCGCAACGGGAAAACCGCCCCCCGGGCCCGGTCAGCTCAAGTCCAGGCCGAGGGCCTCGCCGACCAGGCGGGACTGCCAGACGGTCAGGCCGGCGGCCTGACCGATCCCCGCGATCGTGGCGGGGTCCTCCCGGGCGACCGCCCGGAGGGCCGCCTGGGGAGCGAGGACCGAGGGGGGGAGTTTCAGCTCCCGGGCCCGGGCGGCGATCCGCGCCCGGAGCTTTTCGTAGCGTTCGTACTCCCCCGGCGCCGGCCGGGACGGCGGCGTCCGCTTCGGGTGCGAGGGCCACGCGCCGGGGGGGAGTTTCCTCGCTTCCCCGACCGCCCGGCGGAGGCGGTCGAGCCGCGGCCCCCGGCAGGTCCGGGGGAGCTTCGGCCCCCGGTCCGGGGGGAGGTCCGGGTGACGGCGGAGCCAGACCGCCAGGGCGACCAGGGGCTGGTTGCCGAGGACCTTGAAGGGCGGGAGATCGGCCGTCCGGGCCTCCTCCTCCCGCCAGTGCCAGAGCGCCCGGACCAGGGCCAGTTCCTCCCGGCCCAGGTCCTTGAGCCCCTTGATCCGCCAGATCCGGTCGGGGTCCCGGGCCGGCTTCGGCCGGCCGGTCTCCCGGACCAGGGCCCGGCAGCTCTGGCGGACCCACTCTTCCCGCCCCAGTTCTCTCAGCCGGCCCCGGAGGATCCCGGCCAGAAGCTCGAGGAACCGGGTGTCGTTGACGGCGTAGATTATCTTCTCCTCCGGCAGAGGACGGCGCGACCAGTTGAACTTCTGTCCCCCCTTGCTCAGGGTCACCCCGAGGAGATCCTCGGCCAGGGCGGCCAGGCCGAGACGATGGTACCCGAGGAGCCGGGCGGCGATGCCGGTATCGAAGACCTCGCCCCGGGGCCGGAAGCCGAAGTCCGTCGCCAGCAGTCTCAGGTCGTAGTCGGCCCCGTGGAAGATCAGGTCCTTTTCCGCCAGCAGCTGAAGGAACCCGGAGAGGTCGAGACCGGCCAGGGGGTCGAGGATATAATTCCGGCCCCCCGCCGTCAGCTGGATCAGGCAGACCTTCTCGTAGTAGTGGTGGAGGCTGTCGGCTTCGGTGTCGACCGCCGCCCGGTCCACGGCCCGCAGCCGCGCCTTCAGTTCCTCCAGCCCCCCGGGACTGTCGACGTAAGTGTACTCGGCTTCCTCGCTCATCTTTTCCTTTCCCGCGCCCCGGCTTACCCCGGCGCCGAGATTGCGGATTAGAAATATCCGGAGCCTATGGTATACTATATCCGGCCGGTATTATACAATTCAAACGAGAAAGGAGCCGAGAATGAAGCAGCCGTTCGCGATCCTGTCCGCCGCCGTGGTGGCGGTATTGATCCTCGCCGCCGGAACCGCCGCCGCCGGCGACTTCCGCCGGGCGGAGTGGGGGATGTCGAAAGAGGAGGTCCGGGAAGCGGAACTGGAAGCGGAACCGTTCGGGGAGACCGAGCTCGCCCTGACCTATCAAGGCGAAGTCGCCGGGGTCGGGGCCCTGATTCTCTACATCTTCCGGGACGGGAAGCTGGTCCGGGGGGTCTACTCCTTCCGGATCGCCGGGCCCGAAACCGCGATCGGGGATTACCGGGCCGTCCGGTCCTTCCTCCTCGACCGCCACGGCCCCGCCGCCGAGGAGGAGATCGCATCGGCCGGGAGCACCGAACCGGCGGATGACGACGAGCTGTTGCGGCTGGTCCTCTCCGGGGCCGCCTCCCCGACCACCACCTGGCATACCGAAGGGACGGATATCTACCTCCGCCTGACCGAGATGGACGGCAACGCCGCCGTCGAGGCCCATTACCTGGGCCGGGACTGACCGGGAAACCTCTCCCGGGCTCCCCGGGAGCTTCGTTCGTGCCCACTCTTCCGGCCGATTCCGCGGATCGATGAAAGAAGTCAGGACCAGATTTTTTCAACTGGGAAAAGATTTTTCCCTGGAGAACGCCCCCGGCTTCGGCCCCCTGACCCTGGCCTACGAGGTCTGCGGGGAACTCTCCCCGGAGCGGGACAACGCCATCCTCCTCTTTCACGCCCTCTCCGGGAGCCAGCACGCCGCCGGGACCAACCCCTCGGTTCCGGGGGTCGGCTCCCTCTGGCAACAGGAGTGCCGGACCGGCTGGTGGCATCCCTTCATCGGGCCGAACAAGCCGATCGACACCCGCCGTTTCTGCGTGATCTGCGCCAATTACCTCGGCGGCTGCTACGGCTCGACCGGGCCGCGGTCCCGCAATCCCCGGACCGGCAAACCCTACGGGGGTTCTTTTCCCTGGATCACGGCCAACGATATCGTCGATTCCCAGGTCCGGCTCCTCGACCACCTGGGGATCGACCGGCTCCACGCCGTGATCGGACCGTCCCTGGGGGGGATGCTCGCCCTCAACCTGGCGGTTCGCCACCCGCGCCGGACCCGGACGGTGATCCCGGTCGCCGCGGCGATGGAAGTCTCCCTCCTCCAGCGGATTCACAACTTCGAGCAGATCCGGGCCATCGAGGAAGACCCGGATTTCCGGGGGGGGGATTACTCCGGCCGGCGGCGGCCGGACCAGGGACTGTCCCTGGCCCGGATGATCTCCCACAAGACCTTCGTCTCCCTGAGGTCGATGGCCGTCCGGGCCCGGCGCGAGATCGTGGAAAAGCCCCCGGTCCGCTCCCGGCGGTACCGGATCAGCCACCCGGTCGAGTCCTACCTCCTCCACCAGGCGAAGAAATTCGTCCGCCGCTTCGACGCCAACACCTACCTGAGAATCCTCGGCCTCTGGCAGAACTTCGACCTGGTCCGCGACGCCGGGGCCCGGGGCCCGGCAGCGGTCTTCCGGCCCTGCCGGAAGCAGCGGTTCCTGGTCTTCAGCATCGACTCCGACGTCTGCTTCTACCCCGAGGACCAGGAAAACCTGGTCCGGCGGCTCCAGGCCGCCCGGGTCTACTGCCGCCACATCACCGTCCATTCCCCCAAGGGCCACGACGCCTTCCTCCTCGAGCCGGGTCTCTTCGCCCCCTACCTTTCCTACACCCTGGAGGAAAAGTGGTGAGGGAGCCCCGGGGAAAACCCGAACCGGGCGGCGGGGCCGAACTGATCTCGCTCCACGGCGGCCACAGCGGGGAGTTCTGTTCCCACGCCTCGGGAACCCTGGAGGAGACGATCCGGAGCTACATCGACCGGGGCTTCGCCCGGGTCGGGCTCACCGAGCATATGCCGCCCGCCGACGACCGCTGGCTCTACCCCGAGGAGAGAGCCGCCGGGCTCGACAGCGCCGCCCTCCGCCGCCGGTTCGCCGGTTTCGTCGCCGCCGGGCGCGAGCTGCAAAAAAAGTATTCCTCCCGGATCGCCATCCACGTCGGGGCCGAGACCGAGGCCTGGCCGGGCTGGGTTCCGGCGGCCCGGGACCTGGTCGAGGCCTGCCGCCTCGACTACCTGGTCGGCTCGGTCCACCACGTGGCCGGGATCCCCTTCGACTACTCCCCGGACGAATACGCCGCCGCCGTCCTGGAGACAGGCGGGGCCGACGAACTCTACCGCCGCTACTTCGACCTCCAGCTGGAGGTGATCGAGCGGCTCCGCCCCGGGGTGGTCGGTCACCTCGACCTGGTCCGGATCCACGACCCCGACTGGGAGGCGCGGCTGGAGAGGCCCGGGATCGCCGGCCGGATCCGGAGGAACCTGGAGCGGATCCGGGAACTCGGCCTGATCATCGACTGCGACTGCCGGCTCCTCCCCGAGGGCGGGGAGACCTACCCGGCCCGGAAGATCCTGCTCGCGGCCCGCGAACTGGGGGTGGGGGTCGTTCCCGGCGACGACTCCCACTCGCCCGAAGCGGCCGGGCGGGGGGTCCGGGAGGGGATCAGGCTGCTCGAGGAACTGGGTTTTCCCACCGACTGGCCCCTCCCGGCGATGAATCGGAACCGGCGGGAAAAGACCGCCTCCCCGGCGGGAGGAGGGGCGGAGGGCCCGGCTTGACAACCGGGTGATTTTCGTCTAACGTTGCCGTTATGAAAAAAGAGTCAGGAGAAAAGCCCGCCCATCTCCCGATCTCCCCGGCGGGGATGCTGCTGATCATTGACCGGGACGCCACCATCATCTCCAGCCGCCAGATCGCCTACGGCTGTTACCGGGCCGCCTTTGAAGCGGTGATCCGGAAGGCCGACCCGGAGGCCGGGGAGCTGAGCGAGGAACTGTTCAGCCGGGCCTACCACCCCTTCACCCGGACCGGGGTTTACGAGGTTTACTACCCCGGGCTCGGGGAGAAAGAGCTGAAACGGATCGGCGAAGTCAGCTGGGAGTTCTACATCGGCAACTACCACAAATCGGAGTTCAACGTCCTGATCGCCGGGATGGACGAGGCGATCCGGGCCCTGAAGGCCGCCGGGGCCGAGATCGTCATCCTCACCGCCAGCGAGTCCGACGGGAAGTGGATGGAGCATTACCGGATCCCGGTCGACAGCTACTTCAGCGTCCACCGGCTCCGCGACGAGAAGGTCATCGCGGGCAAGAAGCCGGAAGCGATCCGCCACATCCTCGAGCGGCACGAAAAAAGCCCCGGGGAGGCGGTCACCATCGGGGACAACCCGAAGGATCACATCGAGGAGGTAACCTCAATCGGGACCGGCTTCGGCCTCGACTGCCCGGACGCCCGGAGCGACCTGAAAGCGGCGGTCGATATCTACGCCCCCCGGATCGAGAACCTCTACGAGATCTTCAACCTCAAACCCTCCACCTGAGCAGCGTGTTGAGATGAAAGGAATGCCGACCCGCGGATTCTCGCTCGAGAAGGTCACCGACCACCTGGCCGCCGACCGGACCATCCTGGCCAACGAGCGGACCCTTCTCTCCTACATCCGGCTGGCCTTCACCCTCTTCGTCGCCGGGGTTTCCTTCCACAAGTTTTTCGCTTCCCCGGTCCTGCGGGCCGTGGGGATCGCCTTCCTGCCCCTGGCCGGACTGGTCGCCGCCGTGGGGATCCGGAGGTACCGCCGCTGCCAGCGTTTCCTGGTCACCCTGAAGGAGAAAAAAGATGAAACTCTACCTCCTGCGCCACGGTGAGCCGCAGCCGAAGGAAAAGGACCCCGACCGGAGGCTGACCCCCCGGGGCCAGCTCGACATCGCCGTGATCGGCCGCTTTCTCGAGCAGAACGGGCTCTTCGTCCCCGAGATCTGGCACAGCGATAAGCACCGGGTGCGGGAGACGGCCGAGATCATCGGCCAGGCGGCGGGCTGCTCCCGCCTCCTGAAGCGGGCGGATCTCGCCCCCAACGATCCGGTCGGCCCGGTCCGGGCCGAGATCATCGGGCGGGAAGAGGACCTGATGCTGGTCGGACATCTCCCCTTTCTCCCCCGGCTGGCCGGCCAGCTCCTCGGCTGTCCCCGGGAGAACTCGATCTTCCGCTTCGAGACCGGCGAGATCGTCGGCCTGGAACGAAACGGCGAGGGCCTCTGGCAGCTGCTCTTCGCGGTCTCCCCCCGGCTGCTGGAGTGAAGCCGGCCGGAACAACTAACTGATGTGAAGACCCCATCCCCGCTCATAATCCCGCCGGCCGGGATCGCGCTCCTCCTTCTCCTCCTCGCCCCCCGGGCCCCGGCGGAACAATCGCCGCCGCCGACCGCCTCCCCCCGGCCGACCGCCTCCCCGCGCCCCCTGACCACCCCCGTCCCCGGCTCCCCGGAAGAGACGACCGTGGACGCGGCCCGGCGCGAGGTCTCCCATCTCCTGACCGACCAGGTCTTTCTCTTCGACTCTTTCTTCGGCGACTCCAAGCTGGAGGACGACCTCGATACCCCCTGGTTCCGGTTCCGGGTCGGGGTGGAGTGGAAGGAGGGCTGGGAGTTCGACTTCAAGCAGCGCTTCCGGGTCTATCTCCCGCTTCCCATCCTGGAGAGACGGCTGGGGGCCTTCATCGGTTCCGACGAGGACGGCAGAAGCGAGGATCCGGATTACTTCGATGACGACGAGCAGCGTTCGGGGGCGGCCGGCCTGCGTTACTTCTTCAAGGAGCACGAGAACTTCGACGCCAACATCAACGTCGGGGGCCGCCTGAAATCCGGAAAGCCCGTGATCTACACCAAGCCGATGGTCAAGGGGAAGTTCACCTGGGGCAGGCTCTACTTCGAGCCCCGGCAATACGTCTTCTGGTACAGCGACGACGGCTTCGGGGAAGAGACCGACCTCGAATTCAACTACCGGATCAGCCGGCACTTCCTCTTTCGCTTCGAACCCGACTTCGTCTACTCCGAGACCAGCCAGGGGGTGGATTTCAGCCAGTCGATCGAGCTGGGCTACCTCGACTACTCCATCGACGGCTACCCGCACTTCGCCGTCGATATCGGCTGGAAATCGGACGGGCACACCTGGCCCTCGGCCAAGTTCGACCAGCACCGGCTCGCCCTCCGTATCCGCCACCGGATCTGGCGGCCCTGGCTCCGCCTCGAGTACGGCCCCCGCCTGACCTGGAAGCGCGAGGTCCCCGGGGACGACGACGACTTCGAGGAGTACTGGAAGAAGCATTCCCCCTCCTTCCTCGTCTACGTCGAGATCCTCTTCGAGGACCTGCTCGCCCGGCCGGAGGGCTGATTCGGGCTAAGCCCGATCCTCGCCCGCGGCCGAACGGCCCCGCTTCCTCTTGACCGCCAGGCGGATCAACAAAATCAGGACCGCCCCCGCCGTCAGGAGGATGATCAGCCGGTGGTAGGCGGAGAGCCAGCGGTCGATCCGGGCGACGTTCCCCCCCAGGAGCATCCCCAGGTAGATGACCAGGGAGTTCCAGAGCAGGGCGCTGAACAGCGCGCAGGCGAAGGTCCGGCGGGGTTCCGTCTCCAGCACCCCCGAGGCGAGACTGATCGCCGACCGGGTCCCGGGGAGGAAGCGGTTGGCGGCGATGAACCAGTAGCCCCAGCGCCCGAACCACCGCTCGCTCCGGGCCAGGCCCTCGAGGGGGATGAACCGGAGCCGCCCCTTTCTCACCACCCGCTCCCCCAGGTATCTCCCGACCAGGAACATCGCCATAAACCCCAGGGCGCTGGCCAGGCTGGTGACCAGGATTACCGGGACGCAGCCCCCCGGCGAGGCGGCGAGCAGGGAGGCCCCGACGATCACCACCACGTCGCTGGGCGAGGGGGGGAAGAGGTTCTCGATAAAGGCGAAGAAGACCACGATCAGGTAAATCCAGACCGGGTCGACCGTCCGCAGATGGGTCAGTACCGTCTCCAGCATCGTCGCCTCGCGATTGGCCGCCGCTCACCCGTCGGGATCGGATTCCAGCTGCCGCAAGATCTCCTCGGCCGCTTCCCGGTCGCCTTCGGCCACCGCCAGCCGGGTTACGACCAGCGGCGGGAGATCGGGCCCCTCCCCGCGGTCGTCCTGCCAGATGAAAGCCCGGATATTCTCCGAGGCCAGCCAGAGCAGGGCGGTGCCGGCTTCCAGCTCGTCGGCGTATTCCCGGATAACCAGCGAGCGGGAAAGGTCCGGCTCCTCCTCCTCCTTCTCCGGGGCCGGCGGAGGCGGCGGTGGCGGCGGGGGCGGCGGTTCGGGGATCTCCCCGATCCCCCGGGCCGCCAGCTCGGCCCGGGCCAGCTCCACCGCCCGGTCGGTGTAATCGCCGTCGGCGTTCCGGGCGACGGCGATCAGCCCTTCCGAGTCCAGCTTCCGGTAGTTGTCCCGAATCTCCCGCTCCAGCTCTTCATCCATAGAAGTTCACCTCCCCGAAGCTAGAGCTTACTCGAAAAGCTCGTAAGCTATCAAATCACAAAATCCAAGTACCAAAATCCAAATAAATTTCAAATTCCAATTCTCAAAATACCAAAACTTCGCCTAGTCCTGAGCTTTTCTTTGGGATTTGGTATTTTGGTCATTGGATATTATTTGGATTTTGGTGCTTGTAATTTGGAATTTCCTTACTCGAAATTCTTTTCGAGTAAGGTCAAGCTACTTGCCGGCGGCGGCGATGTAAACCGTGAACTCCTCCTCCCCGTCCACCCCGAGGAGCCGGTCGCAGGCGTCCTGGTCGTAGGCGGCGATGGCGCAAACCCCGGCCCCCAGGGCCTCGGCGGCCAGGTAGAGGTTCTGGCCGACGTGCCCGGCGTCGAGCGCGATCACCTTGTGGGCGGCCTCGCCGTAGCGCCACTCCATCCGCGCCGGTACCGCGGTCCAGAAGAAGACCGCCGCGGCCGCGGCCACGAAACCCTGGCCCAGGCAGGCCCGCGCCGCCCGGCGGGCGACCCCGGCGTCGTCTTCCAGCCGGGCCAGCCGTTCGTCGAAGGGCAGGTAGCGGTAGACCCCCGGGTTCAGCCCCTCGACCCGGATCACGGCCAGGTAGGTTTCGAAGGCGTGGCGGGCCCCGGCCGAGGGCACCGAGCGCAGGGCCGTCGCCGGCCCCAGGACCTCCCGCACCCCCTGGACCGCCCAGAGCAGGGCCGATAATTCCCCCGGGGAAAAGGATCGGGGGGAGAAGCCGCGGCGGCTCTCCCGCCGGATAATCGCCTCCCCGACCGGGAGCCGGGCCAGCCGGGCCAGGCTCGAGGGGCCGTCGGGGAGCGGGATCAGCTCCGTCCCGGCCGGGACGGGTTTCTGCAGCGGGGGCGGGGGCGCCCCCCGATGCTGGCCGGTCCGGGAAAAATCGACCATCCGCCGGATGGTGTCCTTGAGGAAAAACCGGCCGGTTCGGAAACCATCGGGATTCTTGAAAGACTCTTCCATTGATTCGACCTCCCCGACTGTTGAGACTAATAGAACGGTTCCGGCGGTTAACCCGGATACTCGTTTCCCGGCTCCGCCCGGCCGATCAGGTAAAAGCCCAGGGCGGCGAGGAAAGCCGTCGCCCCGAGCATCTCCGCCCCCTCCTCCAGGGCGACGTTGGCCCATTCGGGGAAGAGCCGGAAGATCTCGAGGAAGACCGAGAGCAGCCAGAGCCCGGCCCCGGCCAGGGTCAGGACCAGGAGCCCGATCCGCCTCCGGAAGGTCAGGACCAGGAAGATCAGAAAAATCCCGATCAGGACGCCGTAGGGGATCGCCCACCAGAGGCTGGCCGAGAGCGGGATCCCCGGGAAGAAACGGACCATCGACCCCCCGAACATCTCGTGGAGGACGGCGGTTTCGTCTATCGAGAGAACGGTGAATACCAGGGCGCCGTATCTCCAGAGCAGCGCCCGGCGGCCCTTTTCCCCTTCGCGGTCGAACCAGGAGACGAAGAGGCAGAGAACCGCGATAAAAAGAAGCTGGAGGCTGGAAAACCAGACCGAGAGGGAACTCTCCGCCTCCAGGTCGAAACCGCCGATATGGCCGTCAACGGTCCGGGCGGCCGGGCCGGCCAGGACCACCGCGGCCACGAAGTGAAGCAGGAGCAGGACCGCCTGGCAGCCCAGGAGCACGCCGAGCAGGGTCCGCAGCGAGCGCCCCGGGTCGGGGCCGAGTCCGATCAGGGCCCGGACCAGCCCGCGCCGCGCTTGCCGGGTGCTCATATCCTTTTCCGGACCGGCGGGTGCTCCACCCCGTACCTGTCGGAGATCAGGTTGGCGGCGATCCGGCCCGACTCGTAGATGGTGGGCAGGCCGCTGCCGGGGTGGGTCCCGCCGCCGGCCAGGTAACAGCGCCCGCACTCCTCGAACCGGTTCCGGGGCCTCAGGTAGATCATCTGGTCGAGGCCGTGGGAGAGGTTGAAGACCGCCCCGGCGTAGACGTTGTAGCTTTTCTCCCAGTCCCGGGGGGTGATCACCAGCTCCTCCCGGATCGCTTCCCGGACCCCCTTCATCCCCCCCCGCTTCTCCATCAGGTCGAGGACCAGATCCCGGAACCCGGTCTTCTCCTCCTCCCAGTCGATCTCCCCCCTCAGATTGGGGACCGGGACCAGGACGTATACCGCCGAGGAACCGGGCGGGGCCAGGGCGGGGTCGGTCACCGAGGCGTTGCGGACGTAGAAAGAGACATCCCGGGAGAGGGTCTTGGCCCGGAAGACCTCCTCGACGTTCCGCCGGTAGTCTTCGGCGAAGAAGATGGTGTGGTGGGGAAGGTCGTAGAGGCGGTCGAGGCCGAGGTAGAGCATAAAGGTCGAGCAGGAGAAATCCTTCCCGGCCAGTCTCCGGGGGGACCACTTGCGGAGGAAGCCCGGCGGAAAGAGGTTCTCCATCGCCCAGCCGAAGTCGGCGGCGATCACCACCTCGTCGGCCTCGACCTTCTCCCCCGACTCCAGTTCCACCCCGGCGGCCTCCCGGCCCCGGAGGAGGATCTGCTTGACCGGGGCGTTGAGCCGGATCTCGGCCCCGTTTTCCCGGGCCACTTCGGCCATCGCCCGGCAGTTCTCGGAGAGACCGCCCATCGTGTGGTAGACCCCGAAGGCGTGCTCGATGTAGGAAAGGATGGCGAAGAGGCCGGGGCACTCCCAGGGGGACATCCCCAGGTACTTGGCCTGGAAGGTGAAGGCGAGGGCCAGGTTGTCGTCCTGGAAGTATTTCCGGAGGAGATAGAAAAGTTTCTTCGTCAGGCTGAGGTGGGGGATCGCCCGGAAGAGGTCGGCGGAGCAGAGGGAACCGACGGTGCTGTAGGGCTTCTGGAGGCAGGGGTAGAGCCGTTTGAACCGGAGCGCCTCCCGCTCCAGGTAGCGGTCGAGGCCGGAATCCCGGCCGGGGAATTCCCGGGCGATCTCGGCCCGCATCTTCTCGCGGTCGGTGGTCGGTTCCAGGCGCCGGTCGGTGAACTGGAGCCGGTACATCGGTTCCAGGCGCCGGAAGTCCAGGCGGTCGGCGGCCTCGGCCCCGGCCTCGTTGAAGACCTCCTCGAGGACCTCCTTCATCATCAGGAAGGTGGGGCCGGTGTCGAAGGTGAAACCGCCGAGCCGGATCGGGGCGTTCCGCCCCCCGACCTCGGCGGCTTTCTCGAAGACGGTGACCTTAAAGCCCCGGCGGGCGAGGATCATGGCCGCGGCCAGGCCGCCGGGTCCGGCGCCGATCACGATGACGTGCCTGTCTTTCATACTGTCCCCCTTGGTCGTCCGGGAATTTTTTTCATTAATTTTCGAGCGAACCGGAAAGACGCGGGTTGTTTCGCCCTCCGGCTCCGTAGAAGTAATCAGGCCGGGCCGGCGCTCTTCACCAGGTCGATCAGCCCGGCCTTGTCGGCGATCACGTAGGCGGTGATCAGGCAGCCGATGACGAACATCAAACCGCCGACCAGACCCATCAGGGAGGACTTTCTCTTCGCCATCCGGATCAGGATCAAGCCGGGCAGGGCGATGAAGAGGATCGCCTCCCCGAGGCCGCCGACGATATCGAGCGCGCCGAGGAAGATGTCGGGATAGACCAGGGTGACGCCCAGGGGCGGCAAAAAGGCGACGGCGGCGATCAGCATCTTATTCTCGGTATGGAGGTAGGTGCTGGTCAGGTTCCGGATGAATCCCCGCAGGCCGGTCCCGTTGGCCATATAGGAGGCGGTGACCGCGAGCACGGCAAAGACGAAGCTGGAGCCGAAGAAGACGCGGGAATGGAGAAGGTCCTCCATCGGGACGTTGGCCGGGAGCTGGTGCCAGTAACTCTCCTCGATGGTGTCCGGGTCCGGCCCGACCCGTTCCAGGCTGCCCAGGACCACGGTCACCCAGACCAGGTTGATGATCAGGCCGAGGAAGATCCCGAGAAAGATCGCCTTCCGGGTGGAGGGAAAGTCGTGGCGCAGGGAGCGGGCCACGGTCGGGATGATGTTATGGAAATGGAAGGCGGAGACGGCGACCGGGATCCCGATCGGGAAGTACTTCCACTGGGCGGACCGGAGCAGGGCCGGGTCGAATCTTCTCGCCCCGCTGATCACCAGGAGGATGAAGCAGACCCAGACCGCGATGATCACCAGCAGGTTGCCCTTCTGGTAGGCCCGGGTCCCGAAGAGGATCAGGCCGGTGGTGATGATGAAATAGACCAGGGTGATCAGGGCCTTGTTGACCGGCGGGTGGCAGAGCTGGTCGATCATCGTCGACATCCCGCTCAGGTAGGCGGTGAGCACGCCGTAGAGGAGGATCAGGTTGCAGGCGATCGCCAGCCATTTCCCGCCGGCGCCGAGGGCGTCCTTGAAGAACCAGGGGATGTCGAAGGTCTCGCTCTTCGCCGTACAGATCTTCCGGGCGATCACCAGGGCCGAGATCAGCATCAGCAGCCAGATAAAGCAGATCCCGAGCAGGGCGGGCCAGAACCCGGCCAGGCCGTACTTGATCGGGAGGGCCAGGACCCCCACCCCCAGGCAGTTGCCGAGGACCAGGAAGGAGACCGTCACCACCGTAAATTTTTTCGTCTCATCCATATTATTTCCCTCGCGCGGACCGCGGCCGGCTCGTTCAGGCTACCTTAGCAAATCCGGGCCTTTCGGGCCAGGGGTTTTCTCCCCGGCGCCGATCAGCCCGATCAGCAGCCCCAGGTGATGGAGAAAGACCCGGACCGAGAAGATCGATTCCGGCGGCCGGCGGCCGTCCCGGGCGATCCCGTCCAGCTCGCCGAGCAGATCCTCCGCCCGCTTTCTCAGCCCGGCGAAATCCCCCCCGCCCCCGTCGGCGCGGGCCAGCTCGGCGAGCAGGGCGGAGATCTTCTCCCCCAGGGGCGGCGGCCCCGTCCGGCCGAGGGACCGGGCGATGGAGAAGAGGGGAAAGAAGGTCCGGTAGACGGCCAGGCCGTGCCGGGCCCGGGCGGCGAACTCCCGGCGCCGGCGGAAACAGCCGAGCCGGTCCCAGGCGATCGCCAGGCAGGCATCCCGGTATTCCAGGGTGACCGCCCGCAGTTCCCGGCGGCGGTCGGCGAAATCTTCCCCGTCCCCGCCGGCGGCCGCCGCCCGCCCCAGGGCGGCCAGGCTCTCGCGGTGGAGGGTTTTCAGCCGGTCTTCCAGTTCCCGCAGACGCCGAGGGAAATCCAGGGGGAAGAGGAACTTGACGACGACCACCGCGGTCAGCCCCCCGAGCACCACCCCGGCCAGCCGGCGGAGGGCCGCCGGGGGTATCCCGGGCTCGAGCGGCCCGCCGCCCAGGACCAGGATCAGGCAGATCCCCGCCGTCAGGCCGGTGTAGTTCCAGTCCTCGTCCCCGAGCCCGATGTAGGAAGAGAGAAAGACGGCCGCCCCGGCGAGCAGGGCGAAGGGCAGCTCCCCCCCGCCGGAAGCGGCCAGGACGGCCAGGGCCGCCGCCCCGCCGAAGACGGTCCCGACCAGGCGGTAGAAGGCCCTCCGGTAGGAGGCGGACTGGTCGGCCTGGCCGGCAATCAGCGTCGCCGAGATCACCGCCTGAACGTTGTCCAGGGGGACCGCCCAAAACAGGGCGGAGGCCAGGATCGCCGCCGCCTTCTTCAGGGCCATCCGCCCGGCCCCGGGGTCGAAAACCCGCCGGCGGGCGGGAGCGGCCGGCGGTCTCTCCGGCGGTTTCCGGGCCGGCTCCCGGCCGATCGTCCCGGCGATCTCCTCCAGGGTCTCGGCCAGGTAGAAGAGGAAGACCATCCGGGCGGTCTGCGCCCGGTCGAGCGCCTCCCCGGAGGGGAGACCGACCGGCCGTTCCCTTTCCAGGGCGGCCCGGATCCGCCGGAGCTCTTCCTTCCGGGCGACGATGAATCCCGGGACCCGCCGGGGCGGGACCTTTCCGGCCTCTTCCAGGAACCGGAAGAGTTCCCGGCCGAACCGGGGTCCGGGGGCCGCTTCCCGGCCGGGGAAATTTTCCGCCAGGTGAAAGGCGTAGCTGAGCAGCGACCGCAGGGAGGTGAGCAGGTACCCGACCTTCTCCGGGCTGACGGCGGGGAGCGAGGAGAAATCCACCCGGGAGCGCAGGTACTCGATCCGCCGGTTGAGCCTCCTCAGGCGGACCTCCCCCAGTCTTCCCTCCTCCCGGGTGGCGCCGCCGGACACGGCCGCGGAGTAGGCCAGCGCCCCCTGGATCATCCGCCCGGCGGCCGTCAGCAGCTCCCGGCCCTCGTCCACCGGCCGGACCCGGGCCAGGATCAGCCAGGAGATCACCACCCCGAGGATGATGGTGGCCGAGCGGTCGAAGGCCACGACCAGCGCCTCCCGGACGCCGGCCGGTCCGGCCAGGACCACCAGGAACGGGGTGATCACCGAGATGGTCGCCGCGTAGGAATACCGCTTCAGCCCGGAAGCGGAGAAGAGGAGCAGGGCCCAGACCGAGATCGCCGCCGAGCAGAGGTAGGGACGGCCGGGGAAGAGCAGGACCAGGCCGACCCCGAAGAGGACCCCGGCCGCCGTCCCCGCCGTCCGCAGGACTCCCTTGCGGACGGTGTCGGCCAGCGAGAGCTGGACGATGATGAAGGCGGAGATCACCGCCCAGTAGGCCTGGGAGAAACCTAGGAGCCGGGCGGCGGCGAAGGCGGCCAGGCAGGCGGCGGCGGTCTTCAGGGCCAGCTTCAGCCGCAGCGGATCGGAGAACTCGGCCCGGGCCTGGAGCCGGACCCGGGAAATCATTGATCCCGGTCGAGACAATTCATCCTCGTTTTCAGGTGATCAATACGATGACGATGCCCCAGATGATCAGGAGGGTGTTGCTGATCGCGTAGGGGACGGTGTAGCCGAGCGCCGGGACCTGGCTCCCCGCCGCCTCGGTGATCGCGCCCAGGGCGGCGGTGGTCACCCGGGCGCCGGCGTTGACGCCGAGGTTGATCGCCGGGTCGAACTTGAAGACAAACCGGCCGAGCAGGACCCCGGCGATCATCGGGATCGAGGTGGCGGCCACCCCGGCGATGAAGAGGGCCAACCCCAGTTCCTTGAAACCGGCCACGAAGCTGGGCCCGGAGTCGATCCCGACCGCGGCGATGAACATCGTCAGCCCGACCGAGTTCATCATCCAGAGCGAGGGGGCGGGGATCCTGCCGAAGGTGGGGTGGACCGAGCGGAGCCAGCCGAAGACCAGCCCGGCGATCAGCGCCCCCCCGCTGGTGGAGAGGGAGAGCGAGATCCCCCCGATCCGGACCGCCAGCGCCCCGAAGATCCCGCCGAGCAGAATCCCCAGGCCGACGAAGACCATATCGGTCTGGGTCGACTCCCGGTCGGGGTAGCCGATCCGGGCGGCGATCCGCTCCACGTCCTTCACCGCCCCGACCAGGCGGAGCCGGTCGCCCCGGTCGAGCTTCAGGTTCGGCCCGATCGGGAGTTCCTGCCCGCCCCGGGTTACCCGGCGGAGGAAGACCCCGTGGAACTCCCGCCGGACCTCCTCGGAAGCGGCCAGCTCGGCCAGGGTCTTCCCGGCCGCCTTTTTGCTGGTCAGCACCACCTCCAGCCCCTCGACCGGAACCTCGAGGAGTTCCCGGTCCTCGACCTCGGGGCCGATCGTCTTCTCCCCCAGTTCGACCAGGTCGGGGTGGCGCCCGGCGACGGCCAGGACATCACCCTGCTCGACCACGGTGTCAGGTTCCGGCTCCAGGAGTTTCCCGCCCCGGTCGATCCGTTCGATCTGGATCCGCTTGCCGGCGAACCCCGCCTCGGCCTCGGCGACCGTCTTCCCCGCCAGTTCCCTGTTCTCCAGCCGGTAGCTGCGGGCGATCACCTCGTGGTAGGCGGTGACCTTGCCCTCCCCGGAGCCGCCGGAGAGCTTCTTCTCGTAATCCCGGCAGGCGGCGGGGAGGTTGACCCCGAGCAGCTTCGGCCCCAACGAGGCGAGGATCCAGGCCGTCCCGGCGGTCCCGAAGATGTAGGTGACGGCGTAGGCGACCGGGATGTGCTCGATCATCGCCTTCGCCCGGGCGGGGTCGAGGCCCAGGTTGTTGATGGTGTCGGTCCCGACCCCGATCACCGCCGAGATGGTCTGGGAACCGGCGAAGAGGCCGGCGGCGGTCCCGGCGTCGAAACCGGCCAGCCGGGCCGCCAGCCAGGTCACCCCCAGGCAGATCAGGCAGATGATCACGGCGAAGAGGACCTGGGGGAGGCCGTCGCTCTTCAGGCCCCGGAAGAACTGGGGCCCGACCCCGTAGCCGACGGCGAAGAGGAAGAGGAGGAAGAAGACCGACTTCAGGTCGGAGGAGACGGTGATCCCCAGCTGGCCGATCAGGACCCCCATCAGCAGGGTCCCGGTGACCGCCCCCAGGGAGAAGCCCCCGAACTTGAGGTTCCCGATCCAGTACCCCAGCCCCAGGGTCAAAAAGACTGCCAGTTCCGGGTAGTGCCGCAGCGTATCCACCAGCCAGTGCATAACCACCTCCTGTTTGGGGTCGGACCTACGCAGTTGATTGATTTAGATACACTTAACAAAAATATACCCCCATTTTTCAGGCTTAAAACCTCAATTTACCCCCTGAAATTGAGGCTCTAAGCCAGTCCGCCGATTTTCCGGTTGTCTAAAAACGACGCCGGAATACCGACCGGGGGAATTATTCGCCGGTCAGGGGATCGCCACCCCCATTTACCTGTGGATAGTATCAAATTGACCCCTCCGGAGCAAACAGTGACTTTGAAGTTCATCTCCGGCAAATTTCCGGATAATAATTCCTTAGAGCCTCATTTTCAGGGGTAAAATTGGACCTTTAAGCTAAAATAAAGGGGGTTATTTTTTGCTATTCTATTCTCAATCAACATATACTGTAGGTCCGACCCCCATGAAAAGAAAAACCGCTTTGATCCTGATTCTGGCCGCCGCGGCTGGGCTGCTCTACGGGCTGGCGGGTTCCCGGAAGCTGGCGGAGCCGGCGGAGTTTTTTCGCTCGCTGCCGGCCGGCCGGCCGCTGGTGATCGCTCACCGCGGCGGGGCGGGGATCTTTCCGGAGAACACCCTGCCCGCCTTTCTCGGCTCGGCCGGGCTGGGCGCCGACATCCTGGAGCTGGACGTCCGCCGTACCGCCGACGGGTTCCTGGTGGTCATCCACGATGAGACGGTGGACCGGACCACCGATGGCTCCGGGCCCGTCGCCGGCTTCACCCTCGAAGAATTGAAAGAACTCGACGCCGGGTACCGCTTCCGGCCCCCGAACTCAACGGGGAAGTTTCCTCACCGCGGACGGGGCCTGACCGTACCCACCCTCCACGAAGTCTTTACGGCCCTCCCGGCAAAACACCTGATCGTGGAGGTCAAGGAAGACGACCCGGCCGCCGCCGACGCCGTGGTCGCCCTGGTCCGGGAGTTCGGCCGGGAGGGGACCACCCTGGCGGCCAGCTTCCACCGCCGGGTCCTGCTCCGCTTCCGCGAGCTCGCCCCGGAGCTCGCCACGCACGCCACCCGGGGGGAAGTGCTCCGCTTCCTCCCGGCGGCCTGGCTGGGGCTGGAAGGGCTCTTCTCCCCGGTTTACGGGGCCTTCCTCGTCCCTCCCCGGGAGGGAGCGGTCCCGCTGACCACCCGGCGGTTCATCCAGGCCGCGAAGAATCGCAATATCTTCACCGCCGCCTGGACGGTCAACGACCCGGCCGAGATGCGGCGCCTGCTGGAGAAGGGGATCGGCGGCCTGATCACCGACCGGCCCGACCTGGCCCGGGAACTGATCGGCAAAGAGCCGGGACCCGGCCGAAGTAGCACAGACATTCCTGTCTGTGGAAGCCTGGCCACAGGCAAGAATGCCTCTGCTACTTTACTACCGTCCGGCCTGAAGTCGTTTCAAAGTGAAAAATTCAGGTAATAATTCCGGGGAATCAGGACGCCTTTCAGGAGCAGGGCCACCCCGGCGGCCTGGAGCAGGTGGAAGAGGCCGTTGTGATCGAACTCCCAGATGATCCGCAGTGAATACGGCCCCGAAGCCTGGACGGCCGCCGCGGCGATGCTCACCGCGATCCCGGCCGCCATCCAGAGGCTGTAGCGCTCCCGATCTCTCCGCCGGAGATAGAGATAACCCCCGAGGGCGAAGAGGAGCGCCGCCGCCTTGTAGAGGACGAAGACGATGAAGGCCCCGGAAAACACCCGGGTCGCGGCGTAGAAGAGACCGCCGGCGGCGAGCAGCCCGGCGATCGCCCGGCGGTCGAGGGGGGAGCCGCGGAGGTCGATCAGGACCCCGGCGGCGAAGAGCGAGACCGCCCAGCCGAGGCTGAGGTAGAGCGGCTGCCAGATCAGCCGGTCCGCCGCCCGGGAGAGCTCCAGCCCGTGGACGGCGGATCCCAGCAGCCCGGCCGCCCCGAGAAGCCCGAACGCCCCCATCCAGACCAGGGCCCGGGACCCCTCGGTCCGCCGAATCCTTGAGCGGCCGATCGCCAGGACCCCGGCCAGGCAGAGCAGGGCCAGCAAGAGATCGGTCACGGCCGTGGTCAGTTCAGTCTCGATCCCGGTAAATTTCATCTCCCCGACCCGGCGGAAGACGCCGTTTATATGGGGATCCGCAGGCTGTCATCCACTTCGGCCGGCGCGCCGGGAATCAGGCGCTGGCGCTCTCCTGGGTGGAGTCCTGGAAGAAGACGGCCGGGGTTTTCGCCTCGCCGGCGACCCGGCGGGCCCAGGTGAGCCGGGCCCGGCGCTGCATCCCGAAGAGGTTGATCCCGGCGGCCGGGGCCCGGGAGACGGAGTCGAGGAAATCGCCCTCGAGAACGACCGACTCCACCTCGCCGGTAATCCGCAGGCTCTTTCTCAGCCGCCGGAAATAGGCGCGGGCCCGGTCCCGCTCGCCGGAATCCCCGATAACCTGGACCAGGCGGAGCCGCCCCTGCCGGTTGCGCTGAAGCTGGAGGGCGATCAGAACCCCGAGGTGGATGTTGGGGCTGCCCGGACGGAGCCAGAGATTGATCCCCGTGTTGTCCCCGGCCAGGCCCTCGGGCGGCAGGCCGAGAAGGACAACCCCGAGACCGGCGGGCTCGGCGGCGGCCAGCAGGTCCTCGAGCAGCCCGTCACTCCGCTTCTCCCGGGCCAGAACGAGAAAGAGGATATTCGGCGGGAGAAAGGAGGCGCTGAGCGCCGCGACCGCCGCCCGGACCTGGACCGGGAACTCTTTCGGGCGGGCGGCGATCTCGATCTCGTTGGCCAGCAGCCCCTCGAGACGGAAAGCCTGGAGCAGGGGAGATGGGGGGGCGGCGGCGGGCGGGGGTCCGGCGGCCGGAGAATGCGGAACCGGAGGCGCCAGGCGGAGCACGGTCAGGCGCCCGGCCGGGGCGGCCAGGTCGGAGAGAAAGGGCGCCAGATCGGTCCAGCCCCGGTCTTCACTGACCGGGACGAGGAGGTTGGGTTTCCAGATCTTGGGATGGTAGGGGAGCCGGGAGGCGGTCCGGAGGGATTTCTCCGCCAGGAAGACGAAGAGTCCCCGGCGGACGTCGGGCCATTCGCCCTGGACGTTGCGGGAGAGGAGAAAGAGATAGAGCAGCGTCACCATCAGCCCGGCCACCAGGCTGAAGAGCGGGTTGATCATCACCAGGGCGGCCGCGGTCAGCAGCGTGCCCAGGGCGGGGAAGAGGAGCGGCACCCGGAAAGCCGGCCGGAAGCTGGGGATGCCGATCCCCTGCTCGACCAGCACCGCCAGGTTGATCATCAGGTAACTGAAGAGGAAGATCATCGTCAGCAGCTCGGCGATGGCGTTGAGGGTGCCGAGGGCGATGGCGGCCAGGGCGATAACCGAGCTGACCGCGATCGCCGGCAGGGGTTCGTTCCGGGGGCCGATCCGGCTGAAGAGCCCGGAGAAGGGGAGCATCCGGTTGGCGGCCAGGGCGTAGAGGACCCGGGGGGCGGCCACCATCAGGCTCAGGGCCGAGGAGATAGTCGCCCCCATAATCCCGGCCAGGACCAGGGGGCGCCAGCGGGCCAGGGCGACGGCGATGGTCGGATCTCCGGCCAGCTCGGCCGGGGAAGCGGCGGCGGAATACCAGAAGGTCAGCGCGAGATAGACCACGAAACCGAGCCCGATCGCGGACAGGGTGCCGAGCGGGATGTCCCGCCGGGGGTTTTTCAGCTCGCCCGACATACTGACCCCGGCGAGAATACCGGTCACCGCCGGGAAGAAGATGGCGAAGAGCCGCCAGAAAGAGACCTCGCCCAGGCCGGCGGCGGCCGCCGCGGCGGGAGCCCGGGCGGGGCTGAGAAAGATCGAGAGCAGGGAGAGGGCGATGACGGCCATCATCACGAACTGGAGGCGGAAGGCGAGGCGGGCGCTGGTGAAGGCCACCGCGAAGAGGACCACCCAGGCGACCAGCGAGACCAGGCGGATGGAGTGCCCGGGAAAGATCCAGGCCCAGCCCTCGGCGAAGCCGGTGATGTAGAAGGCCACCGAGACGGCCTGGGCCAGGAAGAGGGGGAGTCCGACCGCGCCGCCCATCTCGAACCCCAGCGACTTGGTGACCAGAGAGTAGACGCCGCCGGCCCCGATCCGGACATTGGTGACCATACTGCTCATCGAGAGCCCGGTGAGGAGGGAGATCAGATTGGCGGCCGCCACGATGACCAGGGCGGCCCGGAGCCCCCCCTGCCCCACCACCCAGCCGAGGCGGAGATACATTATCACCCCGAGGATGCAGAGGATGGTGGGGGTGAAGACGCCTTCAAACGCTCCGAATCTTCTCATCTCAGCTCGTCGCCCGGTTTTCTCCCGCGGGGAGGTGGCGCCCGGGCCGGCCGGGAACCCGGGAGATTCAGAATAGCAGAGCGGAAGAAAAAGGACAAGCCGGATGGCAACGGCTCAGGCCGAGGAAAAAAGGATACTGTCCGGAAATCCGGCGGAGAGAATTACCTGGCGGCGTGGACCGCCCGGAATGAAAATGCGATCCCGATGTCGAGCCGCCCCCGGGAACATTATTGCGGAGGAAGACGCCGCCGGTTCCGGAATCAAGTATTGTGTCCCCGGGAGAGAGAATGGCCCCGGAGGCTGATCCCCGCGGGGATTCGCCTCCGGGGCCTGGTGGCGCGGGATAATTCCTGCGGCCGCTTTCCGGTCAGCCGAAGAGCAATTCGATCTCTACGGTCCCGCTGATTGAACCGGGGAAGGTCAGCTTCCGGAAGATCTTCTCCAGGACCTCTTCCCGGCAGATCTTGCCCCGGTAACCTCCGATCGCGACCGCGGTGACTTTTCCCTTCTCCACCGTCAGCCGGACGGAGAGGCTTTCCAGCCCCCACTCCCGGGAGATTACTTCCAGCTCGGCCGCGGCATCTTCGAGCAGGGTTTTCTCCACCCCGGCCAGGGTCAACCCCCGGGGAACCGTGCCCCCGGACAGGCAAACCCGGGTTTCGGCGGCCGGCTCCGGTAAGTCCCACCGGATATCCTGCCGTTCCATCGCCACCGACCAGAGCCCGGACGAGGGTTTCATCGCCTCCAAGCACCTGCCGCGGGACTTGTCGCCGACGGCCAGGTTGGAGACCCCCTCGGGCAGGGGCAGCGGCTGCTTGACGGTGACGACCTCCCCGGTCTCCCGGACTACGGTGTCGACGGCCACGAACGAGGTGTAATCGGTCATCAGGCTGTACTTCAGGCCGAGCCCGGTCACCTCCTCGGCGACCTCCTCGCCGACCCGCCCGTAGTCGGCCAGCCGGGCGATCTTCTCCCTGGCCCAGAGGTAGCGCAGGGCGGAGTTCCTCTCATCCTCCAGCCGGGGGGAGACGGCGAACTCCCGCTCGTAAACCCCGGCGGGGGTCCGGCCGGCGACCCTGATCTTCCCTTCCGCCCGGCGGTATTTCCCGAAGAGGATCAGCGGCCGCTCGGCGAAGAGATCGGGGAGAGCGGGCGGTTCCACCTCGTAGGCGTCGAAACCCTCGAACTTTACCTCGATATCGGTCAGGAGCGGGGATTGGATGTAGCGGAGGAACCTCCCGGCGACCTCTTCCGCTTCGTCCGGGCCGGTGACGATGAAGGGAGTTCCCCGGCCGATCCGGGCCATCCCCTCGATCAAATACCGGTTCACTCCCGACCCGATCCCGAAGGCGAAGAAGTTCGCCTCGCCCGCCTGCTCCCGGACCAGGTCGAAGGCCGCCTTCTCCACCGAGACGTAGCCGTCGGTGACCATCACGATCGCCCGGGACAGACCTTCTTGCTTTTCCAGGGCCAGGGCCGTCTTCAGGGCTTCAAGGATCCGGGTCCCCCCGCCGCCTTGCTGCCCCTGAAGCATCGCCCGGGCCCGGACCCGGTTCTCCTCCGTGGCCGGGAGCGGGACGGGAGAGAGAACCCGCGATCCGCCCGAGAAGAAGAGGATATTGAAGTAATCATCGGGACGCAGGCCCCCGAGCAACTTGTCGATCAGGGCCTTGGAGACGTCGAGCGGAAATCCGTGCATCGACCCGGAGACATCGACGATGAAGAGGTATTCCCGCGGCGGGATCATCGCCTCCGTGAACTGCTCGGGAGGCTCCATCATCAGGAGGAAATAATTCTCCTCCCGCCCCGGGTAGAGCAGCAGGCCGGACCGGACGGAGTCGCCGCGCAGGCTGTACTCGAGGATGAAATCCCGGTTGCCGCCGTTTTTCTCCGAATCGGCCAGGGCGATGACCGCCCGCTCCGCCGCCGGACGGGTCACCTCCACCCGGTGGGAGCCGACCCGGAAGTCGGTGATCGGGAGCCCGGCGTTCAGGTTCACCCGGATATCGAAGCCGTAAGGGGCGTCCCGGCCTTCTCCCAGGTAGGGGATCGCCGTCCAGGCGTCGGGGTCGGTGGTCTCCTCCTCCCCGGTGAACCGGGGGCCGACCACGGCGGGAAAGACGTACCGGTAGGTCCCCTCCTCGGGGACGAGCAGCTCGGTGTAGCCGACCTCGACCTCGACCCGGTCCCCGGGCATAATGTTGGCCACTTTCATCCGGAAGACGTTCGGCCGTTCCTGCTCGAGCAGGGAGGCGACCTTCCCGCCGTCCTTGGCGGCCTGGTAGATCGCCCGGGCCCGGTCCTTCTCCTCGATCTTGGCCTCGATCACCCGGTCGCCGATCGTCATCCTCATCGAGTGGATGGCGGATTTCACCCCCAGGGGAAAGACGTAAACCGCCTCGATGGTCCGATCCCCCTCGTTTTTATAAACCTGGGTCAGCGCCACCTCGGCGATCACGCCCGAGATATCGACCTCCGCCCCGGTTTCCAGCAGGGGGAAACTGTCGACTTCGGCGTCTCCCGGGATAAAAAAGTACGGCGAGCCGGCGGCCGCTCCCTCCCCCTCATCACCCGGTCCCGGCCGGACGCTCCCGGCCAGGAACAGGGACACTCCGACCGTCAGACTCCAGAAAAACATCCGCTGCAAACTTTTCATCTCCAGCCTCCTTATCGGTCTTTGGCCGGCGGTTGCTTTGCTGGCCGGCCGGTTTTGGTTTTGCTTCTCCCCGCCGGGGAGAAGTGGACAGGCAGAAACCGAAACGTTTCGTGCCTTCTTGACCGGAAGGCCGGGAAAAAGTTCCAAAAAAAATTCCCGCCCGGGAAAACCGGGCGGGGAAACTTCCGGAAAGAAAAGAAAAGATGGGGGCGGAACGGTTACTCGGAGGTCAGGCGGAAGCGGAAGGTCTCGAGCTCTTCCCCGGGAAGGGGCGGCGCGGCGGGAGGGAGATCGCTGATCCGGGAGAGGCTTTCCCGGAACGGGGGGTAGCGGTCCGGGGGAAGTTTGATTACCAGCCTCCGGGTTCCATCGGCCAGGGTTTCTCTCGAGACGATCTCCCCGCCCTCCCGGGCGACCAGGTCCTCCAGCCGGACCGGCGGGCCCGCCCGGAGGGGTTCATCCGCATCGCCCGGCGACGCGGCTTCCAGCTGCCGGGCCGTGACGGCTTTCATCCGGGACCGGGAGAGGGCGGCTTCACCAAGGAAATCGGCCCCCGGTTCGACCAGGAGGACCAGCTCGACCGCCGGCTCCGCCGGGGGAGGCCCGGCGTCAGCCATCACCGCCTGGCCGAGCGTCGGCTCTTCAAGTTCGAGGACCGCCGGAGGCGGGGGGGCGGCCGGGGCCGACCAGGCCGCCTCCCCGGGGACCGTCTCCGCCTTTTCCGCCCGGGCGTAAAGCACTTCCTGCTTCGACTCCTCAGCCGAAATCCCCCTTACCGACCAGAGGCCGGAGTCGGGCGGGGCGGAGTCAAGCGCTTCCTGCATCAACCCGGCGGACGGGACCCCGGCCGATTCATCCCGGATTCCATCCGGAGGCGTTTTTACAAGGTAAATAACCAGGATGACCGCGGCGGCGGCCGCCAGCGCTTCCAAGGGAATCCGCAAGGGGAGCGGGGTGAAGATCTTTCCCAGCGCGGACCTCAAACCTGACTTCTTCTCCAGGCGGGCGTGAACCCGATTGAGAAAGTCGGCGGGAGGCTCCACCTCTTCCAGGGAACCGATACCTTCGACGCACCCCCGCAGAACGCGGAGTTCCTCCGCGCAGGCCGGGCAGCCGCGGAGGTGTTCTTCCACCCGCTTTAGCTCGCCTTTGTCCAGCTCCCCGTCGATATACCCCGAGAGCAGGTTGGTTATCTCCTCACATTTCATCTTACCGTCTCTTGATTAACCGCCCTCGTCCAAAACCCCGGATAATTTTTCTCTCAATCTTCCCCGGGCCCGGGCCAGCTTCGACCTGACCGTGCCGGGGTTCAATCCGGTTATATCCGAGATCTCTTCGTAAGTAAACCCCTCGATGTCCCGGAGAACCACCATCGTTTTCTGGTCCCCGGGCAGGGAGTCGATCGCCGCCTGGATCATCTCCCCGGTCTCTTTCCGGGCCAGTTCTTTTTCCGGCGTCCGGCTGTCGTCCCCGATTTCCACCGAAGGCGGTCCGTCTTCCCCCTCCCCGGGCGGGTCGAGCCGGAGGGTCCGCCGCCGCCGCCGGTATCCCGCCGACCGGAGCCGGTTCCGGCAGGTGTTGACCGAGATCCTGAAGACCCAGGTCGAGAACGAGGACTCGAACCGGAACTTCTTCAAGGAGCGCCAGACCCGGACGAAGACCTCCTGGGCGCAGTCGTCGGCCTCGTGGTAGTCGCCCAGCATCCGGTAACAGGTCCTGAAGACCCGGTTCTGGTACCTGAGGACAAGCCGGTCGAAGGCGGCTTCGCTCCCGGCCAGGAATTCCCTGACCAGGCCGAAATCCTCCCCGGCTTCCCGATCCGCGGCTGGACTCTTCTTACCCATTAAGACGCATTCCCCGCCAAAAAGTTCCGCGGATTGTCCCCATGCCTTCACGGCCGATGTCCTGATGGCTCGGGTGGATTATTGCTTGCCGCCCGGGTTCAGTCTTTCTTCCAGCCGGCGGCGGAGTTCCTTCGGGTCGGCCCGGCCGGCGGCGGCCTGCACCGCCCGGCCGACCAGAAAGCCGAGGGCCGGTTTCCGGCCGCCGCGGTAATCATTGACCGCGTCCGGGTTCCCGACGATCACGGCCTCGACGATCTTCTCCAGGGTCTCGGCGTCGGAGATTCCGCCCAGTCCCTCTTTCTCGGCCAGTTCGGCGGGTGAGAGACCGCTCTCGAAGAGCTGGGCCAGGACTTTCTTGCCGGCGGAGGAACTGATCTCCTTCTTCTCGACCAGGAGGATCAGTTCGGCCAGGCGCTCCGGGGTGACCGGGGTTTCGCCCGGGGACTGGTTTCTCTCCCTGAGCAGCGGCCGGAGGCGGTTGTTGATCCAGTCGACGGCGGCTTTCGGGGGCCCGCCGGCGGCGAGGAGCGTCTCGAAGTAATCGGCCAGGTCGCGCTCGGAACTCATCTGCTCGGCGTCTTCGGGGGTGAGGCCGGGGAGCCGGCCGTATTCCTTCCGGCGGGCGGCGGGCATCTTCGGAAGGCGATTCTTCAGCTCTTCTACCAGTTCTACCGAGACGCTAACCGGGGGGACGGAGGGATCGGGGACGCAGGGTCCGGCGAACTTTCCCCGCATCGGGGTGGTGACGCCGCGCTCCGGGTCCCAGAGGCGGGTGTGGAGAGTGACCGGCTTGCCCTCGGCGACCAGCTCCGTCTGCCGGGCGATCTCGTAGGCGACGGCGGCGCCGAGATGGCGGATGGAGTTGAGGTTCTTGACCTCGACCTTGGAAAAGAATTCGGGGGAACCTTCCGGGCGGATGGAGACGTTGGCGTCGGCCCGCAGCGTTCCCTCCTCCATACTGCACTCGGCCGTCCCGGCGTAGCGGAGGCTGGCCCGGAGCATCCGGATGAACTCCATCGCCTCCCGGGGGGAGCGCATATCCGGCTCGGTGACGATCTCGACCAGGGGAGCCCCGGCCCGGTTGAAGTCGACCAGGCTGAAACGCCTCCTCCCCTCGGTCCCGTGGACCAGGCGGGCGACATCCTCCTCCATATGGGCCTCCCGGATCCTCAGTCGCCGCCAGGATCCGTCCTCGCCCGGGACCTCCAGCCAGCCGTTCTTCCCCAGGGGCCGGTGGAACTGGGAGAGCTGGTAGCCCCGGGGGAGGTCGGGGTAGTAATAAACTTTCTGGTCGAAGGCGGAGACGGGCTGGACCTCGCAGTTGAGGGCCAGGCAGGAGAGAACGGCTTTATCCCGGGGGACCCGTCCGAACTGTTTGAGGGCCCCGGGCAGCCCGAGGCAGACCGGGCAGACGGCGGTGTTGGGGGGGAGGGAGGGGTCGTTGGGACAGTCGCAGAAGAGCTTGGTCGGGGAGTTGAGCTGGACGTGGATCTCCAGTCCGATGACGGCTTCGTATCTCATTGTCTCTCCCTCTCCCCGGGTTCGGAATCGGCCGGGGAGAGCCGGCCGGCGAACCGCAGAAGCGCGGCGTCGGCGAGGGGCGGGCCGATCAGCTGGAGGCCGAAGTCGCGGCCGCCTTCCCGGGCGTAGCCGGGGAGGGTGATCGCCGGGGCGCCGAGGACGGCGGCCGGGATGGCGTGGAGGAAGGCCGCGGCGGTTTCGGCCACGGTCCCCGCCTTGGCGGGATCGGGGGCGGGGCGGAGGGCGGGGAAGACCAGGAAGTCGAACTCCCGGAAGAGCTTCCCGGCCGCCCCGGCCAGGCGGCGGCGGAGCCGGGCGGCGTTCTCGAAGGCCGGGTAGTCCCGGAACTGGAAGAAGGCGCCCTGGAAGAGGTAGGACTTGACCAGGGGGGTGAAGATCTCCGAGCGGGTGTTGAGATACATCTCGTTCCAGTTGGCGGCGTCCCCGGCCCGGGGGCCGAACCGGACCCCGTCGTAGTTGCCGGCGGCGGAGGAGGCCTCGACCGGGCCGACGATCCGATGGACCAGGGAGAAAAGGTCGTACTCGGGCAGGGAGACTTCGGTCACGGCGAAGCCTCTTTCCCCGAGGGACCCGACGGCCCGGCCCAGGGCCCCGGACTCTTCGGGGGAGAGGCCGGACCGGCATTCCCCGACCAGGCCCAGCCGGGGCGGCGCGGCCGGGGCGGGACCGGGGAATTGCGGAAGGTCCCGCCGCATCGAGAAGTCGGCCGGGTCGGGGACGGCGAGGAGGGCGGCGAGCTTCCCGATCGTGGAAACCTTCTTTGCGACCAGGCCGATCGCCTCCATCGAGGGGACGAGGCCGATCACCCCGGAGCGGGAGAAGATCCCCCAGCTCGGCCGGTAGCCGATCAAACCGGCCGCCGCCGCGGCCAGGCGGACCTCGCCGCGGGTGTCGAGGCCGAGGGCGGCGGCGGACCCCGTCTCCTTCAGGGTCCGGGCGGTGGTGTCGCCGACCAGCCCGAAGGCGAGTTCGGCCGCCCGCGGGTTCCCGGCGAACTCCGCCCCGGCGGCCCGGAGCAGGCGGACGGCGGTGGCGTCCTCCGGTGGAGTGTATCCGGCCAGGGGACGGCCGAGGGGGTCGGCGGGACGGCCGGCGACGGCGAGGGCGGGGGAGACGACGATCGGGAAGGCGGGCGAAACCGACTCGGCGGATTGAGGGTTTTCTCGCTGCATATTATTCCAATACCGGGGGGACCTGGATGTGGCTGTTTCTGTTTTCGGGGGCGTGCCGCAGAAGGGCGCCGCCGGCGGATCCGGGATAAATCTTCGCTTCGGTGCCCGGCCGGAGGGGAGGGTCGGCCGGAACCGGGGTGTAGAGGGGTTCCTCGTTCTCCGCCCGATCCCCGGCCTGCCGGGCGGCGGCCCGGGCTTCGGCGACCGCGGCCTCGAGGCCGGGCTTCTCTTCTTCCCGGACGCCGATCCGGGAGACCCAGGAAAGGGCGGAGATGAGGTCGCCCGCTTCCCCCGACGGGGGCCCGGCGGGGGCGGCGGCGCCGAGGTGGAGTTCCTTCAGCTGGAGGTGGTCGACCCCGGCGGGGGCGCCGGTCAGGGGGCAGTAAGCGGCCCGGTTCTTGGGGAAGGCGATCACTTCCCGGATCGAGGGAGCCCTGAGGATCATCGCCGCCGCCCGGTCGAGACCGAGGGCGATCCCCCCGTGGGGCGGGGCGCCGTACCTGAGGGCCTCAAGAAAGAAGCCGAACCGTTCCCGGGCCGTCTCCTCCCCCAGGCCGAGGGCGGAAAAGATCTTCGCCTGGAGTTCGGGGCGGTTGATCCGGATCGAGCCGCCGCCGAGCTCCTCGCCGTTTATCACCAGGTCGTAGGCCCGCGAACGGAGGGCGAGCAGCTCCTCCCGGTCTTCGGGGTCGAAGTCGTCCCGGTCGGGGGCGGTGAAGGGATGGTGCCGGGAGGTGACCCCTTCCCCGGCCCCCTCGAAGAGGGGGAAGTCGGTGACCCAGAGCGGGCGGTACACTCCTTCCGGGATCAGGTTCAGCCGCCCGGCCAGGTGGAGGCGGAGGCGGCCCAGCGCCTCGGCTACCACGCCGGGATCGTTGTCGGCGATCATCAGGATAACGTCGCCGTCTTCGGCGGCGAAGCGCTCGAGGATCCTCTCCTGCTCTGCCGGGGAGAAGAACCGGACGATGTTGGATTCGAGCTTCCCGGCGGCGACCCGCATCCAGGTCATCCCCCGGGCCCCGAAGGAGGGGACGATCTTTTTGGCGTACTCGTTCTGGAGGACGTTCTTGGAGAGTTCGGCGGACCGGCCCTTGACGTTGATCCCCTTGATCGAGCCTCCCGCTTCGATGATCCGGCGGAAGATGGCGTACCCGGTTTCGGCGAAGATGTCGGCGGCCTCGACGAACTCCAGCCCGAAGCGGAGGTCGGGGCGGTCGGTCCCGTAGAGCCCGACCGCTCCGGAGAAGGGGATCCGGGGGAAGGGCCGGGGGAGGTCGATTCCCCCGACGGCGAAGATCCTCACGGTCAGCTCCTCGATCAACTCGTAGATGAACTCCTCGTCGATGAAGGCGGCCTCGAGGTCGAGCTGGGTGAACTCGGGCTGGCGGTTGGGGCGGAGGTCCTCGTCCCGGTAGCAGCGGACGACCTGGAAGTAGCGCTCGAAGCCGGAGAACATCAACAGCTGCTTGAAGAGCTGGGGGGACTGGGGCAGGGCGTAGAAGCTGCCCGGGTGGACCCGGCTGGGGACGAGGTAGTCGCGGGCCCCCTCGGGGGTGGAGCGGGTAAGGACCGGGGTCTCGATCTCGACGAAACCCCGGGAGTCGAGAAAATCGCGGGCGGTCTTGACGATCCGGTAGCGGTTGAGGAGACGGTTCTGCATCGAGGGACGTCTGAGGTCGAGGTAGCGGTACTGGAGGCGGAGGTCCTCCCCCACCGCGCCGGCCGCCGCCTCGCCCCCGGCGGTCATCGCCTTCTCCGAAATCGGGAAGGGGAGGGCCGGAGAGGGGTTGAGGATCTCCAGTTCCCGGGCGAGGATCTCGATCCCGCCGGTGGGCAGCGCCGGGTTCTCCGTACCCGGGGCCCGGGCGGCCACCTCGCCCCGGACGGCGACGCAGAACTCCTCTTTCAGCCGGGCGGCTTCTTCCCGCAGACCGGGGGACGGCTCGGGGTGGAAGACGACCTGGACGATCCCGCTCTGGTCGCGGAGGTGGATGAAGAGGAGGTTGCCGTGGTCGCGCAACGCGTCCACCCAGCCGGCGACCAGGATCTCCCGGCCGGCGTCGGCTTCGCGGATAGTGCCGCAATGAATTCTGGATTTGATGTTCATACCTGAATTTTTCCTGGCAATCGGAGGAATCCGGCCATTCTTGCCCGGTCGTTGAGAAAGTATCACACTCCTGTCTGCGGTAGCTTGATCAGAGGCAAGAATGCCTGTGCTTCTATGCACTCCGGTTTTTATCTTGCTGAGGGAATTCTTATTCCAGCCTTTTAAAGACGGTGATGGTGATGTCGTCGTGCTGGTTTCCTTTTTGGAAGTCCATCACGTCCCGGAGGATGGCGTCGGCCTCCTCGCGGGCGGTGGGGGCGCCGGGCTTCAGGAAGTGTTCGATGAACCGCTCCGTCCCGTAGAATTCGCCTTCGGGGCTGACCGCCTCGTTGACGCCGTCGGTGTAAACGACGAACCGGTCGCCGGGTTCGAGGACGGTCTCCCCGGAGCGGTATTCCACCTCCGGCATCACCCCGAGGGCGACGCTGTTTTCCGTGGTCAGTTCCTCCACCTTCTTGGCGGCCGTGATCTTCAGGGCCGGGGAGTGCCCGGCGTTGGAGTAGGCCAGCCTCCCGGTCCGGGCGTCGTAGCAGGCGAGGAAGACGGTGACGAACATACACGACTCGTTGTCGCCGGCCACGATATCGTTGACCTTCCTAAGAACCCGGGCCGGATCTTTCTCCTCCGAGGCCACGGTGTGGATCAGCGTCCGGCTGAGCATCATAAAGAGAGCGGCGGGAACTCCCTTACCGGAGACGTCGCCGATGATCATCACGAACCTGCTCTGGTCGTAGAAGAAAAAGTCGTAAAAGTCCCCGCCCACTTCCCGGGCCGGGCTCATCACGGAATAGAGGTCGAACTCGCCCCGGCCGGGGAAGGGCGGAAAGACCCGGGGGAGGATCGACTCCTGGATCTCCCTGGCGATCATCAGCTCGCTCTCCACCGCCTGCCGCCGGGCGGTCTCGGCCCGGAGATTCTCGATCTGCTCCTTGAGATCGACGGTCATCCGGTTGAAGGCGGAGGCCAGCTCCTCGATCTCGTCGCCGGTGCGGATATCCAGGCTGTGGTCGAGGTCGCCCGCGCTGACCTTCTCCACCCCCCGTTTCAGTTCCGCCACCGGGCGGGCGATCCGGCCGGAGATGACGGCGACCAGCAGGAGAAGAACAACCAGGGCGGCCAGGAGCAGGAGGACGATCTTGTGGACCAGGGCGGCAACCTTCCCGGTCAGTTCCGCTTCGGAGAGCGCGAGTCCGAGAAACCAGCCCGGGGTCTCGGGGATGAGATCGAAGATGGCGATCATCTTCGAGCCGTCCGGGCGGCGATAGCGGACCAGCCCCGGCTCGCCGGCGACGATCATCCGGCCGACCTCGGCGAGGCCGGAGAAGCCCAGTTCGTCCGAAGATAGGAGGTTCAGGTTCAGCCGCCACTCCGGAGAAGGGTGGGCGATCAGGAGGCCGGTGGAGTCGACCACGTAGCCGAAGCCCCTCTCCCCCATCCGGATCGACCCGGCGATCGAGGTCAGGGTCTCGAGCAGGACCGTGGCGGCGACCAGCCCCTTTCTCTCTCCCTCCCCGTCAAGCACCGGGCAGGCGACGACGAAGATATGTTCCCCCGTCGACCGGGAGACCAGGGGGTCGCTGACGAAACAATCGCCGCCCTCCCCGATAACCGCCCGGAAGTAATCCCGGTCGCCGACGTTGCCCTCGGCCCCGGTGGAGGTGATGAAATCGCCGGCCGCGTCGGCGTAAAAGACCATCTCGTAGTCGGGGTTGCGGTCGGCGGCCCGGCCCAGGATGTCGTCTCTGATCTCTTCCGGGGTCCCCCGGCGGAGAACCTCGTCGCGGGACATCGTCCGGATCTCGCTGACGTAACCGTGCATCAGCCGGCCGATCTCCGCCGCCCGGGCGGCCAGGACCTCCCGGCTCAGCTCCTCGTTGAGGGGGAAGACCGTCCCGCTGATCTGGAAGTAATTGACCGCGCCCAGAATCAGGAAGAGCAGGGCCAGCGGAACCCCGAACCAGAACAGCATCCTGCCTCTTATCGATTTCATCAACGATCCCGGCAAACCGGAAAACAGCCGCGCATTATTTTCTCAAACAACCGTATCATGTGCATTTCAGAGAGTATCACAGACAGGCCTTTCCCGGAAAGACCGATGGAAGCTTCGCGTTCCATCTCCGGGAGGCTGGGACCTCCTCCCCGGAGGGCGAAACCAGAGGCCGGGGGAGGCGGTCAGAAGGCGGCTTCAAACTCGATGGTGAGGATACCGTCGGCGACCGACTCGTTGAGCACCCGGTAGCGGCCGCCGGCGGGGGATTCCCGGCCGGCTTCCAAAAGGATGTTCTTGCTCGAACAGATTTTTCCGATGTTCTCAACTATCCAGTGCCGGACCTCGATACCCTTGCCGGAAATATCCACCGATATGGTCCCCTTGCCGGTCTCGTGGTCGTAAACGTAGGCGGTCACCGGGACGTCCTCGACCGAACGGTAAGGGGCGGGGTCGGCCGCTTCTTCCGCCGGCGAAGCTAGCGGCTCGAGATGAATGGTGTAGGGGAAGGTGTTTCCGAGCCCGAACTCGGACCCGCCGACCAGGTCTCCCTGCCAGTAGCGGTGATTAAGTTCGCTCCAGGGGATGGCCTTCTCCACCGTCCGGTAACCGTCCTTTTCCAGGCGGACTTGGACGTTATCGCCGCCGCCGTGCCACCAGTTCGAAGGGACCGATCGCGGGGTGAGGCCGAGGTATTCCCCGTTGGCGTAAAGCCGGGCACCTTCCGGAACGGTGGAGACCTTGATGGAATTGGTCCCGGCGCAGCCGGCAAACAGGAGAAGGACAACAGGCAGAATGAGCGGTTTTCTCATCTTCCCTCCTTTTCTGGCGCGGGTGCCGACGGAAACAGTATATCCCGCGGGCGAGTGGAGAGAAAGATAATTTCGCCGGTGAAGTGGGGCGAGGGCCCTCAGGAAAAACCCCTCACCCCCGGCGGGGGTGAGGGGCGGTGATCAGGGGCCGGTGACCGGTTTACTTCCCGGCTTTCTTCTTGCCCTTCTTCAGAATGGTGGAAAAGATCTTCTGCTTGGCCAGCTTCTTGGTGCAGAAGAACCAGTCGTAGCACTTGATGCCCTTGGTGGACATCCGCGCTTTCGCCACTCCGCAGGAACCGGCGGTGGGGACGATCACATCGTCGCCCGGGCGCCAGTCGGCCGGGGTGGCCACGGAGAAGGCGTCGGCGGTCTGGAGCGCGATCAGGGTCCGGTAGATCTCGTCGAAGTTCCGTCCGACCGAGAGGGGATAGTACATAATCGTCCGGACGATCCCTTTGGGGTCGATGTAAAAGACCGCCCGGACCGCCTTGGTCGAGCTCTCGCCCGGCTGGATCATCCCGTAGAGGCGGGCGACGTTCATCGTGATGTCCTCGATCAGGGGGAACTTGACCTCGACGTTCTTCATCCCCTTGTACTCGATCTTCTCCTTGAGCGTCCGCAGCCAGGCGATGTGGCTGTAAAGACCGTCCACGGAGAGGCCGACCAGCTCACAGTTGGCTTCCTTGAACTTGGGGGCCATAGTGGCGAAGGTCATGAACTCCGAGGAGCAGACCGGAGTGAAGTCGGCCGGGTGGCTGAAGAGGATCACCCACTTCCCGGCGTACTGCCGGGGAAAGTCGATCTCGCCCTGGGTGGTGACTGCCTTGAAGGCCGGGGCCTTCTCCCCGATCCGGGGCATCACTGGGGGTCTGGTTTCGCTTACAGTTTCCATATAAAACCTCCTTTTTCCGCCGGAAATCTTCAGCCCGGCGACGGCCGGTGCTGGAATCCGACACTATTAAGAATGATAATGATTACTATATCATGACTATCACCCCTCCCTGTCAATAAAAAATTTTTCGATCGAAAACAAATTCTTGCCGGTCCGGACCCGGAAACCGGATTTAATGGTATTAACGGATCCGCGCCCGGCAACAAACCTGCCGTCCACCTGCTGCCTCCAGGGATCAGGGGTTAACGGCCGCCTGATCGGGATTGATCTTCCGGGGGGAGGAGGAGTTTGGGGGATGAGGCGGTCTCCGGCTCGGGGAGAGGGGGAAACCGGAGGGTTTCGTTCTCCTCCAGCAGCTGCCGGGGAACCTCCCGCTCCACCCGGATGCCGTAGTTCTCGGCCAGGTATTCCCGGGCCGTCGACTCCCAGTACTTCCGGGTCAGGTAGTAGACCCGGCCGCCGCCCAGCTCGTGCTGGAGGTCGGGCCAGGGGTAGGAGGGCTGGGCCATCCCCACCCCCCAGCGCTTCCAGCCGTTGTAGCTCTCGAAGGTGGACCAGAACTCGTCCTGGCCGAGGTCCTCGAAGCAGTACTGGCACTTGGCGTAGTACATCGCGGCCCCGGCCCGGAAGCCCCGGTCGAAAGCCAGGGTGTGGAGGCTGATGTTGATCTGCTCGTTCATCAGCCGGCCGTTGGCGAACCCGGTCAGCTCCCCCCCGCAGAGGCCGAGCAGGGTGTAGGGGTCCTTGAGCCGCTGGCGGTACCAGCCGAGGATCTCGGCGTAAACCCGGGCCCCGACGATGTCGTAGAAGTCGGGGACCTCGTCGAGGTTCTCCGCCCCGAGAAACCGGTCGGAAACGTACCGGAGCAGGGGCCGGGCTTCCTCCCGCCGGGCCGGGCGGATCAGCATCGTCTTCGTCTCGCCGGCCCGGTTGGTCAGGACGACCGAGCGGGGGGCGAAGGGCTCGACGTCCAGCGGGGGGGCCTGGAGGATGGGCTCGATTTCATCGACGGCGAAGACGACTTTATCCTGGGATACCTTGACCGGGGGCGGGATCTTCATCGGGATAATCTCCTCTTGCTGGGGTTAGATTCCGACAGTATATCATCGGCCGGGCGCCCGGCAACCGGAAAATCGGACCCGGGGCAACGGGCCCCCCTCTCCCCCCGCCGGGACGAAAATTCGATGCCGAATCTGTCCGCCGTGGTTTCAACGAAGGCGGCCGGCGAGACCGGCGCGGGCTGGGCCGATCCGGGGCTTAATAGTTCATCTGCCAGTGGAGGAAGGCGGCGTCGCCGAGGAGGCCGTAGCCGGACTGGACCTTCAGTTCGAGGTTTTTGATCATCTCCCAGCGGGCGAGGAAGAGGTTGTCGGGGGACTCGATCGACCGCTGGTTTTCGATGTAGAAGTTGCGGGAGAGCGACCAGCGGACCCTCAGCGCGGTCTGTTCCGTCCCCCCCTCCAGTTCGGTCAGGTCGACCTGGACGGTGCCGAGGAATGAGGTCCAGCCGGTCAGCATATTGAACAGGTTGTCCTGTCCCCTGATGGTCCGCAGCCCCTGGGCGATCTGGAGGGCCTGAAAACCGGAGAGCTGGGAGACGGGCCGGCCGTAGAGAAGTCGGGAGAGGATCTCGTCGGGGGGATAGGGGGGCTGGGACGAGATCGACACCTTCGGCTGATCGGCCGTCCCGACCAGCTGGACGGTCATCGTGATGTCGGGCTTGACGATCCGGGCGTTGACCCGGAGCTGGGGTTGGGGGGGGTAGCCCCCGTCCATCATCACGGAACTGTCTTCCAGGTCCATCTGCTCGCCCATAAAGATGAAGATTCCGTCGATCAGGGTCAGGCCGCCCCGGACCTCCGGGGCGGAGGCGAAACCGGTCACCCGGACGTCGGCCTTCCATTCCGAGTCGAGGCCCCGGCCCTTGATCAGCACGTTGTTCGGGGCGATGAGCTTCAGGTCGAGGGCCATATTCTTCAGGAGGGGACGTGACGGGACGGGGGGCGGGGGGGCCTTCTTCTTACCCGGCTTGTTGATCTCGACCACCTCGAGCTCCTCGACCCCGGAAGCCATCCGGGCGGGGATCCGCCCCTCGGCACGGCGGAGCTCCAGGTTTCCCTTGAGGCGGCTGGAGGACAGGGAGCCATCCAGGTCGATCTCCCCGGAGACGATGGCGGTGACGATCTCCATATCCGCCAGGAGCGCGTCCTCGAGCCGGAGGCTGTAGGAAGAGGGCCACCCCTCGCCGGGGGAGAGCCGGGTCCACCCGGAGAGGGATATCCGGCCCGCTTCGACGACGTCCCGGTCCCGGTCGACCAGGGGGGTGAACCTGATCCCCGGGATGAACCTGGTCCAGCCGAAGAGGACGGGCTGGGGCGGGGCCGGGGTCCGGGCGGAGAGTTCCTCCAGGACCAGCCGGTCCTTCTCGACCCGGACCCGGCCGATGATTTGGTGGATGACGGTCCCGGTGTCCAGGTTCTGGTATTCGCCCCCGTTGACGGATATCCCCCCGCCGGGGACCGGGTCGCCGATAGTCCCTCCCAGGGTGAGTTCCGCCTCCAGCACCCCGCCCAGGGCCTGGCGGGAGAGGGCGAGGAGGTTATTGAAGAAGGCGAGGTCGACGGAGGCCGAGAGTCTGCCGTCCAATTCCCCGCCGGCGGGAAATTCCAGTTGGAAGGGATCGGTTTTGAAGACAATGCCGGCGACCAGGGCGGCCTCCAGCCGGAAGCCCCGGTCGCCCCGGCCTTTGAGTTCGAGCTCCAGGCGATCCCCAACCAGCTTCCCGCCGACCACCAGGCTCCGAACTTCCTCCGGGTGGAGGAGGAGACCGGGAACGGCAAAGTCGTCGAAGCGGAGGGCGAGATCGGCCCCGTCCGGGCAGTCGTCTTCCCGGATCCGGAAGCGGCCGGTGAGCCGGCCGAAGAGGTCGCCTCGGTGATAGGAGTCCTCTCCCTCGGGGGGGACCCGGCCCTCCTCAGCCTCCAGGCCGACCTCCCCGCGGACCGCCCCGAAGAGATCTTCCAGCCCGGCCGTGACCAGGCCCCGCTTCAGCTCCAGAAAGGGCCCGTCGACCCCGCGGACTTCCAGCTTCGCCGAGAGGTCCTGGACCCCGTTTTCGGCGCTGAAGCGGGCGGAGATCGTGCCCCCGCCCTCCCAGCCGGGGAAGGGCGGGCGGGCGACCTCGGCGGCCAGGTCTCCCGCGAGCAGGATCCGGTCGAGGTCGAGGACCAGATCTCCCTTCACCTCGAACCGGTCCGGGGCCCGGAGGCTGAAATCCGCCTTCACCCCTTCCCAGGGCCCCTCGGCCCGGAAGCGGAAGGAGAGCGGCCCGGCGTCCCCGGGATAGATCAGCGACAGCAATTCTCCATCCTCCGGTTCGTCGAGGGCCAGCTCGGCCCGAACCCGCGAGAGGTCGGCGGCGGATTCGGCGGAGACGGACAGCCCCCGGCCTGACCGCCAGAGCGGGGCGAGATCGAGCCGGGCCCGGGGGCCGGCGGCGCGGTTGGCGACCTCGCCCTCCAGGGAAGCTTCCACCTGGCGGCCGAAGAGCGGCTCGGCCGCCGTGACTTTCCCGACCCGGAGCCGTTCAACCGTGAAGGAGGGGATCTGGGCGGGGGTGAAGCTCTTCCCCTTGCCCCCGCCGCCGGACCGGCCGCCTTCCCCGGCGGAGGGGAGCCGGTACCAGGTAACCCGGCCCACGGAAACGCTCTCGGCGTGGAGCCGGAAGGCGAGGAGTTCGAAGGGATCGAAACGGACCCGGGCATCCTCGATCACCAGCCAGTCGCCCTCCCTGTCGCCGAGGCGGAGTTCGCCGAGACGGACCCGGAAGGGGATGATCCCGGAGATCCGGCGGAAGCGGATCGTGCTCCCGGGGGTGCTGGCCAGCCGGCTGGCGGCTTCGGCCAGCAGCCGCTTGCCCGGCGGAGTCTGGATCGTCGCCAGGACGGCGGCGGCTAAGACGATCGCCAGCAGAACCAGCCGGAGGGTATACTTGACCAGCCCTCTGATAATCCGTACGGGCAGGGATCTTTCACTATTTTCCTTCATCATCCCGGGACAATAACTTTAGGCACTTCAAACTTTTTTTAATAAATCTGGGCGATGCTGACGTAGACCTGGAAGGCGCTGTCGATCCCCGACCGGGGTTCGATCGGGAAGCCGATATCGGCTCCGATCGGCCCGATCGGGGTAAAGTAGCGCAGCCCGACCCCCGTCCCCCAGCGGATCTCGTCCCCGAAACGGGGCCGGTCTTCGGCGAAGGCCGCCCCGCCGTCGAGGAAGGCGGCGGCCCCGAAATCCCCGATCACCTGGCAGTTGACCTCCAGCCCGGCGGTGAAGAGCGAGAGTCCCCCGACCGGGTCCTTTCCGATCATCGGCCCCACCCTCTGGTAGGCGTAACCCCGGATCGAGTTCGCCCCCCCGGCGTAGAACCTCAGGTCGGCCGGTACCTCCTCCAGGTCGGCGTCGGGGAGGCTCCCGACTGCCACCCGGGCCGTGACGCTTAAAAAGTCCGCCCCGGGGACCCGGTAGATGACATTCCCGGTGGCCATTGTCTTGACGAAGTAGTTGTCGCGCTTGACGTCCCAGTAGGGCTCACCCTGGACGAGGAGGAGCACCCCCACCCGCTCGAAGCGCTGCTCCCGGCGACGTCCCGCCTGGAGCTGCGCGCTCAGGGGAAGGGAACAGAGAAAGAACTCCTGTTCCCGGTCGAACTGATCTACCCGGTCGAAGGTGTAGGCGGTTCCCCCGCTGAGGACGAAGGTCTCGCCGAACTCCCGGCGGACCAGGGCCGAGGCCCGCCAGCGGTAACTGGTGTAAGCCCGGGGGCTGTCATAAACCGGCTGGACGGCGAGGTTGAGCGACTGATCGGGGTGGAGAAAGGAGAGTATCCGGTAGAGACCCTGGGCGTAATAGAGGTCCTTGCTCCCGAAGATCTTCAAGCGGAAGAGATCCCCCCGGCCGAAGAGGAAATTCCGGTCCTCCCAGGAGACGCCGCCCCCGAAACCGATGTCGGTGCCGTACCCGGCCTCGAACCCGATGGTGTGGCGGGCGCGCTCCCGGAGGGTGACCAGGATGTCGAGGGGCCGGAGCCCCTCCGAGCCGTCCCCCGCCCCCGCCGGCGCATCCGGGCTCTTCTCGCTCGTGACCAGGATGGTGGTGAAGAGGCCGGTCCGGCCGAGGCGGTTGCGGAGGATCTGGACCAGTTCCGGGTTGAAGACATCCCCGGGCTTCCAGGGGATCTGCTTCCGGAGCAGCTTCTCCCGGACATCCTCGAGGCCTTCGAACACCGTCCGGCCGAAGGCGGACCGGGGGCCGGGGTCGACCCGGTAGGTGACCGAGACCGACTCGTCGGCGTAATCGACCACCACCTCCCGCCCGGCCACCGCCGCGTCGGGGTAGCCGGAGCGGCGGAGGCGGCCGAGCAGGGCGCTCTCGGCGCCGAGGATCGCCGTCGAGGTGCCGGGGATCCCGGCGGCCAGCCCGATCTGACTCCCGGAAGGCAGGGCGAGGCCCTCCGGGAGCGGGGGGCCGGCGTTTTCAATCTCCACCGACCGGATTCGGAAGGGGTCGCCGGTTTCGACCGTGAAATAGAGCCTGAGGGACTTATCCCGATCCGCGAAATCGATCTTGATCGAGGCGTTGTAGAAACTCTCCGCCCGGAGGATCTTCTTCATCTTCCTCACGTCGTCGCGGGCGATCGCCTCCAGGAGGGTGAGGGTGGGCGGCGGCGAGTTCCGGTCGGCGTGGGCGGTGGAGGAGTCGAGGAGGAGCTGATGGAGGTAGCCGGGCCGGAGCCCGAGGAACCGGTGGAGGGTGTCGTGCTTCTCCCCGTTGATGTGGATGGAGACCGTGTAGGGATAGACCCGGTCTTCCCGATCCGCCGGACCGGGGACGGCCAGCGCGGAGAGGAGGAGGTATATCAGCTGGACGCGCATATAGTCCCCTCGCCTCGGTGGTCCGGCTCACCCGCTCAGCCGCCGGGCCAGTTCCTCCGCCGTCCGGTCGAGGGCGGCGAAGGCTTCCGGTCCGGGAAGGCCTTTACAGGTCACCGGCTCGAGCATATCGGCCTTGAGGTTGGCGAGCAGGCCGGTGAGCGTCTCCACCGTCTTTCCTCCCCAGCCGTAGGAACCGAAGATCGCGGCGTGCTTCAACCGGGGTTTGAGCGCGTTGACCAGGATGGCGGCGTTGGCCGCCAGCGGATGGGGCCCGGCGAGCACGGTCGGGGTCCCCAGGGCGAGCGCGGAGGCGTCGACCAGGGCGATCACCAGCTTCCCGGCGTCGGTCGAGGTCAGGTCGAAGGGGTGGACGGTGAGCCCCTTCCCGGCCAGGGCGGCCAGCAGGTGATCGGCCATCAGCGCGGTGGAACCGTGCATCGAGACGAAGGGGAGAACCACCGACTTCTTCAGGGGCCCGGAGGCCCAGTCCCGGTAGGCGGCGACGATCTTTTCCGGCCGGTCGTAGATCGGGCCGTGGCTGGGGCAGATCAGCTTCGTCTCCAGGTCTTTGATCTTCTCCAGGTTCTTTTCGATGATCGTCCGGAAGGGCATCATAATCTCGCCGTAGTAGCGCTTGGCCGACTCGTAGACCCGGCACCAGTCGAAGGCGTAGAGGTCGGTGGTGGCCAGGTGGGAACCGAAGAAGTCGCAGGAGAAGAGGATCTTCTCCTCCTCCAGGTAGGTGGAGATCGTCTCCGGCCAGTGGACCCAGGGTGTGAAGATGAATCTCAGCGTCCGGTCGCCGAGCGGGAGGGTCTCCCCGTCGGCCACGGTGATGAAACGGTCTTCCGGGAGGGCCAGGAGATCGATCAGCATCCCCCGGCACTTTTCCGAGCAGACCACCTTCGCCTCCGGGAAGCGGTCCAGCATCTCCGGCAGGGTACCGGAGTGGTCCTGCTCGGCGTGGTTGGCGACGATGTAGTCGAGCTTCTTCACCCCGGAGAGATTTTCCAGCAGCTCGCCGGCGAAAGGGGGATCGACGGTGTCGATCAAAACGGTCTTCTCGCTCCCCTCGACCAGGTAGGAGTTGTAGCTGGTCCCGTCGGGGAGCGGGATCAGGGAATCGAAGAGCTGCCGGTGCCAGTCGATCACCCCCACCGAACTGACCCCCTTGACTATCTCTCTGGGTTTCATATCCGTGTTCTCCGGTTTTCGATTCAAATCACCCGCGGCCGCAAACCCGCCTCGGGCGGACGGCCCGAACCGCAGTCCGGTTATTATACACAGCCGGAGGGTCTTCGGCAACCCCGGAGGGAAGACCGGGGAACCAGGAGAGGATAATCCGGAGATATCGACGATGGAAGTTGTATTCCGCCCCGGCCTCTGGGACAATAAGGCCGGAGCGCGGAACAATCCCTATCAACTGATCGAGGTCGACCGGATGTCCCAGGCAATATTGATCGGGCTGCTCACCCTCTTTGCCTCCGCCGTGGGGACCGCCACCGGATTCGGCACCTCGACGGTGATGATCCCGGTGATGGTCCTCTTCGTCCCCCTCCCGGTCGCCCTCCTCTTCGTCGGGATCGTCCACCTGGCCGGCGATCTCTGGAAGGTGCTGCTCTTCCGGCGGGGGGCGGACTGGAAGCTGATCCTGGGGTTCGGGCTCGCCGGGATCGCGGCCGGCTACCTGGGCGCCGCCCTCTCCTTCTCGGCCGCCGGCCTGCCCCTGAAAAGGATCCTCGGGGGATTCCTGATCCTCTACGTGGTCTTTCTCTTCTCTCACCGGCGCTGGAGGCTGCCGAAGACCACCGCCACGGCGGCGGGGGGCGGCCTGCTCTCCGGGCTCTTCGCCGGCTTCTTCGGGGTCGGCGGGGCGGTCCGGGGGGCTTTCCTCTCCGCCTTCGACCTCCCCCCGAAAGTTTACATCTTCACCTCCGGGATGATCGCCTTCTTCATCGACATCACCCGGGTGGGACGCTACCTCCAGGGAGGGACCCGGCTGGGACCGGAACTGCCGGCCGCCCTGCTGGTCTCCATACCGGTTTCCTTTGTCGGCGCCTACCTGGCCAGGCGGCTGCTGGACCGGATCCCGAGAAGGAACTTCCGGATCTTCGTGGCGATATTCCTGGCCCTGGTCGGCGTCCGGCTGGTAATATGGGGGTAGGTTCCGGCCGGAATCGTCCTGAACCAGAAAACTTATAACATTTCAACTTTGGCAGCCTGCAACTGTCATTGCGAGAAGGCCCGAAAGCCTGCCTGCCGGCAGGCAGGCTTTCGGGCCGACGAAACAATCTCAATCAACAACGCGGGCTAACCCCCGCCAAACCAAGGAGAAAAGTTATGCCGGAATTCTCAACAGCTTTTTCCGGACTGGCCAGCGACCGGAAACTCACCGACGCGGAACTGATCCGGGCGATTCGCTTTATGATCGCCGCCGAGTACGAGGCGGTCCAGCTCTATATGCAGCTGGCCGGATCGATCGACAACCGGCTGGCCAAGGAGGTCCTGCGGGACATCGCCGACGAGGAGCGGGTCCACGCCGGCGAGTTCCTCAGGCTGCTCCACGAGCTCGCCCCCGACGAGGCGAAATTATACGCCGAGGGGGCCGAAGAAGTGGAGGAAGAGATCGAGAAACTGGGAAAGGCCTGACCCGGCCCTCTTTCCCGCCGGAGGGAGGGGATTTCCCCGGCGATCGCGCGGCCGATGGAACCGAGGCTACCAATCCGGGAGACCGTCAGTCTCTGCCCGGTCTGCCGCCGGAAACTGCCCGCGGCCGTCTTCGAAGCGGACGGTGCCGTCTATATGGAGAAGGAGTGTCCCGACCACGGACGCTTCCGTCCCCGGATCGCCGTCCACGGCAGCCATTACCTGGACCTGGTCAGGCTCTATAATCTCCTTTCCCGGCGGTATCCCTTCCGGCGGGACCCGGTCGAGTCCTGCGCCTTCACCACCACGCTGCGCTGCGACAGCGCCTGCCCGATCTGTTTCGCCGGGGACCGGGAGCGGATTATGCCCGCCGAGCTGACTCCGGCGGAGATCGCCGAAAAGCTGGACCCGATCCGGGGGGCCGGGATTATGTTCAAGGTCCACGGGGGCGAGCCGACCCTGAGGGAAGATCTCCCCGATATAATCCGGCTGGTGAGGAAGTCGGGTAATTACCCGGTACTGGTCACCAACGCCTGCCGCCTGGACGACTTTGAGTATTTGAAGACCCTTGCCGGGAGCGGGCTCTCCGCGGTAGGGATGTGGTTCGATACCCTCAGCAATGACGAAATTTACCGGAAGATGAGGGGTAAACCGCTGCTCGCCCAGCGGGAGAAGGTGGTGGAGAATATCCGCCTCCTGGGCCTTAAACTTCTGGTTTTCTTCGTCTGCGTCAGAGGTGTCAACGAGAGCGAGCTGCCGGATATACTGGAGATGGCCCGGGAGATTCCGGAGATATACAAGGTCATCGTTCTCGCCTATATGCACCGGGGGAGCCGGGGGTTTTCCGAGGATAATGAGTATACCGCCGACGAGACCTGGGACGCGGTTGTTGATTCGACCGGGGTTTTCTCTTCTCTGGAAGATCTTTACATCTCGCTCAAGATCAACATCATCGCCCGGGCGATCCGCCACCGCTACCAGTGCCTGAACTCCCAGACCGTTCTTATGCCGCGCTCGGGATGCCGCAAGGATGGCTTTGATATCGAATCCTGGCGGAAAATCATCGAGCGGTTTGAGAAGATGGCGGAGACCTCTCCGGAAAAGGCGAAACGGTATTTCCTGGCCCGCTTGACCAGAGACCTTCTCGGGAAAGGCTTTCTCAAACCACTGGCCGATCGGTATATCTTCCGGAAGAAGGAACTGCCCGACACCTTTATCCCTCCCGGATATTTCTGGCTCCAGTTCCAGACCATGTACCATCCGAAGAATTACGATGAGGATATGGTAAAGAATTACTGCCCCTTCATCTCCTTCAATCCGGGACTGGAAAAGAAAATCTCGTTCTGCGAGTACTATAACCTTTGTTTAAAGACTTGATGCGGGATAATAGTTCATATAAAAAAAACGGCGTCCTCATTCTCTTCTCCGGGGGGATGGATTCGATCGCCGCCACGGTTCTTCTCGCCTCCGAGTTCTCACGGATCCGTCTGCTCACCTGCAACCCGCCCTACGTGCTCGGCTGCCGCAGCCTGACCGCCGACACTATCCGGAAACTGAGGCAGCAGTTTCCCGATGTCGAGATCACCCAGACCTTCGAGAGCAACCTCCCTCTGCTCCGGGAGCTGCACCCCGGCCGGGCGGTTAGAGAGATCCGCTCATCACTCGGCCTCTGCACGGCCTGCAAGCTCTCCATCCACCTTCGGGCGATCGAGGTATGCCGACGGAAGGGTCTTCACCACGCGTCGAGCGGGATCGGCGTCCTCGACCAGCAGAAGTTCCCCGACCAGCTGCCGGAGCTGGAGGTCCGCGTCAACCGGCTCTACGCCGAGGCGGGGATCGAGCGCCTCTCGCCCCTGGACGGGCGGACCAAGGCGGAGGTAAAAGAACTACTCGAGCCTCTCGGCCTCTTCCCGAAGCTCCGGATCCCGCGGTGCCTGGCTAAGCACTTCCAGGAGCTGTGGTGGTTCTACTTCGGCTGGGCGAAGGACGAGAGAATCCTGGCCTGGTATGACTCCCAGCTACTCCTGCTGGAGAAGAAGCTTCGCGATATGGGGTCCGCGGACGCGTAAGCCGTGGCGGACAGGCGCGGGATACGGGGGAGGGGCCGTCTTGAATCGCGTTAAGAACCTTTCTTCCCGGCCTTGCGCGCCGTCACGAAAAAATGGTCCGCCTCCGCGCCGGCCCCCTCGGGGTGAAGGCGCGTCCCCAGCGCTATATCGCGGAGGGAGAGGCCCCGTCTCCTGCAGGATTTCCGGACCATCCTGAAGAAATAGCGGGCCTTGATCCCCTGGGGCAGCGTGCGCCTCAGGAAACGCGGGATGGGCGCCTCTCCCCGCTCTTCCCGGAATCGCTTCCTTGCCATCGCCCCCAGTACTTCCCCGATGACCGGCCGGAAGGATTCGTTGGCCAGGCAGTCGATCGAGAGCTCCTCGAAACACGCGCCGGCGTCTCCCAAAAACGGGCTCAGCAACGCCCGCAGCTCTTCCCGGTCGTACTCCCGGCGGAGAAGGTGGCAGATGAAGAGGTCGGGATCGTTATCGGGGTTCTCATGGTAGACGTCATGGGAGAGCTTCCGGTTGGGGGTGGTGAAGATCAGGGTTCCGCCCGGTTTCAGGACCCGGATGGTCTCCGCCAGGCAGCTCCCCGCGTCGCGGCGGGTCATCGTGTGGATGATCGAGTAGATTCCGATCACCATCCCGAAGGACCCGTCGGCGAAGGGCAGGCCGCCGGCGTCCGCGGTCAGGAAACGCAACCCCGGTCGGGAGTAGTTCTCGGCCGCGTAGCGCACCAGCCCGGGGACTCGGTCGATCCCCGTTATCGAAGTCCCCGGGGCGAAGCGCTCCTTCAGGTACGAGGTCTCGAAACCGGTCCCGCAGCCCAACTCCAGGAGGCGCACCGGGGATTCCGCCAGGGTGCGGATATGCTCCCCCGCGAAGATATAGGGGGCGGCGTTGTAGGCGAGGTGCATCTCGGGGCTGAAGAACTCGTTGCCGGCGGCGTAGACGAGGGCATCGCGCGGAGGCCGGCGGGAACGGTTCTTCTCGAACCGGCCGAGGTACTCCTCCATTGCCGTGGTTGTGGTCATCTCTAAACCGTTCCTCAGCCGCCGGCTCAGGGGATCAGGACGTCAGCTCCCCGGCGGGAGAGCCGACGGTAGAGCCGGCCGATCCGGCGCCTGATGACCTTCTCCGGCACCTTCCCGGGGATGTCGCGGGAAGCGGCACCCTCTTTCTCCTGGTAGTGGAAGATGATGACCTCATCGAATCCCACCCGTTCCAGCACTCCGATCGTGTCGTTGAGATCGTCCTCCGTCTCCGTCGGAAAACCGACTATGACGTGCGTGTTCAGGATCGTCGCGGGGCTGCGGTTCTTTATCCCGAGAAATGCCGAGACCACCTTCCCGGTGTCCGGGTACCGGTTCATCAGCTTGAGGATCCTGGGGCTGCCGGACTGGATGCAGCACTCGATCCTCCTCAGCCTGCCCCCGCCGGCGAACCCGGCGAGTTCCTCGGAGTATCTTGCCAGCCAGACGGCGTTCAGGCAGTTCAGGTCGAGGGTGAAGTCCCCCTCTTCCGCGACGAGTGCGCCGAGGAGCTCGGGGAGGCTCGAACCGATATCCAGCCCGTATGCCCCGAGGTCGTCGCCGTCCAGGGTGATGCTGCTCACTCCCCGGGCGGCCGCGCGGCGCAGCTCCTCCCGGCAGGCGGCGAGCGGCTTGCTTCGCAGGTCGCCGATGGCGCCGCGGATGACGCAGTAGCTGCAGCGGCCCCGGCAGCCCCAGCTGGTGCGGAGGTAAAACTGCTGCCCCCATTCCCGGTCGATCCTCCTTTTTTTCAGGAACATCCGCGGGGCCAGCAGGGGGTACTTCACCAGCCTCCGGAGGATGGTATGGGGCCGGTAGGCGGGGAAGGAGATGGTTGTCGAAGCCCGGTTGGCGTCGAGAAGATCGCCGAAGCTGACCGTGAAGTCGGGGAAATGCCTGTCGATGCTCTCCAGGCAGCGGGTGGGGATGGTCTCCCCCGAAAAAACCTCCGCCAACCGCTGCGGGTTGATGGCCGGCAGGCACCCGGTCACTATCATCCGCTTTTTCTGTCGGGCGAACCGCTCCACCATCTCGACGGCTATGTCCTCATCCCGGCCGGTGAAAGCGCAGGTGACCAGGATTATCAGGTCGGCCTCGGCCGCCGAGCGTGTTATCTGCCAGCCATTTTGCCTGAAATAATCTTTGAGCAGTGTCGCGTCCAGCCGCCGGCGCGTGCATTGGGAACTAGTTATGATACACGTTTTCATTGGTGGACAGGGGCCAGCGACACTCGTTGCGATGCCTTCGTTATCTTACTTCTCAGACGTGGGTCCGCCGCTCTGTATATCGCATTGTGTATCACCGGTCATCCATGAGCGGGCGGGGCAGGCTATTCGCCGATTCGATGAGGGGGAGATACCGCTCGCGGAAAGCCGGGTTGTTCATCAGGCACCGGCCGGGATCATAATCCATCACCGGGCTCTTCCACAGTCGCGCTATAATATCCTCGAGCCCATCCTCTCGGACGTTTCCGGCGCTCAGGGGGACGAAGCAGCAGGGCTGAACGTCCCCCCGGGGGGAGACGTAGATGTAGCGCCGGGCAACCGCCGAGCAGACCGGGTGGGCCAGCGCCCGGGCGGAGGCGAGGTTCTCGAGGAAGACGAAACCGGGCTCCAGCAACCCCGCCAGGATATTCCTGTCCTCCCCGGTGAGCTGCTTCTGTTTCTCCGCCAGCAGGCAGCCCGACAGGGTCGTGTCGATGATCCGCAGCGCGTCGACCCCGAGGCTCCTTCCCAGTTCGATGACCCGTTGGAGATCCCCGGACCGGATGTTCTCCCGCGAGGCGTAGGTCGAGATGACGGAGGGGAGTCCCCGTTCGATGCAGAGGCGGATCCCCGCTACGGCGCTTTCGAAACACCCTTCCACCCCGCGCATCCGGTCATGCACGGCGGCATCCGGGCTGTCCAGGCTGACCTTGACCGTCGACAGCCGCGCCGTGATCAGCCTATCCACCCGCCCGGGGGTGAGGAGGATCCCGTTGGTGTCCAGCGAGGGGAGCATCCCGATCGAGGAGGCATAAGCGACCACCCCGTCCAGGTCCTCCCGGAGGAGAGGCTCACCACCGAAGAAGGTGATCTCCACCGCCCCCAGATCCCGGGCCTGCCGGATGACACCCTTAACCTCCTCGGTCGACAGCTCGTCTTCGGGGGAGACCCGGTAGCTCTCCATGCCGCAGTGGACGCAGCCGCACTGGCAGCGGTAGGTCACGCCGATCATAACCGAGATCGGCGCCCGGGTTCCGATGAAGCGGTTTCGGGCAAGGCGCAGAACGCATGATATCCGGGTGGCCAATCCAGCCCGGCCGAAATAAAGGCGGTAGGCGAGGCGGGCGACTTTAAGGTTGCCGAGCATTACGAAGGTTTCCGTATCCTGAAGGTTAAAAAGGCGCTGTGGCGGTGATCGACAGCCGCGATCGGGCGGGCTAACAGCGGAGGAAGGGGGTAATAGCCGTCTCCGCCGACCTCCTCCACGGAAAAGCCGTGGGCTTCAAAGAGTTCCTTCAGGCCCCGGTAACTCAGGACCAGGCAGTGCCGGTAGGAAGGACGGGTCAGGGCCGGATTCCAGTCTTCCCCCCGATCGAGGCCGAGGGGGTTGCCGATCGCGGCCCTGGTCTCGCTGAACTGGGAGAGCGAGAAAGGCTGCCAGCCCCAGATCAGCGCGAAGATATTGTGCCAGCTCGCCAGATTCTCGGTGGAGATGACCGCGCAGCCGCCGGGTTTGAGGAGCCGGCGGAGTTCTTTCAGGAACGTATCCGGACTGTGAAGGTGTTCGATCACCTCCAGGGCGGTGATGACGTCGAATGAACCGTCGGGGAGGGGGATGACTCCGTTGAGATCGGCCCGGGTCACCTTCAAGCCCGATTTTCGCGCCTGATCCGCCAGGGCTTCGACAATCTCAATCCCCGAGATTTCGCCGGCCCCGATGATCCGGGCCATCTTCCGGCTCCTGGCCCCGTCGGCACAGCCGCAGTCGAGGTAGGACGCCCCTTCCCGGGCTTCCAGGAAGGATCGCACCCGCCGGGCGTAATCTTCTTCGGCCACGCGTCTGAGTTTCCAGAGATATTTTTTCATAACTTATCCGGAACCTGCATCCCGTATCTCATAGATACCCCAACGCTTTCAATCTCTCTATATTCTTGATATCCATCTCACCCGGCCGCTGATCCCGGGCCTCTTCGGCGTGCTTCCGGGAACTCTCGATCCGAATGGTTCGCAGCTGTTTTCTCAATCGTTCGGTTATCTCCGGATAGCGGGCGGATACATCGACGGTCTCGCCGGGATCGTTCTCGGTATTGTAGAGGGAGAAGAATGGCGAACCTTCCTCCCGGGCAAGATTGTCATCCCCCCCCGCTCTCTGGTCCATCAGGAGGAACCAGGGGCCGGAACGGATCGATTCGATCACCGGGGGCAGGTAGTCGTTGAAATCGGCGTAGACGGTCAATTCCGGAATCTTCCGACCGGCCAGCAAAGGCCGGAGGCTGCTGCCCTGGACAACGGTATTGAGGGGGATACCGAGAATATCGAGGACGGTGGGGAGGATATCAACCGTCCGGACCAGTTCCCTGATCCGCCGCCCTTCCGGAACCGCCCCGGGGAGGCGCAGGATCAGGGGAACCCGGGCCACTTCTCGGTAGAGGCTGTTGTGCTCCAGCCGCCCGTGTTCCAGAAACTCCTCGCCGTGGTCGGAGGTGAAGACAACCAGGGTCTTATCCAGATTCCCGGTCTCTTCCAGGGACTCCAGCAGCGCGCGGATCAATTCATTGTCGACATAGCTGATCGCCCCGTCATAGAGAGCGTCCAGGTGGCGGCGGTCGGCGGGGTCGGCCAGGTCCACTTTCTCCCAGAACCGCTCGTGCATCACCTGCCAGATCCCGTGCCAATCTTCCCCCTCCGCCACCCCGGTCTCTTCCATCAAGTCTTTCCGGGAGGGGATATCTCCCGAGTAACCCGGATTGTACCTGGTATCATAGGGCGGCGGGGGGAGATAGGGGTCGTGGGTGTAGTAGGTATGATAGAAGAGGAAAAATCTCTTCCCGGCGTTCTCCTCCAGCCAGCGGCAGGCCGCTTCGGTATCGCCGGTCTCGTCATAGATTTCAAAACCCCGGCTGAATCCCATCCTTCCGGCGACGTTGGCGCCCCCGGTAAAGGCGACGTTGGTATAGCCGTGATCCTGGAGAATCTCGGCCAGGGTGGGGATGTTCTCCGAGAGCGTTTCGCCCCGGAATGTTCCTCCCGGGTCCATATTCCACATATAAACATTGTGCACCCGGGGATAGAGCCCGGTCAGCATCGACATATGAGAAGGGGTGGTCTTGGGAGAGGAGGAAAACGCGTTCTCGAATAGCGATCCCTCCCGGGCCAGTTCGTCGATATGGGGAGATGTATCCCGGCGGTAGCCGTAGCAGCCGAGCCGGTCGGCCCGGAGGGTATCGACCGAGATCATCAGGAGGTTGGGCCGGCCGGCGCCTTCCGGTTGCGGCTGTCCGCAGGCAACTGGAAGCAAGGACAATACAATCGCGAATGATACAAGATTCAGGGTGCGCGATTTAATTTTCAATCTCTTCCGTCCCGGGGCCGGGGTTTGAGTCCCGGCCGAAGTTCTTGATTTTTCGAATCGACGAATAATGAAAGAGCCCGGTCAGGATCCCCTTCCAGATCGCCAGGTAGTAAATGACGTGATGGATCAGGAAGGCGGGGGGGAGAACCAGGATGAAGCGGGGATCGTAGCGGGCGTATTTCAAAGAAACCAGGCCGGCGCAGACAAAATAGATCAGCAATCCAATGGGGAAGATCACCGGTTCCAGGAAGGAAGCGATAATGAAAACAGAGATCCCGAAGAGACCGATACTGAAGGTCCAGCGGGAGAGGTAGATAGTTGGGTGGACCCAGAGCATCTTTCCATTCTGAACCCGGTAGCGGAAACGCTGCTTGACCAGACCCCACCCCAGATCCCGGGGAGGATGGAATACGATCAGATCCCAGGTGTAGCCGAAGAGGCAGCCGCCTTCGGTAACCGCCCGGTAGATGAATTCGGTGTCCTCCCCGCCGTAACCGATCGCCTCGTTATACCCCCCTAATTTCCGAAAGATATCCCGGCGGATGAAATAGTTGCAGGAGTTGATCATCCCGTGGGGAACCTTGTTCCTGACGTTCATCTCCCGCCAGTTGCCGTGGCCGTTCCCGAAGAAACGGGAATGGGCGATTATATCGGTGGCTTTCTGCCGGAAGGAGGCCCCTTCCGGCAGCAGGCGCGGCCCTCCCACCCCGGCGGCGCCGGGATACTCCTTCATAAATCGGAACCCGTTGGTCAGCCAGTCCCGACGGGCCCAGGCGTCATCGTCGATGAATGCCAGGATTCCGCCCCGGGCCCGGCGGGCTCCCCGGTTTCTCTTGGCGGAGGGGTTTTCCCCGTCAACAATCAGATGGGTGACGTTGTCGGCCGCGGGCGCTTCCACCTTCCGGTCGGCGATCAGGATGATCTCGTAGCGGTCGCGGGGGAAGTCCTGATCGAGGAGAGAAGCAAGACAGCGGCTGAAGTCATCCCGCCCCACCGCGACGATCACCGAGATATCGGGTTTGGTTATGTCATTGTTCACGAGATTACACAGCGGTGGTTTGAATATTTATTGGATACGGGTTACGGGTTGCGGGATACGGGATACGGGTTGCGGGATACGGGATTCAGGATACGGGATGCAGGTTGCGGGATACGAGATACGGGATGTTTGATACAGGATATATGCTGCAGTGTATCATCGATTTAAGAGCAGCTGCAGGTTGTTTCTCGCCTTCACAAACCCCGGATCGATCTCCAGCGCTCTTTGAAAAGCCGTTTCCGCTCTCCCGATATCTCCGAGGGCAGCGCAGGCGAGTCCCAGGTTGTTGTATGCCAGGGGACCTTCCGGGAAAATCTCGATCGCCCGCCGGAAAGCGATAACCGCTTCCTCCGGGTCTCTCAACTCCAGACGCATCGCTCCCAGCTTGTTCCAACCCTGCCAGTGATCGGGATTGAGTTCGAGCGATCTCTCGTAGGCCTCCGCCGCCGGGCCGATCTCCCGGCGGATCAGGTAGGCGTCTCCGAGGTTGAAGTAGATCCGCCAGTCATCCGGGTCAATCTCCCGCGCAATCAACAGGGTACTGATGGCCTGGTCGGCCAGACCCCTGTCCTTATAGGCGCCGGCCAGGTTGATGTACCCCCCCGCTCTCTCCGGCTCCAGGCGGACGACCTCGGTAAATTCGTCGATCGCTTTTCCCGTCTCCCCTTTCCTGGCGTAAGCCTCGCCTAGGTTAAGGTGATAGAGCGGGTTCCAGGGGATGATGGCGACCGCGTTCTCATAGTGAAAGAGTGCCCGGTCGAGGTCTCCCCTCTCGGAGTATTCCAGTCCCAGGTTGTAGTTCACCCGGGCGCCATTGGGATTGGTCCGGTAAGCCGACAAAAAGAGGGTAAAGTTGTCCTTCCAGTCCCGGTTCCGGGTCCAGGTCCGGACCGAGTAGGCGGTGAGAATGAAGAAAATCAGAGACCAGAGGAAAAATTTTCCCGCGGCGCTCCTGCTCCGTTTGAGCGCGCTGTCGAAAATAAATCCCAGGGCCAGGCAGAATCCCCAGGAAGCCATATAGATCAGCCGCTCCGCCATTGAGACGTTGATCAGGATGACGATATTGGAGACGACGGCGTAGTTGACGGTGAATATAAAGACCGCCAGGAAATAATCCCCCTTTCTCTTGAGAGAAGAGCTGGCCAGAAGGATTCCACCCGCCGTCGCCAGGATTCCGCCGGCCGTCCAGAGGGCGAGGACGGCGGAGGGATGCTGGGAGAGCTGGGCGTAGCTATAGTCGGCGCTTAACCGGAGCGGCCAGATGAGGAGGCCGAGGTAACGGGCCAGTATCCCGAGACAGGCGAGAAGCCGCTCGCCGAAGGGCAGGTGGACCAGGAAATTCGCCGCCATCTCCTCCGCCATCGGCATCATCAGGTATATCGCCCCCGCGAGGAGGAGTACGAAAAAATAGGGCAGATAGAATTTTGCCCCCCGAACCTTGAAGATGGAGAGGTAATCGGCCGGAGGATTGCCCTCCCGGATAGTGAACCGGTAAAGGTCGGCGCCCATAGCCACGAAGGGGAGTGTAAAAGCGGTAGCCTTGGAGAGCGCGCCGACGAGAAGGACCGGGAGACTCAGCCAGTACCACCATCCCCGCTCCGCGTTGGCCAGGGGGGTTCTTTTCAAGTAGAGCAACAGGACCAGCAGAAAGCAGAAACTGGAGATCAGTTCGGCCCTCCCCACCGCCGCCGCGACCACGTCGGCGTGGACCGGATGGCAGGCGAAGAAAGCCGCCACCAGGAAAGAGAACCGCCGCCGGTCAGGGAAGATCACCCTCCCCACGGCGTAGATAAGCAGCGAGACTCCCGCGTGGAGAATGAGATTCACCAGGTGATAACCGGCCGGGTTCAGCCCGCCGATGGCGTAATTGCCGGCAAAGGTAAGGAGCGGCACCGGCCTCCCCGGCGGCTCGGGCTTCCCGGGACCGGGCGAGAAAGTGAGGGCGAAATTTTTCCATTCGAAATCCCGGAGCAGGGGGTTGTTGACGATCTCCCGGTAATCGTCGAAGGTGAAATCGTTGAAAAGCGTATTGCCGTAAACGCCCAGGGAAAGAGCGACGACTATTGCCGGAAATATCAATTTTTTTCTCAGGCGTATCCTCATCTGCCTCAACTATATATCTGCCGCGACAACACCCTTGGTCTTTCCGGCTGGAGCTGTCTCCATTGCTTTCCCCGGTATGCCGCCGGTCAACGCAACCTATTTCTTACACCGGGAGACGTGATCGCGCAAGCCTATCGTGCCCGCCGGTCCGCTCCCCAGCCGCTTCGGCCGGGACCGGGCGCCAGCCCTGGCGGGATGAAGATGCCTTCGCCGCCGGCTTTCGGTCCGGTTTATTGTTTGGCTTCCGACCGGATTTTCCGCCATAATGGCCCCGCCAGCCCTTCCGTCATCACGGAGACGATCCGGGTTAAGAGGAAAGCGGGTTCCGGCCGATCAAGGAAGCTGGTTATCCGGTCGGCGGCCGGTTTCATTCACAAGTCCCGGATTAATCGGCGGTATATTCAGGGGAAGCGGGTCAGGCAAACCGGGAAACCGGTTTCGGAAGCCGGGAATTTATGCGGGGCGGATCTAGAAAACTGGTGCTCACCGCCGTGATCTTAATCACCGCCGGTGTCCACTCGGGGTCCCTCTTTTTGGATTTCAACTCCTTCTGGGATCACATCCACGTTTACCGCAACCCCTTCCAGGCGCCCCTCTCGCCCGGCCTCGTCGGCCGGGCGTTCACGGAGGTGGTCGAGGCGGAATACACGCCGCTGCGCTCCCTGAGCAACTCCCTCGACTGGACGATCTGGGGGGAGCGGCCGTTCGGCCACCACCTCACGGGGTACCTGATTTTTCTCCTCAACACCGCGCTGGTCTTCCTCCTGGTCGAGCGGCTGACGGCGAGCGCCGGCTGCCCCTCCCCGCGGAGGATCTACCTCGCGGGCCTGACCGCCCTCTTCTTCGGCATCCATCCCCTGAAGGTCCAGGTGGTGGCCTGGGTCACGACGCGGGACTATCAGCTGGGGGCGTGCTTCTACCTTCTCTGCCTGCTCGCCTACCTCAGGCGCTTTCGGACCGGAGGGGGCGGGTGGTACGCCCTGTCTCTCCTCGGCGCGATCCTCGCCAGCCTCGCCCAGGCGATGGCGGTCTCCCTGCCCCTCGTGCTCCTCCTGCTCGACTGGTACCCCCTCCGCCGGTTCCGGGTGAGAAGCCCGTCCGCGCTTCTTTTCGAGAAAGCGCCCTTCGTCCTCGTCGCGCTCCTGACGGCGGTCGTCACCTGGCAGATTCGGAGCGGCGTCCGGGTTCTGCACCCCTTCGATCTGCCCTCGCTGGCCGGGAACGTCGTCGAACTGCCGGCGGCGCTCCTGTTTTACGCTTACAAGACCTTCCTCCCCCTCCGCCTGGCCCCCGTCTACCCGATGGAGATCACGGCGAACCCCGGGCTGATCATCGCCTCCTGGATCCTGCTGGCCGGGCTGTCGGTCTTTGCCTTCGCCGCCCGGAGATCGTCGCCCGCGCTCCCGGCGGGCATTGTCCTCTCCCTCGTCCTGGTTCTGCCGGCCGGCGGACTGGTTCGCTCCGGGGCCTCCGCCCTCGCGGACAGGTATGTCCAGCTCGCCAACCTGCCCCTCCTCTTCGGGATCGCCTGGCTGGTCGTCCGGGCGGCGGGAAATCCGCGAATCCGCCGTCCGGCCGTAGGCGTCGCCGGCGCCTGGGCGCTCCTCCTCGCGGGAAAGACGCTGACCTACACGGCACTGTGGGACAGGCCGATCGAGCTGACCCGCCTGGCTTACGACAGTTCTCCGCGCTCGCGGATAATGGAAATTTTTATGCTCCGGACGTACAACAACGTGGCGGCGCGGCGGGCGGACGAGGGCAGGTACGGGGAAGCCCTCGAGGCCTGCCGGATGGCCCTCGAGATCAATCCCGCCGATCCCGATTCCCTGACCAACCTGGGAGTCCTTTGCATCGGCCTGGGAAAGGATGAGGAGGCGCGGGCCGCCTTCGCCCGGGCGGCCGTTCTCGCCCCCGGGGACGCCGACGCGCACTTCAACCTCGGGCTCGCCTCCCTTCGGCGGGGAATGAAGGAAGAAGCCCGGGCGGCCTTCGAGAAGACCGTCCGGCTGAATCCAGCCCACCGGCGGGCCCGGCAGCTTCTGGCGGAAATCCGGTGAAACGGTACTGGCCGATCCCCCTCGTCGTCTTTCTCGTTTCCCTCGCCACCTATCTCCTCACCCTGACGCCCACGGTCGATTTCATCGACAGCGGGGAGTTCGCCGCGGCCGCGCACACGCTGGGGATCCCCCACCCCACCGGCTATCCGCTCTTCACGCTGCTCGGCAACCTCTGGCTGCGCCTCCCCGTCGCGGCGAGGCCGATCGCGCGTCTCAACGTGATGAGCGCTTTCTTTGCGGCCCTGGCGGCGGCCCTCTTCGTCGTCTTCGCCAACTCCTTCCTGAAGGCCTCGACACCGGGGACCCGGCACGGCGCGAAAATCCGCTGGCTGGCCTCCGGAATCGGCGGCCTCGTCCTGGCCTGGTCCGCCGTCTTCTGGGAGACGGGCACCACGCTCGAGGTGTATTCCCTCCACTCCTGCTTCACGATCCTCCTCCTCCTCCTTGCCGTGTTTTACACCGCCGAGCGCGATGAAAAGAGGGAGACCGTAATCGGGCTCCTCCTCTTCCTGGCGCTGGGGCTGAGCTTCGCCAACCACCTGACGACGGGAGCGCTCCTCCCCGCCATCGCTCTGCTCCTGCTCGGGAAATGGATCGGGAGGAAGACGCCGGCCGGGAGGATAATCCTGATTATGCTCCCGTTCCTGCTCGGGGCCGCCCTCTACCTCTACCTCCCCCTGCGCGCCGCCGGCCGACCGGTAATAATGTGGGGGGAGCCGAAGACGCTGAAGGCGCTCTGGGAGAACCTCACCGTCGCCGACTTCCGGCACCGCCTGCTCTCCGGACAGAGCGAGGGAGAGACTCTCCTGGATTTTTTCGTCCGGATCCCCCGGCGGACGGGATTCGCCCCGGTGCCCTTGATGCTCGCGGGGGCAATCCTCCTTTTCAGATCGTCGAAGAAATATTTCTCCTTTCTCCTCCTGGCTTTCCTGCCGGCCACCCTCTACGCCGCGACTTACAACGTCGGCGACAACATCTTCTACTATGCCACGGGCTATATCTGCCTGGCGGTTTTTGCGGCCCTGGGGATCCGCGCCCTGCTCGGCGCCGTCCCGAAAAAACGGCTCGCGGCGGCGGTCCTGCTTTTGCCCGCCCTGGCGCTCCCCGCCCTCTTCATCAACTACCGCGCCGTCGACAAGTCGGGCAATTACTTCGTCGAAGACTACGTCCGCAATGTCTTCAGCACGATCGAGCCCGGAGCCATCCTCTTCGCCCTCGACTGCCAGATCCTCGTCCACCCCCTCTATTACTACCAGCACGTGGAGGGGTTCCGGCCGGACGTTTTGGTCCTCTCCAACCACGGACTGGAAAAGGGGTGGCTGGCGAAGCGGCTGAAGTATTACCGGCCGGAAGTTTACGAGAAATCGGCCCGGGAAATTGAATTCTACCTGCGGGCCCTGGAAAGGGTGAGCAGCGGGGAAGACCGGGACGGCGGGCGGCTGAAGGTGTTGTACTACCGTATGCTCTCCAGCATCATCTCGAAAAACCAGGAAACGCGGCCGATCTACCTGACCTCCGAGTTCGACCCGAACCACACCCCCCTCCTCCACCCCGGCTTCCGCCGCGTCCCGGAAGGCCTCGTCTGGAAACTCTACCGGGCAGGGGAGACGCCCCGGGAGATCCCCTACCGGGAGTTCGCCTACCGGGAGCTCGCCTACCCCCACAAGGACGCCGACGCGGTGCGGCACGCCTATATGTATATGCTCAAGGAGCGGGCCCGTTACGAGGCGGCCCGGGGCGATCACGACCTGGCCCGGCGCTGGCTGGACCAGGGCCTGCGCGCCTATCCGGGGGAACCGCTCCTCTCGGAGCATACGAACGGTACGCGGATCCTCCCCAACCGCCGCCGCGAACTTCTTGAAATCGGACGGAGAATCGAGAACCTCCGCGGGAAGCGGGGGTCTGCCTTTATTAATTCCTTTCCGGGCGGTACATAATTATTGCCCCGTCCGCCGGCCGGAGAGGTTGCGGGGTTTCGTCCCCGGTTTCGGTTTGCTTCACCCGAAACATTGTCAAAATAGTGTCAAAATTTTCCTTGCCGGCGGCGCCGGGTTGCCGATACCATAGGATAAGTTTTCCTTCAGCAATTGCGGCAATGAAAGTTTGCTTCGCCCGAAACGGCGGCGAGGAGGAAAAAATGAAAAGGATCGTTTTGCTGCTGGCTCTCCCGGTCTTCGTCCCGCTGCTCATCCCCTCCTTACTTTCGGCCCAGGACGTCACCCTCGACTACTCGACCTACCTGGGCGGTTCGAGCAACCAGGACATCGGGTACGGCATCGCCGTCGACGCCTCCGGCGCCGCCTACATCGGGGGGTACACCAATTCCTGGGACTTCCCCACGGCGAACCCCTACCAGGCCTCCTACAAGGGAACCTACGACGCCTACGTGGCCAAGCTCTCCGCCTCCGGCTCCCAGCTTATATATTCGACCTACCTGGGAGGGACGGCCACCAACGACCACTGCTACGGCTTAACCATCGACGACTCCGGGTGCGCCTACCTGACCGGGTACACGAATTCGCTCGACTTCCCCACGGTCAACCCCTACCAGGCCTCCCGGAACGGCTCCGCCGACGTCTTCGTCACCAAGTTCGACTCCAGCGGCTCCCAGCTCCTCTACTCGACCTACCTGGGCGGGGTCTCGAACGAGGTGGCCCGCTGCATCGAGGTCACGACCGACGGCCGCGCCTACCTCTCCGGCTACACCTACTCGACCAACTTCCCCACCGTGAACCCCTACCAGCCTTCCCTGGCCGGGCAGAACGACATCTTCATCACCATCTTCGATTCCACCGGCTCCTCCGTCGACTGGTCCACCTATTTCGGGGGGGGGATCTACGAGGAGGGGTACGGCATCAAGGTCGACCCGGCCGGCAACATCTACGTGGGCGGGTACGCCCGGAGCACCGACTTCCCCACCCTGAACTCCTACCAGGCCTCGATCGCCGGCGGCAGCGACATCTTCGCCCTCAAGTTCTCCCCCGAAGGTTCCTCCCTGATTTACTCGAGCATCTGGGGCGGTGACGCCGACGACACCGGCTACGGCCTGGCCATCGACTCGGACGGCGCGGCCTACGTGGTCGGCGACACCCAGTCGACCAACGGGGCGGTGCTCTTCCCCTCCACCGCCGGCGCCTTCCAGACCTCGCCGAGCGGGGGAACGAACGACGCCTTCGTGACCAAGCTCTCGCCCTCCGGCTCCGCCCTGGCCTACTCGACCTACCTGGGAGGAGACGACGAGGACATCGGTCAGGGGATCGATATCGACTCTTCCGGGAACGTCTACGTCACCGGCTGGACCCGGTCCTACGACTTCCCCACCCTCAACCCCTACCAGGCCTCGAACGACTCCGGCTTTGCCGACGTCTTCGTCACCAAGTTCGACTCCGCCGGCTCATCGGTCTTTTATTCGACCTACCTGGGGGGAGGCATGGACGATATGGGCCACGCCATCGCGATGCACCCGTCCGCCCCCGACTCCGTCTCCGTCACCGGCCTGACCAACTCTAACGATTTCCCCACGGTCAACCCCTACCAGCCCTCGATCAGCACCTTTTCCGATACGTTCATCTCGAAACTGTCCTACAGCGGGGGGGCCACGCCGACCCCGACCGCGACCGCCACCCCCAGCACCACCCCGACGCCGACCATCACCCCCACCGTCACCCCCACCCCGGCGATCACCCCCACAATCCCGCCCCCGGAATTCGACAAGGAGTTCTCGCCCGATCAGATCGTCCGCGGGGGAATTACTAACCTCAGCTTCACCATCGACAACACCTCGTCCGCCGCGGCGGCCACCGGTCTGGACTTCACCGACAACCTGCCGGCGGGCCTGGTGATCGCCTCCCCGTCGAACATCTCGATCACCTGCACCGGCGGAATCATCACCGCGGTCAGCGGCACCTCCGTCATAAGTTACACCGGCGGCACGGTGGGGGCGGGGAGTATTTGCACGATCTCGGTCGACGTGACCGGATCAAACCCCGGCATCTTCTCCAACAACTCCGGCGACCTGACCTCGAACCTCGGCAACAGCGGGCCCGCGTCGGATGACCTGATGATCGACCCGTCGCCGACCCCGTCGGTACCCCCCACGCCGACAGCCACCCCATCCCCGTCGGTATCACCCACACCCTCGGCCACCCCGACACCGAGTGTGACCCCGACGCCGGAATACTGCGCCGCCCCCCTGCTCCTGTCCGACCTGGAGGGTCTCGGGCTGGCTCAAACCCGGTCGGCGAACGCCGACGGCTGGCGGTACCGGGTGGTGAAGGCCGATCCGCTTTCTTCGATCTACGGCGAGATCTACGACAACGCCGAAAGCTTCACCGACCTTTCCGACTTCTCCGCCTACCCGGCGGCGCTGCGGATAACCCGGGTGACCGAGGACGTCGACATCTGGGAGGGGGATTACCTGGAGCTCGCCTACGACGGTTCGCAAACCCTCTATGTCTATCCCCCGGAGATCTCCGGAAACATTGACGTATACTACTACATCGGACTGGACGGCTCGACCTACAGCGACCTCGAGCTCTGCCAGGCGGCCAAACTGGTCCCGACCCCGACGCCGACACCGGCGGCGACCCCGATGCCGAGCGCCACTGCGACTCCTTCGATAACCCCCACCCCGTCCGTGACCCCGACGCCGTCGGCAACCGCCACCCCCACGCCCAGCGTGACCCCAACCGTCGGCCCAACGGCTTCGCCGACGGCCACCCCGACCCCCACCGCGACCCCGACCCCGCTGCCGACCCCGGAATACCTGGTGATCGGGGCTGGTGACTACAGCGGAGACGGAATCTCCGATTTCGCCGTCTTCCGGCAGGACAACGGCCTCTGGTTGGTGAGGGGGCTGGGCCAGACCTTCTTCGGCCGGGTTTACGACCTTCCCGCTCCCGGGGATTACGACGGGGACGGGTTCGCCGACGTGGCCGTTTACCGTCCCTCCACCGGGATGTGGGCGGTCAAGGACATCACCCGCCTCTACTTCGGCTCCGCTTCCGACCTCCCGGTTCCTTCCGACTACGACGGTGACGGCTCCTGCAACATCGGGATCTTCCGGGAGATCTCGGGACGCTGGGCGATCCGGGGCTTCACCAGCCTCTGGTACGGCCGGACCGGCGACTTCCCGGTACCCGGGGACTACGACGACGACGGGACCGACGAGATCGCGGTCTTCCGCCCGGCCACGGGTCTCTGGGCGCTTCGGGGCTTGACCCGGATCTACTTCGGGAAAAACGGCGACCGTCCGATCCCGGCGGTCTATGCCTGGTACGGAGGTTCCGCGCCCTTCCCGGCGATTCCCGCAATCTTCCGGCCCGCCACCGGCCTCTGGGCGATCCGGGGGGTGACCCGAACTTATTACGGAGCGCCCACCGACACCGCGATCCCGGCCTTGTTCGGCGGGGGCGCCCTGGCCGAGACCGGGATCTTCCGCTCTTCGTCCGGTCTCTGGGCGATCCGGGGACTGACCCGGACCTACTTCGGAAGGGAAGGCGACAGCCCGGTGACGAGGTAGATGGCTGCCTGACGGCAGCCGATGCGGGATACGGGACACAGGATCCAGTGCCCGTATCCCGCATCCTGTGTCCCGTATCTTGTATCCCGCATCCCGTAACCCGCATCCCGTATCCCGTATCCCGCATCCCGTATCTTGAATCCCGCTTCCCGAATTATCCCCCGCGGACTGATCGCGGCCGCGCTCGTAATCGTTGTGCTGGCCGTCTTCGGCCCGGCCGCACGCTACGGTTTTGTCGGCTGGGACGACGACATCCTCGTCTACAACAACCCTCATCTCAAGCCTCCCCGGCCGGGCAACCTTCTCCGTTTCTGGAGAGGCCCTCACGAAGGGCTCTATATCCCGGTCACCTATTCCTTCTGGGGGCTTCTGGCATTCTCTTCCCGGGGCTTCGACCCGCGCATCTTTCACGGCGCCAACATCGCAATCCACGTCCTCAATGTTCTCTTGCTTTTCTCCATTTTGGAGCGGGTCTTCCGGGACGGAACGCCGAAGCCGGCCCCGTCCGCCTCGGCCCGCGGCGGCTTCAGGCCAAAGCGGGATAGCGGGGCGGGGGCCGGCAGCGAAACCGGCCGGATCCTGGCGGCCAGCCTGGGCGCCGCCCTTTACGCGGTCCATCCTCTCCAGGTGGAATCCGTGGTCTGGGTCTCGAGCCTGAAGGACCTGCTCTGCGGTTTCTTTTCGCTCCTGGCGCTCCGGTTCTACCTCTCCTACGCTCGGAGGTCCAGGGCCGGCGGCCGCGGGGGGATGAAATTCGCGGCCGCCGCCACCGGGGCTTTCGCCCTGGCCCTGCTCTCCAAGCCGGCCGCGGTCTCGCTTCCCCCGATCGCCTGGCTGCTCCTCCATTTCCGGCCCGCCGACCCGGCTTCCGGCCGGGGGCGGGACGGCCGGCCGGCCCTCTTCCGCCCGCCCCAATCCTTGCTTCTCGGCTGGATTCTGATCTCCGTGCCGGTCGTGCTGGCGGCCAAGTTCGCCGAACGGGATATCCCGCTCGGGTTCGTCGCAGCGCTTCCGGGGCGGCTCCTGATCGCCGGCGACGGACTCGGGTTCTATCTCTTCAAGCTCTTCGTACCGCTGAACCTCGGCATCGACTACGGCCGGATCCCCCGGCTGGTCCTGGATGACCCCGGGAGCCGCTTCTTCTGGCTCATCCCCCTGCTCGTCGCGGCGCTCTGCCTGCTCGGCCGGCACCGGCGGCAATGGCTGATCGCCCTGGGAGTCTTCGCCGCCGGCGCGGCGCCGACCCTGGGCCTGGTGCCGCACGGCTTCCAGGTTTTTTCCACGGTGGCCGACCGTTTTCTCTACCTGGCGCTGCTGGGGCCGGCCCTCGCCCTCGGGTGGGCGGCGATCGTCCGCCGGCGGTCGGCGTCTATCTGGCTCGGCGTCATCCTCGTCGCCCTGCTCGGCCTGGGCAACGTCCGGCAGCGGCGATACTGGGCCGACAACCTGACGCTCTTTCGCCACGCCCTGGAGGTCAACGAGCGCAGCTACATGGCCCACTACAACCTGGGCCTGACCCTCGACGGCCGGGGGAAGCCGGCGGCGGCGGTCTTCCATTACCGGAGGGCGCTGGAGATCAAGCCCGACTACGGCCGGGCGCACAACAACCTGGGGGCGGCGCTCGTCCGGCAGGGACGGCTGGCCGAGGCGATCGGCAGTTTCGCCGAGGCCTTCCGGCTCGAGCCCGGAAACCGGGGCGCCTACTTCAACCTCTACACGGCCCACAACCTGCGGGGCGTCGAGCTGGCCGAAGCGGGAAACCCGGAAGAGGCCGTCTTCCACTTCTCGGAGGCCCTGCGGCTCAAGCCCGACTACGACGAGGCGCGGCGGAACCTGAGCCGGGCGCGACGGGCCGGGGAGGAGAGCGGCCCCCGGCCGGGAAAGGAATCCGCCGGCGGAAACCGGGACCGGCCGGAATGAACCTTCCGGGCCCGAACTCTTTTCCGAAACCGATGAAGAGAAAGGGAAAGATCCGGACAGCGATCCTTCTGTTCTTGATCGCCGCGGCCGGGGCGGGCGCATACCTGAACTCGCTGGAGGGGGAGTTTCTCTGGGACGACGACCACTTCATCGTGAACAATGCCTACCTCCGGAGCTGGTCGTATCTGCCGGAAATATTCACCGGTGACGTGGCGGCCGGCTCGGGGGTCAGTTACGGCTACTACCGCCCCCTGGCGACCTTCAGCTACCTGGTCGATTACACCCTCTGGGGTCTGAACCCGCGCGGCTACCACGCCGCCGGAATCCTCTACCATATCCTCGCGGCCGCCGCCCTCTTTTGCCTGGTCGGGCTGATCTTCAGGGACGAACTCCTCGCCTTTCTCACCGCCCTGCTCTACGTCGTCCACCCGGTGCACACGGAGACCGTGGCCTACGTCTCGGGCCGGCCCGACTCCCTCTGCGCCCTCCTGATCTTCCTCGCCTTCATTATGTATCTGAAGTTCCTGGCAAAGGGCCGTCCCCTCCGATTCGTCCTGATGGCCGCGAGCTTCGCCGGCGCCCTGCTCTCCCGGGAGAGCAGCGTCGTATTGCCCCTCCTCCTGCTGGCCTACCACCTCGCCTTCCGGGTGCGGCTACGGCCCCTCCCCTTCCTCCCGATCCTGCTTCTGGCCGCCACCTATGTCCTGGCCCGGTGGCGGCTCGCGGCGCCCGAGGCCGGCGCTCCCCCCCTGGCCGGGCGGGTTTCCGGATTCCTCGCCTCCGTCCCCGAATACCTCCGCCTCCTGGTCCTGCCCCTCCATCTGCACCAGGAGTACGGGGTGGGAGGCTTCAGTTTCCCCGACCCGCCGGTGATCGCGGGCGCGGCGGTCACGGCGGCGGCCCTGCTCCTCTGCCTTCGGCTCTTCCTCAGGGGGACGCGCGGTGAAGTCCTCGAGGAAAGGGGACTTGCGCCGGGCCGGGTCGTCCTCTTCTCGCTCCTCTGGTTTTTCGCCGCCCTCGCCCCCTACTCCGGCGTCTATCCCATCCGGGCCTATATGGCCGAACACTGGATCTACGTCCCCTCGGTCGGGTTTTTCCTGACCGCCGCCGGCGGGCTGACCCTGCTCTACCGGAGCCGGTGCCCGAAGGCGGTTTCAGCCGGTCTGATCGCGGCCCTGCCCCTCCTCTTCGGCGCGCTGACCGCGGCCCAGAACCGCTATTTCAGAGACCCCCTAACCTTCTACGAAAGGACGGCGCTGTACTCACCCGGGAGCGCCCGCATCAGGAACAACCTGGCGATCGAGTACTTCCGCGCCGGCAGAATCGACGAGGCGCGGAAACAACTCGCCGGGGCCATCGCCCTCGACCCCTTCTACCCCGAAGCCTGCAACAATCTCGGCCGCGTGTATCACGCCCGGGGAGAATTCGAAAAAGCGCGGGCCCTCTACCTGCGGGCTATCCGGATCAATCCCGGCTACGCGTCCGCCTACGGCAACCTGGGAGTTCTCTGCGTCGACACCGGCGAGCCCGAAAAAGGCCTGGCGCACTTCCGGAAGGCGGCCGAACTCAACCCGCTCGACGCCGACGCCTTCTTCAACCTCGGCCTCGCCCTCCGGATGACGGGGAAAGAGGCCGAGGCCGAGGCGGCCTTTTCCAGGGCGCTGCGGCTCGAGCCCGCCCACGGGCCGGCCCGCCGGCAGCTCACCCCGCGGCTCCGCCCCCCGGAGCGGCAGGAAGAGACCGGGAAGTCCGGATAAGCCGACGGCGCGGTCTTACTCCACCGCCAGTTCGGCGGCGTTCTCCCACAACCCGTGGATATTGCAGTAGGAGAAGGCCAGGATGGTATGGTTCTCCTACATTCGGAATTCGAAAATCCGGGGAATTGGATTAACGGAGTAATGGAGTGTTGGATTACTGTAACTGCCCCATCACTCCCTTACCGCTCTTGCGGCAGGTCCAGCCGGTCGATCACCTCCCGGATGACGGCGGCGCTCCGGCGGAGGGCCTCCTCCTCCTCTTCCGCCAGCTCCGGGCGGATCACCTGACGCACCCCCTCCCGGTTGACCACGGCCGGCAGGCTTAAGTATACCTCCTTCCCTTCCGGATAATCGCTGAAGAGCGAGGAGACCGGCAGGACGGCGTTCTCGTCGTTGAGGATCGCCCGGGTGATCCGCGCCAGGGCCAGGCCGATCCCGTATGAGGTCTCGCCCTTGCGCTCGATGATTTGGTAGGCGGAGTCCCGCACCCGGACGAAGATCTCCTCCAACTCCTTTTGGTGGTCGCAGCTGCCGTTGAATTGGCAGATCGGGCAGTAATCCTTCAACAGCATCCCCCCGATCGCGGCCCGGGACCAGGCCGCGAATTCGGAGTCGCCGTGCTCGCCGAGGATGTAGGCGTGGACCGACCGGGGGTCGATCCGGCAGTGGAGGCCGACCAGGAAGCGGAGCCGGGCGGAGTCGAGGACGGTCCCGGAGCCGATCACCCTTTCCGGGGGTTTCCGCGAGATCCGGTAAGCCGCGTAGGAGAGGATATCGACCGGGTTGGAGACGATCAGCAGGAGGGCCTCCGGGGCGAATTCTACGATCGCCGGGATGATCTTCTTGTAGAGCTCGACGTTGGCCCGGATCAGGTCGAGCCGGGACTGGCCGGGTTGCTGGCCCTTCCCGGCGGTCACCACCACCAGGTCGGACCCCTCGATATCCGGATAGTCGCCGGCGGTGACCTCGACCGGGGAGATGTAGGGCGCGCCGTGGTTGAGGTCCATCACCTCGCCCTCCAGCCGCTCCCGGTCGAGATCGACCAGGACGATCCGCCGGGCCCCGCCCCGGATCATCAGGGCGTAAACGTAGCGGAGCCCGACGTTGCCCGCCCCGATGATCGAGACTTTCGGCTTAAGATCCTTATTCCGGCTCATATTTTGTATCTCCTAACACTTCACCTTTATTTAAGTCCCTGCTGTTTTCAAGCCACCATATGTAATTGGTAGTAATGGCAGCAACGTTTATTCGAAGACTGAAGTGTTGCCGATTATCGTTCCCGACGGTAGAGGCCGGTCAGTTCGGCGCGGGCGAGGATATGGCCCTCGATCGCCTCCAATAGTTGTTCCTTGTTCAGCCCCGGCTGCCGGCCGAGTTTCCGGTCCAGGGCATAGAGTTTAAATACGTAACGATGGGTCCCGGAAGGGGGGCAGGGCCCGCCGTAGACCTTGGTACCGAAATGGTTCAGGCCCCCGGTGCCGACGGCGGCGGCCTCCCCGATCCGGGCGGCCGGATCGATGTCGTAAGCCACCCAGTGGACAAAGGTCCGTCCGGGGGCGTCGGGGTCGTCCATCACCAGGGCCAGGGATGCGGTCCCCTCCGGTATTTCGGCGATCTCCAGAGGCGGGCTGACATCCTCGCCGTCGCAGGTATAAAGGGGCGGAATCTCTCCGCCGTCGGAAAAAGCGGGGCTGGTCAGTCTCATCGGTCTTTCACCTCCTGATGGTTTCGGTTGCGGATATTCCGCCCGCTCAGGCTGTCGACCCCCTAAGCAGGCATCTCAGCTTTTTTGCCGCCACCTCGAAGGGGAAGGGTTTGAAGAGGCAGGCCCGGATGCCGCTCTCCTTCATCAATCGCTCGTGTTCGCGGGCGGTGTAGTAACCGGTCATCGCCACGACCGGGACCGGGGGGGCCGGGTTTTAAACGCCCCAGCGCTTCCGCCGTTTGGAAGCCGTCGATCCCTTTCATCTTCAGGTCGATCAGGGCGATATCCGGCCGGCGGTCGGCGGCGGCTTCCACGACTCGGAGAATTCTTCGTGCCATATGCGGTCGGCGTTGAACGGCAGAAAGTTGTAGGAAATCTCGAACGTTCCCGGTTCAAATCTACTCGGGTAAAAATCTAATTAGATGGTACACTACTTTGTGAGTTTAAATGATCCGGGGGCGAGCCGCAAGTAGGAAAAAGTCAACAGCAAGGGGGAGGATGCCAATCGGGTTTTCCTCCCCGCCCCCTTTAATGGAAGGTGTTTCGATCCGACCGCCAAGCGGCCGGGAGAGACCGACAATCTTTCCCAACCGGAGGTACGATTATGCGCGATGACGTGGCGATAGTGATCTGCGGCCAGGCCGGCCAGGGGATCAAAACCCTGGAAGGGCTGCTGGCGAAAATATTTTCCGGCGCCGGGTTCAACGTCTTCACCACCCGGGAATTTATGTCCCGGATCCGGGGAGGGATGAACTCGACCTCGATCCGGGTCTCCACCTCGCGGGTCCGGTGCTTCAGCCGCCGGGTGGATATCCTGGTCTCGCTCCACCCCGGCGGGGTAACCCATCTCGGCGACCGGGTGGGAGCCGAAACCCTGATCCTCGGCGACGAGGGGACGGTCGGCGACGAGGAGAAGGAGAAGGGAAGCTTCTTCCCCTTTGCCGGGAAAGAGATCGCCGGGGAACTGGGCGGCGCGGTTTATGCCGGCACCGTCGCGGTGGGGGCGATCGTTGGGGTCCTGGGCCTGGAGGGGGAGGCGGCGGAAAAGGTCGTTGAAAGCTATTTTGCCCGGCGCGACGAAGAGACCCGGGAGAAGAACCTCCGGGCCTTCCGCCGCGGCCGGGAACGGGGCCGGGAGATCGCCGGGGAGAAAGACCTTTCCTTCCCCCTGGAGAAGCCCGGGAAGCTCGAGGGCGAGGTCTTTTTGAACGGCACCCAGGGGGTGGCCCTGGGGGCGATCGCCGGGGGCTGCAACTTCCTCTCCTTCTACCCGATGTCCCCGGCCACCGGGGTCGGGGTCTTCCTCGCCGGGAAAGCGGAGGAGTTCGGAATCGAGGTGCTCCAGGCCGAGGACGAGATCGCCGCAGTGAATATGGCCCTGGGCGCCTGGTACGCCGGGGGGCGGGGGCTGGTCACCACTTCGGGCGGGGGCTTCGCCCTGATGAACGAGGGCTTGAGCCTGGCCGGGATGATCGAGTCGCCGCTGGTCATCCACCTCGGCCAGCGGCCCGGCCCGGCCACCGGGCTGCCCACCCGGACCGAACAGGGCGACCTCCTCTTCGCCCTCTTCGCCGGGCACGGCGAGTTCCCCCGGGCGATCCTGACCCCGGGGACGATCGAGGAATGCTTCTTCCTCACCCGCCGGGCCTTTCTCCTCGCCGACCGCTTCCAGGTCCCGGTGATCGTCCTCACCGACCAGTACCTACTCGACTCCGCTTACAACCTCCCCGTTCCCGAGATCCCCGAGGAGAAGATCGAAAACCGGATAGTCGAAACCGAAGAAGACTACCGGCGTTACGCCGCGGCCGAGGACGGGATATCCCCCCGGGGGATCCCCGGCTGGGGCCGGGGGCTGGTGGCGGTGGACAGCGACGAGCACGGCGAGGAGGGCCGGATCACCGAGGACTTCGGGGTCCGGGTAAAGATGGTCGACAAGCGGCGGAGAAAGCTCGACGGCCTGACCCGGGAGGCGCTGGAACCGGTTTTCTTCGGCGACGAGGACTACCGCACCCTGGTGGTGGGCTGGGGCTCCACCTTCCCCGCCGTCCGCGAAAGCCTCGAGGAAGCCGAAAGGAAAGGGATCGGCGGCCTCCACTTCCGCCAGGTCTATCCCTTCCATCCGAAGACCGCCGGATACCTCGATCGGGCGAAAAGGATCTTAGTGATCGAGAACAACCCCTCCGGCCAGTTCGCCCGCCTGCTGAAGATGACTTTCGGCGCGGCCGGCCTGACCAAGATCAGAAAATACGACGGACTTCCCTTCAGCCCGGAAGAGATCAGCCAAGCCCTGGAAAAGGAGGCCGACAATGAGTGATACCCCCTTCGATTTGGACGACGCCGCGATCGCCTGGTGCCCCGGCTGCGGGAACTTCGGAATTCTCGACATCCTGAAGACCGCGCTGGCCGAACTGGAGATCGCCCCGGAAAAGCTGGTGATGGTATCGGGGATCGGACAGGCGGCCAAGATCCCCCAGTACCTGAAATGCAATTTTTTCAACGGCCTCCACGGCCGCTCCCTCCCGGCGGCCACCGCGATCAAGGCGGCCAACCCGGAGCTGACCGTGATCGCCGAGAGCGGCGACGGCTGTATGTACGGGGAGGGGGGGAACCACTTCATCCATTGCGTCCGCCGCAACCCCGATCTCACCTGTCTGGTCCACGACAATATGGTCTACGGTCTGACCAAGGGACAGGCCTCCCCGACCAGCCTCCCCGGCTTCCGGACCCCGGTCCAGGTGAACGGGGTGATCCTCGAGCCCTTCAACCCCCTGGCCGTGGCGATCGCCCTCGACGCCTCCTTCGTCGCCCGGGCCTCCGCCAGGAACTCCGAGCGGACCAAGGAAATCCTGAAAGAGGCGGTCAGCCACCGCGGCTTCGCCCTGGTCGACATCTTCCAGCCCTGCGTCACCTTCAACCATCTCAACACCTACAACTGGTTCAAGGAAAACACCTACTACCTGGAGGACGATCACGATCCCGCCGACCGCGGGGCGGCCTTCGCCCGGGCGATCGAGACGGAGAAATATCCCCTGGGGGTATTTTACCGCCGGGCGGGGCGGGAACCGTTCGAGGCGGAGCTGGGGGAACACCTGGAAGGCGGGCCCCGGCCGCTCTACCGCCGGGAGTTCGACCGGGAGCGCCTGGTCAAGCTCTGGGAGAGCTTTTGCCACTGAAAACTCTTTAGGCCGAAGTCGAACTCCAGCCGGACTTGGAATTGTGTCGCCCCCTGCGGGGGCTCGGAGAAACTTGTGCTGCTTCAACTCCACGGGCTGACGCCCGTGGCTAAAGGAGGTAACGCCCCCTGCGGGGGCTGCTTAAGCTGATGCCGTCAAGTTCATACATAATAATGGAAGCCCGCGCAGCGGGCTATACATTCATAGCCACGGGCGTCTCGAAGATCCGGCTTCAGACGGAAGCCCGTGGCCGACAGAGGTAACGCCCCCGGCGGGGGCTGCTTAAGCTGATGCCGTCAAGTTCATACATAATAATGGAAGCCCGCGCAGCGGGCGATACATTCATAGCCACGGGCGTCAGCCCGTGGAATAGAGACGCGAAAAACATTACAGAGCCCCCGCAGGGGGCGACACTTAATTCACCCGATATTCATCGAGACCACTCTATGCAAGGAGGCCGAGAATGTTCCTGGAAAAGATCAAGTCGGAAGGACTGGCCCACCTCTCCTATATCCTCGGAGACGGGGGGAAGGCGGCGGTGATCGATCCGCGGAGGGATTGCGAAATCTACCGGGAGATCGCCGACCGGGAAGGCTGCCGGATCGTCGAGATCTTCGAGACCCACCGCAACGAGGATTACGTGATCGGCTCGACCGAGCTGGCCCGGCGGACCGGAGCGTCGATCCGCCACGGGGCGGCCCTCCCCTTCTCCTACGGAAAGGCGGTCACCGAGGGGGAGGAATTTACCCTCGGCGACCTCACCCTGAAGGTCCTTCAGACCCCCGGCCACACCGACGAGTCCATCTCGATCGTCCTCTACGAGCGGGGGGCGGGCGAAACCCCGGTGGGGGTCTTCAGCGGCGACGCCCTCTTCATCGGGGATACCGGGCGGACCGATTTCTTCCCCGACCGGCGCGAGGAGGTCGCCGGACTGCTCTACGACAGCATCTTCAATAAACTTCTCCCCCTGGGCGACCAGACCATTCTCTATCCCGCCCACGGCTCCGGCTCGGTCTGCGGCTCGACTCTCTCGGCCCGGGAATTTTCCACCCTGGGCCTGGAGCGGCGCCACAATCCGGGGCTGCAGGTGAAGAATCGAGACGAGTTCGTCGCCCGGAAGGCCGAAGAATTTCATTACCTGCCGCCCTATTTCCGGCGGATGGAGGTTTTGAACCTGGAAGGAACGCCGCCGGGTTCGATGACCCCCCGGCCCGCCCCGGCCGACGCCGCCGAATTCGACGGCCAAGCGGAAGAGGGAATGATCGTGGTCGACCTGAGGAGCCCGGAAGCGGTCTCCGGGGCCTTCCTGCCCGGCAGCCTGGCCATCCCCCTGGAGATGCTCTCCGACTTCGCCGGCTGGTTACTGCCTTACGACCGGCCGATCGGGCTGGTGGCCGAGGAGGGACGGACGGCCCGGGAGGCCGGCCGCCGCCTCTTCCGGATCGGCTATGAAGATATCCCGCTCTTCCTCGCCGGCGGCCTTCTCCAGTGGGAGACGAGCGGACGGAGGTACGACCGGATCCCGGCGGTCCACGCCGCCGAGATCGTGGAGAAGATCGCCGGCGGAGACGACTTCACCCTGCTTGACGTCCGGACCCGGGAGGAGTTCGAATCCGGACACCTGCCGGGAGCAATACCGATCTACCTGGGCCTTCTCCCCGAACACTTGAATGAGATCCCCGAAGAACGGCCCCTGGTCACATTCTGCGGCAGCGGGCTGCGGGCGGTCATCGCCGCCTCCCTTTTGAAGCGGAACGGTTTCGAGGAAGTCGAGGTCTGCCTCGGTTCTATGGAGGCCTGCTCCGAGATCGGCTGCCCGATCCGGACCGGGGAGGAGTAAGAAAACCCGGACGATTGGATTTTTCAACTCCGAAAAGAGAGATGAACGAACACCGCAAACAGCCGGCGAATCACCAGCACCACGATCATACCGCCCACCACCGGATGATGATCCGGGATTTCCGGCGGCGATTCTTCGTCTCCCTGATCCTGACCGTTCCCATCCTGCTTTTCTCCCCGATGATCCAGGGGCTGGCCGGTATCGAGGTGGAATTTCCCGGAAGCGATTACCTGATCTGGGGCCTATCCACCCTGGTCTTCCTTTACGGCGGCCGGCCCTTTCTCTCCGGACTCTTCTCGGAGCTGAAAAAGAAGTCCCCAGGGATGATGACCCTGATCGGCCTGGCGGTCTCGGTGGCCTACTTCTACTCCTCGGCGGTGGTCTTCGGGCTGAAGGGAAAGTTCTTCTTCTGGGAGCTGGCCACCCTGATCGATATTATGCTCCTCGGCCACTGGATCGAGATGAAGTCGGTCCTGAGCGCTTCCAACGCCTTGGAAGAACTCGCCCGCCTTATGCCGGACGAGGCCCACCGGGTCGAGGACGGAGAGACGGTCGAGGTCAAGCTGGAGGATGTAAAGAGCGGCGATCTCCTCCTGGTCAAACCGGGGGAGAAGATCCCCGCTGACGGGGTGATCAAAAAAGGAGAAAGCTCGGTCAACGAAGCGATGGTCACCGGGGAGTCGAAACCGGTGGAGAGAGGAAAGGCGAAGACCGGGGACGGGGCAACGACGCCCCCGCCCTGGCCCGGGCCGACGTGGGCATCGCGATCGGTTCGGGGACCGACGTGGCCGCCGAGACCGGTGACATCATCCTGGTCAACTCCGATCCGCGGGACGTGACCGGGCTGATCTTATTCGGCCGGGCCACCTACCGGAAGATGGTCCAGAACCTCTGGTGTGCGGCCGGCTACAACGTGGTGGCCATCCCCCTGGCGGCCGGGGTGCTCTCCTGGGCCGGGATCCTGATCTCCCCGGCGGTGGGGGCGGTTTTGATGTCTCTCTCCACGGTCATCGTGGCCGCCAACGCCAGAATGCTGAAAGTGGAAAAGCCCGCCTGAGGAACCGACGAAAAAAACAAACCGGGACGGTCGGCGAGGATGATATTTTTCACCCCCTCGAGCAACTGGGAATTCCTCTCGCAGGGTATACTCTTCTCCTCATTCCGATATCCGGAATTTACTTCCGGAGCACCTCTTCGATCGCGGCCAGGGCCTGGTCGTAATCGGGTTCGTCGGTGACTTCGCCGACCAGCTGCTTGTAACGGATCGTCCCAACCCGGTCGATCACCCAGAGCGACCGGGCCAGGAGCCGGAGGTCCTCGATCAGGATCCCGTAGGAGCGGCCGAAATCGGCCAGGCGGTGATCGGTAAGCAGCCGGATATTGGTGATTTCGGCCTCTTCGCTCCAGCGCTTCTGGGCAAAGGGCAGGTCCATACTGACTAAAACCGCGCTGATCCCCTCCCCCAGTTTGTCGATTTCCCGGCTCAGGCGTTGTGCTTCTTTCGAGCAGACCGAGGTATCCAGTGAGGGGACCGTAATCAGCAGGATATTCCCCTGCCCCTGGGGATCGAAAATCAGCTCCTTCAGTTCACCGTCGGTCAGCCGGCAGGTAGGGGCCCGGCTCCCGGCCGGAACGTAATCCCCGGCCAGGTTCAGGGGCTCACCCTTCATTGTCACGGTAACGATTTTATCACTCATATGGTTCCTCCCGGTGTTTCCTGATTACTCCGTCTCCTTCCGGTCGCCCGGCAGGAACGGTACTTCAAGTTGAGGCGTTATCTTTTCACCCCCGAAAGAATCCGGCAATGGCCCGGCTCAACTTTTTATTGATTTTTTTCTACCCGGAAAGGACTGAAAGGAAAACCTGTAAAGAGGGGCGGGGGAATTCAGAATACATCAAGCTAAAGAATATGAGTGATTCTATTGCAGCTCCCGGGAATCCATCAGCCGCACTCCCCTGTCCCGCATATCCTCCAGGGCCTCCTCGATGCTGCCTTCGGGCTGGTCGATCCCTTCGGTGGCGTCCCGGAGCAGGCAGACCCGGAAACCGTATTTCAATCCGTCGAGGGCGGTGTAATAAACACAGAAATCCAGCGCCAGGCCGCAGAGGTAGAGTTCTTTGATTCCCATACCCAGCAGGTAATAGTGGAGACCGGTTTCGGTCTTCCGATCGTTCTCCACGAATCCGGAATAGGAGTCGATTTCCGGATCGTAGCCCTTCCGGATAATCAGATTCACCGGGTTCATATCCAGTTGGGGATGGAACTCGGCCCCCCGGGTGCCCGGGACGCAGTGATCGGGCCAGAGGATCTGGGTGATGCCGTCGAGCTCGATGGTTTCAAAGGGCTCCTTGCCGTGGGTGCCGGCAAACGAGACGTGCCCCCGGGGATGCCAGTCCTGGGTGGCCACCACCTCGTCGAAGATATCCCGGGAGGAGACGCGGTTGACGGCGGGGATGATCCGGTCGCCGCCGGGTACCGCCAGGGCCCCCCCGGGACAGAAATCGTTCTGGATGTCGGTGATCAGCAGGGCCTTTCCGTTATTCATCCGGTCCTCCTTTTTCGAATCTGACATCTATACCTGGTTGTTCATTATAAAATACCCGGGAAAAGAAAACAGGACTTAAAGTTACTTGTTGCTGACTTTTCTCTACCCGGAAGGGAGAGGAGGGGAGGGAAAAGCGGGGAGCGGGTCAGAATAGAATCAGATATCCCAGACCCAGGCCGGCGGCCATCCCCAGGGCGTCGGGGAGAACCCCGTGCCGGCCGGGGAGGCCGAGCATCGGGCCCCGGGCGGCCAGGCGATCACCGCCGCCGGGTAAGCCAGCCAATACCGCTCCATCATATCTCCACCAGGCTGATCTCGGCGACCAGCGGCAGGTGATCCGAGGCCGCCCGGGCCGGTGTTCCGGGGTATCCCAGCGCCGGGCGGTGAGGTCGATCCCACCGGAGAAAGCGACCGAGTCGTCGATGACCACGATCTTCTGGTGGAGCGAGGAGCCGAGGTGGTGGTTGGAGTCGCGGCGGAAGCGGACCCGCCGAGGCGACTTCCAGCCCAGGATGTAGACCGTCTCCCGGGCCTTAACCGCCGCCCGGTAAAAGGCCTGGTGATAGGAAGAAGCGTAAACCAGGAAAGCCGCCCGGGAAGCCCGCGCAGTTTTCCAGCAATTTTTCCTTTCCCGGATGATACCGCTCAATTGACCTCCGATTTCTCTTCTTCGGACGCCGCCGCGACCGAAGCGACGGTAAATCCAGCGGTTCGACCGACCCGGCCTTGCCGATAAGGTGAGCGTTTTTCCCGCCGCGCGGTTTTACCCGGCCTCCAGGTTGTTCGGCAACCATCATCTAGCAACTTCACGCCGGCATCGAGACTACTAATTATAAGTGATTCTCCGCGTTCTGTCCAGCCGGGAACAATGGCATCTTTCGCTCTCGATCCGGCGATTCTGATTTGCCGCCGGCGACCGGACCGGTATAATTGAAAAACGATTACTGGATATAATACTCCAATATCAGCCGAAATAGTCGCGATGAGGAAGCCGGCGGGAACACCCGCCGGGAGGAGAAATAGATGAAACCTGAGGAATCCGGGCTGGCCCGGGGGATACTCTTCACCGACTTCTACCAGCTGACGATGGCCCAGCTCTACTTCCGGGCGGGGCTCCAGGACGACCCGGTCCAGTTCGACTACTTCTTCCGCACCCTCCCCGATTACGGCGGCCACCGGGCCGGGTACTGCGTCCACGCCGGGATGGAGACCCTGCTGGAATGGATGGCGGGGGCCGCCTTCGGGGAGGCGGAGATCTCCGCCCTGGCCGGACTGACCGGGAAGGAGGGGACGCCGCTCTTCGGGCCGGATTTCCTCGATTGGCTCCGGGCGGAGGTAAACTTCCGGAAGATCTCGATCTCGGCGGTCCCGGAAGGCCGCGCGGTCTTCCCCGACCTCCCCCTGGCGGTGGTCCGGGGTCCCCTGGCCGCCGCCCAGCTTCTGGAGTCGCCGCTGCTCAACCACCTCAACTTCCAGACCCTGATCGCCACCAAGGCGGCCCGGATCCGCCGGGCCGCCGGGGAGCGGCTCCTGATCGACTTCGGGATGCGCCGGGCCCAGGGCTTCGGCGCCAACGCCGCCGCCCGGGCGGCCCTCCTCGGGGGGGCGGACTTCACCTCCAACACCGGGATCTCCCTCGACCTCGGCTTTCCCCCGAAGGGAACCCACGCCCACAGTATGGTCCAGTTCTTTATGGCCCGGGGCAAGGGGGAGCTGGCGGCCTTCCGGAGTTACGCCGAGGTCTACCCAGACGACTGCCTGCTCCTGGTCGACACCATCGACACCCTGGCCAGCGGGGTCCCCAACGCCATCCGGGTCTTCGAGGAACTGAAAAAGAAGGGGCACCGGCCACTGGGGATCCGGCTCGACTCCGGTGACCTGGCCCACCTGGCCGTCGAATCCGCGAAGATGATCGACCGGGCGGGCTTCCCCGAGACCGTCATCGTCCTCTCCAACCAGCTCGACGAAGCGCGGATCCGGGAGATCGACCGGCGAATCGCCGGAGAGGCCCCGAAGCGGGGGGTCGATCCCGACCGTCTGCTGGAGCGGCTGGCCTACGGGGTGGGGACCCGCCTGACCACCTCTCAGGGTTGCGGGGCGCTGGACGGAGTCTACAAGCTGACCGCGGTCAGGGAAGGGGACGACTGGAAACCGGCTTTCAAGATCTCCGAGACCCCGGAGAAGACCATCAACCCCGGCGAGAAAATGGTCTGGCGGATTTACGGCCCCGAGGGCAAGGCTCTCGCCGACTTCTTGAGCCGATCCGACGAGGACCCCCGGGAAGAGGAGACCCTGATCCTCCGGCACCCCTCCGACCCCGGAGAAGAACGGACTTTCCGCCGGGAGGAAATCTCAAAGATCGAGCCGCTCCTGGAAACAGTCCGGGAAGACGGCCGGGAGGCGGGAAAACTCTCCTCCCTGGAGGATATCCGGAAAACCGTTAAGTCCGATCTCGAACGCCTCCCCGACGGTGTGAAGAAGATATTCGACCCCGAACCCTACCCGGTCTTCCTCACGGAAAAGCTCTGGAAGTTGAAGCAGGAGCTCATCTCGTCTTACCGGCACTCAAGGTAGGTCGGACATTCCTGTCTGACCGCGATATGCCAGTGTAGGTCAGACATTCCTGTCTGACCGCAAAGCCCCGATCAGGCAGGAATGCCCGATCTACCCTGCCCACAAAGCCCAAGGTAGGTCAGACATTCCTGTCTGACCGCAAAGCCCCGATCAGGCGGGAATGCCTGATCTACAAAAAAATTCCCAAAGACAACTTGACACCGGGGCTAACTAATACTATATTGGTAATAGTTAAATATGAAACTGATCACCAAGAACACCGATTACGCCACCCGCGCCCTGATCTACCTGGCCCGGGCGGGGGAGAGATATGTCCCCTCCCGGGAGATCTCCGAGAAGGAGGGGATCCCCCTGAATTTCCTCCGCCGGATCATCCGGGAGCTGGCCCGGGAGAAGCTCGTCGAGACCCGGGAAGGGAAGGCGGGGGGCGCACGGCTGGTTGTACCGGGAAATAAGATCGAGCTGACCCGCCTGATCGAGATCTTCCAGGGCAAGGTCAGCCTCCTGGAATGCATCTTCCGGCGGAAGATCTGCCCCAACCGGGCCCGCTGCGTGCTCCGGGCGCGGATCAAGAAGATCGAGGACCTGGTCCTCGGCGAACTCGCGGGGATCACCGTCGGCGGCCTGGTGAAGGATATCGAGGAGCAGAACGATGAAGCGAAAGATAATTAAGATCGACCACGACCTCTGCGACGGCTGCGGTCTCTGCCTCCCCGGCTGCCCGGAGGGGGCGCTCCGGATCATCGACGGCAGGGCCCGGCTGGTCAGCGACCTCTTCTGCGACGGTCTGGGGGCCTGCGTCGGCGAATGCCCGAAGGGGGCGCTGACGGTCGAAGAGCGGGAGGCTCAGCCCTACGACGAGGGGCGGGTGATGGAGGAGATCGTCCCCCAGGGCCCGGCCACCATCCGGGCCCACCTCGAGCACCTCGAGGACCACGGGGAGAAGGAGTACCTGGCCCGGGCCCTGGATTATCTAAAAAAACGGAAGATCGAGGTCCCCGAGGGGTTCCAGCTTAATGAAACTGGTGAGTCCGGTGGTGCGGAACCCTGCGGCTGTCCCAGCGCCCGGATCATCGACTTTTCCGGCGGCGGCGAAGATCGGCCCGCCCCGGCGGGGCCGGCCCCTTCCCGGCTGGGGCAGTGGCCGGTCCAGCTCAATCTGGTCCCGCCGGCGGCGCCCTTCCTCGAGGGGGCCGACCTGCTGGTGAGCGCCGACTGCGTCCCGATCGCCTACGGCGGCTTCCACGAGGACCTCCTCAAGAACCGGGTGGTGGTCTGCGGCTGCCCGAAATTCGACGACGCCGAAGCCTACCGGGAGAGGCTGGCCGAGTACTTCCGGCGGCACGAGATCAATTCGGTCACCGTGGCCCGGATGGAGGTCCCCTGCTGCTCCGGCCTGACCGCCCTGGCCCGCGGGGCCCTGGCCGACTCGGGCAAGGAGATTCCCTTTCAGGAGACCATGATCGGGGTTCGGGGGGAGAAACTAAACTAAGACCAGAGATTAGCTGGTGAACTGATTCACCCGCGGCACAAGGCCGCGGGGGTCTCCGCCCCCGGCCGGTTTATCCGGCCGGAGCGAAAGTTCAAGAGCTAAAGCGAAACCGAAAACCCGCCCCCCCGGGGCTTGCCCCCCGGGGAGCGAAAGTTCACAAGCTACACCCCCGCCGGCCCCACTAAAAACCCCCTCCCCCCGCCGGGGGGAGGGCGCAGGGGGAGGGGGGGGATAGTAAGGAGAAAATTATTATGAGCGTATTCAGGTGTCCGGGCTCGGAGACGATCCGCAACGCCGTCCCCGAGGAACTCCCCTGCCCCGGCTGCGGGCGGAAAGTGGAGATCTGGGCCGACGAGGCGGAAGCGGCCTGCCCGGCCTGCGGGGGCAAGGTCTCCCGGAGGCCCCCGGTCTCCTGCTGGGAGTGGTGTTCGTCCGCCCGGGACTGCCTGGGACCGGATCGTTACGAACGGCTTAACCGGGGGAGGAAAAACCAATGAAGAACGCGTTGCTTGTGGGACTGGTTATTATGACATTTAGCTTCCCCGGGCTGGCCGGGGAGAAGGAGGAAGGTATGGAGAAGATCAACGTTTACCGGGAGATCCCCTACCGTGACGAGGGGATGGGGAGGCGGAAACTGGCCGAGGAGGACTACCTGCTTCTGATGCAGGCGGCCCTGAAGCCGGGCCAGGCGGTCCCGGTTCACCGGGCCGACTCCAATGTCCGCATCCTGGTCGTCGAGGGGGAGATTTCGATCACCCTGAACGGTAGGGAGGTCACGGCCGAGACGGGCGATATCGTACCCTCCGCGCCGGGCACCGAGATGAAGATCGTCAACCGCTCGGATGCCGACGCCTCCTTACTGATCATCAAAACCCCCCACCCGCGGGAGATGAAAGCGGAATGAGGCAACCGGCCTTGAAGATTGTTATCACTTCGAAACCCCAGAGAACCTGGAGATAGATGAGAAAAACTTCTTTGCGTCCTTTGCGTTCTCTGCGGTTCATTTTTTCAAAAGGAGGATTATTATGAAGATGTTCTGTTATCAGTGCGAACAGACGGCGAAAGGCACCGGCTGCACGGCCGGCGGGGTCTGCGGGAAGAGCCCGGAGACGGCCGACCTCCAGGACCTTTTAATCCACGCGGTCAAGGGAATCGGTTGGCACGCCGACCGGGCGGCGAAGCAGGGTATCCGCGACGGCGAGGTGAACGAGTTCACCGTCCAGGCCCTCTTCACCACCATCACCAACGTCGAATTCGACCCCGACCGGCTGGAGAAGCTGATCCGGAAGGCGGCGGAGATCAAGAAGAAGGCCGCCCGGCTGGCCGGTGAACCGGAAGGCGACGTCCCGGCCGCCGCCGCCTGGGAACCGGCCGGCACCCGGGAGGGACTGCTGGAGCAGGCATCGGGGGTGGGCCTGATGTCCAACCCCGACCGGCCCGAAGACCTCCGCTCCCTCGAGCACCTGATTCTTTTTGGCCTCAAGGGCCTGGCCGCCTACACCGACCACGCCCACATCCTCGGCCGCGACTCCGACGAGGTCTACGACTTCATCCACCGGGCCCTGGCCGCCCTGGCCGAGGAGAACCGCTCCGCCGAAGAGCTGACCGCCCTGGCCCTGGAATGCGGGGGTGTGAACATCACCGCGATGGAGCTCCTCTCCGAAGGCCACCGGGAACACTTCGGAATCCCCGAACCTTCGGAAGTCTTCCTCGGGACCCGGAAGGGACCGGCGATCATCGTCTCCGGCCACGACCTCCTCGACCTCGAGGAACTCCTGATCCAGACCGAGGGGACCGGGGTCAACGTCTACACCCACGGGGAGATGCTCCCGGCCCACGGCTATCCGGGACTGAAGAAGTATCCCCACCTGGCCGGCAACTTCGGGACCGCCTGGATGAACCAGCAGAAAGAGTTCGACAATGTCCCGGCGGCCGTCCTCTTTACCACCAACTGCATCCAGAAACCGCGGGACTCCTACTTCGACCGGGTCTTCACCACCGGCCTGGTCGCCTGGCCGGGTATACCTCACGTCAAGGACCGCGACGGCGGCCCCAAGGACTTCTCGGATGTAATCGCGAAGGCGAAGGAACTGGGCGGATTCGAGGAGACGGAAGGCAAGACCATCACCGTCGGCTTCGCCCACGAGGCTGTCCTCTCGGTGGCGGATAAGGTGGTGGAGGCGGTCAAGTCCGGGGCGATCAAGCACTTCTTCCTGATCGGCGGCTGCGACGGGGCCAAGCCGGGGCGGGACTACTACACCCGTTTCGCCGAGAGCACTCCGGATGACACCGTGATCCTGACCCTGGCCTGCGGGAAGTACCGTTTCAACGCCCTCGACTTCGGCGAGATCGGGGGGATCCCCCGGCTGCTCGATGTCGGGCAGTGCAACGACGCCTACTCGGCGGTGAAGATCGCCCAGGCCCTGGCCGGAGCCTTCGACTGCTCGGTCAACGAGCTGCCGCTCTCCCTGATCATCTCCTGGTACGAGCAGAAGGCGGTGGTGGTGCTGTTGAGCCTGCTCCACCTGGGGATCAAGGGGATCCGCCTCGGGCCCAGCCTCCCGGCCTTCGTCTCGCCGGGGGTCCTGCGGGTCCTGGTCGACAACTTCGCCATCCGCCCGATCGGCGAGGTCGAAGCCGACCTGGCCGAATGCCTGAAGTAATTTCTCAGCAATTAAGTGTCGCCCCCTGCGGGGGCTTGATTTGGTTTATTAACCCGTTATTATCCACGGGCTCACGCCCGTGGCTATGTATGTGACGCCCCCTGCGGGGGCTGGTGAGCCAGGTGTTATGCACTTACCGCGTAACAGAAGCCCGCGCAGCGGGCGATACATTATTAGCCACGGGCGGCAGCCCGTGGTATGAAGGAACGCAAAACAGTAGAAAGCCCCCGCAGGGGGCGACACTATTTTGTTTATGGTTGCTCCAGGCTGGAAATAAGATACAAGAATCATCAATAGACCATTGCCCTCCGGGAACACTTATTCAATGAACCGGTTAGCCTCAGAGTCCAGCCCTTACCTCCTCCAGCACGCTTCCAACCCCGTGGACTGGTTTCCCTGGGGGGAGGAGGCCTTCCGGCGGGCGAAGACGGAAGGCAAACCGGTCTTCCTCTCGGTCGGCTACTCGACCTGCCACTGGTGCCACGTGATGGCCCGGGAGTCGTTCGCCGACCCGGCCATCGCGGAGATCCTCAACCGGCACTTTATATCCGTCAAGGTGGACCGGGAGGAGCGGCCGGAGGTCGACGAGATCTATATGACCGCCACCCAGCTCCTGACCGGGGGCGGGGGCTGGCCGAACTCGGTCTTCCTCACCCCGGAAGGGAAACCCTGGTTCGCCGGGACCTACTTCCCCCCCGCCGACCGATACGGGCAGCCCGGTTCCCCTACGCTGCTGGAAAGACTGTCCGAACTCTGGCGGACCCGTCGGGGGGAGGCGGAGAAAGCGGCCGGGCAGATCTGGAAAGAGATGGAGAAGATCGCCCGATTCTCCGACCGGCCCGCCGGCGAACCGCCGGGCCCGGAGACGGTGGACCGGGGGCTGGAGGAACTGAAACGGGCCTTCGACCGGGAACGGGGCAGCTTCGGCCCGGCGCCCAAGTTCCCGCCCCACTCCGCCCTCCGGCTGCTGCTCTCCGAATACCGGGCGCGGAAAGACCCCTCCCTCCTCGAGCCGGCCCTGGTCACCCTCCGGGCGATGGCCGCCGGGGGGATCCGCGACCACCTCGGAGGCGGCTTCCATCGCTACTCGACCGACGGACGCTGGTTCGCTCCCCACTTCGAGAAGATGCTCTACGACAACGCGCAGCTCCTGGGTACTTACGCGGAGGCCTATGAACTGACCGGGGAGGAGGAGTTCGCCCGGGCCGCCCGGGAGACCGCCGGCTGGGCGCTGCGGGAGATGCTCGACCCGGGCGGGGGTTTCTACACCGCCCTCGACGCCGACAGCGAGGGCGAGGAGGGGAAGTTCTACACCTGGAAGCGGGAGGAAATTCACTCCCTCCTCGGCCGGGAGGAGGGAGATCTCTTCTGCCGGGTCTACGGGGTCACCCCGGAAGGGAACTGGCGGGAGGAACACTCGCCGTCCGCCGAGCGGACCAATATCCTCTATCTCCCCAACCCGCTGGAGAAAGCCGCCGGGTCGGAAGGGATGGACCCGAGAGAACTGAACAACCGTCTGGCGGCCGCCCGGAATAAACTGCTGGCCGCCCGGGAGGGAAGGGTCCGTCCCTCCCGCGACGAGAAGATCCTGGCCGACTTGAACGGCCTGATGATCTCCGGCCTGGCCCGGGCCGGTCAGGCGCTGGGGAAACCGGGCCTGATCGACAGCGCCCGGAAGGCATCCCAATATATACTTGACAACGGATGGATCAACGGCCGCCTCCTCCACGCCGCCCCGGCGGGGCTGACCACGGTCGAGGGAAACCTCGACGATTACGCCTTCCTGGCCGCCGGCCTCCTCGACCTTTATGACGCTTCCGGAGAGAAGAGATGGCTGCGAACGGCCCGGGAAATGACCGACGGCGCCCGGGAACTCTTCCGCGACCCGGAGACCGGGGTCTTCTTCTTCACCGCCGCCGCGCCGGGAAAAACGGAAATGATCCAACTCTTCCGAACCAGCGACCCCTACGACCGGGCGGTCCCCTCCGGCAACGGCGGGATCGCCCTGGTCCTTCTCCACCTGGCCGAACTGACCGGAGAGCGGGCCTACCGGGAGGAGGCCGGGGATCTCTTCCGGGCCCTGGGCCGGCGGATCGCCGCCGCCCCCCGGGCCGCCGCCACTCTGCTGACCGCCCTCGGCCGTTACCACCGTTTCGCGGATAAGGCCTGAACCCCGGGCGGGATACCTTTCCGGAGTTTTTCCCTATCCGTCGGGCCCGGAGACCCGATAATTTTCATTTGACACAATCCTACGGGGATGAGATATTCATTTGGATTTTTTTCACTTGGAGGCAAGGATTCCTTCTGAAAATGAACCGGAATTATTATCGGATTCAAGGCTTGGCCGGATGGTTGGTACTCATCCGGTTTTTTTTGTGTCCGGTGGCGGGGGGCAACCGGGATAACAGAAAAGGAGGTGTCGGGATGAGAAGGTGTCTGGCGGCAGCGGCGTTGATTTTGCTCGGGTGGAGCGGGTTGGTTTCGGCGGCGGACTTCAACGGCGACGGGAGGGACGATGTCGGGGTCTTCCGGCCCGCCTCCGGCCTCTGGGCGGTCCGGGGGGTCACCCGGGCCTATTTCGGCGGGGTCGGCGACATCCCGGTCCCCGGCGACTACAACCTCAGCGGGAGCGACGACATCGCGATCTACCGTCCCTCCTCCGGCCTCTGGGCGGTCCGGGGGGTGACCCGGGCGTATTTCGGCGCCGGGAGCGACCTTCCCTTCGGGGCCGGCGGCGGACGCTGGCTCCCAGTGGGCGGCGCCCTCTGTTACAACGGGGGCAGAATCGGGCTGGGCACGGCAAACCCGGACCCGGCGGACCTTTTTACCGCGGACGGGGGGAGGGTATACTTCGTCAATTCCAATTACCACGGACTCGAGATCGCCAATTCCACCTGGTCCGCCCTCTACATCCACAACACTCCCTACAACGGCATCGACATCGATAACTGCGACGTGAACTACATCCGGGCCGGGATATCGGACGTCTCCGCCAGTTTCACCGTCCAGTCCACCGGTAACGTCGGGATCGGGATCGAGCCCGCCCCGGGGGTGAAGTTGATGGTATTCGGCGGCAATCTCAACGGGGGATATTTCTCCAGCGGGGCAAACAACGGCAGAGGGGTAACCGGGTTATGCAGTTCCGGGCCCGGGGCCATAGGAGTCTATGGCGAGAGCTCCAGCGGGTGGGCCGGGTATTTCGAAGGGGATGTACATATCAACGGCACCCTCTCGAAAGCCGCCGGCAGCTTCAAATTCGACCACCCCCTCGACCCGGAGAACCGGTATCTCAGCCACTCCTTCGTCGAGTCGCCGGATATGATGAACGTTTACAACGGCAACGCCGTCCTCGATGAAAACGGCGAGGCGACCGTGGAACTGCCGGACTACTTCGAGGCCCTCAACCGCGACTTCCGTTACCAGCTGACCTGCCTGGGCGGTTTCGCCCCGGTCTACGTCGCCGAGGAGATCTCCGGCAACCGCTTCCGGATCGCCGGGGGTTCGGCCGGCCTCAGGGTCTCCTGGCAGGTGACCGGGGTCCGCGACGACCCTTACGCGCGGAAAAACCCGATCGTGGTCGAGGTGGAGAAACCGGAGGCGGAGCGGGGCACCTACCTCCACCCCGAAGCCTACGGCCGGCCGGATAAACAATCCCTCGTCTATGCCCGGACTGGCGCCGAGGTGACGGCGGCGGAATAGAACCACGGGAGAATTCCGGAAAGCGGCCCCCGGGGGGAAACCCCCGGGGGCTTTTCGTGAGAAATCCGTTTCGCGGCCGCGGCGGCCAGCGGCTTGATTCCGTTTCCGGGCTTGGACAGCCCGGCCGGTTTGGGCTATTATACCCGCCACGATGGAACGGGAGGCGATCAGGAAAGCGGCGGCCGCCTGCCGCCGCGGGGCCGTGCCGGCGGCGGAGGTGAGGGTGCTGGCCGAAGCGGGGAAGGAGACCGTCGAGCAGCTGATGCTCGGGATTCTCGAGCAGGCGACTTGCTACGCCCAGGCGGCGATCTCCAGGTTCAAGGTCGGGGCGGTGGTCCGGGGGCGGTCCGGCGGGCTCTACCTCGGGGGGAACTTCGAGTTCCTCGGCAAGTCGCTGACCTTCGACATCCACGCCGAGCAGGCGGCCGTGGTCAACGCCTGGCTGGCCGGGGAAGAGGGGATCGACACCCTGGCCGTCACCTCGCCCCCCTGCGGCTACTGCCGCCAGTTCCTCAACGAACTCGACTCGGCCGCGCGGCTGAAGGTGATCGTCCCCGGCCGACCGGAGCGGACCCTGGCCGAACTCTTCCCCGACTCCTTCGGGCCGGGGGACCTCGGGATCTCCGGCGGTCTGATGCTTCCCCAGGAACATCCGCTGGATCTGGAAGCACCTTCCCGGGACCCCCTGGTCCTGGCCGCCCTCCAGGCGGCGGAGCTGAGCTACGCCCCCTACACCCGGGCCTACGCCGGGGCGGCGCTCCTGGCCGCCGACGGGGACATCTGCCGGGGGCCCTACGCCGAGAACGCCGCCTTCAACCCCAGCCTCTCGCCCCTGGAGACGGGCCTGGTCCGCCTGCTCACCCGGGGGAAGGAGTACCGGGAGATCCGGCGGGCGGTCCTGGTCGAACAGCGCGACGCCGTCACCAGCCAGGCCGACGCCGCCCGGATCGTCCTCCACGCGGTCGCCCCCCGGGCCTCCCTCGACGTCGTCTACGCCCGGGCGGCAAAAAAGTAGCACAGGCATTCCTGCCTGTGTCACCCGCGCCCGGCACAGGCAAGAATGCCTGTGCTACGTTATAATAATAATATGAGAATCGGATATCCCTGCATAAACCGGACCCTGGAGTGCCGGGGGAACCGGACCTTCCGGCTCAAGTCCTACTCCGAGGAGCGGCTGGTCGAGACGGTGGCCGACAACCTCGACTGCCTCCGGCGGATCCTGGAGTTCAACCTCGAACACGGCCTCCTCTTCTTCCGGATCACCTCCGACCTGGTCCCCTTCGCCTCCCACCCCGTCTGCCGCTTTGACTGGGGAGAGCGTTTCCGCAAGGAGTTCCGCCGGATCGGACGGTTCATCAGGGAACATAAGATCCGGATCTCGATGCACCCCGACCAGTTCACCCTGATCAACTCCCTGAAGGAAGAGATCTTCGAACGTTCCCGGCGGGAACTGCTCTACCACGCGAGGGTCCTCGACCTCCTGGGCCTGAACCGGACCGCCAGGATCCAGATCCACGTCGGGGGGGTTTACGGTGACAAGCCCGCCGCCATAAAGCGCTTCATCGCCCGCTACGGCACCCTGGAAGCGGAGATCCGCCGGCGGCTGGTGATCGAGAACGACGACGTCAGCTACACCCTGGCCGACTGCCTGGCGATCAGCTCCGAGACCGGGATCCCGGTCCTCTTCGACGTCTTCCATCACTCCGTCAACTGTTCGGGAGAACCGATAAAGGAGGCGGTCCGGCGGGCGGCCGGAACCTGGAAGAAGCGCGACGGGATCCTGATGGCCGACTACAGTTCCCGGAAGCCCGGCGGCTCCCGGGGCAACCACGCGGAGACGATCGACATCCGGGACTTCAAAAAATTCCTCGCCGCCTCCGCCCCGGTCGATTGCGACGTGATGCTGGAGATCAAGGACAAGGAGAAGAGCGCCCTCCGCGCCGCCGCCGCCGCCGCGAGCGACCCCCGCTTCTCCCCCGCAAAGTAGCACAGGCATTCCTGCCTGTGTTTTACCTGGCTCACCCGCACAGACAAGAATGTCTGTGCTACCTTATGCGCCGTCTGCCGAGGCCGCCGGTTCGGTTTACCGGGATAAGGATAAGCCGGCGGCAAAATCCTTGAGGCTGACCGTCAGGGAAGGAAACTCCCGGGTAATCTTGCGATCCGAAGTCACCAGCGTCACCCGGAGGTCTTCGGCCAGAGCCACGTACTCGCAATCATAGGCCGAGCAGGTCGAAGCCCGGACTTTGCTCATTACCAGGTCGGACGGTAGTAGATATTCATATCCCGCCAGCTGGGTTTCGGCTCCGTCCAGGCAACGCCGGGCCGCCTTCGGGTCCAGTCCGCCGCGGCGGATATACCCGGCCAGGATATTCCGGAATTCGGAACGCCAGAGGACCGAAGTCACCCAGTGGGGGTCCCGCTCGAGGGCTTGCTCCGCCAGTTCGGTCAGCTCGCCGGGGATCCAGAGGTAGGCGATCGTGTTGACGTCAACCGCGATCATCGCCGGCCGGCGTTTTTCAGTCCGCGCAGGTCCTTCTCGGTCAGGTAAACACCCATTGTCTCACGGACCGCGCGAGCGCGGCTTCCGACGGCGGCCGCGTCGATGGGAGAACCGTGGACCACTCGCTCGAGGGTCGTGATGATTTCCCGGTTGAGGCTCCGGCCGTGCGCCCGGGCCCGGGATTTCAACGTCCGGTGTATCGCGGGAGGGATGTTCTTAATCGTGATCGTGCTCATATAACAACCATAACACAACCATTAAGGTTGTCAAACAAGTTTCCGGGTCTGAATCTTTCAACGATTGGGGGAAATACCCCCAGCCCATCACTGCCCCCCCATTGACCCTACTCCCTACAGTACGGGAAGTCATCCTCCCGGGGCCGGTTGGCTATCTCGCCCGGTCAATTACCCGTTACCGGCGGGGCCGCGCCCAGGCCAGGAAACGCCGGGGGGCGGGGCCGAGGTAGCGGAAGGGGTGGCAGGTGAGGAGGACCAGCCAATCCTCGCCGGCCTTTTCCCGCAGCCTTTCGGCGGCCGCGGACGGGGAGAGAATCTCGATCTCGGTGACCCGATAGGTCTTCAAGACGGCGCCGGGGAGTTCCAGCCGGACGGTGTCGCCTAAAGAAAGTTTTTCCAGCCCCCGAAAATCCAGGTCCCGGTGGGCGGAGATCACCCTCAGGTTCCCGGGGTCGGCCCAGGGCGGCTCGACCAGGCAGGGGCCGCGGAGGAGGCTCTCCCGGGTAGCGCCCCGGAAGACCGGCCGGTCGATCCCGGCGGCGGGGACGGACAGCCACCCGCCGGGGTCGCCCGGCCGGACCGTCCGTTCCGGGTCCCGCCGGTACTCCCGCCAGATCGCCCGGTCCCGGATTACCCCGTAAACCCGGCTCCCGTAGCGGCCGAGGGGAGGGAGGAGGAGGACGGCCGCCAGCAGGAAGAACAGGACCTGGAGGGCGGCGAGCAGTCGGCTGGCGGGCAGGGCCTTCATCTCCGGGCGGAGAGCCTCTTCCGGAGCAGGCCCAGGGAGACCGCGGCGAGCAGGGCGGCCAGGCCGGCGAGGATCCGGGCGGGAAGGGCGGTGGCGGTCGGGGAGAGTCCCCAGCCCCGGGGGAGGGGCACCGCGACCTTGACCGAGACCAGCGTGCCGTCTTCCTTCCGTTCCACCCGCTCCTCGACCGCCACCCGGGAAGTGAAGGGGGAGAGGATCTGGCGGTCGATCGAGACGGCGATGATCTCCTCCTTGAGCAGTTCCTGCTCCGCCTCTTCCCGCGCCCGGAGCCGCCGGAACATCAGGTCGTCGATCCGGGCCCGGGCGAAGAGCCGGTCGAGGTCAGGGTAGGCGGCGGCCTCTTCGCCCGGAAACGGGTATTCGTACTCCGCCGGCTTCCCGTCGAGCCGGCCGGCGACGACCAGGGTTCCGGAAAAATCCGCCGGGTAAGCCGCCCGGACCTGGAGCGGCCGGCCGGCGAAGACGTCGGGGACCGGGTCGGGGAAATACACGACCGCCGGACTCCAGCCGCCGGCGGCGTCGCGCCAGCCGAGTTCGATGTCGGTCAGGACCGGGGCGTCCAGGGTCCGGAAGAACCCGTCCATCACCTCGCCGATGTCCTCCTCGGTCCGGATGAACCGGCTCTCCCCCCGGCCCAGTTCTGCCATCTTCCGCATCAGGTACTCGTTGGGGGCGCTCCCGATCCCGAAGGTAAAAAGCCGGGCGGCGCCGAGACTGTTCTGGAGGAGGGCGAGGAGGGAGTCCTCGTTGCCGACGTCGCCATCGGTTAAAAAGACCACCAGCCGCATCCGGCCCGGTACCGGGGGAAACCCGAGAACGTGCTCGAGGGCCGGCTGCATCTCGGTCCCCCCGTCCGCTTCCAGCCCGGAGATGTAATCGCGGGCCTCGTCCAGGGCGGACGGGTCGACTTCCCGGAGTTCGGGGCTGAAGGCGGAATAATCGGAAGCGAAACGGACGATGGTGAAACGGTCCCCCTCCAGGAGCATCTCCAGGCAGCGGTCGAGGCCGGCCCGGGCCTGCCCGATCGACTCCCCGGACATCGAGCCGCTGGTGTCGATCAGGAAGATCACATCCCGGGGGACGGCGGCCGTCACCGAAGGACCGGGACCGATCGGGGGGAAGACCGTGATCAGTCCGTACCCCCAGCCGTCCGCCCGGGTCTCGACCAGGGCGAGGCCGGGCTCGGCGCTTTCGGCCAGGTAAAGCTCGAGGTTGAAGTCGCGGTCGGGAACGGTCACCTCTCCGGCCGGGCGGACCGTGAATTCGCCCCCGCCGGAGGCCGCGACCTCGAGCTGGTGCGTGGACGACCCGACCTCGGCCACCGGGATCCCGACGACCCGGACCTCGAGGGCGAGCCGGTGGCCGGAGTCGAGGTTGGGGTGGAGGAGCAGGGGGTTGATCCGATCGGCCTCGGCCGCCCGGGCCGACGCCATCCGGTCGACGTCGGCGTATTTGACGACGTCGTAGGGGACGTAGCGCTGCCCGACCACCATCGGGAAGTTGACCGTGTAGCGGTCGCGCTCGAAGTCGATCGGCTCCAGGTAGGTGAAGGTGATCTCCGCCGTCTCCCCGGGGAGGAAATTGGCGACCGAGGCGGTGAAGATGTTCGGCCGCTCCTCCTCGAGGAGGGCGGCCTTCTTCCCGGACTCCCGGGCTTCCCGGTAGGTTTTTTTCGCCTCCTCCCTTTCCTTGACCACGCTCCGGATCGTCCGGTCGCCGACCGTCAGCCACATACCGGTGACCGCGGCCCGAGCCGGGAGGGGGAAGACGTAGACCGCCTCCAGGGGGGATTCGGTGTCGTTCTCGAAGACCTGGGTCACCCGGCCCGAGACCACCCCGGCGGTCACCTCCAGTTCGACCTCGGTCCACTTCAGGGGGAAGAAGATCTTGCCGGCCTCGTGCTCGGCGAAGAGGATCCCGGCGATCTGCTCCTCGGCCGCGGGGGCGGCCGGAGGGAGGGCGATCACCGGGGCGAAAAACACCAGGAGGCAGGCCAGGAAACCGGCGGGGGACGGGCGGGCGGACATATTCTCTTCCTCCTTCAGCCCGGATCCGGGGCGGACCGGGCCCTGCTGTTCCGAAGTAAACCGGGGAGACTCTCCGGGGACCTATCGGGAGTATAAACGAAGTAACCCGGAAAAGCAAAAGAAAAGAAAAGCGGGGTCGGACCTGCGCAACTTTCCTGAATACAATAAGATAGAAAAATTCCCCCCCCTGAAAATAACCTTAAAGCCTCAATTTTACCCCCAAAATCGAAGCTCTAAGAAATCAATCCCCGCCCCGGACAGCGAGATCTCGGATCCCGTCGAGGAGGACCCGCATCGCGACGCAGTCGTCCTCGTTGTACTCCAGGATCCTCTTCTTCAGTGCCTCGTCCCCGGTCTCGGTCCATTGGTGGTACCACTGGATCGAGGAAGCCCCGGAAGGGTCGGGGTCGCGCCACTGGAAGCCGAGGAACTTGGCCAGGGTCTTGATCGAATAGTCGTTGGTCGGCCACTCCATCTTCGGCTTGACCAGGTCGCCGTAGAGGTCGATCACCCCGTCCCGGGAGAAGAGTTCCCCCACTTCTTCCACCGCGGCGACCCCGGGGTAGCGTCCGGCCAGCTTCTTCAGTGTGGTCCGCTCGTAGGAGGAGTAGACATAGAGAGCGGTGAAGCCGGAGGCGATCAGCTCCCAGGCCCGGGCGAAAGCCCGCCGCTCGTCTTCTTCCGTCGGCCGGTCGGCGAAGAAGCCCCGGAACTCCTCCCTGCCATTTTCCCGGACGACGAAGCCGTGGAGGTAGCAGACGTCCCGCATCGGGTCGGTCTCGACGTCGTAGAAGAGTTCCCGGCCGGGAGGGGGAAAGAAGACCTCCTCGGTGAAATACGGCCCGGCCCCCGGCGTCTTCAACAGCCTCGCCCGCTCCCGGAACTTCAGGATCATCCCGGCCCCGACCCCCGAAACCAGGCTCTTCTTCCCCGAAACCAGCTTCTCCGGGGCGGTTTCGGCCAGGGACCGGACCGTGGGCAGCCGCCGGGCCAGGTTGTCCCGCCGGCTCCTCCCCAGCTCGGGGATCAGGGTCAGATCGTCGGCGGCCTTGATCCGGGCGAAACAGTAAGACCGCCAGTGGCAGAGTTTGCAGGCGGCACAGAGCCCCGGGCGGGTGGACTTCTCCTTCCGGCTGATCGCCCGGACCTCGTCGAGGACATCCCGGTACTCGCTCCACATCGGGGGCGACTTCGGCCCGCGGGAGAGGGCAAGGTCGTAGGGGACTTCTTCGCCGTGGATGTCGATGATGAAGGTCTCGCTGCCCGAGGCCCGGCCGAGAGCTTTGAGGATATCGAGATAGAGACCGAGCTGGTAGGCGTAATGCTTCTTCGGCTTGCCCCCGCTCTCCTCGCCGGCGCCCTCCAGCCCGGAGCCGCTCTTGATGTCCCCGGGGAGGTAACGATCCCCCCGGCGTCTCAACAGGTCCGGCTCTCCGAGCAGGTCCCCGGCCGAGAGCCGGCCGCCGTAGATCAGGCCCTCCCCGGAGTCGAGGGCCGCCCGGGTCCGCCGCTCCCGTTCTTCGGCGGGCTCGACCCCCCGGAGGTTGAGGAAGGGGACCTTGAAACCCTCCACCACCTCCCGCTCGTAGAGGTTGCCCCGCTCCCAGAGGAGTTCGACGAAGGGGCTGACCGGGTCCCGCTTGGCCGGGTCGCCGAAGAGGTCGAGGGTCACCCGGTGGGGGCAGAGGGCGTAGCTGTAAAGCATCGAGCCGGTGATCGGTATCTCCATAAAGTCTCTCCCTGGTTCTGATCATACCCCCCGGGAGGTTTTCGCGGAAGAATTTTCCGCCAAGCGCCTCTTGACAGGGATCGGGTTATATGGTCATATTACTATGGTCATTTTACCATAGGAGGCGGTTATGGAAATCGCGGCGGGTGTATTCAAGGCGCGATGCCTTAAACTGATGGACCGGGTGGCCCGGACCCACGAGGAGATCACGATCACCAAGCGGGGGAAACCGGTGGCCCGACTGGTGCCGGTCGACCCGGCCCCCGAACAACCGCTTTTCGGTTACCTGCGGGGGAAGGGCGAGATCCGGGGGGACATCGTCGCTCCGACCGGGGAGACCTGGGAGGCGGAGAAATGACCCTGCCGCTCCTCCTCGACACCCACGTCTGGGTCTGGCTGATGCTCGGCGACACCCGTCTGGGACGGCGTTCCCGCAATCTCCTGGAAGCAGCCGTGCCGGACGGGCGGCTGCGGGTTTCCGTCATCTCGGTCTGGGAAGTGGCGATGCTGGAGGCCAACGGGCGCCTCCACCTGGCCAGCGACTGCGCCGACTGGGTCGGGGAAGCTCTCTCCGCGCCGGGGATCCGCCTGGCGGAACTGACCCCGGAGATCGCCGTTGCCAGTACCAGGCTTCCGGGGAAGTTTCACGGGGATCCCGCGGACCGCATCCTGGCGGCGACCGCCCGGGAGACCGGGGCCGCCCTGGTCACCGCGGACCGGGCGATCCTGGATTACGGCCGGCGGGGACACCTCCGCGCCCTGAAGGCCTAGCCCGGCTTCCTGCCTCTCACCCCTCAGAAGACTGCAGGCGGGACGGGCTTATCCCATCAGCCGGGCGGTCAGGGGAAGCATCACGGCCGCCGCCCGGACCCAGGTGGCGGGTCGGCGGTAGTCCTCGGCCAGGAGAAGGACCCGGGGGGAGAGGTAGAAGATCGCGAAGGGGACCGCCAGCAGGACCGTGAGGAGGACCGCCGCCGCCCATCCCCAACCCCCGTGGCGGGCAAGGGACTCGACGAAGACCCCCTCCCACCAGGCCAGGGAGACAACTGCGGAGAAACCGAGGGCGAGGTCAGCCAGGGGCTCCCGGAAAGTTGCCGACGCCGATGTAGCACAGGCATTCCTGCCTGTGTCCCGGGCCCGGCTTTTCTCCGCACAGACAGGAATGTCTGTGCTACACTGCCGGGCCGGGAGGAGGGCCGCCACGGTGAGGGCCGGAGGGATGCCGGCGGCCAGGATGGCCAGGACCATAAATGCCCCCGATTCGGCCGGGCCCCCCAGCAGAGTCCAGCCGTACTCCAGGATGGCGATGAAGTACCCGTACTGCATCACCAGGAGGATGAAGAGGACGGCCAGGATCCCGAACGGCGGATTCGATCCCTTCAGCCTTTCCCCCAGCGGTCCGCGCTTCAGCCGGGCCCCCAGGCAGTAGGCCGGCAGGGAAAGCAGGAGCAGGGCCCCGAAGACGGCTTCCCCCCTCGCCCCGGCACCGGCCAGCCGGGGGACCAGCCAGATGTTGGCGGCCAGGACCGCCAGGTCGAAGACCGTCCCTTCGCTGGGAAGCCGCCCGGTCATCTCCCGGCCCGGTACTCATCCAGCGCGGACCGGTATTCCGCGGCGGTCCCGGGGTCGAAGCAGGCGAAGATGACTTCTTCCGGCAGCGAATGGGAGGCGAGGAAATCCCCGGTCTCCCGGACGGCGATCCGAGCGGCTTTCTCCACCGGGTAGCCGTAAACCCCGCAGCTGATCGCCGGGAAAGCGACCGAGGCGAACCCCTGCTCTTCGGCCAGGACCAGGCTGTTCCGGTAACAGGAAGCCAGGAGTTCCGGCTCCCCCTTTCCCCCGCCCCGCCAGACCGGACCGACGGTGTGGATGACGTAACCGGCGGGGAGCCGGTAGCCCCGGGTCAGCTTCGCCCCCCCGGTCTCGCAGCCGCCGAGCCGGCGGCACTCCTCGAGCAGTTCCGGGCCGGCCGCCCGGTGGATCGCTCCGTCCACCCCTCCGCCGCCGAGCAGGGACCGGTTGGCGGCGTTGACGATCGCCTCCACCTCGAGCCCCGTGATATCTCCTTCGACCACTCTCATCCGTTCGTTCATATCTCTCCTCCAATCGCGGCTGGCGGGGTAGCTTGCCCGGCTCAGGTCCGGGCAACGGCAATCGCCATCCCGGCGGCCGCCAGTAATGTCAGAACCAGCCCGATGATCGTCGGACCCCGGCGGCCGGAACTTCCCAGCTTCCATCCGACCGCCGTGAAGATCAGCCAACCCCCGACGATCACCGCGCCCAGAATGTACTCGTAAAACCGAACCGTCCCGCAGTGCCTCGATACCTCTCCGAACCACCGGAAGGCGAAGACCAGGGAGGCGGTTCCGCCGATCCCGGCGGCCGCTGCCGTCCCGGCCTTGAGGCGCCGGAGGGAACCGGAAGCCGCAATCCGTTCGTTCATCGTCTCCCCGGAACTAAACCCGGTTTTTCAGGGTTTCGGTGAGGGCCCGGAGCCGGGGGGAGCAGTCGTCGGGACCGAGCCGGACGTCGATGACGGTGGGCGAGCGATCGTTCTTCCTCCCCGCCGCCAGGGCCGCCGCCAGTTCGTCCTCCTTCTCCACCGTGTAACCCTCCCCGCCCCCGATCACATGGGGAAACTCGGCATAGAGCCAGTTCTGGATGTCGTGCGGCTGCTCCTTCATCAGCTGGCGGAAGGTCCCGTAGCCGCCGTTGTTGAAGACGACGACGATCGGGGAGAGACCGTGTCGGACCGCGGTGGAGAGCTCCACGCCGGACATCTGGAAGGATCCGTCTCCGGTCAGGACCAGGGGCCGGCGCTCCGGGGCGGCGAGCTGGATGGCCAGAGCCGCCGGGATGGCGAAGCCCAGCGAGTTGTAGTAGGCCGGGGCGAGAAACTCGCTGTTCCCGTGGATCCAGAGGTCGAGGGCTCCGTAGAGGGCGTCGCCGGGGTCGGCGACCACGGTGGTGAATTCGTCGAGGAAGGAGTTGAGGCAATCGATCAGCCGACCGACGGTCACCGGATGTCCGACCTCGGGAACGAAGGGAGAAATCTCCCGTTCCGGCAAGGGCGGGGTTTTCTTCCGGGGGAGCGCGTCGGTGAGGGCGGCAAGGAAATATTTCATACCCACCCCGGGAAAGACGTGGTGCCGGACCGCCAGGCTCTCAGAACCGAGAACGATGGAATGGGCGGGCTCGATCCGGGTGGTGAAGACGCCGGTCGAGATGTCGGTGACCAGGTGGCCGACGGCGATCAGGCAGTCCGACCCTTCCACCGCTTCCCGGACGTTATCCGGGGACATCGCTCCGGCATAAACCCCGAGAAAACCCGGGCACTTCTCCGAGATCACCGACTTGCCCAGCACCCCGGTAACGAAGGGCATCCCCGACCGTTCCAGAAAATCCAACAGCGCGTGCTGGAGCCCGAAACGGTGGACCTCGATCCCGGCCACCACCACCGGGCGGGAGGCGGCGGAGATGATCTCCAAGACCTCTTCCAGGGCCTCCGGCCCGGCCTCCGGATCCGGTGGCGGCGGCTCCTCGGCCGAAGGATGGGGGGTGGAGATCTCCGCGTCGACCAGGTCCCGGGGCAGCTCGAGATAACCGGGCCGCTTGGTCCGCCGGACGGCGGCGATCACCCGGTTGATTTCGGCCGCCGCGATCCCGGGGTCATCGAGCACGGCCTGGGCCGCGGTCACCTCTTTGAAGACGTTGAGCTGGGTCTCGAAGAGCCGGACCTTGTGGTGGAGCAGCGGGTCGCCCCTCCGCTCGGCGACCCCCGGACCGCCGCTGACCACCAGGACCGGGGAGCGCTCGGCGTAGGCCTGGGCGGTGGAGTTGACCAGTTTCAACCCCCCCACCCCGTAGGTGGCGCAGACCACCCCGAAACCGGTCTGCCGCCCGTAACCGTCGGCGGCGAAACCGGCCCCCTGCTCATCGGCGGTGGTGATCACCTTGAGCCGGCTGGAGGCCAACTGTTGATAGAAGTTCAGGACGTAGTCCCCCGGAATGCCGAAGACGTGCCGGGTCCCGGTCCGCCGAATCGCCTGGATCAGGTATTCACCGATCTTCATCGCTCTCTCTTCTCCCGGTTATGCCTTTTCCGCCCTCCTCTCCGGGCGAACAATTTTTCCCGGGCCGGCGATCAGCCGGCGGAACCGGTGCCGGCAGTCGATTTGGATCCGGAGATCCGGGACGAGCTTTTCGTAAGCCAGGTAGGTGAAGGGAAGAAAGAGCCGGACCATCTCCCGGATCCGATCCTCGGGCAGCCGGGCACCGGCCCGCGCGGCCAGCTCTCTCTCCTGTGCCAATCTCCACTCCTCGTGCCGGTCGGGCGAATCGGGCTGGAGACTCACCAGCAGGTCGAGCAGGACCCGGAGTTCCCGGTAGGGGCGGGCTCGGGACAGTACGGCCAGGTAATCTTCCCGGGCCGGAGGCTCGAGCGCGGCGGGAAGCCGGTACCGGCGGATGATCTTTTCCAGCTCCTCCGGAGAAGCCTCCGGCAGCCCCAGGCACCACCCCTCGAAAAGGACCAGGTCCTGTCTTCCCCGGACCTTCTTCTTGTCCCGTGAAATATCGCCCTCGCCGCCCCGGGCCGATTTGTCGAAGACCGGCAGGTTGACGTCCCGGCCGGCCTTCAGAGCGGCCAGGGCCGCGTGCAGCTCCTCCGTCCGGTGCGTCCCCGGCAGACCCCGGGGAAGCCGGTAAAACGGGTTGCCGGGGTGGCGTCCGGCCAGCCGCTTACGTTCCTCGAATCCGGCGTAATAGTCGTCCAGCGAGAAGGAGACGACGCTGCAGCCTATCTCGGCCAGCCGGCCGGAGAGGTAAGCGGCCAGGGTCGTCTTCCCCGTGCCCTGCCCCCCCTGGATGCCGACGATCACCGTCTTCCCCGGACGGCTCCGTTCAAGCAGCAGGCTGAACAGGGGATCGAGACAGGACTCGATTTCCCTTTCGGAATATATGGAGCCGGTCACCGTCTCGAGACCGGACGCGGGAACTTTCCGCCGGTCGCCGGAGCGCGGGCTTCCGTCCATAAGCGTAAATCCCGGATTTTAACCCCACTTCTTCCGCCCGTGGGCCGGGGGGATCTTCAGGGAGTTGCGGTACTTGGCCACCGTCCGGCGGGCGATCTTGATCCCGCGTTCCGCCAATCGGGCGGCGATCTCCTGGTCGCTCAAAGGGGAACGGGGGTCCTCGGCGGCGATTGTCTCCTCCAGGATCTGTTTCAAACGAGGAGCGACGATCTCCTCCCCCCCGGCGGCGGTGGCGGCGCCGGTGAAGAAGAAACGCAGCGGGAAGATCCCCCGCGGCGACTGAACGTACTTGTTGGCCACCGCCCGGCTGACCGTGGACTCGTGGATCCCGACGGCATCGGCCACCTCGGTCATCTTCAGCGGCCGGAGGTGGGCCAGGCCCCGGTCGAAGAATTCTTTCTGCCGCCGGACGATCTCTTCGGTGATCCGCTGGAGGGTCTGACGGCGGAGGTTGATATTCCGGATCAGCCAGAGCCCGGCCCGCAGTTTTTCCCGGATATACTCCCTGGTTTTTTCCGGCGTTTCCGGGTCGGAAAGCAGCTTCCGGTAGCGGGGGCTGATCCGGAGCCGGGGGCTGTAGTCCCGGTTGAATACTATCCGGTAGTCGTCCTCTTCATCGTCCCGCTCCAGGAAGACGTCGGGGGTGATATAGGTGGTCTGGTCGCGGTCGAAGATCGTCCCCGGCTTCGGATTGAGGGTGGCGATGAACTCGGCCGCCCGCTGGACCTCTTCCGGAGTGGAACCGAGAGCCTGGGCGATCTGGGGATACCGGTGGCGGCTCAGGTCCTCGAGGAAGCGGCCGATGATCCGGGAAGCCAGGGGGTCGGGCTGCCGGCAGGCCCGGACCTGGAGGAGGAGACATTCCTGGAGGTCGCGAGCCCCCACCCCGGGGGGGTGGAAGTTCTGGATCAGGGAGAGGACCGCCTCGGCTTCCCCGGGTTCGGCGGCGGCCTCCCGGGCGATCGTCTCGAGAGGTTCGGTCAGGTAGCCGTTGGTGTCGATCTCGCCGATGATGATCTCCCCGATCTTCCTCTCCCGCTCCGTGGTCAGGGAGGTGTTGAGCTGCCGGAGCAGGTGCTCGGTCAGGGACTCGCTTCTGGTAATCGACTCCTCGATGAAGCGCCGCGTCTCCTCGTCGGGGGCCTGGTAGCGGGTCGGACCGACCGCGTCGTCCTGGAAGAAATACTCCTTCCATTCATCGTCGAGCCCGGCCAGCCGGTCGATCTCGTCTTCGAATTCCAGCTCCTCGGGAACGCTCTCGGAGGGAGCCTCGTCCGGCGGCTCGTCTTCCGGCCGGATCTCCTCCAAACGCTCCTCGAGGAGCGGGTTCTGGACCATCTCTTGCTGGATAATGGTCTGCAGCTCCTGGAGCGGGACCTGGAGAAGAAAGATCGCCTGCTGCATCTGGGGAGAGAGGACCAGCCTCTGCTCCGGACGCGCCAGCTGTTGGAGGGTCAGGGCCATAAAATGATTTAGCCACAACCGGGGGAAAAATGCAAGGACGGCGAAGAGTTGAGAGGCAGGGAGCGGTTGCTTTTTCCCCCGCCCCGCGTTATTATCCCGCCGGGTTAACCGTCGGAGAAAAGGTAATCGCGATGTCCTTGAAGATCTGCGTACTGGCCAGCGGGAGCCGGGGCAACTGCACCCTGGTCGCCAGCCCCTCCGCCCGGATCCTGATCGACGCCGGCTTGAGCGGGAAACGGACGGCCGAGTCCCTGGCCGGGCTGGGGATGGAGATGGGGGAGATCGACGCCGTCGTGATCGGCCACGAGCACTCCGACCACGTCCGGGGGCTGAAAGTCCTGGCCGGGCGCCACCGCCTCCCGGTCTACCTCAATCGGGAGACCGCGGAGGCGGCGGCCGGACACCTCCCCGCCTCCGCGGAGCTGAAGATCTTCACCAACGGGCGGTCCTGGGAGATCGGCGACCTCTCCATCCTTCCCTTCTCGGTCTTCCACGACGCCCGCGACCCGGTCGGGTTCGTGATCGGCTGGCGGGGTCAGGAGGTGACGGTGGCCACCGATCTCGGTATCCCGACCCGGCTGGTCCGGCAGCGGCTGAAGAACGCCCGGGTGGCGGTCCTCGAGGCCAACCACGACCCGGACCTGCTCTTGAACGGAAGCCGGCCCTGGCACCTGAAGCAGCGGATCAGCAGCAGCCGGGGCCACCTCTCCAACCAGGCCGCCGCCGAGCTGCTGGCCGCCGAGACCGGCGAGAGCCTGACCGACGTCTTTCTCGCCCACATCAGCCTCGATTGCAACCGCCCGGAACGGGCCCGGCAAACGGTGCGGGAAGCCCTCCGGCGGGCGGGTAAGGACCGGGTCCGCGTCCGCCTGACCTACCAGGACCGGATCAGCGAGCTGGTGGAGATCGGGGACGGCCCGCCGCCGATACCCGCCGGAGAGCCGCCGGCGGCCGGGCCGTTCCAGCTGGAACTCGATCCGTTCTTGACAAAATGACGCTTAACCTGAAAAGATATCTCTTCCAGTCCGTTCGGTGGCCGATCTAACCGCGGGAGACAATTATGGCCGGTGTAAAACTCATCAAAGTCAGGAAAGTTTACCCGGGGGGAGTGGAGGCGGTGCCCGCCGTCGATCTGGAAATCCCCGACCGGGAGTTCACGGTCCTGGTCGGACCGTCCGGCTGCGGCAAATCCACCGTTTTGCGGATGATCGCCGGACTGGAGACTGTCACATCGGGCGAGGTCTACATCGGAGACCGCCTGGTCAACGACCTCCCCCCCAAGGACCGGAACATCGCGATGGTCTTCCAGAACTACGCCCTCTATCCCCATATGACCGTCCGCCAGAACCTGGCCTTCGGACTCAAGCTCCGAAAGAACCCTCCGGAGGAGATCAAGAAGAAAGTCGAGGCCGCCGCCGAGATCCTCGATATCCGCCAGCTCCTCGATCGCAAGCCAAAGGCCCTCTCGGGCGGCCAGCGCCAGCGGGTGGCGGTCGGAAGGTCAATTGTCCGCGATCCGGACGTCTTCCTCTTTGACGAGCCGCTCTCCAACCTCGACGCCAAGCTGAGAGTCCAGATGCGGGCCGAGATCAGCAAGCTCCACCGGAAACTCAACGCCACGATGATCTACGTCACCCACGACCAGACCGAGGCGATGACGATGGGCGACCGGATCGTGGTCCTCAAAGACGGAATCATCCACCAGGTCGCGCCCCCGCTTGAACTCTACCGGAAGCCGGCCGACCGTTTCGTCGCCGGATTTATCGGTTCTCCCCCGATGAACTTCATCGAGGGCAGGATTACCGGCGAGGGGCATAACCTCCAATTCGACGAGGGGGCCTTTCGCTTCAAAATCGACCCCGCCCAGGCGGAAAAACTCGGAGGCCGCGCCGGGCGGGAGATCGTCTGCGGGGTGCGGCCCGAGGACCTCCACCTGGCCGAGGAGTTCGAAACCGTCGACCCGGAAAGGCGATTCGAAGCGTCGGTCGAGGAGGTCGAACCGCTGGGATCGGAGATGTACGTGTACTTCACGGCCGGGAAGAGCCGGCTGGTGGGTAAAGTGGTGGCGCGGCGCTACATCAAGGTCGGAGAGGATATCCCCCTGGTTATCGATGCCGAGAAGGTCCACTTCTTCGACCCGGAATCGGAAAAGACGGTGGCCGGCCGTTAATCCGATTTGTTCATAACTCGCTCTATTGTAAATCAGATTGCCGGGAAATCATTGAGAACTTCTTGATTGACAGGGAAGAAATATTTACCGAATTATCCTTGACTTTTATGCCGGCCAACGCGTATGTTGAACCGTGACTTGTAATCCCCGGCGCGAATAAGTTTACCGGCGCGAGTTGATTATTATGCATGCCTCGAAAGAATCATCCGGCGACTTCATTGGGCGGCCGAAAGGCCGTCTTCTTTTTCCGGAAATTACCGGGAAACCTTAATCAAGGAGGGTGTTAAGTGAAAGTTATCGTCCCGGCCCTGACAGTGTTGTTTCTTCTGGCTTTACTCCCGGCCGACCGGCCGGCGATGGAACTCGACTACTCGACCTACCTGGGCGGCTCCGGTTACGACCGGGCCTACGCGGTGGCGGCCGGAGCGGATGGCTCCGCCTACCTTGCTGGGGAGACCCGGTCCCTCGACTTCCCCACCGCCGCCGCCTACCAGGCCTCCTTCGGCGGGCAGACTCTCTTCACCGACGTATTCGTGACCCGTTTCTCGCCCGAAGGTTCCGCCCTGATCTACTCCACCTACCTGGGCGGCTCCGACAACGACGGCGGGTGCGGTGCCCCGGACTACAAGATGGGGCTGGCGGTCGACTACATGGACGGCGCGGCCTACGTCACCGGGTACACCTCCTCCCTCGACTTCCCCACTCTCAACCCTCTGCAGGGAGCGAACGCCGGACAGGCGGACGCCTTCGTCGCCAAGTTCGACGACTCCGGCGCCCTGGATTACTCCACCTACCTGGGGGGGTCGAGCAATGACTACGGCGCCGCCATTGCGCTCAGCGCCTTCGGCTTCGCCCACCTGACCGGCCGGACCGGCTCGCGGGATTTTCCCACCGTCAACGCCTACCAACCCTCCCACGGCGGGGGCAACGACGACGCCTTCGTGAGCGGGCTCCGCCTGAACGGCTCCTCTTCCCTTTTCCTGCCCTACTCCACCTACCTGGGCGGATCCGGCCACGACGACCGGGGCTACGGGATCGCCGTGGGCGGGATGATGGTCCTGAAGGTTTACGTTACCGGGTCCACCGACTCCCCCGACTTCCCCACCCTCAACCCCTACCAGGGCGCCTCCCCCGGCGGCTACAGCGACGCCTTCGTCGCCAGCTTCTACGAAAGCGGCGGACTAGGCCACTCCATCGGCGAACTGTTCTACTCCACCTACCTGGGTGGGAACTCCTACGACGACGGGTTCGCCATCGCCGTGGACCGGAACCAGCAGGCCTGTGTCACCGGTTCCACCAGTTCCTCCGACTACCCCCGGCGTTACGCCGTCCAGGATAGCCTGGCCGGGAACCAGGACGCGGTCGTAACCAAGCTCTCCGCCGATGGCTCCAGCCTGGTCTTCTCGACCTACCTGGGAGGGGGCGACAACGATTGCGGACGGGGGATCGCCATCGACCGCGGCGGCTTCGTCCACATAACGGGTGAGACCCGGTCGAGCGACTTCCCGCTCGCCTATCCCCTTCAGGACACCTTCGCCGGCTACCCCAACTACGACGCCTTCGCCGTCAAATTCTGCGGGCTGAGCGGCTTCCTGACTTATTCCTCCTTTCTCGGCGGCCTGGGCGACGACGCCGCCTACGGAATCGCGATGTACTACGACCAGGATTGCCCTTACATCGCCGGCGGGACGACCTCGGACGACTTTCCCCTGGAAGACCCGTACCAGGCGGCTCGGGCCGGGGACGAGGACGCCTTCCTCTCCGTGATCGGCCACACCCCCCGCCTCCCCGTTCTCCAGGGCGGCGACTATAACGGGGACGGGACCGCCGACATCGCCGTCTTCCGGGGAAGTTCCGGCCTCTGGGCGATCCGGGGGACCACCCGGGCTTACTTCGGGACCTCCAGCGACATCCCGGTCTCCGGAGACTACAGCGGGGACGGGACCAGCGAGATCGCCGTCTTCCGGCCCGCGACCGGGCTCTGGGCCGTCCGTGGGCTGACCCGGGTTTACTACGGCAGGCGGGGAGACATCCCGGCGCCGGCGGATTACAGCGGATTCGGCTCGGCCGGACCCGCCGTCTTTCGCCCCGAGACCGGCCTCTGGGCCGTCCGCGGGATGACCCGTTTCTACTTCGGCGGATCCCTCGACCTGCCGGTTCCCGCCGCCTATGGCGGCGGTGCCGACCGGGCGGCCATCTACCGGGGAACCACCGGCCTCTGGGCGGTCCGGGGAGTGACCCGGCTGTATTTCGGGTCCCGGACCGACTACCCCGTGCCCGCCGCTTACGCCGGGTTGGCGAACCCGGGACCGGCCATCTACCGTCCCCGGAACGGCCTCTGGGCGGTCCGGGGAGTGACCCGGGTATATTACGGCGGCTGTCCCTACAAGCCCGCCCCGGCCGACTACGACGGCAGCGGGTCCGACGGGATCGCGGCCTTCCGCCCCGCCATCGGCCTCTGGGCCGTCCGGGGCCTGACCCGGGTTTATTTCGGCACCGCTCTCGATATCCCGGTCGCCAGGTAACCGGCCTCTCCGGCCGGAATCCGGCGGCCTTAAACATTTAACCGGCGCGGCGGCGGCCGGCGCCCGGCCGCCCTCGGCGTTGCCCACCTCCGTGCCGGGGAGGTGCAGCGATGAAGACCCTCGCCTGTCTCGCCGCGGTCCTTTTTCTCCTGGCCGGTCCGGCCGGCGCCCAGTTCTCCCTGAAGTGGGAGCAGCCGCCCAACTGCACGGACGGCTTCAACGTCCTTTCCTACCGGTTCCTGCCCGAATATTTAATAGTCGCCGACGACTTCCAGTGCAACGACCCCCGGCCGATCGCCCGGATCCGCTGGTGGGGCTCGTTCGTGAACTGGAAGCCCAACGAACCGGTCTGGGAAGTCCCCCCCGAGAACCCGTTCGGCCTCCCGGACGCTTTCCTGATCAGCTGGCATAATTACACCCACCCCGAAGGCGAGTTCAGCCGCCCGGACGGGATCATCTCCGAGGAATCGGTTCCGGTCTTCGACGTCGGCTGGTGGTGCTCACACGAATCCTGGAACGTTCCCGGTTATTACGAGCACGAGTACTACTTCGAATGTTTCCTCCCGACGCCGTTCGGGCAGGAAGAAGGACAGTACTACTTCGTCAACATCGTCGCCGAATACTCGGCCCCGCCCCTCCACCACTGGGGCTGGAAGAACTCGAGGTTCCACTGGAACGACGACGCCGTCCAGAACCGCTTCGGCGGCGACCCCGCCACCTGGGAGGAGCTGACCTGGCCGGAGGGGCACATCCTGGAAGGGCAGTCGATGGATATGGCCTTCGAGCTCTACATCCAGATCACCCCCACGACAACCCCATCGCCGAGCGCCACCCCGCCCCCTACCGCGACCCCGACCGCCGCCCCCACGGCCACGGCCTCCCCGGTCCCGCCGGGGCTGAAGTGGGCCCAGCCGCCCAACTGCACCGACGGCTTCAACATTCCTTCCTATCAGTATCCCGCCATTATGCCGCAGGTGATCGCCGACGATTTCCGGTGCAACGACCCGCGGCCGATCGTCCGGCTCCGCTGGTGGGGATCGTTCCAGGAATGGATGGATTCCGAATCGGTCTGGGAAGAACTCCCCCCTTATCCGGAGGGCCTTCCGAACGCTTTCCTGATCAGCTGGCATACCTACACCCACCCCGAGGGCGAGTTCAGCCGGCCGGACGAGCTGATCTCCGAGGAATCCTGCTCGGCTTACGAAGCCGGCTGGTGGTGTTCCCACGAGGTCTGGAACGTGACCGGTCACTACGAGCACGAGTATTACTTCGAGTGCGACCTGACCGCCCCATTCGAACAGATGGAGGGACAGTACTACTTCGTCAACATCGTCGCCGAATACCCCTCCGATCCTCTCTACGCCTGGGGCTGGAAGAACTCGGAACATCACTGGAACGACGACGCCGTGCGCGATTCCGGCACCGGAGTCTGGAACGAGCTGACCTGGCCGGAGGGACATCGCCTGGAGGGCCAATCGATGGATATGGCCTTCGAACTCTACGTCGAAACCACCCCGACCCCGACCCCGACGCCCCCGCCCACCGCGACCCCGACCCCGAGGGCGACGATGACGATGACCCCGCCCCCGGCCACCGCGACCCCGACTCCGAGAGCGACGATGACGATGACCCCGCCCTCGGCCACCGCGACCCCGAGCCCGAGAGCGACGATGACGATGACCCCGCCCCCGGCCACCGCGACCCCGAGCCCTACTTGCACTGTGCGGGGCACCCCGACCGTTTCCCCGACCCCGATCCCCACCGCGACGCCGTCGACCGTCCCCCGGTGGATCTATGACTACAACGGAGACGGGACCAGCGACATCGCGATCTTCCGGCCCGCCTCGGGGCTCTGGGCGATTCGCGGGTTCAGCCGGGTCTACTTCGGCTCCTCCAGCGACACCCTGGTCCCCGGGGATTACTCCGGCTCGGGAACCACCGTTCCGGCGATTTTCCGCCCCTCTTCCGGGCTCTGGGCGATCCGGTCGCTGACCCGGATTTATTTCGGAAACGCCACCGACCTCCCCCGTCCCTTTGACTACAACGGGGACGGAAGGGCCGATATCGCGATCTTCCGGCCCGCCTCCGGCCTCTGGGCGGTAAGGGGGTTCACCCGGCTCTATTTCGGGACCTCCACCGACCGGCCGGTCCCGGGATATTTTGCGGCCGGGCCGGCCGGCGCGGCGGTCTTCCGCCCCTCCTCCGGGCTCTGGGCGATCCGGTCGCTGACCCGGATTTACTTCGGAACCGCCACCGACCTCTGCCTTCCCGGGGATTACTCCGGAAGCGGGAACTGGTCGCCGGCGATCTTCCGGCCGGCCTCCGGCCTCTGGGCAATCCGCGGGTTCACCCGACTCTACTTCGGGGCTTCCGCCGACACCCCGATCCCGGGGGTCTACGGGGGCGGGAGCGCCGACCTTCCGGCGATCTTCCGGCCGGCCTCCGGTCTCTGGGCATTGCGCGGCTTGAGCCGGATCTATTTCGGCCGGACCGGCGACATCCCGGCGGCCCGGTAAGCCCTCCGGGTCTTCCCGGCAACCGGAAAACCGGCGAGTCGGACGAGTCGTACTTGTCCGACCTGTCCGACTCGTCCGATCCTCTTCCGGCTTGCCGGGCCCTCTTCCAGGTGATATGTTTCAGTTGCCAGGATCATTGTTTCACCGGCGGACGGGGCCGCGGCGATGACCGAACTCACCGGAGACAGGGAAATCGGGAAAGCGTTGCGGCTGTCGGCCGCGGCGGCTCTGCTTTTTCTCCTCTGGGCGACTCCGGTTCCGGCCGCCCGGCTGCTCCCCGCCGACCTCGAGTACCGAGGAGCCTTCCGGCTTCCCGGCCCGGGAGGAGGATCGGGCTGGGGCTGGTCCGGGAACGCGCTGGCCTACCACCCCGGCGGCGACCCCTCCGGACCCGCCGACGGTTATCCCGGTTCCCTCTTCGGGACCGGGCACAACTGGTACCAGCACGTCTCCGAGATCACCATCCCGGTCCCGGTGATCTCCCCGAACAAGAACCTCGCCGACCTCAACACCGCCTCCACCCTCCAGCCCTTCACCGACATCCGGGGAAACCTCTACGATTACCTCGATTTCGAAATGCCCCGGGCCGGGCTGGCCGTCCTTCCCGCCCGCGGGGGCCAGACCTCGCCGAAACTCTATTTCAGCTGGGGCCAGCACCTCCAGCAGGAGACCACCGACCCCTGCCTGGGATGGCGGGAACTCGATCTTGACGGCCCGCCCTCGTCCGGGGTCTGGCGGGTCGGAAACTACCTCAACCAGGTGACCACCGACTACCTCTTCACCGTTCCCCGGGACTGGGCCGACGCCCACGTCTCCGGGATGAGCCTGGCGGCCGGGCGCTACCAGGACGGGGGGCAGGGCGCCCAGGGACCGGCCCTGATCGTCTGCGCCCCCTGGGAGGAAGGCAACCCGCCCGCCTCCGGCCGGACCATGGCCGCGGTGCCTTTGCTGCTCTACGATCCGTTCGATGCCCCCGACCCGCGATCCCTCGACGGGTACCACCACTCGGACGACTGGCCGGGGGCGGCCTGGCTCGCCGGCGGGGGGAAGGAGGCGGTGATCTTCGCCGGGACCAAGGGGCGGGGGGATTGCTGGTACGGCAACGAGTCCGGACCCTGCCTGCAATGCGACAACCGGGGGTGGTGGTCCGACTACTTCGACGGGGAGATCATCTTCTACGACCCGGCCGACTTCGCGGCGGTGGCGGCGGGGACGATGGAGCCGTCCGAGCCGCAGCCCTACGCGGTGATGAACGTCGACCAACTTCTCTACGGGGTGACCGGGGTCCAGCAGAAGTACCACCTGGCGGCCGCGGCCGCCGATCAAGGCGGCGGCTATCTCTACGTCCTCGAGCCCCTGGTCGACAACGACAAACCGATCGTCCACGTCTGGAAGGTGACGGGAGGGGGTGGCGGCGAGGTCGTCCCCCGACCCGGCGATTACAACGGCGACGGAGCTGCGGATATCGCGGTCTTCCGCCCGTCCAACGGGCTCTGGGCGGTCCGCGGCCAGACCCGGGTCTACTTCGGCGCCGCGGGCGATATTCCCGTCCCCGGCGATTACACCGGGGACGGGAGCTGCTCCCCGGCAATCTTCCGCCCCGACTCCGGACTCTGGGCCGTCCGGAACGGCGGCCGGGCTTACTTCGGAACCTTTGGCGACACCCCGGTCCCCGGGTACTACGAAGGATCCGGCACCGTCCAGGCCGCGATCTTCCGGCCGGCCGCCGGGCTCTGGGCGGTCCGCGGGTTGACCCGTCTCTACTTCGGCGGCGGCGGCGACATCCCGGTACCCGGTCGTTACACCGGCGGGGCGGTACGGCCGGCGATCTTCCGTCCCGACTCCGGCCTCTGGGCCGTCCGGGGGGTCACCCGGGTCTATTTCGGTTTTTCCGCCGACATCCCCGTCCCCGGCGACTATAACGGCAACGGCAACCTGTCACCGGCCGTCTTCCGTCCCGCCGGCGGGCTCTGGGCGGTCCGGGGGATGACCCGCTTTTACTTCGGCGGACCGGGGGACCTGCCCCTGGCCGCCGACTTCAGAGGCGACGGTTCCGCCCCGGTCTTCGACCAGGCCGCGATCTTCCGGGACTCCTCCGGCCTCTGGGCGATCCGCGGATTCACGCGGGTCTATTTCGGGGGATCGAGAAACACGCCGGGCAGCCGGTAATCGGGCAAGGGAGAGGGCGCGGCGACCGGTTCGGCAGGGAACCGCCTATGTGCACGCCGAACCGGATGGAGAATCAAAGTAGCACAGGCATTCCTGCCTGTGGCCAAGCCAAAGTAGCACAGGCATTCCTGCCTGTGGCCAAGCCAAAGTAGCACAGGCATTCCTGCCTGTGGTCAAGCCAAAGTAGCACAGGCATTCCTGCCTGTGGCCAAGCCAAAGTAGCACAGGCATTCCTGCCTGTGCTACTATTCCGGCGCCGAGCAATATTTTGCCGCCCGCGATCGCTTTGATAACCAGCGGATTGCGGAATAACCTAACTTCCGATACCGATAAATTCAGCTAAGAACAGGGAGGTTCAATTGCAAGCGAACGGATTCATCCCCTCGGCGATGATTGCCGCCCTGAGCGCGGCGGTGCTTATTACCGGAGGGGCGGAGGCGGGAACCTGGAGCGGGGCCCGGCCGATCGACGCCGGCACCGGATACAACGCGGAATCTCCCGCCGTGGCCGGGACGGATAACGGCCTGGCGTTCGCGGTCTTTCTCCAGGGAGACGGGAGCCACGACCGCGTCTACGCCAACCGCTGGGACGGTTCCGCCTGGTCCGGCGCCACCCGGATCGACGCCGGCTGGGACCACGACGCGGACGAGCCGCGGATCGCGGCCGCCGGCACCGGCCGGGCCCTCGCCCTCTTCTCCCAGAGCGACGGGATCAACGTCAGGATCTGCGCCAACCGCTGGGACGGTTCCGCCTGGTCCGGCGCCGCCCCGATCGACGCCGCCACGGGATTCGACCCGCGGGCACCCCGGGCGGCCTGGCTCGACAACGGCAGCGCGGTGGCCGTCTTCAGCCAGGTCGACGTCGCCAATGAGCGGGTCTACGCCAACCGCTGGAACGGTTTCGCCTGGTCCGGGCCCGTCCCGATCGACGCCGGGCCGACCAACGCCTACAATCCCCGGGTCGACGGCAGCGGGGCGGAGGCGATGGCGGTATTTTACCAGGACGACGGGGCCAATCTCCGGGTCTATGCCAACCGCCTCTTCGGGGCCGCCTGGACCGGGGCCACCGCCATCGACGCCGGGCCGGGAAACGACGCCCTGAACCCCGCGGTGGCCTGGGACGGAGCCGGGGGCGCGATCGCAGTCTTCATCCAGGAGATCGGGGGCGACACCCGCGTCTACGCCAACCGCTGGGACGGCAGCGCCTGGTCCGGGGCGGTCCCGATCGACGCCGGTCCGGCTCCCCTCCATTACTCCCCCCGGGTGGCCGGCGACGGCCGGGGCAACGCGGTCGCCGTCTTCGGCCTTTATGACGGGGACACCCACCGCGCCTACGCCAACCGCTGGAACGGCTCCGCCTGGTCCGGCGCCGGCGAGATCGGTCTCGAGGCGGGCCTGGGCGCGCAGGACCTGGAAATCTCCTGTTCACCCAGCGGGGCGGCGATGGCGGTCTTCCAGGCCCTGTGGAGAATTTACGCCGTATTCTATAACGGCGCCGCCTGGGGAGAACCGGTGCGGATCGACACCGGGACGGGCAGCGAAACGGACGGGGTGGCCGCCGACGGACGGGGAAACGCCGTCGCGGTCTTCGACCAGGAAGTCGGGGGGGTCGCCCGCATCTACGCCAATCGCTGGCGGGCCGGGCCGCCCCGGCTCGACTACGACGGGGACGGAACCTCCGACATCGCCGTCTTCCGGCCGGCCTCCGGCCTCTGGGCGGTAAAAGACATAACCCGGGTCTACTTCGGCGCCCCCGCCGATCTCGCCGTGCCCGGGGACTACGACGGTGACGGGACGTCCGAACCCGCCGTCTTCCGGCCCGCCTCCGGGCTCTGGGCCTCCCGCCTGGTCACCCGGTTCTATTTCGGCAGCCCCTCCGACCGGCCCCTGCCCGCCGATTACGACGGCGACGGGACGACCGACCTCGCCGTCTTCCGGCCGGCCTCCGGCCTCTGGAGGGTCCGGGACCTGACCCGGGTCTACTACGGCTCCCCGACCGACATTCCCGTCCCCGGCTACTACTCCGAATTCCGGGCCCGGCCGGCGGTCTTCCGCCCGGCCACCGGGCTCTGGGCGGTCCGGAACGTGACCCGGGCCTATTTCGGCTCCCCCGCCGACAGCCCTGTCCCCGGCGACTACTCCGGGGCCGGGTGGTGGGTCCCGGCGGTCTTCCGCCCGGCCCGGAGCCTGTGGGCGGTCCGGTGGGCGACCCGGTTTTACTACGGAAGCCCCACGGACGTTCCGGTCCCCGCCGGCTACCTCGGCGACGGGACCGACCGGGTCGGGATCTTCCGCCCGGCCACCAGTCTCTGGGCGGTAAAGGACGTAACCCGGACCTACTTCGGGGGCTCCGGCGATATCCCGGTAACCCGGTAGTTGCGATAGCCGGAAATCCCGGTTCGCCGGGACCGGCGGTATCGCAGAAGCTTACTCATCCTCCGGACGCCCGGACCCGCTTCCGGGTGATAGGCTTGTAACCGTGGAGCCGATAATCCATTCGGGGAGACGGCCGCAATGAAAAACGGGAACGCCGGCGGCAACGGAATCGCCAGGGTATTGGCGGGGGCAATCCTATTCTGCGCCCTAGCCGCCCCGAACCCGGCCGAGGGGGGCTGCGGCCCCCTCCCGCCCCCCGGGCTCGGGGAGACGGTGGTCCGGGTGAATTCGTCCGCCGAGCTCCAATCAGCGATCGACAACGCCTCCGGGCCGACCACCATCTACCTGGAGAGCGGGAACTACCCGGCCCCCGGATACGGCTTCAATGTCGGCCGTCCTGGGATCACCATCCGCTCCCTCTCCGGCAACCGGGACGACGTCGTCATCCGGGGCGGGGGGATGAACTCCGGGGACGCCTACTTCGGGGTTTACGTCAACGCCTCCGACTTCACCCTGGCCGACCTCACCGTCCGCGACGTCCGCTGGCACGGGGTCTTCATCGACCCCTCCGGCTCGCCCTCGGGCTTTGTCTTCCACAACATCCGGGTGGCCGACTGCGGCGAGCAGCTCTTCAAGGCCAGCGGGGGGCGCGACACCGGGACCAAGAACGACGGGGTCGTCGAGTGCTCGGTCTTCGAGTACACCACCACCCTGGGCGAGGGCGACTACACCAACGGGATCGACCTGCTCAACTCCCACAACTGGATCATCCGGGACAACCTGATTCGGAACATCAAGGCCGGGCCGGGGGGCGACCTGGCCGGGCCGGCCGTCCTGGTCTGGCAGGGTTCTTCGGGGACGGTGGTCGAGCGCAACCGCCTGATCGACTGCGATATGGGGATCTCGTTCGGCAACGGCTACGATTCGGCCCCCAGCCACAGCGGCGGGGTGATCCGGAACAACTTCGTCAAGGGGTACGCCAACTCCGATTTCGCCATCTGCGTCTCCAAGAGCCCGGACGCGAAGGTGGTCAGCAACACCATCTACTCGCCGGGGAACTGGCCCTACTCGATCGAGGTCCAGTACGCCTCCGCCTCCAACTGCCTGCTGGCCAACAACCTGGCCGACGAGCCCTTCTGGACCGACCGCTTCGGGACCAATAACCCCCAACTGGTCACCAACCTGACCACGGCCCGGCCGGATTTTTTCGCCGATCCCGTCCGCGGCGACCTCCATCTCCGCTCGGATTACCTTCCGGCCATCGACGCCGGAACCTTCAACCCCGACCGGGAGGCGGATATCGACGGGCAGGGCGTAACCGGTATCGGACCCGACATCGGGGCCGACGAACGGAGAACCCCGGCCGTCCTCCAGTCCGGCGACTTCAACGGCGACGGGACTCCGGAGATCGCCGTCTTCCGCCTCGCCTCCGGGCTCTGGGCGGTCCGGGGACTGACCCGCTTGTATTTCGGGGAGCCTTCCGACCAGCCGGTCCCGTCCGACTACGACGGCGACGGGACCGACGACTTCGCCGTCTTCCGGGAGAGTTCGGGGTTGTGGGCGGCGCGGGGGGGGGACCGCGACTACTTCGGCCGGAGGGGCGACATCCCCGCCCCCGGCGACTACAACGGGGACGGTACCGATGAAATCGCCATCTTCCGCCCGGCCTCCGGAATGTGGGCCGTCCGCGGCCGGACCCGGGCGTATTTCGGCCGTTCCGGGGACCGGGCGGTCCCCGGTTATTATTCGGGCTCCTTCGCCCGCCCGGCGATCTTCCGCCCCGACTCCGGACTCTGGGCCGTCCGGGGGCTGACCCGGGTCTACTTCGGTTCTTCCGCCGACCTCCCCGTCCCCGGCGACTATAACGGCGGCGGCACCTGGTCCCCGGCCGTCTTCCGTCCCGGGACCGGCCTCTGGGCGGTCCGGGGCGGAGCGCGTACCTACTTCGGAACCGCCGCCGACCTGCCCGTCCCCGGATGCTCTCTAACTTCTTTCGACCGCCCGGCGGTTTTCCGGCCGGACGTCGGGCTCTGGGCCGTCCGCGGCCTGACCCGCTTTTACTTCGGCGCCGCCGGCGACATCCCGGCCTCGCGTTAATTGAGAAAACATTTGCCCCGCCGGCGAGCCTTTGATATCCCTGGCAGCCTGATTTATCCTATACCGATCTTTGCTTGAACCTGGATCTTGCCGGGCTGGAAAAGTAGCACAGGCATTCCTGCCTGTGTGAGCATTCCGGGGACACAATACTTAATTCGAAATTTTATCGTCGTTTAACCCCTGCCGGTTCGGACCGGGAAACGGGGAATCACCGGCCGGCAAGTCCCGCGAGACGAGCAAGGAGTCAATCCTGTTCTTCTCTCCGGGGAGGCGGCGGCCGGAAGGTGGTCCGACCCCGTCTCCCCGGATTTTTTTGGCCCGAACCGCCGAAAGTCGTTGACATTTTGCCCGAAACCGCGATAATCGCCGGGCGATAATGCAAACAGGGAAAACTTTGGTGAGCGCGAATCGGGGTTTTGCCTTGTCGGGAGCGAGCGGCCGGGATTTGGCGGCCGGCGAGCAGAGTCTGTTCCAGCGGCCTTCGGGCCGCTTTTTTCCTGCCAACTGAAAACCGGTAAAGGAGACAGGCGATGATGAAGAAGATAATGGCGGCGGCGATTATATTTTTGGCGGCGGGGACGGCGTCGGCCCAGGAATGGACGCTCTCCACCGTCCTCGGCGATATGAGTATCGAGGCCCTGGCCGTGGCCCCGAACGGGACCGTCTGGGCGGGGCAGAGCAACAGCATCTACCGCTTCGATCTCACGAGCTGGACCCTCGTCACCACCGTGACCGGCTGGTCCGGGATCGAGTTCTTCGGGGCCGTCGCCCCGGCCAACGACCGCGCCTACTTCTCCGGCTGGGGAGAACCACCGGGCGGAGGTTCCCGGGCCGGTTGCCCTCCCTCGATCTATCTCCCCATCGTCCTCCGGAAAACCGGCGAAGCGGGAAAGTCGCTGAGCTGGTGGGATGTGGGGTTCAAGGAAGCCCCCTGGGAATGTTCCGCCCACCTCTGGGCGGCCGCGAACGGGATGGGCGGCTACGACGTCTGGGCGGCGTCCGGGGATAGTCTATACAAGTCCTCCAACGACGGCGAATCCTGGGTATCTTTTACCGCCCCGGGGGTCGCCTACTTCAGCGACATCGACGGGAGCGGGACCTCGGACATCTGGGCCGCCGGGGCCGACAGCGTCGATTACAACCCTTGTCTCTACCGATATAACGGATCCGCCTGGACGATTTTCACCTCCGCCTCTATGGCTTCCTCCCCGGTTGTATGCTTGCCCGAACCACAGATTCCCTGGTACGCAGCCGGAATGGCCGGCGGCTTTGATATCGGGAGATTTGACGGCGGGTGGGAGAATCTTACCGGCTTTGCGAACAACTGGCCCAACTGTATGACTTCCAACCTCCAAACCGGGGGAGTCTGGGTGGGAACGAGGAACTACGGAGAGACCCCGGCCACCGGCTGCATCTTCCACTCCTCCGACGGGCTGAGCTGGTCTGTCCACACCTTTGCGGCGCCGGTCTATTCCGCCGACGCCTCCTACCCCGGGGTGGTCTGGGCGGCCACCACCGGAGTCGTCTACTACCAGGGCCAGCCGCCCTCGCCCGGCCGCCGGAAGCCCTGGCAGACCGACTTCAACGGCGACGGGACGAGCGACATCGCCGTCTTCCGGCCGACTTCCGGCCTCTGGGCGGTCCGGGGGCTGACCCGGCTCTACTTCGGCGGCTCCGCCGACCGCCCCGTTCCGGGGGACTACACCGGCGACGGGACGGCCGGCGTCGGGATCTTCCGGAACACCTCGGGCCTCTGGGCGGTCCGGGGGTTAACCCGGGTTTACTTCGGCGGTTCGTCCGACCTCTCCGTCCCGGGTGATTACGACGGCGACGGGACGAACGACGTCGGGATCTTCCGGAACGCCTCCGGCCTCTGGGCGGTCCGGGGCTTCACCCGGGCCTACTTCGGCGGCTCCGCCGACCGCCCCTACCCGGGGGACTACACCGGCAGCGGGACCACCGACATCGGGGTCTTCCGGGGGACGACCGGGCTCTGGGCAATCAAGGGGGTAACCCGGATATACTTCGGCGTATCGTCCGACCGCCCCGTCCCGGGAGATTACGCCGGCAGCGGGACCAGCGACATCGGGATCTTCCGGGGAACGACCGGACTCTGGGCGATCAAGGGGCTGACCCGGCTGTACTTCGGCGCCTCCTCCGACACTCCCGTCCCCGGGGACTACTCCGGCGACGGAACCCTGGCCCCGACGGTCTTCCGGCCGAATACCGGACTCTGGGCGATCCGGGGGCTGACCCGGCTGTACTTCGGAGGCTCCAGCGATACGCCGGTTTCGCGGTAAAAAATTCCGGGCACCCGGTACTTAATTCGGATAATTAAGTACCGGGTGCCCGGAATTTGCTGCCGGAATTTACTCTCTGCTTTCCAGTTCGCTGACCCGGGCGCGGAGTTCCTGGATCTCCTTCACCAGCATCGGGACCAGTTTGGAGTTGTCCACGCCCCAGATATCCTCTTCCGTGGCCCCCCTGGTCACGGCTTCCGGTGCGACTTCCACCAGTTCCTGGGCGACAAAACCGTAGCGCTGGTGAAAGCCCGAACCTTTCCGGTCGAACTGCCGGACCCGGATGGAGTCGATCAGCCCGGAGGCGCTCTCCGCGTCCTCGATGTTTTCTTTCAGGCGTTCGTCGGAAGTGTCGTTCCAGTTTAAACTGCCGTTGCTGTGACTGATGCTCCCGACTGTATAATTGGCCCCGTTGCGGAACTGGATCAGCGTGCCCGAACCGGTGCTGCCGTCCGTGCCGCTGCCGGCTTGAATCACCATCCCGTGGCTGGCGCTGGTTCCTCCGGCATTCCGGAAGCGAGCCATGTATTCTCCCGAGGCATCGGCGTAAACGTCCAATCGAAACGCGGGGTCGGTTCTGCCGACGCCGACATCGCCGGTGCTGTCGATCGTAAACCTCGCGCTGCCGTCGGTATAGAACCTGATATTGTTGGCTTCGTAGGAATGGATCCGGAAGTCTTCATTCGGGTCGATCCCGACCAGGACGCCGTTACTGTCCGTGATGCCGGTGGCGGTGTTGGTGAAACGGAGGTAGGAATACCACGATGAATTTTGGTGAATGTCCAGGTGGAAGCGGGGGTTGATCCCGATCCCGACATAACCCCCTCCGTCGTAATAAATATCGCCACCGCTCCGGGTCCAGACGCCGTCCCCGCCGCCGGCGCCCATCACCCCGGGGATCGGCTGGTCGGTTGGCCCCCCGAAATAAACTCTGTCCCCGCCCCGGACCGCCCAGAGCCCGTTGGAAGGACGGAAGATGGCGATATCGACGGTCCCGTCACCGTCGTAATCGCCGGGCATCGGCTGGTCGCCGGAGCCTCCGAAGTAATAATTCCCCCCGCCCCGCACGGCCCAGAGCCCGTTGGAGGGCCGGAAGACGGCGATGTCGTTGGTCCCGTCGCCGTCGAAGTCGGCCGCCGGCAGGGATACCGCCGCCAGGGCGAGAAATCCCGCCGCCAGAACACAGAACAGCTGCTTCATAAAACGCCTCCCTTGGTTGCCTCCCGCGAAGCGCTCGGGCTTCCCGGCAGGGTTGCGGACGCACCGAAAATTCACTGGGTCTGGTAGGTGCAGGCGATCAGCTTGACCGGCTCCGGCTCTTCCTCCCAGCGCACGGACTCCAGCGCCTTGGCCAGGGTGTAGGAGTGCCGGAGGTCGTCTCCCTGCCGCATCGCCCAGCCCGGTCGGCTCGACGTGGTCAGGTAGTCACCCGCCTCGATGTCACCGCCCTCGGAGGTGACCAGGACGTGGCCGTCGCCGACCGCGTAAATCGAGTGGTGGTTACCGACCTCTCCCGGGGTTTTGCCGGCATAGACGCCGAAGACCTTGCTGTCATAGGCCACTGCCGACGGTTCAACCGCATATTTGGCTTGGCGCGGCCGCTTCGGATCGAACTTGGCGGAAACCAGGGAGACCACTGTTCCGTAAGGATAACCACCTTCCCGATCGGCTTTCTCCGGGATAGCGGCCGGGTGCTCGGCAGTGAAGTTTCCATAGGTGACGGTGTTGCCGGAGAAGGTGATGGCCCCGACAACCGTATTCGCCGCGTTGCGGAACTGGACTAGTTGTCCCGAACTATCGGAGCCGCACTGGATCATTATCCCCTGACGATTCGCGTTATTGCCATCGTTCTTGAACCGGGCCAGGTGGCTGTTAGCGGTATTGGTGTAGACGTCGAAGGGAACCGCCGGGTCGCCCCGGTTGATGCCTACTTTCCCGTCCCCAGTAACCGTCAGAATATCTCCGGTCGTGTTGTAGAAGAAGTTCAGCCGGGCGTCCTCGGCGTCATCCCGGGCTCTGCCGGCCAGGGCGAAATAGTTGCTCATACTGCCGGTATTTCGAAAGTTGATCCGGGCGTAGTCATCGCCCGCCTCATAGAGATGCAGCTGAGGGTTGGAGACCGTGCTGTTGTAATAGATAAGAAGCCCGGCGTATCCCGGGAGGTTCGACCCGATGGCCACGGTGCCGCCCTGGTAGTAGAGGCCGTACCCGATGGATTCACTCCAGAGACCGCTCCCGCCGCCGGCGCCCATCACCCCGGGGATCGGCTGGTCGGTTGGCCCTCCGAAATAAACTCTGTCCCCGCCCCGGACCGCCCAGAGCCCGTTGGAAGGACGGAAGATGGCGATATCGACGGTCCCGTCACCGTCATAATCGCCGGGCATCGGCTGGTCGCCGGAGCCTCCGAAGTAATAATTCCCCCCGCCCCGCACGGCCCAGAGCCCGTTGGAGGGCCGGAAGACGGCGATGTCATTGGTCCCGTCGCCGTCGAAGTCGGCCGCCGGCAGGGATACCGCCGCCAGGGCGAGAAATCCCGCCGCCAGAACACAGAACAGCTGCTTCATAAAACGCCTCCCTTGGTTGCCTCCCGCGAAGCGCTCGGGCTTCCCGGCAGGGTTGCGGAAGCGCCGCCGAGAAATCCGGGCGGAATCCCCCTCGAATCGGCGGCGGTTCTTCATTGAATTTCTTCTATTAGTTTATAGCACATCAGCGAATTTCGGCAACCCTTTCTCTGCCGGAACCCGTTTTGTTGCCCGGGTTTTCTGCCCGAGTTTTTTGTGTTGTTGGTACGTCAAGTTGTCCGGTAGAATTGGTAAGTGATCTGTCCGGTTTGGATTGTTTATGAGGGGAGGGATCCTCTCTTCTCTGCCCCCCCTAGGGGGGGCGCGCTCAAGCTGCTTCCC
>Ga0272443_10000085_pt1 | contig 180239 bp, 143 predicted proteins | sample SSMAcet12_FD_193581 | JGI IMG/M metagenome (GOLD analysis project Ga0272443, IMG submission 193581) | Marine sediment archaeal communities from Little Sippewissett salt marsh, Falmouth, MA, United States - SSM-Acet-12 | ecosystem: Environmental > Aquatic > Marine > Wetlands > Sediment ... | reverse complement strand
GGGGGCGAGGTCTCAGTCCGGCCAGTGGGGGGTGAGGCGAGGGGCCGGGCTGAGGCCGGGGGGGTCAGGGGGGCGGTTTCAGTCCGGACGGTGGGGGTGAGGTTGGGGGCGCCCGGTCTGAAACCGGGTGGGGGGCGGAAGGGAAATCCGCCGGGAATATCCAGAGGGCTTACGCTACACCAGAAGAGGAGCTGCGCCGCGCGGTTTTTTCGTGCGGCGCGGCGGCGCATTGAAATGGGGGCGGAGGGTTTCAGTCGGCTGGGGGGCGAGGTTGGGGGAGCCGACTGAAGCCCGGCGGGGGGCGTACCATCTTATTGATCGTTGATTAACGTTGCTAATCAGCCGCGCGGTTTTTTGCGGCGGCTGAATTATCCTTGTTGGCCATCGTCTGGCAATTCAAAGCCTGAAATGTATTCATTTATAAAAGCCAAGACATCCTGTTGCGACATACCAATGTAGTCATGAGATGAGTTAATGATCCATATTCCAGAACGTCTGATGGCCCGCGCAACTCTAAATGTATCAGATGCTAGTTGATCGAATGCCATATAGCACAGATTGGCATGTGCTACTTGATGTAGCGCACCCTTGAAGAATATTGTGTAAGTTTCGTCCACGTTTGATGACGCCATTGATGAACTTTGTTTTCGTACAATAGCGTCTAACATATCCTTTAGGTTCGGGATCTTACCAGTGGACCGACTTCGGATATGTTCCAACGTTTTCCTTGCTTTTTCAGAAATAGGGCTACTCCCGTGTTGTGCTTTTTCAGCATCAGCTGCCTTTAGAGTCTCTGCGGCAAGATAGGAAACTATGCGCTGCCATCCATCCTCTTCCTGTCGACACCACATGAGTCTAAGAGCCCATTCAAGACAAGGGCGAGCCAATACGGCTGCATAAATATATTTGCCTTTCTCCATAAGTGAACGAATCGTGTGATAAGCTCCCGCCAAATAATCTATTGTTTGGTGTATGACATCATGACTGCATATGGGGAAGGGCGGAGGGGACGATCGAACTTGATGAACCTGTATATATTTCTGTTTATATTGGATAAGCATCTGTTCTGTACGCTTAACCTCGTCGATTGGGTCCACTATGTGCTCCTTTATGGCCAACTGTTGATTAGATAGAATAATTTCTATCGTATTTAATATGATAGACTTCTCGATTCTCCGCGGATCAGAATCTTAATCCCCCTGGGCTTCTGACGCAATGGGTATTTTCTGTCAACGCGAGGCACGTGCGCGGCTGGGGGGCGCCCTATGATCGAATCGGATATTGAATCCCTGCCCTTGAAATCGGCTTTTGGTGGAGGGGCAGGGAGGAAAATATCCGATGGGGATTTACAAAGAAAAAGAGATCATCCGCGCATATTCCGGGTTTCCCCGGCTGAAAATCCAGGATCTCCTGTTCGGGGACATCATCAACTGGACGCCCGGGCGGACTGTCTGGTGGCCGGCGGTGAACTGGGACGAGGCGGCGGCGCAGAGGGGGATCATCGCCTTCCAGCGGTGGAAGTATCCCAATTCCCCCCTGATCTACAGCACCCATTCCATCATCCATCTGATGGAAGGTGTCTGCTGGAACGTCACCGCGCCCCGGGCGGATTACCTGAAGCTTGAGGAGGGGAAGCTCAATCCAGACAAAGTCTATATTGTCTGCCGTTACCGGGATTTCCGGATCGAGACCGCCGCCGACCGTCAAATCATCTACAACGGGATCGAGCTTCTTCATGGCAGTGCCTACGACGCCACCCAGCTGATGGCGATTCTCATTCAGGAATATCTGGGGTTTCCCGAGGAGGATTATCTCCACGTCCTCGATCCTCGGAGAAAGACCGTCTGCAGCCCGGCGGTCCGGGGCCTCTGGGTCAAGCTCTGGCTGGAGAAAGGCGGGAAGAAGAGCAAATTCCGCCGGCCGGGAGGGGAGTTACACGTGGAGAGGACGCCGCCAGCGCTGATGGAGAACCACGGGACCTTCGAGATTGCGGGTATATTGCAGGGTGGGCTTATCTAAGAATTATCTTCTGTTACTCTTGTTAGTACCAACCCACGAAGGCACCGTCTTCCAAGCATCACGGAGCCGGGCATCAAGTGCCTTGTATTCGGGGCAAATCGATTGAACAAGCAGCCAGAACTGGCGGGAGTGCGACATTTCCCGGAGATGACAGAGTTCGTGGATCAACACATATCGGACAAGGTCCGGGGGGAGAAAAAGGAGCTTAGTGTTCAGCGCAAGGTTTCTCTTGGCTGAACAACTGGCCCACCGCGTCCGCTGGCTCTTGACCAAGAGGCGACGAAGCGGCAGGCGGTGTTTGTCTGCCAGGGATTGCGCGAGCGGGAACAGGCTATCGCGCACCCGAAGCCGCAACCAGTCATTTAGTTTCCGAACCGCGTCCGCACGGGTGATACTCCCGCCTGTCATCGTGATCGTCCCCGCGTCGGCCCGAAGGGCAATGCCGGCCCGGGTCCCGTCTCGGCAATATTTGACCGTCCATATCTCTGAAACCGCCTGTAGATTAAGCCTGTCGGGTAGATAGGTACAGGGCTTCGGTTCGAGGAACCGCCGGGTTCGGGCGGCTCGGTCCATCGCATCGGCAATCCATTCCTTCTTGCGATTCAGGATTGCGGGGATTCTCATCTCGTCGTAGCCGCGCGGCACAACGACAACAAGCCCATCCTCCGGCGTAACCTTGAGCCGGACATTGCGGGCCTTCGCACTATGGCGCACATTGTACTCAGGTAGCGGCATCGGGTTCTGTTGTCCCCACGTAACGAGTCTTTCCCAGGAGTCTTATCGCCCGGTCGACGAAGCCGGTGGCAGGCGGATGCAGATTGGCATCTATGTGTTGCTGAACAAGGACCTTGGTGATAGCGAGGAATATCTCCTGCTTTCGGTCGGTCTTGAGCTGCCAGTTGGGGAAGCAGAGCGGCTGCGCGGCGGCAACCACGCTGGCGGCGATTGCGGCCGCCTGATCAGCGGAAAGAGCGTCGTTCGTCTGTTGGGCGGCAGCAGCAATCGACTGGGCCACCGGCTTCTTGCCCTCGTTGATCAGCTCGACGACTTCTTTCGTGAGCCCCTCAAGTGCTGAGATCAGGGCAATTCCCTCCAGCGCACCGTTCCGCTTCTGGTTGATAATACGCTTGAGCTTCTCGCTGAGCGGCTCGGCCTCCGGGTCCTGGTCGATGCGAATCTTAAGTTCCGCCGCAAGCATCGCCTCGATGTCGAGGGCTTTGGAGTCAGGATCAAGATCCTCGAGTTTAGTGAGGTAGTTCTCATCCAGCACGTAGGTCGGGAAATCCTCCTTGATACTTTCCACATCCACGTGCTCACGAATCAGCTCCCGTGTCTTAGCACCGTCCTCCGCCGACGTTTCGTACCTGAACATAGGGTAGAACTTCTTTCGAAAGACCATATAAAGCTTGCTGAGCCAGACGTAGTCTCCCCTGTATGGCATAAGGAACTCGTCCGGCTCCAACAGTTCGTATAGTGTGCGAAGCTGATTGTAGCCGTTCTCGAACTTATCCCGGTCCGGTTCGTTCTGGTTGAAGAAGGCGAGGATGCGCTGGATCGAGGCGTGCAAACCGTCACGCTCGTAACCCTTGAGGAGGTCCAGCAATGTTTCCATATGCAGCTTGAACTCCTCACGCACCCGCTGGAGCGGGAAAGCAACCTCGCCGAGTTCGGCCTTGTCATACCGGAGGGCCTCATTGAGGTAACTGAAAACGCCCCAGAAGTCCCGGATAACACCATGCTTCTTGATCTCGTCATAAGGGCGGTTCACCCGCGCAATGGCTTGAAGAAGCGTGTGGTTCTTGAGCCCCTTGTCGAGATACATAGTCTGCACAATTGGAGCGTCAAAACCGGTCAGCAGCATATCGCAAACAACAACGATCTCGGCCTTTCGCCAGCGTTGCTCCTCCCGATCCCGGTCTTCAGGCTTGTCGGATGGGAGTTTCCTGAACTCGCGGATAGCCTTGGCGCGGGTCTGGGAAGACATATCCAGGTCCTTCACGAGCGGCGGTATCCTTTCATCGCGCTTGTCCACGTCCGAGAAGATGGCGATGGCGACACCTTCGCCAAGCAGTTCGTCGAGGGCCTGCTTGTACAGTGCGACCGTCTCCTTGTCGTAGCAGACGAGCATAGCCTTGAACCGGTTGGGCCGTACGTGCGTTGTGAAATGCTCGGCCACCTCAGCTGCAATGTCAGCGACCCGTTGCGGCAACTTGACCATCACGTCAATGACCGCATTCTCCTGCTTCAACTGCTCCCGCTCGCCTTCGGGGAGGTGGGCAAAAGTCTTCTCAAACTTTTCATCCAGCTCTTTGCCCCACAGTCGCCAATCCCGTGGGCTGGGCTCCCAGTAGAGCGGCAAAGTCGCGCCGTCCCGGATCGAGTCGGTAATCGAATAGCGCGGCTCAAGGTAGCGCTCGTAGCGGACCACTCCGGTGTCATCGGTGCCTAGTTCACGGCCAAACTCGCGCGGCGTGCTACGATCGTCCAGTTCGATGGGGGTGCCCGTAAAGCCAAAGAGGGAAGCGTCCTTGAGGACACAGCGCATAGCCATGGCAAGGTCCCCGTATTGGGTGCGGTGCGCTTCGTCCACAAGCACAATAACGTTGCGCCGCTCCACCGCGAAATCGCCCGGCTGGAACTTCTGCATAATTGTCACGATGATGCCTCGATAGTTTTCCCGGAGCTTTGCCAGCAGATCTTCCCGGCTGGTCGTGACGTAACAGTTCTCGGTGTTTGTGCGGAAGAGCTGGCCGCTGATCTGGTCTTCCAATTGCTCGCGGTCCACGATAATAATGATCGTCGGCTGTCTAAGTGCCGGGTGAAACCACATTTTGCGGGCCGCGAAAAGCATAGTGAGGCTCTTGCCCGAGCCTTGGGTATGCCACACCAGTCCTCGCCGCCAGCCGCGCGGCTTGTCGAGTTCCAGGGCCCGCCTGACGATTTCGTTTGCTGCGCCGAACTGCTGCCATCGACCGACTTTCTTAATCCGCTGGCCCTGTTCCAGGTCGAACACCACGAAGGTGCGGAGCATATCGAGCAGGTTGGCCCGATCGCATAGGCCAAAGATGCCGCTCTTGAGCTCGTCGGCGGATTCAATATGGTTGTGCGGGTTTGGACTGTGCCACGTCTGCCAGTAATGGAACTTAATCCCCGGCACGCCGTAACGAAGAGTGATTTCGTTTACGCCGACGCAGAATAGGTTGGGATGGTAAAGTTGTGGCGCTTCGCGTAGATACCGGCCGCATTGGCGTGCACCTTCCGTCCAATCCACATGCCAGTCACGTGCGGTGGTCTTGGCTTCGATGTTGACCAACGGGATGCCGTTCACAAACAGGAGAACGTCCGTGCGAATACGATGGTTACCCCCATCCACCCAGAACTGGTTTGTGCAGAGGAAGTCGTTAGAACCCAGATCGTCATAGTCAATCAGCTTAATCTGTTTCGCGGTCTCGGCGGCCGAGAAGGAGTATGTCTGCTCGTTACGAAGCCATGAAATCCATTCCACATTGTCGCGGATAGCCCGCAGCTTCGTGAGTATGACATCGGCGCGAGAGTCGTCATTGATAACACCAGGATTCAACTCCTTCAATTTCTGTCGGAGGATAGGTAGAAGCAGGACCTCAACCTCATCGGTGCGGTAGCGCTCGACAACTTCGGTCTGGGTCTTGTATCGCCAACCAAGTTCCCGGGTTTGAAGCCAGTCGAGAATGGGATGCTCGACGGTATTCTCTTCGTTCCAACGCCTAGACATCATTTTCGACTCTCTATCGTCTGGTGCGTAGCGTCAATTCTGACACGCCCAAGAACGAGATTGCTCAACAGGCTATCCTTCAAGCGATTGAGGACTCCACCCATATTGTCCCGGCGAAGAGATCCCGTAATACCAATCAATGCTTTGCTATGTGCAATCATGGCGTCCACTGCGTCTATTGCGCCGCAGATAGCGCGCTGCTCACATTTCTCTGGAACAGGCATGCGCGACAGAAAGTAATCCCTCAGCTCCAGATTTCGCATTTGAGTCGTTTGGTTCTGCAAGCGTTCAACTACGCCAGAATGGTGTAACTCATACAAAACCCATTTGAGAAAACCAGGAATCACGTGATTCGGATTTGGGCGAAGACAGTGAATGAAATTGCTAAACCAGTACCCAGGCATATCGCGGTCAATTATGAGAACTCGTCCAACAGGCTGGACAGGACTACCGCCTGACCGTTCAAGGAGAATGTCTCCTTTCTGAAGTTTCATCACATCCGCCTTTTGTACTGGGAAGAATCTAATGGCAACATCGGATAGGTCAATGTGGCCATCATTCGTAAAGTTAGTTGAGCGAAGGACGCTTACTGCAACCTCACCAGACTCATTACCCCAATCGCCAGATTGGCAATGCGGTAAATCGATAAGCTCCCGCAAGGGTCGAACGGCCCAATCGTCTGGGCAGTCTCCTAGAATAGTCCGATATGGATGCCGAATCATGCCGATACCTTCCCTTAATCAATATGCCAGAACTTCCAACCGTTCACCTCTTTCCCAGTGATCGATTTCGCTGCAGCTGTTGGCGTCTTGAATGATGCTTTGTTTACATAGTAGAATGGCGCTCCATTCTCTATGCGGACAGTTAGTGTGTACCTCTGCCCCTTGTAGTTATGCACGTATGAGGCATTGTTCTTGGGCATAGCGTGTTCCTTACGTTGCGGCATAATGTGACTCCTTGCTGTGATGCTACAAAAGCGACCCCACTTGCTTGTCCAGTTCGCCAGCAAGTGTTGTCATATGTTTTATGCTATCACGGTAATCTTTGACCGCCTCAGGCAGTAAAGTTTCCGATGTTGTATCCCAAGTGTTGATGTATCGAGGGAGGTTCAGGTTGTACTCGTTCTCCTCAATATCGGCATTGTCGGCGATGACGAAGTATCGGCGGGCTTCATCCGGGTCGGAACAGATTCGGCCAAGATCGGCGATAGCCTCGTTGACCTCGGCGGTCTCGCGGGCGGCGATGCGGTTGACTTCCGCAATATGCTCGTCTCGCTCGGCCTGCAGTTTCTCCAACACCTTTATCTGCACCTTGATGATCTTTAGACGGGCCTTGGCGGCGTCCTTGACTTCCTTGGTCAGTGTGCGCAGGGCCGACTTGGCGGCCTTGATCTCGGCTGCGGGGGCCTTGGCGGCTTGGAGTGTGGCGATCACCTGCATAGGCCCTTGCAGGCGACCCCATACGGGATGCCTGCCGTCGGGGGCATCCTGCCATATCATGAATCCATCGGGAGAAAGGGCTTCGGCCTCGGTACAGAGGCCCGGAAGCGCAGCGAGTTCAGGATTGTAAGCCTCGGCTATCTCTTGGAGACTATGGTCGTGGTCTCGGGCGATCTCATCGAGGAACGCTTGCCCTTGGGCCGGAAGTATCTCCAGCGCTCTAGCTAGATCACCATAGGCGCGCCACGGCAGCAGGATGCGGAGGCAATCCGCCCGCCGTAGGATGCACTGCGGAGTGGCGTGCTGGTAGTGGCGCGAGGCCCAAATCATAAGGACGCGGTTCTTCCGTTCGGCGGGTTTGCGTTTGTTGAGAATGGCCAGACAGGCAGGGACGTTGTTGCCGTAGAAGATGCCGGAGGGCAGGACGACAATAGCCTCGATCAGGTCGTCGCGCAGGAACCCGGAGCGGATCAGGTATTCATCGTCGGCCTTCTTGTTGCGACCATCTTCCTCGGCGGTCAGCTCTGGTTGGCCACGGAAAAGTATGCCCTGGGACATAACGATGATCGCTTTGCCGTCGGGCTTGAGCGACTTGGCAACATGCTGCATCCAGGCGTGGTCACCATTGTTGCGGGGCGGCATACCATACACGAACCGGTCATAGGGATCGCCGTCGGTGAAATCGTCGTAGCCCCAACTTTCCAATGAAAAAGGGGGATTCATCACGATGCGATCGAACGGCTTGAGCTTGTTGTCGCTGGTTAGATGCTTCGGGGCGCGGAGACTGTCCTCCCGCTGGGGATGCCAGGAATTGACTCCGTGAAGAATGAGGTTTATACGTGAGATATTGAACGTAGCGACGTTGCTCTCCTGCGCATAGAGGAACAGGCGGTTGGGGTCCTTGCCGTGACGGCGGAGATATTCCCGGCACTGGAGCAGGAGCGAACCGGAGCCGCTAGCCCAGTCGCACACCTCATGCTGCTCGGCGGGCTCGATGATCTCCGACATCAGATAGGATACCTCTTTCGGCGTGTAAAACTCCCCGGAACTCTTACCTGCCTTGCTGGCAAAGGTGCGGATCAGGTACTCGTAGGCATCTCCGAAAAGGTCGTCGGGTACGTGGGTACGGTCGAACATACGGCTGGAAAAGTGATTGCAAAGTTCGACCAGCTTGGAACGGGGGAGTTCATCCTGTTTGTTGAAATCAATCTTGTTGGTCAGGATGCCGTCGAACTTGGGGGCGTTCGCGCGCTCGATGGCCAGCATAGCATCGTTCAGGGATTGCCCCAGAGTGGCCGATGTTACCGGCCTCTTAGGGGTCCCATAGGTGACGGCCGACCACAGGCAATCCTCGGGAACAATAAAGGGCATCGATTTCCTCTGCATCACGGGATCATAGGCAAGCTCCTCACTCAGATCGCGAGCCAGCTTGCGGACCGATTCCTCAAAGACGTCGCTGATCCGCTTGAAGAAGAGGAGCGCGAAGACGTAACCGCGGAACTCGGAATGGTCTACGTTGCCACGCAGAATGTCGGCCGCCTTTCCCAGGAAGGCGTCCAAGTCCGACTGTGTCATACGGCGCGCCAAACGTGGAGCCGTCCTGATATTCTGGCTACTTGCCATTATGCAATTTCCTCTCTTCCGTAAGGGCACCCAACTATACGATTACACGGACTATTTCCCTACATCTTGGATACGACAGCCTTAGACAGTTACACCACAAATAGGAAAAATGGTATTTTAAGACCTCAAACCATATGAAGCAAGGATAACCTCATTGTTTAGACTCGTAAAATCGGCGAAGCTTCTTTAAGGCATACTGAACGTGTTGGGAGACGGTGGTCTGATGGATCTGGAGGCGGACGGCTATATCCTTTTGGCTGTATCCCTTCAGATAATGCAGGGTTAGGCATTCCTTTTGCCGGGGGGTCAGGTGGCGGTTCATCGCCCGGCGGACCTCCCGCATCTTCTTTTCCCGGTAGGTATCCCTCTCGATCCTGTGGCGTTTCTCCCGGGCCGCCTCGTCCCAGGCGGGCACGGAGAATAGCTGATCTATGACGGCGGGGTCGAGGGGGACCTCCTTGAATCTGTAGTCAAGCCGGGACATTGCGCCTCACCTCCACCACTCTCCCGTTGAACGTTTCGGCGGCCAGGGCAAGCTGCCGCATCTCTTCCGGGAGGATCTCGAACCGGGGGACACCGGTCCGCTTGGGCACCAGCCAGATATCCCCGTGTTTCTTCGAGCGGATATGGACTTGAGCCTTGAGCGCCCGGAAATCATCGATGTCGGCCACCGTCAGGGGCCGGCGGGGGCCGGGGGCGCGAGGGGGTTTCTCCGCCTCCTGGGGCGGCTCGGCGGGGAGAGCGGCAGGGATAGGCCGGGATAACTCCTCCTCCAGCCGGCGGATCAAAGAGGTCTCGCCCCGGGCCCGGAGGCGGGCGATCTTGGATCGGATGATCTTCTCCTTTATGTTCATCGTCAGCTCCCGGTGGTGATGGTTAGGATTTTTTCGGCGTTGAGAAAAATGCTAACCAAAAATGCTAACCACCACATCTCAAGCATCCGCAAGGTGTTAGAGCTCAATTTGAGGCGGTGGTTAGGATTATTTCGATAAATCCGCAGTAATCCCCGGGCGGCCTTCTCCACACCATATTTCAGGCATATATGGTGTGGAAGGCGGCCCCGGGCTTTTTGGCGAAAAAACGATAAAAAGCTAACCAGGAGGGGGTGAATCCGACGCAAGTGACTGAATTTCAGTCTGTTGCGGTGGTTATCTTCTTGGTTATGATTCCTGGTTATCATTTTCGGGCTCCAAAATGCTAACCACGCCGGGGACGGCGTAGCGCTCGGCGACGTCGTTGACGCGCTCCCGGGGGAGGCGGTAGCAGAGGACCTGCTTGGAGGAGCGATCGAGGCGGTTATCCGAATCGACGCGAAGGTTGGGCTTGTCCTTTGACTTGTCCCGGATGATCTGGAGGCGGGAGAGGACCTTGCCGAGATAGTGCTTGGTGACCCAGGCGAGGCCGTCGCGGTCGTTGATGTAGGCGAGGACTTGGTCGGAGGTGTAGAAGTCGGTCTCAGAGCCGTTCTGGTCTATTACGGGGCGGTACTCGGCCAGGAAGGCAAGGAGGGCGGCGAGTATCCTCTGCTCGGGGTTCTCCTCCATCTCGTCGGCCTGCTTGCGGTCCCGGCAGGAGAAGGCGAGGCGGATCATCTTCGAGAAGAGGAGGTCGGCCTCCTCGATCGAGGCGTCCTTTTCAATGCGGTAGCCGTCGATGAACTCGGCCAGGGCGAAGATCGGGGACCAGATCTCGTCCTCCCGGTCCTTGAGGCCCTTGATCATCTCAAGGGCGGAATAGACCTGGGCGATCTCCTGGTGGTAAGTGAGGGCGAGGACGTAGAGGGAGTTGCGGAGCTCCTGGAAGGTCGGCTCCAGGCGGCGATAGGAGAACTTGGGGACTTCCCCTCTCGCCCGCAGGAGGTGGAGGGTGATGGTCCGGTCGGCGGAGGTCTCCTCCAGGCCCTCGATGGAGGCGAGGAGCTTGGGGCTGTAGGTGGAGAAGTCGGTGGGTACGTTGTCGTCTCCGACGCAGCGGCGGACCGAGCCGGAGCGCTTGTAGCCGGAGTTGAAGATCTCCAGCCGCTCGGAGAGGTCGGCCTTGTTCTTCCGGGAATACTTGGCGGCCTCGTCGTGGAAGATGGTGCAGCGGTCGTTCTCGGTGGAGCGGTACATCGCGGCGTCAGTCATCGAGGCGGAGATGACGGAGTTGAAGCACAGGGGGACGGCAATTTCAATCGTGCGGGTCTTGCCGGTCCGCTTGGTCCCGGAGAGGTAGATATAGGGGTAGGACTCGAAGAGCATAAATAGGTAGGTGCCGAGAACCCACAGGGGCATAAAGTCGTAGTAGAGGGGGTCGGGGTAGTCGAGGTAGGTGGTGAAGAGTTCGTGGATTTTGTAGTACAGCTCGACGGGGTCCGCGGCGGCCTCGCCGTTCAAGAAGGCGTGGACGCTGTTGGCGGTCCGGCGGGCGGTGGACCAGCGGGCCATATCGCCGGGGCTCTGCCCCTCCCGAAGCAGGCGCAGGCCCCGGCGGTCGAGTTCGTCCTTGTCCAGGGGGAAGATCTCGCGGGCGGAGGTGATGACGTGGGGGCGGCGTTCGACGGGACCGCCCTCTTTCTCCCGCTTCTGGACATGGACGGTGAAGTAGGCTTTCTCGCCCCGAAAATCCTGGGCGGGGTTGAAGGGGTCGAAATCCTCCCAGACGAACTCATCGGAGGGCCCCTCGCCCGCCTGGGCAGCCTCCTCTTTCTCCAGTTCGTCCCGGATCTTCTTGATGGCGGCGCGGTAGGCATCGGTATCCTCCTTTTTCAGGTTGAAACGGGGTTTGATCTCGTAACGCAGGTAGGCCTCGACGTCGGGAGGGTCGAGGCGGGCCAGGCGGCCAAGGACGGGCTTGAGCAGGCGGTGGAGCTCGGTCTTGGGGGCGCTTTCCGGGATACGGCCCAGCTCGTACTTGATCAGGGTGGTGGAGTCGGAAAGCAGCTTTTTCAGGTTCTCCCGGGTATGTTCCCGGAGATAGTCGCCGAGGTCGGTATCCTCGGGCAGCTCGACGATCCGCGCCTTCTCCCCGACGATCCCGGCGATGCGGACGGCGGCCTCCCGCCCGGGGCGGTCGCCGTCGAGGCAGAGATAGACGGTGGAGGCCCGGGAGAGCTTGGATAGGTGGCTTTCGCTGAAGGTGGAGGTGCCGTAGATGGCGGCGCAGTCAAAGCCCGCCTGGACGGCGGGGAGGCAGTCGAGGATCCCCTCGGTGAGGATCGCTTCGGGGGAGCGCAGAGCCTCCTCGTTGTAGAAGAAGGCGATTTCGCCGGGGAGGTGGAGGTACTTGGGTTGGCGGTCGTCCATTACCCGGCCGGAGAAGTGGACGACGCGGCCGCGGATGATGTTGGGGAAGACGACGCGGTTGAAAAAGAAATCCCGGGCTTTGCCGCCGTTGGATTTCTTGACCAGGCCGGAGCGGAGGCAGGTTTCGATGAGAAACCCTTTCTCTTTCGTCAAGTACTCGAGGAGGGCGCCTCTGGCGTAGCCGATCTTGAAGCGCTCGATCGTCTCGTCGGTGATCCCCCGGGAGTGGAGGTAGTCGCGGGCCTCGGGGGTGAGGGCGGCGTGGTAATAATCGGCGGCCTCGGCGAGGACTTCGGCTGCCTGGCGGGCCTCCCTGATGGAGAGGAGGTCGTTAGGGGTGAGGTCTTTCGTCTCGATCCCCGCCCGGGCGGCCAAGGCGCGGAGGGCCTCGGTGAAGGGAATGTGGTCGTAAAGCTCAAGGAACTTGAAGACGTCGCCGCCGGCTCCACAGCCGAAGCACTTGAAGTACTGGCCCTCGGGGTTGACGTGGAAGCTGGGGGTCTTCTCCTGGTGGAAGGGGCAGAGCGCCTTGTTTCCCCGGTCGAGGGGGACGCGCTCGGAGATTATTTCGACGATGTCGGTGTGATCTCGGACTTTCTCGATCAGGCTCCGGAAGGTGTGGTTGTCGGGCATAGCTTCTCCTTTATAGTTTCCACTCGTCCAATTTGGTGACGTCGAAGGACCGCTCGCCCTTGAGCTTCATCATCGTCTCGGCCAGTTGCTCGGCGATGAAGCGGCCGACGTCGGAAGAGGTGTCGATCAGGCAGCGGGGAGGGTCGTCGGCGGTGGCGTAGGCGGTGTCGATCCTGACCTTCGCCTTGCCGAAGGCGTATTCGGCGAAGAAGATCGAACAGGCGATGGCATCGTCGAGAAAGGGCTTGCTTACTTCCTCGGTGAAGGTGAATTTGCAGAATGTCGCGGGCATTGGTCTCCTCCTGGTTTTGGGTTCGCCACTACTTACGCGGAAACCTCCGAAAGTGTCGGGTGGAATCAGGGATATTCCTCGAGGCCGTCCCGGCGGAAGATCTCCCGGATGCGGCGGATCTCCTGGTAGATGGTGTCCCGGTGCAGGTTCAGGTCGCCGGCGATCTTTGTCTTGGAGGTTTGATAGGCCAGCAGATCGCATATCTCCCTCTGGCGGGGCGTGAGGCGGGCGCGGGAGGTTTCCAGGTCGAGGAGGAAGCGGGGATCGTGCCGGCGGCTGTCCGGGAGCGTGTCCCGAAGGGGCGGGCCGGGATCTTTGGGGTTGAGCGGGTAGTCGAGAGAGGCGGCACTGTTTTGGGCCTGGCGCTTCTCGGCCAGCTCCTTTCTCAGCAAGCTCGCCAGGTAGCGCCTGAGCACGATCCCCATATAGCTCTTGATGCTGGCTCCTTTCCCCTCTTGGTATGTGTCCCGCCGGCGGTGCCAGTGGTACAGGCAGTCGCTGAGGAGGAAGTCCTTGCCCACCCGGCGCAGGCCGGGCCATTTTTCCCATTGTTGGTTGACGATATTGTTGGCGACGGCTTTTTCCCAATCCTCGAAGATCCCTTCGTATTTCATTGGCACAGAGCCCTCCTTTGTTTTTTTGGGGCTCTGTGCCGCCGCCTTTAAAAATAGGGCTATATCGGAGGGCTGAACATCACGGAGGGGTCACGGATGTTTGGGGGGTGAAAAGATCGGTCCCGACACTTTCGGGGGTTTTCGCGTAGGTATGACCGGGAGAAGAACCGGCTATGCGAAAAGTGGAGATAGAGATCCTTGAGGGGAAGGTCGAGGAGGGCGATCTTGACCGCGCGGTGGAGATCATCGCGGGGGGGATATTCGCCTTCCTGGAGGAGGGGGGGTATCTCCGGGAGGAGGGAAAGGAGGAAAAGGGTTGATGAGGGCGGGGAGGGGGTGCTATATTGGAATCGGCAAGCAACAGTCGTGGAGCTTTACAATTGAGTCCATAGGGCCCGGATTGGGTCTTCTGGAGGAGCTGGGATTTCTCCACGCGCTGTTGCTTGCCGTGATAGCCGTGGCCCAGCTCCTCCTTTTTTTTGAATTGAGGGAGGCTGCGTTATGAGAAGATGCGGGCTGTACATACGGGTAAGCACACTCCGCCAGGCCGACGTGAAGGAGGGGTCCCTGAAGAATCAGGAATACCTCTTAAGGCAGCAGATCAAGTATCGGAACAGTCTGGGCGGGGATAAGTGGGAAGTCCGCGAACTCTATAAAGAAGAAGGGCGCTCGGCGAAGAACACTACCGAGCGCCCTGAGTTTTTGCGGATGATGGCGGATGTGAAGGCCGGTCTTTTCGACACGGTGATGGTCACGGCCCTATCGCGGATCAGCCGGTCCACCCGGGACCTGCTGGAGATGATCGAGACCTTCAAGCATTACGGGGTGGACTTTGTTTCCCTGAAGGAAGACTTCGACACTACCACCGCTCAGGGAAAATGCTTCGTGACCATCGTGGCGGCCCTCAATGAATTTGAGCGGGAGCAGACCAGCGAGCGGAACCGGGCCAGCGCCCTGGCCCGGGCGGAACGGGGGCTGTGGACCGGGGGGAAGATCCTGGGCTTCGATATCCCCGAGGAGAAGGATCAGAAGGGGAGGCTGGTGAAGAACGAGCGGGAGGCGGAGGTCGTCAATTTCTGCTTCGACTCCTACATCGATTGCGGGTCAATCCTCACCACCTGCCGGATAGTCAACGGCAAGGGGTATCGGACCAAGGAATATATGACCAAGACGGGGAAACTGAGGGCCGCCCGGAAGTTCGCTTATACCTCGATGCATAACATCCTCAACTGCTACGCCTATATCGGGAAGGTCGAGGTCAACAAGCGCAAGAAGAACCAGGATCAGGAGAAACTGGCGGAGGAGGACCGCTACCGGCTGGTTGAGGCGGTCTGGGAGGGGATCGTCCCCGAGGAGAAGTTCCAGAAGGCTCAGAATCTCATCCGGAGGAACGACCGGCATAAGACCAACGGGGTCAGGCCGGTGAAGCACAATTACCTCCTCAACGGGGGGCTGCTGCACTGCCAGGTATGCGGGAGCTTTATGAAGGGGACCTGCGGGACGGGGAAGTTCCAGAAGAAGTACTATTACTACATCTGTTCCAACCGGGGGTGCCGGTTCAAGGTGCCGGCCGACGAGATCGAAGGGGCCCTGCTGGGCCGGATCAGTGAGCTGGCCGGGAGCGGGGTGTTTATGGAGAAGCTGGTCCAGGAGAATAACGACCGTCTCCGGGCGTTGCTCCCCGACCTCCAGAAGCGACGGAGGCTGCAGCTGGCCGAACTGGAGGGGGTGAAGGGGAAAGCGAAGACGATTATGGAGCGCTACCTTGGGGAAGTCGAGGGGCCGGGGGCCGTCTTCATCCAGGAAGAGCTGAACAGCCTGGGGAGAAAGCGGGAGGAGATTGAGGAATCGATCCGGGAGCTGGCGGCGGACATCGAGCGGATCGAGAGGAGATCCGTCGATAAGGATTTGATGCGGCTGGGGCTGCGGCGGTTCGACGAGTCTTTCGCCAAGATCAAGCCCTATGAGCAGAAGGAGCTGATGCGGATATTCTTCGGGAGGGTGGAGCTGGGGGAGAGGAGTATCCGGATCGGTTTCAGGAACGTCGGTGGGGAGGTGGACCGGATTTTCGCCCAAAAACGAAATGTCTCAGAGCACGGTTTAACCCGCGCTCTGAGACATCCGTCTAGCGACCCCGACGGGAATCGAACCCGTGTTGCAGGCTTGAAAGGCCTGAGTCCTAACCGCTGGACGACGGGGTCATAAAACCAGGCCGGCCCGGTGGGATTGGCCTTACTTCCCGGACCGGCTTCAGACGCTGGAGAATACTACAATAAGGCCTCCAGAAAACTCAAACCTCATTTTTCCCGGAGGGAAAAATGAGGGCGGAAGGATTCGAACCTTCGACCGACGGCTTAAAAGGCCGTTGCTCTGCCAACTGAGCTACGCCCCCGCGAGGGAAAACCTGCTCAACCGGTTCCCGGCGGCTTGAAATTAGCAAACCGTCGCGGGAAACACAAGTTCTTACTATCTTAATTATGCACGTTGAAGCGGATTTCCAGTCGGATGACTGACACAGGCAGGAATGCCTGTGCTACTTTCACAGGCAGGAATGCCTGTGCTACTTTCACAGGCAAGGATGCCTGTGCTACCTTCACAGGCAGGAATGCCTGTGCTACTTTCACAGGCAGGAATGCCTGTGCTACTTTCACAGGCAGGAATGCCTGTGCTACTTTCACAGGCAGGAATGCCTGTGCTACTTTCACAGGCAGGAATGCCTGTGCTACTTTCACAGGCAGGAATGCCTGTGCTACTTTCACAGGCAAGGATGCCTGTGCTACCTTCACAGGCAGGAATGCCTGTGCTACCTTCACAGGCAGGAATGCCTTTTCTCCTTCAACGCTTGGATGGAACTGAATTAAATAGTAACGGTGGTGTAACCTGATTGTCCTGGACGGGAAATTGTGATAAAGATAATCAGCCGGGAAAAAGGCGAGTATAGGCGGATTGAGCCAGGAAAATACCGGGTTTAAATTATGTTTGAACAGTTTTTTCCCATCCAGGATCCGGTTCTGATCTTCGGGCTGCTGATCTCGATCGCCCTGGTCGCTCCGCTTCTCTTCGGGCGGCTGAAGATGCCGGGAGTGATCGGGCTGATCGTCTCCGGGATCGTCCTCGGCCCCCACGGGCTGGGGGTGCTCGACCGGCACCTGGAGATCGAGCTTCTGGCCGCGATCGGTCTTCTCTACATAATGTTCCTGGCCGGTCTCGAACTCGACCTGGTCCAGTTTCTCCACCACCGCCGCCACAGCCTGATCTTCGGCTTGCTGACCTTCAGTATCCCGCTGGTCCTGGGGAGCTTGATGGGGAAGTACTATCTCGGCTTCAGCTGGCCGGCGGCGATCCTGCTGGCCAGTATGTTCTCCTCCCATACCCTGCTGACCTACCCGATCGCCAGCCGGCTGGGGCTGGCCCGGAACCGGGCGGTGACCACCACCATCGGGGGGACCCTCTTCACCGATACCGCGGCCCTGCTGGTCCTGGCGGTTATCGCCGCCTCTCACCAGGGCGAGACCGGCTTGCTCTTCTGGACTAAACTTTTCTCCCTGATGGTCGTTTACCTGGCCGCGATGGGGTTGATCCTGCCCCGGTTGGGAAACTGGTTCTTCCGCTCGGTGGCCAGCGACGGGGTAATGGCCTTTATGGGGGTGCTCTCGGCGGTGTACATCTGCGCCTGGCTGGCCCACCTGGCCGGCCTGGAGCCGATTATCGGGGCCTTCCTGGCCGGGCTGATTCTCAACAGCCTGATCCCGGAGAAGAGCACCCTGATGAACCGGATCCAGTTCGTCGGCGAATCCCTCTTCATCCCCTTCTTTTTAATCTCGGTCGGGATGCTGGTCAACGTCCCGATGCTGATCGCCTCCACCGCCACCTGGAAGGTCGCCGGGGCGATGGTGGCCGCCGGGCTGGCAACCAAGTGGCTGGCGGCCCGGGGGACCGAGAAGTGGTTTTCCTACAGCCGCGAGGAGGGGAACCTGATTTACGGACTGAGTGTCAACCAGGCGGCGGCCACCCTGGCCGCGGTCCTGGTCGGCTACGAGATCGGGATCTTCGGCGAGCCGGTGGTGACCGGGACGGTGATGATGATCCTGGTCACCAGCCTGGCCGGGGCCTGGATCACCGACCGTTACGCCCGGAAGGTGGCCCTGGCGGAAGAGGCCCGGGAATACCAGCCCTCCAGCGCGCCCCACCGCTTTTTAATTCCTCTCGCCGACGCGCGGACGGCCGAGGAGCTGATGGATCTGGCCCTCCTGCTGAGGCAGCGCAAGTCGCCCGAGCCGCTCTACCCGCTGACCGTGGCCCGGGCCGGGGCCCACGCCGAGGAGAGGATCGCCGCGGGCGAGAAGCTGCTCGGCTTCGCCGTGGTCCGGGCGACCTCGGCCGGGGTGCCGGTGGTCCCGATCACCCGGGCGGCGACCGATGTACCCTCGGGGATCCTGCAGGCGCTGGTTGACTTGAGGATCTCGACGATCATCGCCGGCTGGAACGCCCCGATCACCGCCCACCAGCGGACCTTCGGGAGGATCCTCGACCCGGTCGTCGAGGAGAGCCGGCAGATGGTGGTGGTCAGCCGCTGCCAGGTCCCGCTGAATACCCTGAAGAGGGTGGTCCTCCTCCTCCCGCCCCTGGTGGAGAGGCAGCCGGGGGTGGAGACCGCCGTGAGGTCGATCAAGAACCTGGCCGGGCAGCTGGGGGCCTCGCTTCTGGCGGTCGGGCCGGAGAAGACGCTGGAGAGGGCCCGGAAGATGATCGGCCGGAACCCGCCCCTGGTGAAGTCTTCCTCCCACGTCCTGAAGGAGCGGGATTCCGCGCTCGATTGGCTGAAGATATCGATCTCCGAAGACGACCTGCTGGTCCTGGTCAGCGTCCGCAAGGGAAGGCTGGCCTGGCAGCCGGTTCTCAACCGCCTGCCCCGGCTGATCAGCCGGGATGTGCCCGGGGTCAACCTGGTCGTGGTTTATCCCCCGGAGATGACCTGGGGCGTGACGGGGAAGCCGGCCAAGGAGGAGAAGGCGGCCTTTTGTTCCCTGTTCCTTCCGACCGATCATCTGCAGGTCGATCTCCAGGGTGAAGACCTGGATACGGCGATCCGGCGACTGCTCCGTCCCGCCTTTTCCGGCCGGGATGAGGCGGTGGAGAAGCTGTCGGGAATCCTGGCCGGGATCGGGTTGACCGAGCCGGTGGAGCTGACCCCGGGGGCGGTCCTGCTCCACGCCCACGTTCCGGAGGTGGATTTCTCGACCGCTTTCCTGGGCATCAACCGGGACGGCTGGGAGCTTCCCCATACCGGCGGCCCGGTCCGGGCGCTCTTTCTGCTTCTCAGTCCCCGGGACGGACCCCCGGAGACCCACCTCCAGGTCCTTTCCGAACTGGCCCGGCTGCTCAGCCGCCCGGAGATCGTCGACCGCCTGGCGGCGGCCCGGTCCCGGGAAGAAGCGGTAAGAATTCTCTGGGAAGATCCGGAACCCGTGATTTAAAGGGACCGACGGGCCGGGGATTCGGGCGCCGCGCCGCCGATTTCCTGCCCGAAGCAGGCCCCGAAGAAGGGTTATTCCTTCACGGGAAGGGGGACGGTGAGGACCGAGCAGTTGGCGGTTCTCACCACCTTCTCGGCCACCGAGCCGGAGACCCAGCGGCGGAAACCGGTGTGGCCGTGGGCCCCGACCACGATCAGGTCGATCTTTTTCTTCTCGGAGAGGCGGACAATCTCCCCGGCCGGGGAGCCGATCCCGACTTCGATCACCGTCTCGATATCCCCCCCCGAGAGTTCCCCGATCAGTTCCTCCAGGCGCTTTCGGGCCGATTTCATCAGCTCTTTCTGGTAGAGGACGGTATCGAAGCGGATCGACCCGACCAGTCCGCCGGGCCCGACCGGGGGCCCGGGGACCGGGACCGGGGTCACCACGTGCTGGACGATCACCGTCCCCCGGCAGACCCGGGCGATCTGGAAGGTGACTTCCAGCGCCCGCCGGGCGGAGTCGCTGAAGTCGGTGGCGCAGAGAAATTTTTTCCAGTTGAGCATAATCAATCCTTTCTCCTTAGTCGTACTCGTACTCCTACTCGTACTCGTACTCGAAAAGCTCGGTCAGATTTGACAAGGGCAAGCCGTGTCGAGTACGAGTACGAGGTACGAGGTACGAGGTACGAGTTCGAGGTAAGGGTTATATCCTGAGAAGTTCTTCTTCCTTTTCCTTGAGGATGGTGTCGATCTCCTCGATGTACTGGTCGGTCTTTTCCTGGACCTCCTTCAGGCCGCGGAACTTGTCGTCTTCCGGGAGATTACCGGCCTTGAAGAGATCTTCCAGTTCGCTGTTGGCCTCCCGGCGGATGTTCCGGATCGAGACCCTCCCCTCCTCGCTGATCGTCTTGATCACCTTGACCATATCCTGCCGCCGCTCCTCGCTCATCTCCGGGATCGGGATCCGGATGATCTTTCCGTCGTTCATCGGGTTGAGCCCGATATTGGCCGACTGGATCGCCTTGGCAACCGCTTCCAGGGCGCCGGGATCCCAGGGTTGAACCACCAGCAGGCGGGCTTCCGGGGCGGAGATCCCGGCCAGGTCGCGCAGGCGGGTCTTCGATCCATAGTAATCGACCAGGACGTTCTCCACCAGGGCGGGGGAGGCCTTGCCGGTCCGGATCGAGGAGAACTCGCTCTTCACCACCTCTACCGATTTCATCATCTTCAGTTCCGCTTCTTCCAGGACTTCTTCCAGGGTCATAATGTTTCCTCCTCCAATTGCGATAAAGACCCAATCCTCCGGTTTCCGCCCGGTATCGCTATCCGCCTTCGCAATGCTCCGGCGGACGGAATCGGGATCGCTATCGCTATCGGGATCGATCTTTTGCTGTTCAGGTTCGGGGTTGAGCCTTTCCCCGGCGGGGAAGTTCAGTTCAAAATGGTCCCGACCGACTCGCCGCTGACCGCCCGCCGGACGGCGTTCTCTTCGCGGAAGTCGAAGACGATAACCGCGATCCGGTTCTCCCGGGCGAGGGCGATCGCCGGGCCGTCCATAATCTTCAGGTCTTCGGCCAGCGCCTGTTCGTAGGAGATCCGTTCGTAACGGCGGGCGCCGGGGTCAATTTTCGGGTCGGCGCTGTAGATCCCGTCAACCGTGGTCGCCTTCAGGATGACTCCGGCGCCGATATCGCAACCGCGCAATACCGCCGCGGTGTCGGTGGAGACATAGGGGTTTCCGGTGCCGCCGGAGAATATCGCCACTTCCCCATTCTCCAGGGCGGCCCGCCCGCACCGGGGGGAGTAGGGTTCGGCCAGGATCCCAACCGGGATAATGGAGAAGAGCCGGGCCGGGATCCCGGTCCGCTCGAGGCCGTCGCGGATGGCCAGGCCGTTGATCACCGTGGACAGCATCCCCATCCCGTCGGCGGTGGTCCGTTCGAGGTGTCCCCGTCCGGTCAGCTTTCCGCGGATGATGTTCCCCCCCCCGCAGACGATTCCGAATCGGCACCCGGTTTCAAGGCCTTCCCTGATCCGGGAGATGAGGAGATCGAGGGCTTCGGGACTGAAAGGAGAACCCGAGTCGGCGGAGAGCGTTTCGCCGCTGACCTTCAGGATGACCCGGTCATAAGCGGTCCTGACTTCGGGCATCTTCTTCTCCCCTAACTCGTACCTCGTAATCGTACTCGTACTCGACCCGGTTTCCCCGGAAACCGGGCTGATGTCCGGTCGAGTACGAGTAAGAGTACGAGTACGATTATGAATACGAGTATGAGTTCGAGTATGAGTTCGAGTTCTGGCGGCGGGTTTAAGATTCGCCGAGTTTTAAGCGGACGAAGCCCCTGATCTCCACCGGCTTTCCCGAGGGGGATTGCTGCCGTTCCAGGTACCGGGCGACGCTGATCTTGTCATCGCGGAGGAACGGCGAATCCACCAGGCAGAGTTCGGTCAGGCGTTTTCTCCATTTTCCGGCGATGATCTTGTCCTGGATGGCCGGCGGCTTGTCCCGGACCTGCTGACGGAAGATCTCCAGTTCCCTCTCCTTCTCCGCCCCGTCCACGTCGGCTTCATCCAGGTAGGGGGGGTTGGCGGCGACCACCTGCATCGCCAGTTCCCCGGCCGGCTCGGGGAGGTTCTCGGAGAGTTCGACCAGGGCGGCCGCCCTCCCGTTGTGGTGGAGGTAGCCGCCGATCCAGCCTTCCTTATCCCAGCGGACCGTGCGGCCCAGGGAGATCTTCTCCCCGATGTTCCCCGCCAGATCGGCTATCCGATCCTGGATCTCATCCGCGCGGAGCGCCTCTTCGCCCCGTTCGAGGAGGAGGTCGGACAGTTCTTCGGCCAGCCGGACGAAGTCTTCAGTCCGGGCGACGAAGTCGGTCTCGCAGTTTAGCTCGAGCAGGGCCGCCCGCTTGCCTCCATCGTCGATCCGGAGGCGGATAATTCCTTCCCGGGCCTCCCGGCTCTCCCGCTTGGCGGCCTTGGCCGCACCCTCGGCCCGGAGAATATCGATTGCCGGCTCGATCTCGCCTTCCGTCTCCTGGAGGGCTTTCTTGCAGGCCAGGATCCCGGCTCCGGTTCGGTCCCGTAACTCCTTTACCTGTTGCGAACTAATTTTCATCTCGGGCTTTTGACTCCTCGATCTCGGGGCTGATTTCAGTTTTTTCCGGTTCATCTTCACCGGCGGGTTCAACTTCGCCGGGGGCGGGTTCCTCCGGCGCCGGCGTTTCCGGGGGAGGGGAAGATTCGGCGGCCGGGGATTTCCGCTTCCGCCCGGCGCCGTTCTTCTCTTCTTTCTCTTTTTTCTCCCCAATCCGCTTTTTGCGGAGTTCAATCCCCTCCTGGATCGCTTCCTCGACTTTGGCAACCACCAGCTTGGTGGCCCGGATGCCGTCGTCGTTGCCGGGGATGGGGAAATCGATCAGGTTCGGGTCGCAGTTGGTGTCGACCACGGCCACGATCGGGATTTTCAGCTTGCGGGCCTCCCGGACCGCGTTGAGCTCGCGGCCGATGTCGAAGACCACCAGAACCCCAGGAAGATCCTCCATCGCCCGGATGCCGTCGAGATTGCGGTGGAGCTTGTGCTCCTCCCGCCGGAGGGCGGCCACTTCCTTCTTCGACTTTCCGGCGATGTCGTCGCGGAGGGATTCCAGCTCGATCAGGCGGTTAATGGAGAGCCGGATGGTCCGGAAGTTGGTCAGGGCTCCCCCGAGCCAGCGGTCGGTCACGTAGTGCATCGTCAACCGCTGGGCGCTGTCCTTGAGAATCTCCCGGGCCTGTTTCTTGGTCCCGACGAAGAGCACGTCCTTTCCTTCCGCCACCTGCTCGCGGATGAAGTCGAGGGCGGCCAGGAGCTGTTTCCTGGTCTTGCGGACATCTATGATATGAATTTTGCTGCGGGCCTCGAAGATATAGTCTTCCATCTTCGGGTTCCAGCGCCGGGTCTGATGGCCGAAATGGACACCAGCCTCCAGCAGCTCCTTGAGTGTCACTGAACTCACTTTTCCTCCTTGGCTAAATCGGATCCGGTGTCGGCCGATTTATATGGTTGCCTCCCGGACCGAAGCCGGGAATGTTGCTTGAGACCTGTTGACGATTGATTCACCGCCGAACCGGGGACAGTCCCCGGCCGGAAATATTCCGGGGCCTTCCTTATCCTGGTCGTTTTGGCGCCCCGGAAAAATTCGAGGGTAGATACTACAGCAAAGCTTGGAAGCCGGGCAAGGGGATTTTCTCGCCGGGGTCAGGGCCGGATCCCGGCCAGTTCTTCGGCCCTCAGGTCCGCGCGCCTCAGGCGCCGCCGCAACAGCTTCCGGCAGTGTTGCCGGGCGGGCTCGGTCAGCTTCCTTTCCACCGACAGGGGTTCTTCGAAGACCATCCAGATCCGCGACCCGGGGAGGGGGAGACGGAAGTGGTCCCAGCTCCGGCGAAAGACGTAACGGAGGGACGCGGCGGCGGAGACGGGTACGATGGGCAGCCCGGATACCGAAGCCAGGGAGATGATTCCGTCCTGGACCCGGTAGCGGGGCCCCCGGGGCCCGTCCGGGGTGACGGCGGCATCCCAGTTCTCCCCCAGGAGGCGGAGCAGGGCGATCATCGCCTTTTTCCCTCCCCGGCTGCTCGATCCCCGGACGGTCCGGAAGCGGTAACGATTGAGAAAGCCCTCCACGATACCCCCGTCCCGGCTCTGGCTGACCATTACCGCGATCCGGTTCCGGCCCAGTTTATAGCGGTAATAATAGGGCATCAGGATGAACCGGTTGTGCCAGAAGGCGAAGATGACGGGTCGCCCGCGGCGGAGTATTTCGCCCGTCGGCTCGAACCCCTCGGTCTCCCAGTGAGAGGTCGCCCCGACCAGGCGGAGGTATCCCGCCGCCAGGGCGGGGGCCAGGTTGCTGAAAAAATCGCAGGCCATCGGCAGGGATGATCGAGGAGGGTTATTGTCGGTATCGCTATCGGGATCGCTATCGGGATCGGGATCGCTATCGCTATCGATATCGCCGTAATTGGAACCAGGCAGCAGTATTTCGATACCGATCCCGAAAGCGATACCGACGGCGATTAAATCAACCGCTGAACTGCATCTCGTAAAGTTTCTTGTAGAGTCCTTCCTCCGCGATCAGCTCGTCGTGGGTGCCTTCCTGGATGATCCGGCCGCCTTCCAGGGCGATAATCCGGGTCGCGTTCTTGATCGTGGAGAGACGGTGGGCGATCACGAAGACCGTCCGGTGAACCATCAGCCGGGAGATGGCTTCCTGGACCAGTCTCTCGGATTCCGCGTCGAGGGCCGAGGTCGCCTCGTCCAGGATCAGAATCGGCGGATCCTTCAGGATCGCCCGGGCCAGGGCCAGGCGCTGCCTCTCACCCCCGGAGAGCATAAAGCCCCGCTCGCCGATGGTGGTGTCGTAGCCGTGCGGCATCCGGATTATGAAGTCGTGGGCGTTGGCCATCCGGGCGGCGGCTTCGATATTGTCCCGGGTGCTCACCTTCATCCCGTAGGCGATGTTGCGGGCCACGGTGTCATTGAAGAGGATCGTCTCCTGGGTGACGATCCCGATCTGGGACCTGAGCGACTTCAGGGTCACGTCCTTCAAATTGCAGCCGTCGATCAGAACCCGGCCGGAAGTCGGGTCGTAGAAGCGGGGGAGGAGATTGATCAGGGTGGATTTCCCCGAACCGCTGGAGCCGACGATGGCCAGGACCTCGCCTCTTCTGACTTCAAGGTTGATCTCCTCCAAAACCGGGATGCCCCCGTTGTAGGCGAAGGAGACGTTCTCCATCCGGACCGAGTCGCGGAAATCGGGAAGGAGGCCGGCGTCCGGTTTCTCCACGATGCTGCTTTTGAGATCGAGGACCGACTGGATCCGGTTGGCGGCGGCCACCGCCCGCTGGATCAGGTTATTGGCCTTGCCCAGCTGCTTGACCGGGCGGGGGATCGAACCGAGGCAGACGATGTAGAGGATGAAGGCTCCCCCCGACCCCATTTCGCCCGACAGGATGGCCTTGCCCATAAAGACGAAGACCACACCCGCCGCCAGCAAAACCACAAACTCGGTGATCGGGGAGAGGAGGGCGTCCCGGCGGGCCATCCGCATCATAATCCGGTAGAAGCGGCGGTTGTGCCGGTCAAAGCGCCGGGATTCGTAACCCTCCATCGAGAAGGCCTTGACCACCCGGATCCCGGAGATCGTCTCCTGGAGCATCGTGGAGATGGCCCCGATCTTTTCCTGGGAGTGGGAGGAGAGTTTCTTGATGTAGTTGCCGATGATCACCAGCGGGGGCAGGATCAGGCCGAAGACGGCGAAGACGATCAGGGAGAGTTCCCAACGGATGACGATGGGGACGGTGATGTACATCAGCAGGTCGAAGGAGTTGGTGAAGAGCCGGGTCAGGCCGTCGGCGACGCCCCGGTGGAGGAGTTCGGCGTCGAAGGTGACCCGGGCCATCAGTTCCCCGGTCTTCTGCTCGCTGAAGTAGTCCATCGAGAGGCTCTGGAGGTGCCGGTAGAGACGGGAGCGGGCGTTGCGGACCACGCTGTTGCCGATGAACTGGAGGGTCACCTCGCTGGTGAACTGGAATAAGCCCCGGAGCACCGTGTTGGCGACCACGAAGTAGAGGATCAGGAAGAGCAGCTTCTGGTTGGGGAGGTTGTTGACCCAGGCGGCGAAAGCGTCGACCGCGGCGATGACCCGGGGAGGGAGGGGAATCGAAATCTGGGGGATAAAGGGGTCGCCTTCGACGATCTTCGACCAGAAGGGAACGATCGCCGCGAAGTTTCCGCCCATCGTGGCGGTGGTCAGGATGGAAAGAACGATCGCCAGGACCAGGAAGAACCAGTAACGGCGGACCAGTTTTAACATTACCAGGTAACTTTTCATATCCGCTCAATCCGCCTCTTCCGCCGGGATAGCCTCCAGGACCGCCCGGGCGGCCCGGAGACTCGATCCCGGTTCGCCGAGGGCCAGGCCGACCTTCTCCAATTCGTGAATCATCCGCTCCCTGGTTTCCGGCTGGGTCAGGATCCGCCGCGCCGCGCGGGCGATGATCTCAGGGCGGGCCTGATACTGGATGAGTTCAGGGACGATCTTCTTCCCGGCGACGATATTGACCAGCCCGATGTACGGTATTCTAATCATCATCCGGACGAAAAACCAGGTAAAAAAACTCAGCCGGTAAACGATGATCAGCGGGGTCTTGAAGATGGCCGCCTCCAGGGTCACGGTGCCCGAGGCGGCCAGGAGCAGGTCGGCGCCGGCGATGATTTCCTGGTTCGAGTTATCTTCGATCCGGACCCTGACCCGGGCCTTCTCCAGGCAATCCTCGATGAGCGGCCGCAGCTCGGGGGACGCCACCGGGAGGAGAAATTCCGCCCCCGGGAAGTCCCGGCCGATCTCGCCGGCGGACTCCAGCAAGACCGGGAGGATCTTTTCGATCTCCGATTTCCGGGAACCGGGGAGGAGCCCGATCACCGGGGAACCGGTCGCTTTTAAAATTTTCCGGGCGGATTCCCCGTCCAGTGACCGTTCGAGCGCGGCCACCAGCGGATGCCCGACCCAGACCGCCTCCACCCCGTGGTCGCGGTAAAAATCTTTTTCGAACCGGAAGATCACTATCATCCGGTCGACGAAACGCCGGACTTTTTTTATCCGCCGTTTCCCCCAGGCCCAGAGTTGCGGGCTTATGTAATAGACCACCTTGATCCCCAGATTGTGGGCCCGGCGGGCGAACCGGAGGTTGAAGCCGGGATAGTCGATCAGAATGACCGCCCGGGGCCGGCGGTCCGCCATCACCCCGACCAGGTTGCGGAAGATTTTCCGGTAGCGGCCGATATCCTTGTAAACCTCCCAGAACCCGACCACCCCGGTTTTCCCGATCTCCTGGACCAGCTCAACCCCGGCCTCGGCCATCCGCTCCCCGCCCATCCCGAAGAGCCGCAGTCGCGGGTCGAGTTTCTTCAGTTCCCGGCAGAGTCTCCCGCCGTGGATATCGCCCGAGGGTTCCCCGGCGACGATCATTATGTCGTTGTTTTTCGGCATTATCGGGAAATGGGGAATGGGGAATGGGGAATAGGGAAAGAAGTTCAAAGTTCTAAGTTAAAAGTTCAAAGTTGGGGCGAGGCGCAAGCGAAAGGCCTAAGCAGTAAGCGGTGAGCAGTAGGCCCATTCCCCATTCCCTATTCCCTATTCCCTATCCCGGGTATCTCCAGCTGGGCCGACTCCCATTCCTCGGCGGCTTTCTCCTGGAGCTTCTTCAGCTTTTTCTCGGATTTCTCCACCTCCCGGGTCACCTCCACCGCGACTTTCAGGGCCTCCAGGCTGTCTTCCGCCGGCACCTGGGGTTTCCCCCCCAGCCGGACCGCTTCCAGGAAGGACTCCAGCTCGAGCTTGAGCGGCTCGCCCTCCGGGATCGGCAGTTCCTCGGCGACGATCCGGTTGTCAAGCTTGCGGTAGGCCTTTCCCGTCCGGGCCATATAATCCAGGGAGATGTAGGCGTCATCCTGGAAGATGCGGATCTTCCGCAGGCGTCCGGGGCTGATCCGGCTGGTGGTGATGTTGGCGATGCAGCCGCTCTTGAACTTGATCCGGGCGTTGGCGATATCTTCGTGGGCGGAAAGCACCGTGGCCCCGACCGCTTCCAGGCTCTCCACCGGAGAGGCGACCAGGTGGAGAATGATATCGAGGTCGTGGATCATCAGGTCGAGAACCACCCCGACCTCGGTGCCCCGGGGCTGGAAGGGAGCGTTCCGGTGGCACTCGATGAAGCGGGGTTCCCGGATGATCTTCTCCAGGCTGAGGATCCCCGGGTTGAACCGCTCGACGTGGCCCACCTGGAGGAGGAGGTTGTTCTTCTCCGCCTGGCGGAGCAATTCCCGGGCGGTGGCGATGGAGTCGGTGATCGGTTTCTCGACCAGCAGGTGGCAGCCCCTTTCCATCAGGGCGGAGGCGGCCTCGTAGTGGCGGTCGGTGGGTACGACCACGCTGACCGCCTCGACCTCGGGGGGGAGATCCTCGATCCCGGCAAACCGCCGGCAGCCGTACTGCCGGGCGATCTCTTCCGCCCGGGAGGTGTCGGTATCCACCACCCCGACCAGGTCGACCCGGTCCAGCTCGGAATAGATCCGGGCGTGGCGGGAGCCCAGGTGCCCGACCCCGACCACGGCGACTCTTACCGTATCCATATTATATCCTTAAATTGATCCATCTTATGATTAATCGCTGTCGCTATCGAAGGTCACCGGTTTAAGCCCTGGTCTTCCCCACCGGATTTACCCGGCCGGGCAGGCCTTCGATCCCGATAGCGATAAAAATCAAATCATCTCCGAGCGGGGGAGGATCTGGAACATCAGTTCCCCCTCCGAGACCAGGGCCCCGCCGACAAAAGCCTGACCGTGAACTTTCAGCAACCTCGATTTCAGCTTCAGGACATTGCCCACCAGGTCGAGGCGGTCGCCGGGGAAGACCGGCTTGCGGAAACGGGCCCGGTCGATGGCCATAAAGTAAGCCAGGCTCCCCCGGTCCTCCGGCTTCTGGAGGAGGAGGATACCCGAAAGCTGGGCCAGGGCCTCCATCTGGAGGACCCCGGGCATAATCGGGGACCCGGGGAAGTGCCCCTGGAAGAAGGGCTCGTTGTAAGTCACGTTCTTGAAACCGGTGATTTTTTCTCCCGGGATCACCTCGGTGACCCGGTCCACCAGCATAAAGGGGTACCGGTGGGGGAGGATCTCCAGGACCTGCATGATATCGAAAACCTTGCTTTCAGCCGGCGCTTCCTGGCTCATCGAGGACCTCCTTGAGTTTCCTGACAAACTCGACATTCAGTTGATGGCCCGGCCGGACCGCCAGGATCGTCGCCCGGAGCGGGGACCCGAGCAGGGCGAGGTCGCCGAGCAGGTCGAGCGTCTTATGCCGGACGAATTCATCTTTGAAGCGCAGTCCGCCCCGGCTGAAGATCGCCCCCGGTCCGATAACCACGGTGTTCTCGAGGCCGGTACCCCGGATCAGTCCCCGCTCCAGGAGGGGCCGCGCCTCCCGGTAAAAGCCGAAGGTCCGGGCCGGGGCCAGTTCGCGGGCAAAGGCCTCCGGGGTCAGGATCAAGTCGAGGTACTGGGAATCGAGGAGGGGGTCGCCGAAGGCGATGGTGCAGGCGACCCGGAGCCGCTCGCCGGGGAGGGTGGCGATGATCCCCTCGGGCGTCTCGAGGGCGAACGGACGCGGCAAGGTCCGGTACCGCCGGGGAGCCGGCTGTTCGCGGATTCCGGCTTCTTCGATCAGCCGGACAAAGGGCAGGGCGCTCCCGTCTCCCATCGGCAGTTCGGGTCCGTCCATCTCCACCACCGCATTGTCGATCTCCAGGCCGGCCAGGGTCGCCAGGAGGTGCTCCACCGTCTTCACCCCGGCTTCGCCCGGTCCGAGCGAGGTCCCCCGGGCGGTAGCGGAGACCGCCTCCACCGAGGCCGGGATGGCTTCTTTCCCGGGGAGATCGCTCCGGATAAAGGCAATCCCCCGGCCGGCCTCCGCCGGCCGGATCACCAGCCCGGCGTCGATTCCGGTGTGCACGCCCACCCCCCGGCAGCGGACGGGACGGTTGACGGTTTTCTGTTGCTCAGGGGGCATGGCTCCGGCGATAAAATCCCGTTTCGGCGGGCGGCCGTTTCACTCCCGCCCGCTTTCTTCCCCTTCCCGGTTCAGCTCCGCGATTACCAGGTCCGTGATCTCCCGGTCCGGATCCTTGAAGAGCAGGACCTCGCCCCGGAGGACAAAGTCGTATCCCTCGCGGAGGGCGACCTTCTCGGCCGCCGCGGAGACTTCTTCCAGCAACTCCCCCTGCCGGATCATCGACCGGCGGGCGAGGGCCGCCTCCGCCTCTTCGATCATCCGGTTGACGGAGAGCTTTTTCCGCATAATCTCTTCCGTCCGGGCGGCCCGGGCCTGATCGCTGAGCAGGAGCATCTCCCCTTCCAGCCGTTCGATCTCGTCCACCAGCTTCTGAACTTCGGCTTCCCGGGCCGCCTTCTCCCGTTCGAATTCGGCCACCAGCTCCTCGGCCCGCCGGTAATCTTTCAGCACCCGGGGGAGGTCGATCCAGGCGATTCCGGCGCCCCCGGCCGCTGTCTCCTCGCCGGCGGCCCCCCCGGCCGCGAAGAAACTGGATACCATCACAAGAGTGAAAAATAATTTCATCGTCAATCTCCCGGACTGATTATTTCCTGAATTATGACTCCACGTAATTCGAGCACAGGTGGGCCGCCTGTGCTACCGTTCACTGGCATTCTTGCCTGTGTCCCGTTCTGCACAGGCGGGCCGCCTGTGCTACTGTTCACTGGCATTCTTGCCTTTGTCCCGGCCCGGCCATTCACAGGCGGGCCGTCTGTGCTACTGTTCACTGGCATTCTTGCCTTTGTCCCGGCCCGGCCATTCACAGGCGGGCCGCCTGTGCTACTGTTCACTGGCATTTTTGCCTGTGTCCCGGCCTGCACAGGCGAGCCGCCTGTGCTACCGTTCAGAAAGCGTAGCCGATGTTAAAGTGGAACCTTCCGCCGGTCTTGTTCCAGTCCTCGTAGACCAGGGGCCAGGCGTAGTCGAGCTTGATCGGACCGATCGGCAGATAAAGCCTGACCCCGAAACCGGCGCCGGATTGAAGGCTCTTGAACCAGCTGCCGCTGAAGAGGGGCTCGTCCAGCTCCCAATCCTTGTCCGTCCAGACGTTGCCGACGTCGTAAAAGAAGGCCCCCCGAACCATCTCGATGATCGGGAAGGTGTATTCCACCGAGGCCATCATCATCGAGTCCCCCCCCACCGGTTCACCGTTGGGAAGGCCGGTTCGGGGATCGGTCCCCTGGGGACCGACTTCCCGGTAGCGGAAGCCCCTGATGGTGTTGGCGCCGCCCAGGAAGAATCTCTCGTAAACCGGGACGATATCAGTGTCGCCGTAGGTCTGGGCCGTACCCGCCCGGTAGCGGAAACCGAGAATGTGGCCGGGAAAGATGGAGAGATAGTAGCTGCTGTCGAAGATGGTCTTGATGAAATCCTTGTCCCCGCCGAAAATTCCTCCCGCCACCCGGCAGGAGAGGGTGGCCCGCATACCCCGGGACGGGACGAGAAAGCTGTCCCGGGTGTCCCGGGTGATCGAGGGGGTGACGCTGCTGATCAGGTTCTTTCCCTCCTCGCTCTGGATCGACCAGTCGGCGTAGTCGCTGACATCGTAGATTTCGACCTGTTCCAGGTTGTAGGCCAGGCCGACCTGGTTGAAATCGCCGACCCGGTGCCGGAGGCGGAGGGTGCCGCCGATTCTCTTCTCGTCGTAGTCGGACCAGTACCGGGTCCGCCGGTAGAGATCGATTCCGAAGGAGAGGGGGACGCCGAAGAGCCAGGGCTCGACGAAGCTCAGCTCGAAATTCGTCCGGCTGGTCCCCAGTTCGGCCCGGATTTTCATCTTCTGGCCCGCCCCCATAAAATAGGGAGGATTGAAGAGATCGAAATTTCCCTGTCCGATTTCGACGAAGCCGATAAAATCGTCTTCGGAACTGTAGCCGATTCCGAACATAAATTCCCCGGTCTTCCGCTCCTCCAGCCTGACGATCAGGTCTTTCTCGCCGGCGACGGTGGTGGGCAGGGGTTCGATCCTGACCTGCTGGAAGAAGCCCAGGTTCTCCAGGCGTTGCCGGCTTCTCTCGACCCGGATCCCGTTGAAGATCTCTCCCGGCTTGACCAGCAGCTCGCGGCGGATCACCCGGTCGCGGGTGATCTCGTTGCCGACGATGTCGATCCGGTGGATGTAAGAGATCCGGTTCTCGGTAATCTGGTAGGTGATGTCGATATTTCCGCTCTGGGGGTTGAGGACCTGCCGGGGGTCGACCACGACGTCGATATAACCCCGTTCGTAGTAAAAATCCCTTAAGCTCCCGGCGTCGGCTCTCATCCCGTCCGGAGAAAAGGGTTGGCCGGTCTCCATCTTCAGCAGAGCTTCCAGGTCGGCGGCCGGAAAATTCTCGTTGCCGATCACCCGGGTTTCCCCGACGTGGTACCTTTCCCCCTCGTTTACCTGGATGGTGATGAAGAGTCCGCCGCCATCGTCACTGACCGTTTTCTCCACGTCGAGAACCCGGAAATCCAGGTAGCCCCGGGAGCGGGCGTAGAGGGCGATCCTCTCCAGGTCGAGGTTGAATTCCTCCTCCTGGAAGCGCCCCCGCCTCAAGATCGAGAAGAGGGAGTGGGAACGGGTCGCCATTATCCCCCGCAGATCACCGGCGGAAAGCCCGTCCAGACCGCGGAAAGATACTTTCTTGATCCGGACCTGGTGGCCTTCGCGGATATTGATGAAGATATCCGCCTCCCCCGCTTCCCGGTCGATCTTGAGCCGGTAGTCGATCCGGGTCTGGTAGTAACGGTCTTTCTCGTAGAGATCGTAAAGGGTTTGGATGTCCTCGTTGAGGCGGGTTTCGGAGAGAAGGTCACCGGGGGCGGTGGAGATCTCCTCAAGGAGCTTGCTGTCTTTGAAGGCCCGGTTCCCCTCGAAGTAGATCTTTCTGACGATCGGTTTTTCCTCCACGGTGATGACCACCGCCACCTCCCCCTCCACCGTCTCTTCGGCCTCGATCTCTATGGAGGAGAAGGGTCCCCACTCGTGGAGACGCTGGAGGTCGGCGTTGATCTCCTCCTGCCGGTAGGGGTCGCCCGGCCGGACCCGGACCCGGGCCAGGGTGGCCTCCCGGCTGATCCGGCGGTTTCCCTCGATCCGCACTTCGGAGATCCTCTTCTCCCGGGCCAGGCCGTCCGTCCCGCCGGCCAGGAAGACCCCGGCCAGGAGAGGGGTGAGGAAAAGGCGGATGATCTCCTTTGTCACCCGTGATTTATTCTTCCGCTTCGGCATAGTCCTCGAACCGGGTGTATTTTTCCAGGAAGGCGAGCTTGATCTCCCCGGTGGGGCCGTTTCTCTGCTTGGCGATGTTGACCAAAACCGTATTCTTCAGGCCGGGATCTTCTTCGGCCAGGTCGGGATAGGCCCCCGGCCTGACGATCAGGATCACCAGGTCGGCGTCCTGCTCGATCGCCCCCGACTCCCTGAGGTCGGCCAGCCGCGGCCGCCGGTCGGGCCGCTCTTCCGGGCCCCGGTTGAGCTGGGAGAGGACCAAAACCGGGATCTCCAGTTCCCGGGCCAGGGACTTCAGGGAGCGGGAGATGTCGGAGACCTCCTGCTGGCGGCTCTCGCTCCGGCCGGTGGTGGCCTGGAGGAGCTGGAGGTAGTCGATGATCAGGAGCTTGATGTCGTAGCGGGCCTTCATATTCCTCGCCCGGGCCCGCAGTTCCAGGTTGGTCGCCCCCGGGAGGTCGTCGATGTAGATTTCGGCGTCGGAGAGCCGGCCGGCGGCGTGGGCCAGTTTCACCATATCCTTCTGGGAGAGGAAACCCCGCCGCATCGACTGGGCGTCCACCCGGGCGTGGGAGCAGAGCAGGCGGCGGACCAGGGCTTCCGAGCTCATCTCCAGGCTGAAAATTCCGACCGGCTTCTTCTCCACCAGGGCGGCGTTTTCGGCGATGCTCAAAGCGAAGGCGGTCTTCCCCATCGAGGGCCGGCCGGCCAGGACGATCAGTTCGGAGGGTTGGAGGCCGCAGGTCAGGTTGTCGAGGTCGCGCAGGCCGGTGGCCAGCCCGGTCACCAGCGAATGGCTTCTCTCCCGGGAATCGATGTCCTCCATCACCTCCTTGACCAGCTTTCGCAACGGGATCATCCGCTGCCGCATCCCCCTCTGGGTGAGCTGGAAGAATTTCTTTTCCACCTCGTCGAGGACCACCGCGGTCTCGGTCTCTTCCCCGTAACAGCGGTTGATGACTTCGGTCGAGGTGGAGATCAGTTCCCTGAGCAGAGCTTTTTCCCCGACAATCTTGAGGTGGGCGTCGAGGTGGGCGGTGGTGGGGATGTATTCCAGCAGCGAGACGACGTACTCCTCTCCCCCCGCCGCTTCCAGGTCCCCGCTTCTCTTCAGGGCGTCGACCAGGGTGATGGCGTCGGCCGGGGTCCCGGCGTCGTAAAGGGAGACGATGGCCTGGTAGATTTTCCGGTGGGCGTTCTGGTAGAAGGATTCGGCCGAGATCTCCTCCATCGCCCGGGGTATCGCCGCCTGTTCGAGGAGCAACGCTCCCAGGATGCTCTTCTCGGCGTCCAGGTTGCGGGGCTGGGACCGGACGGTTTTGGGTTCGGTTTCCATCTTCAGGAACTCTAATTCCACGAATTTGTTCTAATTATCCCCCCGCCTCGCCCCCTTTTGGAAACCGCGAATCCTCGCGAATCCGCAATAATCTATCCCCCGCCTCGCCCCCTTTTTATCCACTGATTTCACGAATTGGCCCTAATTCCCCCCGCCTCGCCCCCCTCAGAGTCCAAGCATTGCTGCGATTAATTCCCGCTCCAAAGCAGTCCGACGAGTCGGACAGGTCGGACGCTTCGGACAACCGACCACCGATCACCGATTACCATTCCCCATTCCCCATTCCCTATTCCTTCACCACCCAGACCTTGACCTGGGCGGTGACGTCCGGGGCGGGGGAGACGGGGATGGTGTAGATCCCCAGTTTCTTGATCGGGCTCTCCAGCCCGATCTGGCTCTTCTCCACCGCGAATCCCTCTCCGGCCAGGGCTTCGGCGACCATCGCCGCGGTCACCGACCCGTAGAGCGTGTCACCCTCCCCGGCGGCGACGGTGATCGTGCAGGAGGCGTCGTTCAGCCGGTTCGCCAGCTCCCGGGCCTTGACCAGCCTCTGTTCCTCCAGTTTTCGCTTCTTCTCCCGGCTCTGCTCCAGCAGGGAGATGTGGTGTTCGGTGGCCGGGTAGGCCAGTCCCCGGGGCAGGAGGAAGTTGCGTCCGTAACCGTCGGCGACTTCGAGGATCGTCCCTTCTTCTCCCAGGGTGGGGTGGTCCTTGGTCAATATTACCTTCATATAATCTGTCGTCTCCCTCCGGTTCCGTTGATTCCCGTCCTTCGGTCGGTTTCGGTTCTGGTTGGCTTTAATCCTCCTGAAAGGGGAGGAGGGCGATCTGGCGGGCCTTCTTGATCTCCCGGCTCAGGGCGCGCTGATGCCGGGCGCAGACCCCGGTGATCCGCCGGGAAAGCATCTTCCCCCGGTCGGTGACAAACTGGCGGAGGGTATCCACGTCCTTGTAATCGATCCGGGGTGTGTCTTTCTGACAGAAGCGGCAGGGTTTTTTTACATACACAATCTTTTTCCGGGTTCGCTTGACCCCGGCTTTTCTTCTCGCGGTCGGCATAGATTCCTCCTTTAAAACGGATTAAAAGGGTGGCAGTTCATCGCCCTCGTCCGAGTTCTGGTTGAAGGAAGAAGGTTCGGGGGGGAAGTCGACCTCATAGGGCGCCGGGGACGGGGCGGCCTCGCCGGCACTCCGCCGCTCCTCCCCGCCCGGGGTGGAGAGAAAATGCACCCGGCGGGCCCGGATCTTGTGTTTGTTCCTTTTCTGGCCGGTCTCCCGGTCAGTCCAGGTGTCGAGTTTCAGGGTTCCTTCGACCAGGACCGCCCGCCCCTTCTTCAGGTACTCGTTGCAGGTCTCCGCCTGCCGGGCCCAGACCTCGACATCGACAAAGCAGACATCTTCCTTTTTCTCCCCGTCCTTGGTCCGGTAAACCTGGTTGACCGCCAGGCCGAGCCGGGCCACGGCGGTTCCCTGGGGCGTGTAGCGGACCTCGGGGTCCCGGGTGAGGTTTCCCCCCAGGATTACGGTATTGACACTGACCATTTCACACCTCCTTGGCCGCCTTCCGCCGGCCCGGCGGGCCGTTTGAGGAGACCTGGTTCAATTTCCCCGACGGGATCAGGGTTAATTACGACTCCTGAATCCGGCCGGGCCGGTGTTCTTCTTCTTCCCTGTCCGTATTTTCAGTTTCTACTTTCGCAACCGGTTCCTCCGGATTCTCTTCTCCGCCGGGGCCGGGTTCCTCCCCCGTCGCCTCTTCCTCCCGGAGAGTGAAGCCCGGTTGTCCCTTGTACCGGACCAGGAGAGTCCGGATCACCGCGGGATTGAGCTTCAGGCTGTCCCGGAGCGGAACCAGTCCTTCCGGGGAGTGGGTGAAATGTGACACCAGGTACAGCCCGTCGATATGGCGGTTGATGGGGTAGGCGAGTTTCCTTCTCCCCATCGATCCGATATCTTCCACCGTCCCGCCCGCCTTGACGATCTCCTCGGAAATCAACTTCTGGGCGGCGGGCGCCTCCCCGTCATTCCAGTGTACGTCAATGATGTTTACCATCTCGTAACGGTTCAATATTCGACCTCCTCGTTGGTATTGATATTTTTGCGGTTAAACATATTCATAGCCGCTTCCACTCCCTCCCTCTCCATCATCTCCAGGGCGGCCACCGCTTCGGCCGCCGCCCGCTGGAGAACGGTTGTCTCTTCCTTGCCCGGCCGGGTCAGGACGTGGGCGGTCAGGTCGTCCAGTTCCCCGCCCCCGATCCCGATCCGGATCCGGGTGAAGTCCCGGGTCCCCAGCGATCGGATAATCGATTCCAGGCCGCGGTGGCCTCCGGCTCCTCCCCCGGTCCGGATCCGGATCATCCCCGCCGGGAGGTTGGCGTCATCCACCACCACCACCAGGGCTTCGGGAGGGAGGCGGTAATAGTCAAGCACCGCCCGGACCGCCCGCCCGCTGAGGTTGACGTAGGTGGCGGGCTTGACCAGGAACAAGTGCCCGGAACGTGCCGTCCAGGCCGGAAAGGCGCGCTTCTTCTTCCAGCCCGAATCCGTCCGCGCCGCCCGCCGGTCCAGCACCTGGAAGCCCAGGTTGTGGCGGGTCTTCCGGTAACGGAGACCCGGGTTGCCCAGTCCGACTACGATCCGCAAGACGATCCTTCCTCTTGGCCGTTTCCCTTCGGGCCGGCGGCTGTCCGTCCGCTATTCGCTTTTTCCTTCCGTCTCCCCCGCTGTCTCCTCCGCTGTTTCTTCTCCGGCCTCCGCCTCGGCGGCCTCGGCCTCCTCGGCGGCGCCGGCGGCTTCCAGCGCCTCGGCTTCTTCTTCGCTGATCGGGGCGGCGATGGTAAAGATGCTGAGGTCCGGTTCGGTCAGGATCTCGATTCCTTCGGCCAGCCGGATATTCTCAACGTGAATGGTATCGCCGATCTCCAGGGCGGAGACATCGACCTCGATGGTTTCCGGGATATCGGCCGGCAGGCAGCGGATCTCAATCTCCCGGAGGATATGTTCCAGGATTCCCCCGTCCCGGGTCACCCCGATCGGTTCCCCGACCGCCTCCACCGCGACGGTGGCGGTCAATTTCTCGTCGAGGGAGATCTGCTGGAAGTCGATGTGGAGCAGTTTGCCGGAGATATGATCGAACTGGATATCCTTGACGATCGCCGAGCGGGTCCTGGCCTTCCCTTCCCCCTCGATCTGGAGGGAGACAATCTGGTTTTCGTGAAGCGCGCCGGTCTCCTTTTTCAGCCGGGCCTGCTCCAGGGCCAGGGGTATCGGTTTTTCACCTCCCCCGTAGAAAACGGCGGGAATGAATCCCCGGCCGCGGAGACGCCGGGGATGGTTACCCCCGACCTGGGAGCGTTCCTTGACGGTTATTTCGAGTTGGGCCATAACTGGTTCTCCTTGAATTGACTATTTCGGGGAGGGAAGAAAGATCAGTTTTACGCCTCCGGCGCCGACCGGCGGCTGCCCGTTTTCGCCGGGGTTAATTCTTCCGAATATTCAAACAAAATACTGACCGGGGTGTCGGAGTGGATCCGCTTGATCGCCTCGCCTAAAAGATCGGCGATCGAAATCACCTTGATCTTGGAGCATTCGATAGCTTCCCGGCTCAGGGGTATGGTGTCGCTGACCCAGAGAGTCTTCAGCGGCGACTTTTTGACGTTCTCCACCGCCCGTCCCGGGAGTACGGGGTGGGTGATAACGGCGTAAATATCCTTCGCTCCCCGGGATTTCAAGATTTGGGCGGCGCCGGCCAGGGAGCCCCCGGTTGAAATCATATCGTCCACGATCAGGATATCTCTCCCCGCGACCTCCCCGATTACGTTCTGGACCTCGGTCCGCTCGCTCCCCGTCCGCCGCTTATCGACGATCGCCAGCGGGCACTGGAAATCCCGGGCGAAGTGATCGGCCACCTTGATTCCGCCGACATCCGGGGAGACGATGGTCAGATTCCTGCGGCGGGGCGGGCTGAAGACCTTTTTCAGGTACTTGACCATAACCGGGGCGGCGTAGAGATGATCGACCGGGATATCGAAGAAACCCTGGATCTGGGCGGCGTGGAGATCGATGGTCAGCAGCCGGTCGGCCCCGGCGGCGGTGATCAGGTTGGCGACCAGCTTGGCGCTGATCGGGACCCCGGGCCGGTTTTTCCGGTCCTGCCGGCCGTAACCGAAAAAGGGCACCACCGCGGTGATCCGCGCCGCCGAAGCCCGGCTGAGGGCGTCGGTCATAATCAGCAGTTCCATCAGGTTCTCGTTCGGCGGCGGCGAGGTCCCCTGGATCAGGAAGACGTCCGCTCCCCGGACGTGTTCGCGGATCTCCACCTTCACCTCGCCTTCCGGAAAGCGGCCGACCAGAACCTCGCTCAGGTCAGCCTTCAGGTAACCGGCGATGGCCGCGGCCAGTTTGGGGTTGGAATTACCCGTGAACAGCATCAGCTTGTGATTGATCATCTCTGGGGCCTCTCAAAATTGCGGCTGGGAACGATATGCGATTGTCGGTTTGACCGTAGTTTCTCTCCGCGCTGCCGCCCGGGAATGGACCGGCGAGCGCGGAAAACGTCAGACGGGAGGCCGCCATCCGGGGTCGCGGACCCGGCGGGAGAGATCCCCCGAAGCCGCGCGAAGAACGGCGACTGCCCGGCGAGGACTCGAACCTCGAAACTCGGCTCCAAAGGCCGATGTGTTACCATTACACCACCGGGCAAAAGAGGAGCGGGTTCAGGTTCGGCTCGCGACGCGATGCTCGGAAGCCTCCTGGGCAGAAGATATTCTTAATCTATTTCTTTCACTGTCCCCCGCCTCGCCCCCATTTTTATTCACTAATTCCAATAATTTACTCTAAATTTCCCCCCGCCTCGCCCCCTTATTAAACCGCGAATCCTCACGGATCCTCACGAAAAAGGAATCTCTATCCGCCTTTGTCTTCGACTTAGGCGGTCGTAGTCGGGATCGCTATCGCTATCGGGATCGAGGGTTGTCCTTTCCGCTCATCGCTCACCGATTACTGATTACTGCTCACTGATTACTGCCCCACCGAACCACCGGGGAACACTACTGTACTCCCCCCCGGGGAGTCAATAACAATAATTCGCCGGACTTTCAGGATATGGCCGGAGGCCGGTTGGAGGCGACGAAGATCCGGTAGTTTTCCGGGAAAACCCGGCGGGCTTCATCGGCCAGCTGTTCCGCCTTTTCCTTTGCCGCCGCCACCCCGATTACCGTCGGGCCGGAACCGGAGAGCAGGGCGGCGGCGCCCCGACTTTCAAAGAACTCCAGCAGTTCCCGGATCCGTGGGTAGCGGGGAGCCAGGGCTTCCTGGAAGCGGTTGTAGAGCACCCTCCCCAGGGCCGCCAGGTCGCCTGTTTCCAGGGCGGCCAATAATTCTCCGAGTTTTTCGTTCGGCGGTCTTTTCGGTCCTCTGACAGCCAGTTCGGCGTAGGCCCGGCGGGTGGCGAGAGGGAAGGCGGGGTTGACCAGGACGGCGAAGAACGGCGGGGCGGCCGGGAGGGGTTCTCCCCTCTCCCCCCGCCCCCGCCAGAGCGAGGTCCGGGGGTGGAGAAAGAAGGGAACGTCCGAGCCCAGTTCCCCGGCGATATCGGAGAGGACCGTGAGCGGCAATTCCAGGCCCCAGAATTTGTTCAGACCCAGGAGGGCGGCGCCCGCGTTGCCCGATCCCCCTCCCAGGCCGGCCGCCGCCGGGATATTCTTCTCGATCCTGATCGACACCCCCTTCTCCTCTCCCCCCGCTTCCCGGAGCCGGCGGGCGGCCCGGTGGACGATATTGGCTTCACCGCCGGGAACTTGGGGGCTGTCCGTGGTGACCTCTATTCCTTTCCGTCTTTCCCGGAGATGGAGACGGTCGCTCAGATCGAGAGGTTCCATCACGGTCACCACCTCGTGGTAGCCGTCCGGCCGCCGGCCGATCACGTCGAGGAAGAGATTGACCTTACACGGGGAGAGGATGGTTTGCTCAGCGGGTTGAAAAGGTTTGGGCGAGGTCATACCGCTGCTTAATCGCTATCGCTATCGCTATCGGGATCGCTATCGAAATCGAAGCCGGGCAACCCAGCCCGCTCCAGCTTGCTCCTGATCCGCTCCGGGTCTTCGGGATCGAGTTCCAGGACTTTCTCCCATTCCTCCCGGGCCCGGGAATTCTCTCCCCGGCGGGCGTAGGCGTCGCCGAGATGGTCGCGGATGGTGGGATCGTCGGGGAGAATGGAGACGGCCCGCTCCAGTTTCTCCACCGCCAGGTCGTAGCGCCCCTGCCGGTAGTAAACCCAGCCCAGGCTGTCGAGGTAGGCTCCGTTATCCGGTTCGAATTCCAGCGCCCGCTTGATCAGTTCCAGCGCCTCGTCGAGCCGGACTCCCCGCTCGGCGTACATATAGCCCAGGTAGTTGTAGGCGGCGGCGTTGCGCGGGTTGAGTTCGATCGCCTGTTCGAAGTGGCGGACCGCTTCCTCGAAGTCTCCGTTGCGTTCATAGGCCGCTCCCAGTTGGAAGAGGAGCAGGTCCGATGCCTCCCCCCCTGCCAACGCTTTTTGGTAGGCTTCGATGGCGCCCGGGAAATTTCCGGCCCGGGAATGGGCGGTCCCGAGCAGGAAAGATACTTCGGGAGAATCCGGTTCCAGGGCCAGCAGGCGGTTGAAGGCGGCGATCGCCGCCGGCATCCGGCCGGTGGCGTAGTAAAGCGTTCCCAGGCGGCGAAGGATATTGGTATTTCCCGGGTCGGCGACCAGGGCCCGTTCGTACTCCGCGATCGCCCGCTCGTCTTCGTCGAGCAGATCATAGGCCAGGGCCAGGGCCAGCCGGGTTTCCAGGGAGGAAGGGACCAGGGAGAGAGCCTTTTCAAAGGCGGCGACCGCCGAGGGCAGATCTTCGAGCTTGGTATAGATCAACCCCATTCGGAACCAGGCGTCGGCCTGAGCCGGGGCGGCCTCGATCACTTTCCGGTAGGAATTCAGGGCGGCAGGGTAATCCTCCCGTCGGGTGTAGATGGCGGCGGAGAGGAGATGGGGGCTCCGTTCATCCGGGGCGATCCGGCTCGCTTCCCGGTAACCGGCCAGGGCTTCATCTTCCCGGCCGGCCTTGTAATGGGCGGTGGCAAGGAGGAAGACGGCCCGGAAAGAGTCAGGCTTCAGTTCCCGGGCCCGCTCCAGCCACTCGACGCTCTCCTCGGTTTCGTCCCGGCTGATCAGCAGCGAACCGATCTTCAGGGCGGCGTCAAAGGACTCCGGGTCCAGTTCGATGACCTTCCGGTATTCCCGCAGAGCGTCGTCGAGTTCCTGGTGATACTCGTGGTAGGCGCCCCGCGCGTAGTGGGAATAGGCCATCTGACGGTCCGGGCTGCATTCTTCCGTCCCGGTGGCCGGCTGGTTGGAGGAGATCGAACGGGGCAGGCACCCGGAGAGCAGGGCAAGCGAGAACCCGCAGGCCAGGAGGGTGCGTACCAGCGTCATTTCTTCTTGTGCCGGTCCCGCCGCAGTCTCTTCTTCCGCTTGTGCTTGGCGATCTTGGCTTTTCTTTTCTTGCGTCCGGAAGGCATAGCTATTCTCCCTGAATTGATATAATTGAGACGGCCTAAACGACGATCTTGTTCAACGGGTATTCGATAATCCCGGCCGCCCCGGCGGACTTCAGGACCGGGATCAGTTCCCGGACCCGTTTCTCCTCGATCACCACCTCGACCGCCACCCAGTCCCGATCGATCTGGTCGGAGACGGTCGGGGAATGGAGGGCGGGCAGGATGTCGAGCACCCGCTCAAGTCCGTCCCGGGGGACGTTCATCTTCATCCCCACCTTGTCCTGAGCCTCGATCGCCCCCCGGAGGAGGAGGGCGATATTCTCGAGCTTGCGCCGGCGGGGAGGATCGGCCCAGACCCGCCGGTTGACGATCAGGCGGGTGGTGCTTTCCAGGATCGTCTCCACGATCCGCAGGTTGTTGGCCCGCAGCGATGATCCGGTCTCGGTCAGCTCGACGATCCCGTCGGCCAGCTGGGGGGGCTTGACCTCGGTCGCTCCCCAGGAGAATTCGACCTCGCAGTCGATGCCCCGGTCGGCGAAGTAGTTCCGGGTCACGCTGACCAGTTCGGTGGCGATCCTTTTGTCCTGAAAATCCTCCGGTTTCTTGAAAGGGGAGTCCTCGGGGACCGCCAGGACCCAGCGGACCGGGCGGAAACCCGCCTTGGCGTAAACCAGATCGGCGATCTCTTCCACCCCGGCGCCACTCTCCTTCAGCCAGTCATAGCCGGTGATCCCGGCGTCGATGGCCCCCCCCTCCACGTAGCGGGGGATCTCCTGGGCCCGGATCAAAACGGCCTCGATCTCCGGGTCGTCGAGACGGGGATAGTAGGATCGGCTGCCGACCGAGATCGCGAAACCCGCCTTGCGGAAGAGTTCGAAGGTCGATTCCTGGAGACTTCCCTTGGGCAGCCCCAGCCTGATCAGCGGTTGGTTTTCAGGGTCGTTGTTCGTTTTCATCGGGTTTTCTCCCGGCGGCCGGTTCTTTCGGCTTCTGAATTCTGCCCATTATTATCCCCGCCGGGAAGATAAGGCAACCATTATTGTCCGTAGGCGTTCTCCTCGGTTTCTTCGCGCTCGCCGGAGAGGGCGTAGATCTCATCCTTCATCGCCGCCAGCTTGCCGAAGCAGAGCAGGACGTCCCCGGCCCGGATCCGGGTGTCGGCCGGGGGATTGGCGATGGTGCTCAGCCCCCGCTCGATGACCAGGACGGTGATCCCGTGTTTTCTCAGGTCGGCCTCGGCCAGGGTCTTGTCCAGCACCGGGCTGCTCGGCTCGATGTCGACCCGGGAGACCCCGAAGCCGCCGGGGGCGACGAAGATCTCCTCGAACTTCTCCGGGGGGACGATCTTCTTCCCGACGAGTTTCTTCTTGGCCAGAATTGTCACCTTGCGGGCGGCCGCGGTATGGGGAACAAATCGGACCAGGGTGTAGACCGCTCCCACGATGATCAGGAGGTTGATCAGGGGCAGAAGCTGGGGGGGGACGAAAGAGCTGAGGAAGGGGAGATCGAGCCGGGTGAGGACCAGGTTGGGACGGATCGAATTGGCGAAGGTGGCGATCATCGCCACGAATCCGGCGTGGCCGATGACGATCAGGTAGGTGGCGATCCGCCGCCGCCGTGGGCTGGCCAGGATCAGTTCCGACTCCCGGGTGGTGAAGCCGGTCCCGGTGAAGCAGGAGAGGGCCTGGAACTTGGCCACCTTCCATTCCAGTCCGGTCAGGTTGAAGGCGACCGCCCCGATCCTCACGGCGACCACCGAGACGATCAGGGTGGCGAGAAAGAGCAGTATGTTCATAAGCGTCTTCGGGGGCGGATCGATCCCCCATCACTCCATCACTCCATTACTTTCTGACTATCCGGTAGGTCGGGTAGGCGAAATTGACGTCTTCGGTCCTGGCGAATTCCTCGAGAATCCAGCGGGCCAGCTCGTCCTCGGTGGAGCGCCTTTTCCGGGCCTCGGTCAGGTAGCGGAGGGTCAGTTGCACCCCGCTGTCGAGGATCTTGACGTAGACGATCGGGGAGAGCTTTCCGTAATAAATCATATAGCGCCGGGACATCCGCTTGATCTTCCGCTTGACGATCTCCTCCATCCCCTCGGCCCTCTCCACGGCCCGGCGGAGCATAATTCCCTCGGCCTTCTTCCAGTCGCTTTCGAAAGTGACCAGGACCCGCAGCTCGTTCCAGATGAATTCGAAACCCCGGCTGTAGTTGAAGAGGGGATTCTTGAAGACGGCGCTGTTGGGGACCTTGACGATCCGGCCGGTGGACTGATCGGCCTCCACCCAGTTTCCGATCTCCAGCATCGAGGTCTGAAGGATCTGGATATCGATCACGTCTCCCTGGATCCCCCCGAACTCGATCCGGTCGCCGACCTCGAACGGCCGCCGCGTCATTACCACCAGCCAGCCGGCCATACAGAGGATGACTTCCTGGAGGGCCAGCGCCACCCCGGCGCCGACCGCGCTGATGAAGATGGTGATCGATCCCAGGTGCTGGAGCCAGATGAAGATGACCAGGAAGATGATCAGGAGGTTGAGGAAGTAGATGACGTTCTTCCGGATCATATGCCGAGTCCGCAGGTCGGCGACGTGGCGGTTGATGATCTTGACCAGGGCGAAGATCAGCAGGTAGCCGAGCAGGAGGACCACCCCGGTCCGGATCAGCTTGCTGTAGACCGCTTCCCGACGCCCGGGGACCGCGTTCCCCGCCCGCGCCATTCTCTCCCGGGCCCGTTCCAGTTCCCGTTCGGCCAGTTCGGCCTGCCGGCCGGCGGCGGCCATCTTCTCCTCCGCCGCCCGCAGCTCCAGTTCGGCCTGTTCCCGGAGGAGCCGGATGGCGGCCTCCTCCCCGGCGGCGGCCTCCCGGGGGGTTTCCGCCACCGCGGGCCCGGTTCTCTCTTCCGGGGGAACCGGAGAGGCGGAAGCCCCGGCCGGGGAGACGATCAATGGCGAAAGAAGAAGCAGCCCGGCGGTTGTGGTGTAGAAAAATAATCTGCTGGGTTTCACCTCTTTTCTCCCGTTCCGCTAAAGAAGTATCCGATCAGCTTGTAGAGCAGGCGGGCGGCGAAAAACTCGGAGACGATCGAGCCGTCCAGCGGACAGAGCTCGACCAAATCCGCCCCGACCAGGGTCTTGCCGGAGTCCCGCAGGACCCGGAAGAATCTCAGCGCCTGGTTCCAGCCCAGACCACCCGGCTCCGGCGTGCCGACCCCGGGGACCTCGGAGGGGTCGAAGGCGTCGAGGTCGATCGAGATGTAGATCCGCCCGGCCAGGGCGGCGGCGATCTTCTCCCAGGGGTAATCGCCGGCGGGGTACTTCCAGCCGGGATATATCCGTACCCCTTCCGCCGCGATGTATTCGGCTTCTTCCTCGGCCAGGCTCCTCACCCCGACCGAAACCGTAGGAACGCCGAGCTGGCGGACCCGTCTGATCACCGAAGCGTGGGAGAGCGGGGTTCCCCCGTAACTTTCCCTCAGGTCGGCGTGGGCGTCGAGGTGGAGAAGGCTGAACTCCCCGCCCGCCGCCCGCAGGCCCCGGACCGCCCCCAGGGTCAGGGTGTGTTCTCCCCCCAGGCAAATCGGGACCGCCCTTCCCTCCAGCTCCTTCACCGCCGCCTCGATCCTTTCCAGGACTTCCGCCGGATCTCCCCGGCAATCCACGGGCGGCAGGGTGTGAATTCCGCGCCGGTAAGGGGAAAACCCCAGTTCGGGGTCGTAGAGTTCGACCTGGCGGGAGGCTTGAAGGATCCGGGCCGGACCCCGGGCGGTCCCGGGAAGGTAGGAGACCGTCTTCTCCAGGGGGACGGGGATGATCGCCACCGCCGCCTCTTTTGCCGGGACGAAAGGGGACGGATCGGTCCCGTCGTCCAGGAATTGAACCGGGAGGGGGGGGATGGCTAATACCTCTCCTTGGACTTTCTGATTCGCCGGATCCGTTCCCGCGGGCCGCGGCGGTCCTTCCGGCCCCGGAACTCGCTCTCTTCCCGGCCCCGGATCCGGAATTTCTCCCGGCGTCCGGGAGAGAGTTCGAACTCGCCGTCGTCCAGCTCGAGATAATCCAAATTCATAATAACACCTGGACTGGGTTAACGCTGTTGGGTCTCTTCCATTTAGTGTGGGGAATAACGGGTAAGCTCAGACAGGTTGATAAAAGTCTTCGGCCCGGAGTAATGGAGCGATGGAGTGGTGGAGTAATGGAGTGCCTGGAGTGTTGGAGTGTTGGAGTGTTGTTTCTGGCCCGATCACTCCATTACTCCATCACCGATCTGCCGGCAATACCGGGGATTAAATAAATACCGTTTGTCCGCATAAATCGAAAGAGAGCCATACTCTGGAACTCTTATAGCCGTTTTGCCGCAAAAGGCAACAGTATTTTTTCCCCGGCCTTTCCCCGCAGGAATTGGTTGCGCATCCCGCTAATTGTTAATACCATATGCGCTTCGTTTGCGACAGCCCGGCCCGGGCATTTTGCGGTTGCCCTCCCGGCCGGCCCAAGCTTATTGCCAGGGGAGAGAATGCAGATGAACCGACGCGACCTTCTGAAGACCGAAATCGCCCACGTCGATATCACCGCCTTCGACTCGACCCCGATCATCGAGTCCTACGGCAGGATGGCCTTCCAGGCCCGCAACCTGGCCTCGGCCGGCCGGATCTACCGGCGGATGATCGCCGATCGGGACTGTTCGATCATCCTCTGCCTGGCCGGCTCGCTCTTCTCCGCCGGCCTGAAGGCCGCCGTGAGGGACCTGGTCCGTTACGATATGGTGGACGCCGTCGTCTCCACCGGGGCGATCGTCGTCGACCAGGACTTCTTCGAGGCCCTCGGCTTCCGGCACTACCGAGGGACGCCGTTTATCGACGACGAGCTTTTGAGGAAGAATATGATCGACCGGATCTACGACACCTTCATCGACGAGGAGGAGCTGAGGGTCTGCGACCGTACCGTGGGGATGATCGCCGATTCCCTCCCTCCCCGGCCCTACTCCTCGCGGGAGTTCATCCGCGAGCTGGGGCGGTACCTGGAGCGGGAGAAGAAGGGGGAAGGATCGCTGATTCTGGAGTGCCACCGGAAGGCGGTTCCGATCTTCGTCCCCGCCTTCTCCGACTGCTCGGCCGGGTTTGGCCTGGTCGAGCACCAGCATAAGCGGGGAAAAGCGGCGATGGTGACCATCGACAGCGCCCGCGACTTCCTCGAACTGACCCGGGTCAAGATCGAGGCGGGCGAGACCGGCCTGGTGATGATCGGGGGCGGGGTGCCGAAGAACTTCGCCCAGGACATCGTGGTCGCGGCCGACATCCTCGAGGAGAACCCCTCGATGCACCGCTACGCGATCCAGATCACCGTGGCCGACGAGCGCGACGGGGCGCTCTCCGGATCCACCCTGAAGGAAGCCCACTCCTGGGGCAAGGTGGACGACGTTTACGAGCAGATGGTCTATGCCGAGGCGACCCTGGCCCTTCCGCTCCTGGCCAGCTACGTGTACCACGGCGGGGACTGGAAGCAGAGAAAACCGAAGGCATACGCCGATTTCCTGGAGGAGGGCGGACAATGATCCCGAAACAGTTTTTCCTGACCAAGGGAGCCGGGGTCCACAAGGACCGGCTGGCCTCGTTCGAGATGGCCCTGCGCAAGGCGGGGATCGAGAAGTGCAACCTGGTCCAGGTCTCCAGCATCCTTCCCGCCGGCTGCCGGAAGCTCCCCAGCCGGGAGGGGAGGAAGCTCCTCAAGCCCGGCCAGATCGTCTTCGTGGTGATGGCCCGCAACGAAACCAACGAGCCCAACCGCCTGGTCTCCTCGGCCATCGGGGTGGCCAAGCCGGCGCTGAAGAAGGGCTACGGCTACCTCTCCGAGCATCACGCTTTCGGGGAGACGGCGAAGAAATCCGGCGAATACGCCGAGGACCTGGCGGCGACGATGCTAGCCACCACCCTGGGGATCGCCTTCGACCCCGAGGTCGCCTGGGACGAGCGGAAACAGATCTACCGGGCCTCGGGCAAGATCATCACCACCACCAACATCTGCCAGTCGGCCGAGGGGGACAAGGGCGGCCTCTGGACCACCACCATCGCGGCGGCGGTGTTTGTTATTTAGAAGACAGAATTCAGAATACAGAATTCAGAATGACCTTCGGTCATACCCTATCCTGAGCTGTCCGCACCAAATCGCTATCGCTATCGGGATCGCCATCGGGATCGAAGATGCTTTTTCCTATGAAATTCCCCTGCTTAATTTTGCTGGGTCTGCTCCTGGCCGCCGGATGTTCCTTCCTCCCCGATCGCGACGACCCGGCGGAACCGGCCGGGGTCCCGGAAAGTTTCAGCCGGGAAGGGAGCGGCCGGCCGTTTCCGGAACGCTGGTGGGAAGACTTCGCGAGCGAGGAACTGAACCGCCTGATCACGGAAGCCCTCGGTTCCAGCTTCACCCTCCGGCAGGTCGAGGCCCGGCTCCGGCAGGCCGAGGCATCCGCCCGGATCTCCGGCTCCGAGCGTTACCCCCGGGTGGACCTGGCCGGCGAGGGCGGGGCGACCAGGTCCCGGACCGAGACCGGGGGAGAGGGGACCACCTCTACCAGCGAAAATTACGCGCTTTTCCTGGCGGCCAGCTACGAGATCGACCTCTGGGGAAGGGTCCGTTCGACTTACCGTCAGGCCGATCTGCTTTCCGCCGCCGCCGGAGAAGACCTGGCGGCGGCCCGGATCACCCTGGCCGGTGAGGTGACCGACCGCTGGCTGCGGGAAGTCGATTTGAGATCCCGGCTGGAACTGGCCCGCCGCCAGATCGAGACCAACCGGACCTACCGGGAACTCCTCCTCCTCCGCCGCCGCCGGGGTCTGGCCACCGCCCTGGCCGTCTTCCAGCAGGACGGGATTGTGGCCGCCACCGAGGCCCTGGTCCCGGTCCTGGAGTCGGAGCTGGAGACGGTCCGCCACGAGCTGGCGGTGCTCCTGGGCCGCCCGCCCCGGGCCGACCTCGGTCTGGCTTCCGACCGGCTCCCCGGCAGGAAGCCACTGCCCGGGCTGGGCCTCCCCGCGGAGCTGATCGGGAACCGGCCCGATATCCGGGCAGCCTTTTCCCGCCTGGAGTCGGCCGATTGGGGTGTGGCCGCCGCCCGGGCCGGCCGGCTCCCGGCTCTCACCCTGGCCGGTTCCGCCGGCTACCGCTCCGGCGAGTCCGCCACCCTCTTCGACAGCTGGTTCGCCGCCTTTGCCGGTGGACTTCTCGCCCCCCTGCTCGACGGCGGGAGCCGGGCGGCCGAGGTCGACCGGACCCGGGCGGAGGCCGAAGAGCGCCTGGCCGCTTACCGGGAGACGGTTTTACAGGCCCTGCGGGAGGTCGAGGACGCCCTGGTCCGGGAGGAGAAGCAGGCCGACTACATCGCCGCCCTCCGCCGGCAGCTGGCCGCCGCCGGAAACGCCCTCGGCCAGGCCCGGCTCCGCTTCCGCAAGGGGGAGATCGAGTACCTCGACATTCTCTCCTCCCTCAATTCGACCCAGTCCCTGGAGCGGGAACTCCTGGTCGCCGAACGCGATCTTCTTCGCTACCGGGTCGCCCTCTACCGCGCCCTGGCCGGGAGCTGGGGGGAGGGGGGAACAGTAAGCAGTGAGCAGTGATCAGTAATCGGTGAGCAGAGCGCAGAGCGCAGAGCGCCAGCGGCGCGATCCCGATAGCGATAGCGATCCCGACTCCGTCCGCCGGAGCATTGCGAAGGCGGATAGCGACAGCGATTAATAAAATTACGGAGAAAGAATATGAATAACCCTCGTCCCCTCGACGTCCGGCCCGGCAAACGGGTTTTAACTATCGTCCTCTCCCTGGCGGTGGTGGCGGGGTCTTACTTTATGGCCCGGTGGCTGATCCGGACCGCTCCCCGCCCGGCGCTCCGCGAGCCGGCCGAACGGTCTTACCTGGTCCGGACCGCCCCCCTCTCCCCGGGCCGGGAGCGGACGGAGATCTTTGCCTCGGGGACGGTGGTTCCGGCGCTCCGGGTCGAACTCAAGCCCCGGGTCGCCGGCCGGGTGATTCGGGTCAGCCCGGAGTTCCGCCCCGGCGGCGCCTTCGCCGAGGGGGAAGAGATCCTCTCCCTCGACCCCGAGGATTACCAGCTGGCCCTGGCCGAGCGTCAGGCCGACCTGGTCCGGGCCGAGGCCGAGTACCGGATCGAGCTCGGCCGGCAGGATATCGCCCGCCACGAATGGGAGCTGCTCGGCCCGGGTGAGGAGGGGGAGCAGCTCGACGGGGAACTGGCGCTCCGAATTCCCCAGCTCAATCAGGCCGAGGCCGCCCTCGAGGCCGCCCGGGCCGCGGTCCGCCGGGCCGAGCTGAACCTGGAGCGGACCTCGGTCCGGGCCCCTTTCAACGCCGTGGTCATCTCCCAGACGGTCGATCCGGGGGCCGAGGTCGCCACCTCGACCGTCCTCGGGGTCCTGGCCGGGTCCGATCTATACTGGGTCCGGCTGACCCTCCCGGCCGAGGAGCTGGATTGGTTCGAGGCCGGGGAGGGGGACCGGGGCGCCCCGGTCCTTCTCCGGCCGGCCGGGTCCGGGGAAAGGGAGGCAACCTGGCGGGGCCGGGTGATCGAGAAGGAAGCCGCCCTGGTCGAGGAAGGACGGCTGGCCCGGGTCCTGGTCGCCGTTCCCCGCCCCCGGGAGGGCCGCCCGCTCCTGATCGGGATGTACCTGGCGGCGGTTATCGAGGGCCGGGAGGTGGACGGGGTCTTCTCCATCCCCCGGATCGCGCTCCGGGACGATAACCGGGTCTGGCTGAAGAACGCCGCCGGCCGGCTGGAGATCCGGGAGATCGAAGTGATCCGCTCCGGCCCCGACCGGGTCCTGGCCGGGGAGGGGCTGGCCGGTGACGAGGAACTGGTGATCAGCGACCTGGCCGCCCCGGTCCCGGGGATACTCCTCCGGCCGGCCGGCGAAGAACCGGGGGAGCCGGAGTTATGAACGGCCTTCCCCTGGCCGCCCCGGACCGGGGTCCGATCGCCTGGATGGTCCGCAACCGGGTGGCCGCCAATCTGCTGATGCTGACCTTTATCGTCGGCGGCCTGCTCAGCCTCCGGAATACCACCCAGGAGGTCTTCCCCGACTTCGAGCTCGACCTGGTCCGGGTCACCGTCGCCTATCCCGGGGCGGGTCCGGAGGAGATCGAGCAGGGGATCATCCTGGCCGTCGAGGAGGCCGTCCGGGGACTGGAGGGGGTGAAGGAGATATCGGCCACCGCCCGGGAAGGGGCGGGGACGGTCTCCGTCGAACTCCTCTCCGGGGCCGACCGGCAGAAGATCTACCAGGAAATCCAGCAGGAGGTGGACCGGATCACCACCTTCCCCGAGGAGGCGGAGGAGCCGAGCGTGGTCCTGGTCGCCCGCCGGCGGGAGGTGATCAGCCTGGCCCTCCACGGGGATCTCCCCGAGACCACGCTGAGGGCCCTGGCCGAATCCGCCCGGGAGCGGCTGCTCCGGGAGGAAGAGATCACCCAGGTCGAGCTGGGCGGGGTCCGCGACCTGGAGATCGAGATCGCCGTCGGGCGCGACCGCCTGCGGGAGTTCGGACTGACCGTGCCCGAACTGGCCCGGCTGATCCGGACCGCGGCCCTGGAGCGGGCCGGGGGAGGTTTGAAGACCCCCTCCGGCGAGATCCTGGTCCGGGTCCAGGACCGGCGGGACTACGGCCGCCAATTTGCCGCCCTTCCGCTGATCGGGCCGGGGGAAGGGGGGCAGGTCCGGCTGGGCGAGATCGCCGCCGTCACCGACGGTTTCGAGGACAGCGACCGCTTCGCCGCCTACGACGGCGAACCCGCCGTCCTCCTCGAGGTTTACCGGATCGGCGACCAGACCCCGATCGAGGTCGCCGACGCCGCCCGCCGGGTGGCGGAAGAGCTCAACGCCGGCTACCCCCCGGGGGTGAAGATCGCCGTCCTCTTCGACCGGTCGGATATCTACCGGCAGCGGCGCGACCTGCTGGTCAAGAACGGTTTTTACGGACTGGTCCTGGTCCTGCTCCTGCTCGGGCTCTTCCTCCAGCCCCGGCTGGCCTTCTGGGTGATGCTGGGGATCCCGATCTCCTTCCTCGGCTCCTTCCTCTTCCTTCCCCGGTTCGACGTCACCATCAATATGATCTCGATGTTTGCCTTCATCGTCTCGCTGGGGATTGTGGTCGACGACGCCATCGTGGTCGCCGAGAACATCCACGACCACCGGCTGCGGGGCTCGAAACCGCTGGAGGCGGCCCTGAAGGGGGCGAGGGAGGTTTCCGTCCCGGTCATCTTCAGCGTCCTGACCAATATCGCCGCCTTCTCGCCCCTGCTCTTTATGCCCGGCACGATGGGGAAGATCTGGCGGGTGATCCCGACCGTGGTCATCACCGTCTTCGCCATCTCTCTGGTCGAGTGCCTGCTGATCCTCCCCGCCCACCTCTCCCACCGCCGGGGGGGGAACAACTCCCGCCCGGGATGGTTCTCGCGCCGGCAGTCGGCCTTCAGTTCCTGGTTTTACCGGGCGGTCCGTTCCTATTATTCCCCCTTTCTCGAACGTGCGCTCCGTTTCCGCTACCTGGTACTGGCGGTCTCGATCGCGCTTTTGATCCTGGTCTTCGGCTACGTCGGGGGGAAGCGGATCGGGCTCATCCTGATGCCCCGGGTGGAGTCGGATTACTCGGTGGTGACAGCGGTCCTCCCCTACGGTTCCCCGGTGGAGCGATCAATCGCCGTGCGGGACCGGCTGCTCGATGCCGCCCGGCGGGTAGCGGAAGCCAACGGGAGAGAAGATCTGATCGAGGGGATTTACGCCGAGGTGGGGGAAGACTACGGCGGGGTCTCCGGGAGTCACGTGGTCGAGATCCGCGCCGCCCTCACCCCCCCGAAAGTCCGGCCGATCTCCACCTCGGAGTTCACCCGTCGCTGGCGGGAAGCAACCGGGGAGATCGCCGGGCTCCAGGCCCTGGTCTTCGAGGCCGACCGGGGCGGCCCGGGGGCGGGCCGGTCGATCACCGTCGAGCTGACGCATCCGGACAAGACCATCCTGGAGCGGGCCGGGCTGGAACTGGCCGAGGAACTGGAGGTTTTTCCCTCGGTCAGCGATATCGACCCCGGGGTGGCCGACGGCAAGGTCCAGTTCAACTTCTCGCTTCGCCCCGCCGGGGTCAATTTAGGCCTGACCGCGGCCGAGGTCTCCGCCCAGGTCCGGGGGCTCTTCTACGGCGCCGAGGCCCTCCGGCAGCAGCGGGGCCGCAACGAGGTCAAGGTGATGGTCCGCCTGCCCGAAGAGGAGCGGGCCTCCGAACACGATCTCGGCCGGGTTTTAATCCGGACCCCGTCCGGGGCCGAGATCCCCTTAAGCGAGGCGGTTCGGGTCGAGCGCGGGCGGGCCTACACCGCCATCGAGCGGCGGGAGGGGAGGCGGACGATCACCGTCTCCGCCAACGCTTCACCCCCCGCCGAGGCGGAGCGGATCCTCAAGCTGGTCGCCCGGTCCATCCTCCCCGGCCTGGTCGCCCGCTACCCCGGTCTCTCCTGGAGTTTCGAGGGCCGCCAGGCCGACTTCCGGGAGAGTATGGCTTCCCTGCAGACCGGTTTTATCTTCGCCTTGCTTTTGATCTATGTCCTGCTGGCCATCCCCCTGAAGAGCTATACCCAGCCCCTGATCGTGATGGTCTCCATTCCCTTCGGGGTGATCGGGGCGGTCTGCGGCCACATCCTGATGGGTTACGACCTCTCGATTATGTCGATGATGGGGATCATCGCCATCTCCGGGGTGGTGATCAACGACGCCCTGATCCTGATCGACTTCATCAACCGGGAGCGGGCCGGGGGGATGGGGATCGTCGAGGCCGTCCACGGGGCCGGGATCCGGCGTTTCCGGCCGATCCTGCTGACCACCCTGACCACCTTCGGCGGACTGGCCCCGATGATCTTCGAGACCTCCCGCCAGGCGAGGTTTATGATCCCGATGGCGATCTCGCTCGGCTACGGGATCATCTTCGCCACCGCCATCAACCTGGTCCTGGTCCCCTCGCTCTTTTTAATCAAGGAGGACCTGGCCCGTTTCCTCTCCCTCTGCCGGAGGACCGCCTGGTCCTGCCGGGAACCGGAAGCCTGAGGCGGATATTATTTGACTTCAAAAGGACAGGGTGTTAAATTTATTTCAGGGGATAGAGTCGGTCCGGCAGTGCCGGCGCTCAAAGGTTGAAGTCCCCGGTGTCCCTTTGGTCGTTTTTGTCCTTTAAGTCTTTTCTCTGCAGCCAGGGCACAGCCAAGATGCCTGCCGATAAAAAACCACCGTCCCGCGAAAACCTTCTCCGGGAGATTGCCCGCCTGGAGCGGGAGCTCGAACGGGTCCGAAGCACCGACCGGCGGCTGATTGACGACGTTCTCGACACCATCCAAGACGGGATTTCGATCCTCGAACCCGACCTGACCATCCGCCACGTCAACCCGGTGATCAAGGAGTGGTACCGGGAGAACTTCCCCCTGGAAGGCCGGAAATGCTATGAGGCCTACCACAACCGGGCGACGCCCTGTTCCCCCTGTCCGACTCTCCGCTGCCTGGAGTCCGGCCGGACCGAGGTGGAGATCGTCCCCGGCCTCCCCGGTTCTCCCGCCCGGTGGCTGGAACTTTTTTCCTACCCGATAAAGGACCCGGTCACCGGGGAGGTCACCGGGGTGGTCGAGTTCGTCCGCGACATCACCGCCCGGGTCCGGGCGGAAGAGGAACTCCGGGAGGAACACGGCCGGCTCCTTTCTATCTTCAACAGCATCGACCAGGTGATCTACGTCGCCGACCCGGATACTTACGAGATCCTCTTCGCCAACCGGGCGACGGTGGCCAGTATCGGGCACCCGGTGGTCGGGAAGATCTGCTACCGGGAATTCCAGGGGCTGGAGAAACCCTGCGACTTCTGCACCAACGAGATCATCCGGAAGCTCGACGGACAGCCCTATTACTGGGAGTACCACAACCCGAAGCTCGACCGGGACTACCAGATCATCGACCGGATCATCAGGTGGCCCGACGGCCGGGACGTCCGCTTCGAGCTGGCCATCGACATCACCAAACGGAAACAGGCGGCGGTCTCCCTCCGGGAGAGCGCGGAGAGATACCTCCGGCTCTCCAATCTCCTGGAGACCATCTTCAACACCATCCCCGACATCCTGGGCATCCAGGACCCCGACCGCGGTATCATCCGCTATAACGAAGCCGGGTACCGGGTTCTTGGGATCAAGCCCGAAGAGGCCGCCGGAAAGAAGTGCTACCAGGTGCTGGGCCGGGAGGAACCCTGCCCGGTCTGCGCCACCGATGAGGCTCTCCGGACCGGGAAGCCCGCCCGGGTGGAGAAGTTCGTCGAGGAGATGGGCCTCTGGCTTGACTGCCGGGCCTACCCGGTGCTGGACGAAGAGGGAAAGATTGTCCAGGTCATCGAGCACCTCCGGGACATCACCGCCCGGAAGAGACTGGCGGAGGAGCGGCGGGAGCTGGAGCGGCAGGTCCGGAAGGCCCAGAAACTCGAAAGCCTCGGGGTGCTGGCCGGGGGGATCGCCCACGACTTCAACAACATCCTGATGGTGGTGCTCGGCAACGTTGAGCTGGCCCTGGAGTCGGTCCCGGCCCATTCCCCGGCCCGGATGAACCTGGAGCAGGTCACCCGGGCCGTCCGCCAGGCCGCCGACCTCTGCCGGCAGATGTTCGCCTACACCGGGAAGTCGTCCTTCACCCGCCGCCCGGTGGACTTGAAGAGCCTGGTCGAGGAGATCTCCCACCTGCTCAAGACTTCGATCTCCAAGAAGGCGGTCCTCAACCTCCAGCTCGCCGACGACCTCCCCGCGATCGAGGCCGACCCCTCCCAGGTCAGGCAGGTGGTGATGAACCTCCTGATCAACGCCTCCGAGGCCCTTGCCGGCCGGAGCGGTTACATCACCGTTTCCGCCGGGGCCGCCCTCTGCGACGCGGAAGAGCTGAAAAAGACCGAGTTCAACGACGGTCTCCAACCCGGGCTTTACGTCTTCCTCGAGGTGGCCGATACCGGGACCGGGATGGACGAAGATACCCGCCGGCGGCTCTTCGAGCCCTTCTTCTCCACCAAGTTCACCGGTCGGGGTCTGGGTCTGGCGGCGGTGCTGGGGATCGTCCGGGGGCATAACGGGGCGTTGCGGATCGAGACCGAACCGGGAAAGGGGACGACCTTCCGGATCCTCTTTCACGCCCTCGACCCCGGGAAGGCGCCCCCGGCGGCCACCGGTGCCGCCTCCGTCTCCGGGGGTCTCGACTGGCGGGGGGAGGGGACGGTTCTCCTGGCCGAGGACGAGGAGACCCTCCGGGCCCTGGGCGGCCAGATCCTCAAGCGCCTGGGGCTGGAAGTCATCGCCGCCGCCGACGGCCGGGAGGCGGTCGAACTCTTCCGAAAACACCGGAAGAAGATCGACCTCGTCCTCCTCGACCTGACGATGCCCCGGCTTGACGGCGAGGAGGCCCTGACCGAAATCCGGAAGATCGATCCGTCGGCCCGGGTGGTAATCGCCAGCGGCTACAGCGAGGCCGACCTCGCCGAGCGCTTCGCCGGCCGGGGGCTGAGCGGGGTTCTCCAGAAACCCTACTCTCTCGGCCGCCTCCGGGGCCTCCTCTCCAGTCTCCTCCCCGCCCGCGGTCAACCCCCCCCGCCGAAGGCGGATTGATTATAATCGCTATCGGCTCGGGATCGCTATCGCTATCGAGGCCCGGGGTATCGAAGATCCGGCTTCAGACGGAAAACCCCGGGATTGGTTATCCAAGCGAAGATATCCTGCCGCACCCCAAAGGAGGCTGTCCGATAATTAGCAGTTTTGCCAATTTCACGGTCATTGCGAGGAGCGGAGCGACGAAGCAATCTAAACCTGTTGGGAAGTAAAGTGGTATGTTCGTAAATTGAGATCGCTTCTCCGTCTTAAGCCGGATCGCGATGACATTTTGAGGTTTGTCGGACAACCTCAACGGGGTTCCACATCTAGAACGGGAAAAATGAGAATTAAAATCACCGGGAGAAAAATTGCTGCCGGCCTGTTGGCGGTGGTCGCGGCGGGGCTGCTGCTGGCCGCCGGCCGCCGGGCCGGGCGGCACCGGGCCGCCGCCGCCGCGGCCGAGATGGAGGAGCGTCTGCTCGGCCGGGCCCTGGCGGTCGCCGGATCCCTCAACCCGGAACTGGTGAAGAAGCTTTCCTTCACCGCCGCCGACCGGGGAACCCCGGCCTTTGACCATCTCCGGGAGAGGATGACCGCCGCCGGACTGAACCGCGACCAGCGCGGCATCTACAGCCTGGCCCTTCGGGACGGCCGCTTCGTCTTCGGGCCCGAGAACTACGACCCGGCCGACCCGATGGCCAGCCCCCCGGGGACGGTTTACGAGAAACCGCCCCCGGAACTCGCGGCGGTCTTTCAATCCGGCCGGGGTCGGACCTTCGGACCTTACCGCGACGAGTACGGAACCTTTTTCTCCGCCCTGGCCCCGGTCTTCGATCCGTCCTCCGGGGAGGTCCTGATGGCGGTGGGGATCGACCTCCTGGCCGCCGACTGGGAGGCGAACCTGGCCGCCGCCCGACGGGGTCCGCTGCTCGCCTCGGCCCTCCTGATCCTGGTCTTGGCCGGCGGGGCGGCGATCCTCTTCCGGTCCCGCCGTAAGCTTCTTCCCCAAGGGCTCCGGCTCCGGGCCTGGATCTTCGCCCCGACCTGCGCCGTCGTTGTGATCCTGCTTTTGCTCTTCGCCGCCTACCAGTATTTCCAGCGCGGCGAGGAGAGCCTCCGGCGGACCCGGCGGCTGACCGAGCGGGGCAGCCGGCAGTGGAAGCGGCTGGTCGAAACCGAGACCCGGCTCCTGGGAGCTTTCCTCGACCGGGTCCAGGACCATCCCGGCCTGGAGGGAGCCTGGCGCAGACGCGATCGGGAAGAGCTCCGGGAGCTGGTGCGGTCGTTTCTGGCCGAGCCGGGCCGCGCCGGCCGGGAGATCATCCTGACCTTCGCCGAAAACGACCTGACCTGTTTCTTCCGGAGCCGCGACCCCGGAAGTTTCGGCGACCGGATCGGACTCAGGACCCTGCGGGAGGCGGTCGAGACCGGTGAGGAATCCTGGGGCCTGGAGCGGCTCTCTCCCGGAGGTTTCGCCCTGCTCTTTGTCCGGCCCCGCCGGGAGGACGGGGGGACGGACGGTTTCCTCAAGGCGGGGCTGGAGATCGATCGCCTGGTCGAACTTTTTTCCCGGTGCGCCGACGGCCGGGTCATCGCCGTTACGTCCGGAACCGAACCCGGCCGGTTCCGGGTGGTCGGGGGGACTCTCGAGCCGCTCCCGGAAGGCCTGGCCGAGGACTGGTTCCGATCCCCGCCCGCCGGGCCGGGCGCCGCCCCCCCGGAAGAGATCCGGCAGAACGGCCGGGTCTACTCGGCGGGGATGATTCCGATCCCCGACGCCGCCGGCCGTCCCCTGGCGGAACTCTTCATCCTCCGCGATATCACCCTGGAAGACGCCGCCGCCGGGAGCGCCATCCTCCACAACCTGGCCCTGGCGGCGGCACTGGGGGGGGCGGTCCTGGTCCTGCTCTGGACGTTCACCGGCCGGGCCGAGAGCCGGATCCGGGAGGTCTTCAGGAAGGTCGGGGAGAGCGAGGAGAGATTCCGGACGGTCGTCGACCGGGCCCAGGACGCGATCTTCCTCGAGACCCCGGACGGGCGGATCCTCGACGCCAACCGGGCCGCCTGCGACCTGCTCGGCTACCGCCGGGAGGAAATGCTGCGGATGCGGGTCTCCGACCTCCTCCCCCCCGAGGTCCGCCCCGCTCTCCCCGAGACCATCCGGCCGGAGACGGTCGCCGCCGGGACCTACATCGAGACGGTGGAGCTGGCCCGGGACGGACGGAGGATCCCGATCGAGGTCAGCAACTCCCTGGTCGAGATCGACGGGGAGGAGCGGGTGGTGGCGATCATCCGGGACATCACCGAGCGCAAGCGGACCGAAGAAGCCCTTCGGGCCAAGACCGGAGAACAGGAAGAACTCAATCGGAGACTCCAGTCCGCCCTCGACTGGGCCAACCGGATGACGCGGAAGGCCGAGGAGGCCAGCGTCGCCAAGAGCCGTTTCCTGGCCAATATGAGCCACGAGATCCGGACCCCGATGAACGGGGTTCTGGGGATGACCGGGTTGCTCCTGGACAGCCCGCTGAACCCGGAGCAGAAACATTACGCCGAGATCATCGAGGCCAGCGGGGAGGCCCTCCTGACCCTGATCAACGAGATCCTGGATTTTTCCAAGATCGAGGCCGGGCGGCTGGAGCTGGAGTCGGTCGAATTCGATCTCGAGGAGGAACTGGAAAGGTTCTCTTCCGCCCTGGCCCTCCCGGCCGCGGCCAAGGGGCTGGAGTTCGTCTGCCGGGTCGCCCCCTCCACCCCGACCCGGCTCCGCGGTGACCCCGGGAGGCTGCGGCAGGTCCTCAACAACCTGGCCGGCAACGCGGTCAAGTTCACCGAGCGGGGTTCGGTGACGGTCGAGGTCTCCCTCGGACGAGAGGAAGGAGACCTGGCGGTCCTGGAATTTTCCGTTACCGACACCGGCATCGGGATACCCCCCGAATACCACGGCGGGATCTTCGAGCCATTCACCCAGGCCGACGAGACCGCCGCCCGCCGCCACGGGGGGACCGGGCTGGGCCTGGCGATCGCCCGCCAGCTGGTGGAGCTGATGGGGGGGGAGATCGCGGTCGAATCCGAACCCGGCCGGGGTTCGATTTTCCGGTTCACCGCCCGCTTCGCGGTCGTCTCCGCCGCCGGGCCGGTGAGGACCCCGGGGGCCGAGGATCTCTCGGCTCACCGGGCGGCCCGGGTGCTGGTGGTGGACGACAACCCGACCAACCGGAAGCTGGTTACTTCACTCCTCCACCGCTGGGGGCTGCGGCCCGGGGAGGCCGACTCCGGCCCCCGGGCCCTGGAGAAACTCCGTGCGGCCGGGGCGGCCGGTGCCCCTTACCGGGCGGCGATCCTGGATATGATGATGCCGGGGATGGACGGCGGTGAGCTGGCCTCCCGGATCGGGACCGACCCGGAGATACCCCCGCTGCCCCTGGTCCTGATGTCCTCCCTCGGCCGCCACCCCGCTTCGGTCCGGAGGGAGGAACTCGGCTTCGCCGCCGTCCTCTCCAAGCCGGTCCACCGCTCCGACCTCCTCCGGGCCCTGCTCGCCGCCCTTGGCGGACCGGTCCGGTCCGGGCCCGCCCGGGCCCGGGCCCCCCGCCCGGACGGGGAGACCCCGCCGACCCGACGGCCCGGCCGGATCCTGGTGGTCGAGGACAACCAGGTCAACCGGCAGGTGGCCCGGGGAATGCTGAAGAAACTCGGTTACGATCCCCGGGTCGTCGCCGACGGGAGCGAGGCGCTGGCCGCCCTGGCCGCGGAGCCCTTCGACCTGGTTTTGATGGACGTCCAGATGCCGGGACTGGACGGACTCCAGGCCACGGAGAAGATCCGCGACCCGGCTTCCCCGGTCCTCGACCACCGGGTCCCGGTCATTGCCCTGACCGCCCACGCCCTGAAGGGCGACCGCGAGCGCTGCCTGGCGGCCGGGATGAACGACTACCTTCCCAAGCCGATCACCCTTCCCGCCCTGAGGACCGTTCTGGAAAGATGGTTGGACGGAAAACAAGAGGAAGATAAATGAAGAAGAAAAACGACCGAAAACCCGCCGGTGTGGAGAGCCTCCCGGGGAACATCCGCGCCGCGACCGAGAACCTTCGGTCCGCCGAGGCGAAGTACCGATTCCTGACCGAGGAGATGAACGACGTCGTCTGGACCACCGACCTGGAGATGCGGACCACCTACGTCAGCCCCTCGATCGAAAAGGTCCTCGGTTTCACGCCGACCGAGCGGATGGAGCAGTCCCCGGAGGATCAGGCGCCTCCCGCCACCCTGCGCCGGGCCGGGGAGAAGTTGGCCGAAGAATTGAGACTCGACCCGGAAAGAGACCCCGGCCGCTCGATTACCCTGATCCTTGATTACTACCACCGGGACGGCTCGATCAGGAACCTGGAGACCCGGCTCTCCTTTATCCGTGACGAGAAGGGAAACCCGGTCGGCGTCTACGGCCTCTCCCGCGATGTCACCGACCGCCTGCGGATCGAGAAGGAGAGAAGGGAACGGATTAAGGAACTGGAGGCCCTGTACGGCCTGTCCAGTCTGATCGAGCGGAGAGGAATCACCCCGGAGGAACTGTACCGGGAAGTCCCGGTTCTGCTCGCCAAGGGCCTGCAGCACCCGGAGTCCGCCTGGGCCCGGGTCGCCCTCGGCGACCGGGAGTATCGCACCGGCAACTTCCGGGAGACGGCCTGGAAGCACTCCGCGCCGATCAGGGTCCACGGATCGCCGGCGGGGAGGATCGATATCGGATACCTCGAAAAGACTCCGCCGGAGTCCGCCGAGCCGTTTCTCGAGGAGGAGAAGCGCCTGCTCGACGTCTTCGCCGAACGGCTCGGGCGCTTCATCGAGCAGCGGAGGTCGGAGGACGAGCTCCGCCAAAGCGAGGCCCGTTTCCGGGCGATCTTCGACCGGGCCCAGGACGCCATCTTCATCGAGACCCCCGAGGGGCGGATTCTCGATGCCAACGAGGCGGCGGTCGATATGCTCGGCTACAGCCGGGAGGAACTTCTGGAGATGGAAGTCGCCGACCTCCTTCCCGCCGAGCTCGCGGCCGGCCTATCTCCCACCATCCGGCCGGAGACGGTGGCCGGGCGGATCTATATCGAGACCGAGAACGTCCGCAAGGACGGCACCCGCGTCCCGGTCGAGGTCGGCAATACCCTGGTGGAGATCGGGGGCGAAAAACGGGTGATCGCCATCCTCCGAGACATCAGCGACCGGAAACGAGCCGAGGATGAACTGCGGCGGAGCGAAGCCCGTTTCAAGAACATTCTCCTCCACGCTCCCCTGGCCATCCAGGGCTACCGGATCGACGGGACGGTGGTTTACTGGAACCGGGAGTCGGAACGGGTATACGGCTATGCCGCCGAGGAGGCCGTCGGCGGGAACCTGGGGGACCTGATCATCCCCGACGAGATCCGGCCGATCTACGAGGAGTCGCTGAGCGCCTGCGCCGCCCTGGAAAAATCCGGCGAGTTTATGCCGGCCGGCGAAGTCAGTCTCCGCCGGAAGGACGGTTCCCGGGTCTCCGTCCACTCCATTCACACCGCCGTCTGCATCGAGGGGGAGGAACCGATGCTCTTCTGCATCGATCTCGACCTCTCCGAACGCAAACGGATGGAGGCGGAGCGGTTGAAGATGGAGCGCCGGCTCCAGCAGACCCAGAAACTGGAGAGCCTCGGGGTCCTGGCCGGGGGGATCGCCCACGACTTCAACAACATCCTGATGGTGATCCTGGGCAACGCCGAGCTGGCCCTCCGGGAGATGAGGTCCCTCTCCCCGGCCCGGGAGAGCGTGGCCGAGATATCCGCCGCCTCCCGCCAGGCGTCCGAGCTCTGCAAGCAGATGCTGGCCTACGCCGGCCGGGCTTCCTATCTCCGGGAGCCGCTCGACCTGGCGACCCTGATCGAGGGGACCACCCACCTGATCAAGGTCCTGACCTCCCGCGACGTGGTCCTGAAGTATAAGCTGGAGCCCGCCCCGTTCGAGGGCGACCCCTCCCAGATCCGCCAGGTGGTGATGAACCTGGTAACCAACTCGTCGGAAGCGATCGGGGAACGCGCCGGCCTGATCACCATAACCACCGGGAAGACCATTCTCGACGGGGAAGAGGCCCGCCGCCGGGATCCCTCCGGTGAACTTCGGGCCGGGGAGTACGTCTGGCTCCGGGTGGCCGACGACGGTCGGGGGATGGACGAGGAGACCCGTCGCCGGGTCTTCGAGCCCTTCTTCACCACCAAGTTCACCGGGCGGGGTCTGGGCCTGGCGGCGGTTTTAGGCATAGTCCAGGGCCACGGAGGGGCAATCTTGGTCGAGAGCGAGCCGGAGGCGGGAACGACCTTTCAAGTCCTCCTCCCCGCCCGGCTCGCGGTGACCGGAGAGGACCCGGTCGTCCGCCGGGACCTGGCCAAGTAGCACAGACATTCTTGTCTGTGTCCTCGGGGGGCGCACAGGCAGGAATGCCTGTGCTACGTTGGCCGCGGCGGCAATGCCGTTCCCGTCGGGACTTTCAAGGATCGGCGGATATAGAAGGGCACCCCGTTTACGCCCTCCGCGCCGCCGCCTCCCGACGGTCGCGGTCCCGGGGCAGACTGAAACGGAAATCTGTCCTTCCCCTTTCCTCGACCACCGAGAGAGTGGCCCGGTGGCGCCGGGCGGCGTGCCGGACGTATTCCAGGAAGAGCAGGTCGTGGCTGTGAGCCGCCGGTTCCGGTCCCCTCTTTTCGTTCAGGTATTTCGACCACGCGGCCCGGTGGCTTCCCTTCGCTCCGGCGGAAAAACTGACGCCCTCCCCGGTTCGGTCCGCCCGGACGGATATGGCCGCCCCGGCGGGGAGGTGGTTGTCGATGAACCGGACCTGGTAATAGAGGGCCCGTCCGAGGATCTTCCGGTCGCATCTCAATTCCGGGGAGCGGGGAAAGTCGATTTTGACTTTCCGGTCCACGTGTTCCAGGTAGGAGCGGAGATCTTCTTCAATCCCGGCCAGGCTCTCGACTTCGCCCGGAGACGGAGGCTGCCGGCGGTAGAAAGTCAGCATCTCGGTGAGATCCAGGAACAGGGTCCGGAGCCCGGCGCCCGCGCTCAGGACCGTTCTGACCTGGGAAGCAAGCTCCCGGTCGCGGAAGGCGGGATGGCGGGAGAGGATCTCCACCCCCGCCGTCACCGCGGTCAGCAGGTTGGACATATCGTGTTCCAGCACCGAGAAGACCAGCTGCTGGTCCCGGAAGAGGCGGGCCAAAAGCAAGCTGTAGTTGACCAGGGTATTGATCTGGATGACGATGAAATCGGGGGCGCTCTGTTTCGATATGAAAGACTGCGCCCCGGACTCGAAGGCCAGCCGCATATTCTCCAGCGAAGGGTCGATCGCGGTGAAGAAGGCGATCGGGACGGTGTCGAACCGGCGGTCTTCCCGGATCCTCCGGCAGAGAGAGATTCCGTCGATCCCGGGCATCAGCCAGTCGACGACGAAGAGGGCGGGATCGAAACGGTCGATCGCTTTCAGGAGTTCCTCCCCGGATGGGAAGGTCTCCACGATATACCACCGGCCGAGGAGACTCCGGTAGGAGTTCAGGATTTCCTTTTCGTCATCGACCAGGATGATCAGCTCTTTTTCCATTGTCCTCCGATAACCCCCCGGGAACGGAGAAACTCCGTCAGTTCCGCGGGGAGCCAGGGTTTCCGCAGGACCAGGTCGGCCCCGCCGCCGTTCGGTTCCAGGTAGTCGGTATGACCGGAGATCACGACCACCAGGAAGGACCGCCGGCCCGGGGGAAATTCCCGGGAGATCTCCGCCAGCCATTCGCCGCCGGTCCGGTTGTTCCCCCGGCTGTCCACCCGGACAAATATGTCCAGGGTCACCAGTCGGATCGTCTTCAGGTGGGCGCGGAGGTAGCGATCGGCGTCGGCGATCGTGGAGACGTGGCGGCAGCGCAGTTCCAGCCCGCGGAAATAGCTCATCACGGTGGCCGCGCAGTGGATGTCGTCTTCCACCACCAGCACCTCGCTCGGCCCACCCAGCCGCGAATGCGATCTCTGCTCGCGGAGATAGCGGTCGACGGTTTTCAGCCCGCTCCGGAGGTCGAAGAGCATCAGCCTGGGGATCTGCAGCAGGATATCCAGGGGAATCAAAAACGGGGTGAGCGCCATAATAATCGCCGCCGCGGGGACTACCGAAAGGGCCCCGGCGAGACCGGCCTCCAGGTCAATCCGCTCCGGGCTGCCCATTCCACCCCAATCCAGGACTTCCTTTCCCAGGCTGATCAGGATCGAGACCGCCACGGCGGCGGCCATCCCCGCCGCCACCAGGGCGGGGATCCAGAGCAGCATCCTGGTCATAGAGCTCCGTCCCCGTCCGACCAGGAGCACCCGGAGGATGATTCCCAGGTAGGCCAGGTAGAAGATGAATCCGGCCGCCGCCTGTCCCCCCCGATAGTGTTGAATCCCGTCAACAGTCCTGGGCATCCCCGAGAAAATATCCCAGCCGGGGATGACGGCCAGGAGCGCGCCGGCGACGATCAGGAGAATCGCGGCGTGCACCCGGGCCCGGGTTTCCTTCCCGGCCAGCCGGCCGATTATCGATCCCCGCTTTCTTCTCATAGGCGGCGTGATGGTAATGTTACTCCGCCGGACCGGCCGGGCTCGATTCAGGGTTCTGATTCCGACCCGCCATTCGCTCTTGCGGTTCCGGTTATTTCTTATCCCCGGCCTGGAGGCGGCGGAGTTTCTCCTCGGCCTGCTCCGAGGCCGGGACCAGGTCGAACCAGAAGAAGTTGTGGGGGCCGACGGTGAAGAAGTAAGGGAGGGTGCCGATCGGGGGGAACGGAGTCCCGCCGAGCATCTCCACCGGGCGGAAGCCCTCGTATTGCCTGAGGTCGAGTTCGATCGGCTGGGTGAAACGGGAGAGGTTGTTGACGATCAGGACGATCCGGTCCCGGTAACGCCGGGTGTAGGAGAGGGTCTTCGGGTTCCAGGAGGGGACGAATCTCAGGTCCCCCCGGCCGAAGACGGCGGCGTGCTCTTTGCGGGTTTTGATCATCCGTTTCATCCAGCTCAAAAGCGAGGTCGAGGTCCGCAGCTGGGCCTCGACGTTGATCGACTGGCAGCCGTAAACCGGGTCCATATTAACCGGGCTGTAGAGCTGGGCCGGGTCGGCCCGGGAGAACCCGGCGTTCCGGTAGCCGTCCCACTGCATCGGGGTCCGGACCCCCTTGCGGTCGCCGAGGTAGATGTTGTCCCCCATCCCGATCTCGTCGCCGTAGTAGATCACCGGGGAGCCGGGGAGGGTGAAGAGGAGGTTGTTGAGGAGCTCGATCTGCCGCCGGCCGTTGTCGAGCAGCGGGGCCAGGCGCCGGCGGATCCCGATGTTGCACTTCATCTTCCCGTTTTTGGCGTACTCCCGGTACATATAGTCGCGTTCCTCGTCGGTCACCATCTCCAGGGTCAGTTCGTCGTGGTTTCTTAAGAAGAGTCCCCACTGGCAGGCTTCCGGGATCGAGGGCATCTGCCGCATAATGTTCTCGATCGGCTCCCCCGACTCCTTCCGCAGAGCCATAAAGATCCTCGGCATCAGGGGAAAATTGAAGGCCATATGGAATTCGTCGCCCTCGCCGAAGTAGGGCAGGACGTCGCTCGGCCACTGGTTGGCCTCGGCGATCAGGATCTTGCCGTCGAATTTCTCGTCGATCTTGGCCCGCATCTCCTTAAGGAACCGGTGGGTCTCGGGGAGGTTTTCGCAGCTGGTCCCCTCCCGCTCGAAGAGGTAGGGGACGGCGTCGCAGCGGAACCCGTCCAGCCCCATATCCAGCCAGTGGTTGATCACCCGCATCATCGCCGTCCGGACCCGGGGGTTGTCATAGTTCAGATCCGGCTGGTGGCTGAAGAAGCGGTGCCAGTAGAACTGGCCGGTGGCCTTGTCGTAGGTCCAGTTCGACTCCTCGGTATCGACGAAGATGATCCGGGCGTCCTTATACTTCTGATCGCTGTCGCTCCAGACGTAGTAATCCCGCTTGGATGATTTCTTCGAGGAGCGGGATTCGACGAACCAGGGGTGCTGGTCCGAGGTGTGGTTCATCACCAGGTCGGTCACCACCCGGATGTTCCTTTTATGGGCCGCCCGGATCAGGGCCTTGAAGTCCTTGACCGTGCCGTACTCAGGCTGGATCCGGTAGAAGTCCGAGATGTCGTAGCCGTCGTCCTTCTGGGGGGAGAGGTAGAAGGGGAGGAGCCAGAGGCAGTCGATGCCGAGGTCCTGGAGGTAGTCGAGTTTCTCGATCACCCCCCGGAAGTCGCCGACCCCGTCGTTGTCGCTGTCGAAGAACCCCTTGACGTGGAGTTCGTAAAAGATCGCGTCCTTGTACCAGAGTGTGTCCTTCCCCATAATGCCGCTCCTGCAATTATCCAATTAACCTATAATCAATCGGGATCGCTATCGGGATCGCTATCGGGATCGAACCCTTCCAGCTTTCAGCAATTTGGTGGCAATATAAGGTCTTCGAAAACTACCGTTGGCCGGCTTTCGATAGCGATAGCGATTTATTTCCGATAAGGCAAGATTACTCGATATCGGGGGATAGATAAACCGGAAAAACCATCTTTCCTTATGGTTTTCCATATGGTTTTCTGCTTGCCTTCCGGTATGGATTCAGGGATAATGAAATAGGCGGTCTGGTCCTCTGCCTCGCCGGCGAGTCGGACGACTGGAATCCGCGGAAAGCAATTCCTTGCCAATCAATCATCACCAATGAAAGTTGACCGGACAAAATGGTCGGTTGTCGGGCTTCACGACAAGTTGCCGGACGCGAAGTACTGGCGCGGACGGACCCCGCTGGAACGACTCCGGGCCGTGGAGGTTAACCGGCAGACAGCCTATGGACGAGCATATACTTCCCACCGACTTCAAAGAATTCTTGAGGTTGCTGAACGAGGCTGATGTTCGGTACCTGTTGATCGGAGGTTACGCCGTGGGTTATCACGGTTATCCCCGGGCCACCGCCGATATGGACGTTTGGGTGGCGGTCTCTCCGGATAATGCTGTCCGGCTGGTTGATGTCTTCCGACAATTCGGGATGGACGACCCTGATCTTAAGCCCGGGATTTTCCTTCAGCACGGGAAAATCATCCGGATGGGTGTTCCTCCGATGCGGATAGAGCTTCTTACCGAAATTGATGGAGTCGAATTCGACGAATGTTATGCCGCGCGGGTCCGGGCCGAGATTGATGGGGAACAGGTTAACATCATTTCCCGGCAACACCTGCGAAGGAACAAGAAGGCAGCTTCCCGGTACAAGGACCTCGACGATTTGGAAAATCTTCCCGGGGCCTGATCGTTGCTTTTCCTCTGCGGGTCTGTAAGGTCAGAAGAACGGGGACTTTCTGTTCCGGACGGCGTGATCGGCGTAGAGGTACATCCCGGCCGACCAGGCCTGGGCGGCCATCCCCAGCGGCTCCCCGGTCTCCCCCTCCAGCCACTCGTTGAACTCCCAATCCCCCTGCCGGCCCTTCCGGTTCAGGCGGGCCAGGGACTCCAGGGCCGCCCCGGCTTCCCGGAACCGTTTCAGCTTGACCAGGGCGCCGACGTAAAAGCCGCCGATGAAGGGCCAGACGCCCCCGTTGTGGTAGCGGCCGGGGAGGTTGAGATTGTCGAAGACATAGAAGTAGCGCCAGTCGGGGTCGGAAGGGAGGATCGGGGGGTCGATCGCCTTGACCGGGCCGGGACGGTCGATCTTCCGCCTCCGGATCAGGTCGAGAATCTTCTCCGATCGTTCCCGGCCGGCCACCCCGGAGAGGATCGCCAGGAGGTTGCCCAGGGAGTCGAACCATTCCCCGAACCCCCGGAAGGTCAGGTAGGGGAGGTAATAGGACTCGTCGAGGAGTATCCGCTTCTCGGGGACGGCGTGTTCCCGGCCCAGGCTGTCCAGCCCCTCCCGGCTGAAGACCTCGGTGGACATACTCGGTTCCAGGTGGCGGAGGAGCGAGCGGGAGTCGCCCCGGTACCAGAAATGCCGGTTGATCTTCCGCTTCAGTTCCCGGGCCCGCTCCCGGTATCGTTGGCCTGCCGCTACCTCGCCGAGGTCATCCGCCATCCCGGCCGCCTTTTTCAGGGCCAGGTAATGCAGGATGTTGACGGTCAGCCCCTTGCCCCGGGTGGCGAAGAGGTCCTGCCAGTCCGAACCCTCGGCCATCGTGACCAGGCCGGTCTGGTCGACGTCCTGGTATCCGTACCAGCGGAGGGTCTTTTTCACCGCCGGGAAATACCTCTTCAGGAAGGCCCTGTCCCCGGCGGCCCGGGAATAAGCGTCGATGCCGATGACCAGCCACAAGCCCGCGTCGGCATAGGCCTGGAAGTTGGGTTTCCGGGTCCGGATGTGGACGTTGTTGGGGACCAGGCCCCGGGGGGTCCGGTTCCGGACCAGCAGCTTAACGCTCGCTTCCAGTGAGCGGTCGATCTCGTCATCTCCGGCCAGGACCGCGCCCAGCAGGGTGATCATACTGTCCCGGGCCCAGACCTGGGGGTAGCCGGGAATCTTCGCCGAGGCCGTCATACCCCCCGGGCGGGCGCAGCCCCGCAAGACCCGGACGGCCCGGCGGCGGGCGGAATCGGTCAGACTGTCGGCAGGGGAGCTCATCGGGTTTTCGCCTGAAGTTGACAATCGCCACTCCAGTCTATACTATGCCCCGCCTTCCGGCAATGGTAAGCGCCGCCGGCTTCCGTTACATCTCCGTTCCCCCGATTTCCCGCTGACGGAACGCAATGATAACCGCCGTTAACTTAACCAAGAGCTTCGGCAACCAGGTCCTCTTCGAGGGCGCCTCCTTCTCTCTCGGGCCCGGGGACCGTCTCGGCCTGGTGGGACGCAACGGGTCGGGGAAGTCAACGCTCTTTTCCCTGATCGCCGGAGTCGAGCCGCCCGACGGCGGGGAGATCACCGCCCCGAAGGGCTACCGGATCGGCTGCCTGGAACAGGAACTCCGCTGGAAGAAGCCGACAATTCTCGAGGAAGGCTGCCGGGGCCTCCCCGCCGGGGAGAAGGAGGACACCTGGAAGGTGAAGAAAATCCTCTCCGGCCTGGGCTTTTCCGAAGTCGATTTCGACCGGTCCCCGGCCGAGTTCTCCGGGGGCTACCGGACGCGGATCGCCCTGGCCCGGCTCCTGGTCTCCCGCCCCGATCTTTTGCTCCTCGACGAGCCGACGAACTTCCTCGACATCCTCTCCATCCGCTGGCTGGCCGGCTTCCTTAGTTTTTGGCCGGGGGAACTGATGGTGATCAGCCACAACCGGGCCTTTATGGACGGCGTCGCCACCCGGACGATGGGGATCCACCGGGGGGCGATCCGGGTCATCAACGGCCCCACAGGAAAGTATTACCGGCAGATCGGGGCCGAGGAGGAGGTGCTGGAGCGGCGGCGGATCAACGACGAGAAGATCCGGAAGAAGGAGGAGGAGTTCATCAACCGGTTCCGGGCCAAGGCCCGGCGGGCCAGCCAGGTCCAGGCCCGGATCAAGCGGCTGGAGAAGATGGAGCTGATCGACCGGCTGCAGGAGATCGAGTCACTGGATTTCTCCTTCGCCCATTCCCCCTGTCCCGGGAAGAACATCCTGACCGCTTCCGGGATCACCTTCAGCTATACCGGCGGCCCCCCTCACCTGGTCGAGGATTTTTCCTTCACCCTGGCCGCCGACGACAAGGTCGGGGTGATCGGGCCCAACGGGGCCGGGAAGTCCACCCTCCTGCGGCTGCTGGCGGGGAGGCTGGAGCCGCTGGTCGGGGAGATCCGGACCCACCCCCGGCTCCGGGCCGCCGTCTTCGATCCCGCTTCAGCCGGGACCCTTCACCCGGGGCTGACCGTCGAGGAGGAGATCGCCCGCTCGCTTCCCCCCGCCGAGCGCTTCCGCTCCCGGTCGATCGCCGGCAAGATGCTCTTCTCCCGGGACCAGGCCCTGAAGAAGATCGAGGTCCTCTCCGGAGGAGAGAAATGCCGGGTCCTGCTCGGCAAGGTGATCGCCGAACCGGCCAATCTGCTCCTCCTCGACGAGCCGACCCACCACCTCGACCTGGAATCGTGCCGGGCGATCATCGACGCCCTCAACGGCTACCCGGGGGCCGCCCTGATCGTCTCCCACGACGAGCACCTCCTCCGCCGGACGGCGGAAAAACTGATCGTCCTCCAGGGCGGAACGGTCCGGCTCTTCCCCGGGACCTACGACGAATTCCTGGAAGAAGTCGGCTGGGAGGACGAGGAACTCTCCGGCTCAGCCCCCCGGAGAACCGCTTCCGTCAGCAAGAAGGATCTTCGGCGGGAGCGGGCCCGCCGCCGGGAGATCCTCCGCCCCCTGGAGAAGAGGATCCAGCGACTGGAGTCCCTGATCGGCCGGTCGGAGACCGCCCACGCCGAAAAGACCGACGAGCTGGTCGCCGCCTCCCTGAAGCAGGATGCCGGGGAGATAGTCCGCCTGACCCGGGAGGCGGCGGAGATCAAGAAAGTTCTCGAAGAGAACTACGAGGAATACTGCCGGGTCCACAACAAATACGAATCCCGGCTCGTCGAACTGGGCGTCCCCGTCTCCGGGGGCTAAGCCGCCCCCGGCGGGGGTCTGGGGGGTGCCGGGCCGGGTAGCCGGAGAACTGATTCACCCGCGGCGTAAAGCCGCGGGGGTCTGTCTGCACCGGTGGTGGCTCCCCGCCCCCGGCCCCGGCTTATTGATGCCGGGGCCGGAGCGGAAGTTCAAAGGTTAACCCCTTCCGGCCCTCCGTCACCCCGCCGGCATCTTCCAGAGCAGCGTTCTCGTTATCATACCCGTCGTGGTCATCATTCAGTCGGGGATTAACCTTGGAAAAAATTCCTTCAAGAACTTGACAGGCCTGCTGGGGATGGTAGTATTGAGCATATTTAGATATATAGATATAGTTTCAGGATCTTCCCGATGAGAAAGCTGGAAAGAGTATTCAAGGCCCTGGGCGACCGGAACCGGATCCGGATTCTGAAGATGCTTGAGGTCAGGCCGCTCTGCGTCTGCGAGATCACGGCTATCCTCGGCTCCGGCCAGTCGAGCGTCTCCCGCCACCTGGGGATCCTCCGCGATACCGGATTGGTGATCGACGAGAAGGATGGGCTCTGGGTCAATTACTCCCTGGTTACCCCCGAGACCGAGCCCCTGGCCTCGATTATGTCCGGCCTGCGCCGTTGGGGAGATGGGGACTCCCAGGTTGCCGGCGACCGGGAGGCCGCCCGGCGGGTCAGCCGCCACCGGATCTGCGGATCGGCGGCCGCGGTCTGAAAATTTTTTCCCCGGAAATATCGATATATATAAATATATCAATACAGAGTAGAGATGAAGAAACAGTGGCTGACATTTCTCCTGATCCCGGCGGTCTTCCTCCTCGCCTGCTTTCTCCCTTTCTCTTCCTGGAGGTTCGGAGGCCCGATCAAGGAGGCGCTCCTGATGCTCCAGGAATACGCCCGGGAGCACTTTCTTTTGTGCCTGGTCCCGGCCTTCTTCATCGCCGGGGGGATCTCGGTCTTCGTCAACCAGCAAGCGGTGATCAAGTACTTCGGGGCTTCGGCCAACAAGGTCCTGGCCTACTCGGTGGCCGCGGTCTCGGGGACGATCCTGGCGGTCTGCTCCTGCACGGTCCTTCCCCTCTTCTCCGGGATCTACCGCCGGGGAGCGGGGATCGGACCGGCCACCGCCTTCCTCTACTCCGGCCCGGCGATCAACGTCCTGGCGATCATCCTCACCGCCCGGGTTTTGGGGATGGAACTCGGCGTCGCCCGGGCGGCGGGCGCGGCGGTCTTCAGCGTGGTCATCGGGTTGGCAATGCACTTTATATTTCTCAAGGAGGAGCGGGAGAAGGCGAAGACCGCGGCCGCCTTCGCCGCCGGGGCGGAAGAGGAAGACCGGCCGCTCTGGAGGAACGGTCTCTATTTCGCCTCGATGGTCGGGATCCTGGTCTTCGCCAACTGGTCCGGGGCGGCGCGGGGCGAGGGCGGGATCTGGGAGTTCATCTTCCGGATCAAGTGGGTCCTGACCGGGATCTTCCTCGCCTCCCTGGTCGGGATCCTGATCGCCTGGTTCAAGAAAGACGAGTTGAAGGAGTGGGCGGTATGCACCTGGACTTTCGCCCGGCAGATTCTGCCCCTCCTCTTTATCGGGGTCCTGGTGGCCGGGGTGCTGCTCGGCCGGCCCGGGCACGAGGGTCTGATCCCTTCCAGTTGGGTGGCCAACCTGGTCGGGGGGAACTCCCTCTTCGCCAATCTCTTCGCCTCCGTGGCCGGGGCCCTGACGTACTTCGCCACCCTGACCGAGGTGCCGATACTCCAGGGTCTGATCGGCGCCGGGATGGGCAGGGGCCCGGCCCTGGCGCTCCTGCTGGCCGGCCCGGCCCTGAGCCTGCCGAATATGCTGGTGATCCGCTCGGTGATGGGGACGAAAAAGACCCTGGTCTTCATCGCCCTGGTCGTCTCAATGGCCACCGTCAGCGGATATATCTTCGGTTCCGTCTGGGGCTGAAAAGCCCCGGGTGTCCTTTTGGTCCTTTAAGTCCTTTATGTCCCTGGCCTGAAAGGTAAAGCAAGTAGAAAAAGGAGAAATGAAAAATGAAGATCGAAGTTTTGGGAATGGGCTGTCCGAAGTGCCGCCAGACCAAGGAAAACATTCAGGCCGCCCTGGCCGAACTGGGCCGGGAAGCCGAGCTGGCCGAGGTGAAGAGCCTGAAGGAGATTGCCGGCTACGGGGTGATGATGACCCCGGCGGTGGTGATCGACGGCGAGGTGAAACTGTCGGGAAAAGTGCCCGGCGTCGAGGCGGTGAAATCGTTGCTGGAGGCTGAATAGCCGGATGAAGTATTGGAAAATAATCATCCCGGTCGCGGTGATCGCCGCCGCCGGGATGCTCTTCGGCCCGGCCTCGGGCATCCTCAGTAACAAAATGGAAGCTCGACCCTATTCTCTTCGGAAGGCTATTGACATTGGAAGCTCAACTCCTATTATATTCTTGATCGAATATAAATATGTCCATAATTATGAATTTAATCCGGCGGCGCTCTGAGGTTCGCAAACCGGTTCTTCGCCGGGCAAGCGTAGCGGTCGGTCGGAACCAGCGGAACTAAACTTCTTATCTATTATTTCCTGGTTTTTTCGGTCACTTTTTTCGGAGGTCAGTTATGGGGCATAACTTTATTTCGGCAAGCTTGGCGATTTTGATCTGTCTGGCCTGGATATTCCCGGGCCCGGTCGCGGCGGTGAATCTGGATGTCATCTACGAGGGAGAGTCAACCGTCGATCTGGAGATCAACAACGATATCATCCAGGAGTACAAGCGATTCATCCTCAAGCGGAACACCGTTCAGATTAATGCCTGGAATTCGCTCACCGGCGATGACGATCTCTATTTCAGCGACACCGTCCCCGCTTTCTCCGCGCACACCTACACCCTGGACAGCTACTGGGGCACCAACGGCGTTCACTGGATCCACCTCGGCACCGACACCGAGACCGCCGACACCTCGGTTATGCGGGGAACGCTCCACAACAGTCTCGAGTGGCAGCTCAAGCTGGGTCGGGGATCGGTCTCCTGGACGAACCTGACCGCCGGCTACACCGTCTCTTCCGTCAGCGTCGTCGACGGCGACCTGGGAATCTACAATACGACCGTCCGGCTGAACGACAGCGCCCACTTCCTGCAGGCGACCGGACCGGGCGCGATCTACGCGGCGGGAACGACCTTCACCAGTTCCACCACCGCGGGCGGCGAGGTGTGGTTCGCGAACCAGAGCGATCTCGTGGTCGAACTGGTCAACAACTGTTCCTTTGAAAACGTCAACCTCCGGCTGACCGGCTGCAACTCGGTGGAAATCAAAAACACCGGTTTCGACGGCGGGGAACTTATCACCGACATCAACTCCTCCGGGCTCCTGCTCTCCGGGCTCTCCGGCAGCTACGACCTGGACGTCTCCGGCGTCGGGCAGACGGTGCAAAACTGTTCTGGGATCGGCACCATCTCCGTCTCCGGGAGCGATCACGTGATCCGCAACAACGGCGTCCGGGAGATCGTCGCCGGGGGGGAGACCTGCACCATCGAGGGCAACACCTTCGACAGCGGCGCGTTCAACTGGATCCGGTTCGATATCTCCGGCAACGGCCACCAGATCCTGGAAAACACGCTCGAGCACCGGGAAGCGGACAGCGGGTACCCGATGATCCGGATCACCGGCGACAACAACAACGTCCAGGGGAATACCGTGACCGAGTATGTCGGCGGGGCCGGAGCCTGGGGAAACGGGATCAACATCCAGAACGGAACCGGAAACACGGTGCAACTCAACCACGTTATCGGGTATATCAGCGGCTACTCGACCAACAACCACGGTATCGTCGTGGACGGCGGGAGCGGCAACCTGGTCAAGAAAAACACGATTCGAAACTGCCAGAACGGCATCTGGCTCGGCTACCCGAACCCCACCACCGGAAACAACATCGAAAACAACGCCATCAGTTCGACCATCCGCGCCGCCATCGACGTTAATGACGGGTCGGGCGACAATGTCTTCGCCTTCAACCACATCTGGGACGGATCGACCGGGATGTACATCTCCGGGGCGGCCAACGGCGTCCACGAGAACATCGTCTCCGGCTGCTCCTACCTGGGGATCGAACTCCTGGCCGGGGCGAGCAACTGCTGGGTTTACAACAACGTCTTCCGCGACAACAACAGGCAGGCGGAGGACAACGGGACGGGCAACCACTGGAACAAGCCCAAAACCGCGGTGGCCGCCAACATCGTCGGCGGCCCCTACCTGGGGGGGAACTACTGGGATAACTACACCGGATCCGATACCGACGGCGACAAGCTGGGCGACACCCCCTTCCCGATCTCCGGTACGGCCGGTTCTTCGGACAACCTTCCCCTGATTTACGTCTCGATGCCTTCCCCGACCCCCGCTCCGACGCCCGAGACGATGGTCATCGATTCCGGAGATTACAACGGCGACGGGACCAGCAACATCGCGATCTTCCGGGGCGGTACCGGCCTCTGGGCGATCCGGGGACTGACCCGGGTATATTTCGGCTCCGCTTCCGACCTCCCGGTTTCCGGCGACTACGCCGGCAACGGCACCGCCGGGATCGCGATCTTCCGCGGCAGCTCGGGGCTCTGGGCGGTCAGGGGGCTAACCCGAACCTACTTCGGCTCCTCCTCCGATTATCCCGTGCCGGCCGATTACAACGGGGACGGCACCTGCGACGCCGGGGTCTTCCGGCCCGCCACCGGCCTCTGGGCGGTCCGGTCGGTGACCCGGGCCTATTTCGGGTCCTCCAGCGACATCCCGGCCCCGGGAGATTACTCGGGAGGCCCGGCCGGCGAGATCGCCGTCTTCCGGCCCGCCACCGGGCTCTGGGCGGTCCGGGGCGCGACCCGCCTTTACTTCGGGGGGGCGTCGGATATCCCCGCACCGGGGGACTACGATGCGAACGGTAGCCGGGAGGCCGGGATCTTCCGCCCCTCCACCGGCCTCTGGGCGATCCGGTCGGTTACCCGGCTCTACTTCGGGGGAGCGGCCGACCGGCCGGTCCCCGCCGACTACCGGGGGGCCGGGATAGATGAGGTCGGCATCTTCCGGAGCGGGTCCGGCCTCTGGGCCGTCCGGGGAGTCACGCGGGCCTACTTCGGGGGGACCGGCGATATCCCGGTCACCAGATAGCCGAACCGGCCCGACCTTTTCCCGCCCTGGTGCTGCTCAATTCCGTCCCCATCCAGACGGGCCGGCCCGGCCCGCGGGTGACGGAGAGCAACTGGCGACAGCTGACGAAGAAACGTCTGGGCGCTCGGCAATGGGATCGAGCGGCTGAGGATGTTCGTCTCTTCCTGGAGCGCCCGGCGTCCGGCAAATTTCTCCCCGATCCGCCCGCTGGCCCCGTCGAGACACGGGCGACGACCCCGCCGGCCCTTTCCTGAAGGTTTTACGTTTGCCTTCCGGGCGGGTTTGGGCGATAATAAGGTTCGCAACCTGGTTCTCCGACCCGGAAGCGAGGCGGCCGACCGGAATTTGCGGGAAGCATTTTATTATCAATAATTCGCGAGGAGACAAGCCGATGCTCTCATTCATCCTCAATCGGGAGGTCACAAATACCGAAGCCTCTCCCGGCACCCTGTTGCTGGATTTTATCCGCTCCGAGGCCAAGCTCCCCGGGACCAAGGACGCCTGCCGGGAAGGCGAATGCGGCTCCTGCACGGTTCTGATCGGGAAACTCGGGGATGACGGCCTCCTCCGTTACAAGGCCTGCGCTTCCTGCATCCTCCCGATCGGGGACGTCGCCGGCTGCCACGTGGTGACGGTGGAGGGGGTCAACCGGGAGGAGCTCAACACTATCCAGCGGCTGATCATCGAGGAGAGCGCCTCCCAGTGCGGTTACTGCACGCCGGGGATTATCCTCTCGCTGACCGGCTTCGCCCTCTCGGCGGAAGCCTACAGTTTCGCCGCCGCCGTCGACGCCCTCGACGGGAACATCTGCCGCTGCACCGGCTACGCGGCGATCCGGCGGGCGGCCGCCAAACTGGCCGAAAATCTACAGGAAAATATTCGGGACCGGGACGACCGGATCTCCGGCCTGGTCGAGTACGGCGTTTTGCCGGAGTACTTCCTCTCCATCGCCGGCCGGCTCCGGGAGCTGAAGATCGCCCCGGCCGGACCGGGAGGGGATGGGGAAGTCGTGGTGGCCGGGGGGACGGACCTCTTCGTCCAGAAGGCGGAGGAACTGCTGGAGAAACCGCTCTTCTTCCTCTCCGGGCGGGATGACCTCGACTACGTCCGCGAGGAGGACGGTTCCCTCCGGGTCGGCTCCGCGGTCACCCTGGAGGACTTCCGCCTCCATCCCCTGGTCAACCGGCATCTGCCGGCGATGAGGGAGGACGTCCTCCTCCACTCCTCGACCATCCTCCGGAACAAGGCCACCCTGGCCGGAAACATCGTCAACGCCTCCCCGATCGGCGACATTACCATAATGCTCCTGGCCCTGGGGGCCGTCCTGGAACTGGAGGCGGCGGGAGCCGGAAATCGGCAGGTCCCCCTCCGTGAATTTTACCGGGGTTACAAGGACCTCGACCTCAACCCCGGCGAGATCATCCGGGAGATGGTCATCCCCGTCCCCGGTCCGGGAGCCTTCTACAACTTCGAGAAGGTCTCCAACCGAAAGATCCTGGATATCGCCGCGGTCAACTCCGCCATCCTGCTGGAGACGGAGGGGGAGAAGATCGCCCGGATCGTTCTCTCCGCCGGCGGGGTGGCCCCGGTCCCCTTCTTGATCAAGGGGCTGGAGAAGTTCTCCGGCCGGGAAGTGAACCGGGAGACGTTCGAGGAGCTGGCCGAAACGGCGATGGCGGCGGTCGCCCCGATCGACGACGTCCGGGGCTCGGCCGGGTACAAGCGCCTCCTCCTCGGTCAACTGGTGAAGGGGCATTTTCAAGAATACTCAACCCGGCGGGAAAGCTGACTATGAAAAATACCGATATGAAGATGCACGTCCGGGGCCGGTCGCTCTTTATCGACGATATCCCCACCCCGGAAAACCTCCTCCACGCGGTGCTCTTCACCTCCCCGGTGGCCGCGGGCCGGATCAAGCGGCTCGACGTCGCCGCCGCCCGGAAGGCGAAGAACGTGGCCGCGGTCTTCACCCACCTCGACGTCCCGGGCAAGAACCAGATCGGGCACATCGTCGAGGACCAGCCCTTCCTGGCCGAGGATGAACTGAACTACATCGGCCAGCCGATCGCCCTGGTGGTCGCCGAGACCCGGCGGGACGCCCGAGCCGCCTGTAAACTGATCGAGCTGGAGGTCGAGTCCGGCGAGCCGGTCTTCGACCCCCGGGAAGCCTATAAGCGGGGGATGATTCACGGGAAGAAGCGGATTCAGGTCGCCGGGGACACCGAAAGTGCCTTCAAGGAATGCAAGCATATCATCGAGGGGAGCATCGCCAGCGGGCCCCAGGAGCACTACTACTTCGAGACCCATCGGGCCCTGGCCTTCCCGGTCGAGGACGATACCCTGAAGGTGATCGCCAGCTCCCAGTCGCCGGGGGCCTATCACCATCACATCGCCGAGATCCTCGACATCCCCCAGCACAAGATCGAGCTGGAGATCCGCCGGATGGGCGGGGCCTTCGGGGGGAAGGAGTCCACCGCCGTCTGGGTGGTGGCCCCGGCCTTCGCCGCGCGGCTCCTCGAGCGCCCGGTGAAGCTGATCCTCGACCGCAACGACGACATCGCCACCTCCGGCAAGCGCCACGCCTATGCCTTTGACTACAAGATCGGGATTGACGCCGGGGGGAATATCCTCGCCTACGAGGTCGACTTCTACCAGCACGCCGGCGCCTGCGCCGACATCTCGCTCCCGGTGCTGGGCAGGTCCTTTCTCCACGCCACCAGCGCCTACCGCATCCCCAACGTGAAGATCACCGCGGTCAGCTGCCGGACCAATATCCCCCCCAACAACGCCTTCCGCGGCTTCGGCGTCCCCCAGGCGGTCTTCTCGATGGAGGCCGCGCTCTTCCACGCCGCCGAGGAGACCGGATTGCCGTACGAGGAGCTGCAGTTCAAGAATCTCCTGCGGGACGGCGACAGCCTGCCCTACGGGGTGCGGGTGGAGAATCCTACCGGAATCCGCTGCTGGGAGACGCTGGATGATCGGGTCGATATACAAAAGAAGATTAAGGAGTGCGAGCAGTTCAACCGCGAACACGAAGACCGCAAGAGGACGGTGGCGGTCCAGCCGGTCTGCTTCGGGATCTCCTTCACCCAGACCACCCTCAACCAGGCCGGCTGCCTGGTCAACATCTACCTCGACGGCAGCGTCTCCGTCTCCACCGGGGCGGTGGAGATGGGGCAGGGGGTCTATGCCAAGATCGTCCTGATCGCCGCCGACGCCCTGGGGATTCCGAAACGCCGGATTCGGATGGAGGCCACCAACACCACCCGGGTCCCCAACGCCTCCCCGACCTCGGCCAGCACCGGCGCCGACCTCAACGGAATGGCGACCCAGTACGCCTGCCGGGAGCTGGTGGAGCGGCTGAAAGCCTTCGCCATCACCAGGTTCAAGCACGACAACCCGCAGGACATCTCGATCCGCGACGGCGAGGTCCACCTGATGAACGCTCGGACCGGCTACACCTGGGAGGAGTTGATCCGCGACGCCTACCAGGCCCGGATCGACCTCTCCTGCCACGCCTTCTACGCCACCCCCGGGGTCTACCTCGACCCGGTCAAGGAGAAGGGCCGGCCCTACGCCTACTATGCCTACGGCGCCTCCCTGACCGAGGTGGAGATCGACTGTATCCGGGGGACCTACGAGTTAATCGGGATCGACATCGTCCACGACGTCGGCAAGTCCCTGAGCCCCGAGATCGACCGCGGCCAGATCGAGGGCGGGGTGATCCAGGGGATCGGCTGGGCGACGATCGAGCAGATCCGCTACGCCGAAGACGGCCGGATGCTGACCGCCGTCAACTCCTACAAGATCCCCGACATCAAGTTCGTCCCCGAGCGGTTCAACATCCACCTCCTCGAGGACGCCTCCAACCCCTACGCAGTCTGCAACTCCAAGGCGGTCGGCGAGCCCCCCTACATCCACGGGATCGGGGCCTACTTCGCCATCCTCAAGGCCTTGAGAAGCGTCCGGAAGGACAAGCCGTTTCCCTCGCTTCCCCTGACCCCGGAAAAGGTCTTTATGTACCTCCACGGGTAAGACTTTCCTAAAAGTAGCCCGTCGGTCGCGATTGCCGGCTCGCGAAGATTCCTGCGCGGACTTCGGGCAGGATCCGGCGATTAGCGCTTCGTGAACCGCCGTCCACCCTCTTGCCCGCCGAACCACGGGCAATATCTCCCGCTCTTTCCCTGATAGTTTCCCCTGTCGGTTAGTACCTGAATTTTGCCCGCCGAACCGTGTAGCGGTGGGAAAGTAGCACAGGCATTCTTGTCTGTGGAAGCTTGGCCACAGGCAAGAATGCCTTTGCTACTATGCTCGCCGTTCAGTCAGCTGATGGGTCAGCCAGGGCGATATAAATTTTGCCCATTTTTACATTAATAAACAACGACTTAGGACCGAGAATGACTTCCGCGGGGGCATAATTCAGGTAGTATTTGCCTTGCGGGCAGGTTACAGCGATAATCACATCGGCAACCTCGCCTGACGCCTCGTATCCGGGGAGGCCGAAGGAATCCAGTGGAAAGCAATCCCTGGTCGACTACAATGGATGAAGAACCGGGGGAAGTATCGTGCCGACACTTGCGAACAGGAATAGCAAACCGGGATTACCCGGGGCGGTCTCGATCTTTCTCGATATCCCTATTCTCCTGATCCTGCTGGTCCTGCCGGCTATCTGGTTGCTTGATCCCCTGAAACTGGTCCTGGGACCCTGGCGGATAATCGTATACTGGGGATTTACACCGTTCATCTTTCTCTTTCTGCTCCTCCTGGTCCGCCGCCTGGCGGTTCGGAGATCTATCGGACTGCTTTTCAGGTCTCCGACCAAGCTCCTTCTGCTCTCCGTATATTCCGTTTGGGGCTTTTTGCTCCTTGCCGAAGCCGTGCTCGCCCTTGCCGGTTTCAACCAGCAACTGCCGCCCATCATCATCCAGGGTGAACCGAGACCCGGAGCTCCCAGGGCCCGGGCCCCACACGTGCGGGACGTGGAGCTGGGATGGGTATTCCAACCCGAGGGAAGTTATAAGGGTCAGAGGATAAACCGGCTGGGCTTTCTCGACCGGGAAGTCAGCGAACGCAAAATACCTGGTACCAGACGAGTTATCTGTATGGGGGATTCGTGCACCGCCCAGGGGAATCCTCCCTACTCCGGATATCTCCACGCTTTGCTGACCGAAAACCCGGTTACACCGGATAACTGGGAGGCTTTCAACGTCGGCGTCCACGGTTATTCCTCCTGTCAGGGCCTGAAATTGTACCGCCACCGCGTCAGGAGGATGGAAGCGGATGTGGTCACGGTATTCTTCGGATGGAACGACCACTGGTTCGCCGGCAAACCCGATAGTTTCTACTACGGAAGGGGTTTCAGTCCCGCAATGGCAAAGTTACTGAATGTCCTGCAGCGGAAACGATTCTACGCATTTATGATACATATCCTAAAAGGCGGCTCGCCAGCCGATAGAGATGAAGCGTTGCAGGTACGTGTTGCGCCGGAAGATTACGTCGGGAACTTGGAGAAAATGGTGGACGCGATCCGCTCCGATGGGTCGATACCGGTCTTGATCACGGCCCCGCGAACCGAGTGGTTGGCCAATCATATCGTCCGAAACAACAAACTTTGGGATATGCAGGAAACGTTGGCCGTGCACGACCGTTACGTGGATCTGACCCGCCGGGTGGCTGAAGATAAAGGCGCGGAACTTCTGGATCTGGCCGCCATATTTGCGGAGTCCGCCGGCGGGGGTATATTCTCGAGTGACGGGATTCACTTCCGCCAGGAGGGCCTGGAACGAATCGCCGCCGAAATCCACCGGCACCTGCAGTCGATGGCCGAACGCGGTGATTTATATTTTCGCCGTCAACTCCGACAAGATCCCCGACATCAAGTTTGTGCCCGAGCGGTTCAACATCCACCTCATCGAGGACGCCTCCAACCCCTACGCGGTCTGCAACTCCAAGGCGGTCGGCGAGCCCCCCTGCTTCCACGGAATCGGGTCATACTTCGCCATCCTCAAGGTCTTGAGAAGCGTCCGGAAGGACAAGCCGTTTCCCTCCCTCCCCCCGAACCCGGAAAAGGTCTTTATGTACCTCCACGGGTAGAATAGCCTTGAATCTCCTGATTATCGGCGGGGGCGACGCCGGGATCAACCCGACTCTTGGGGGCCCGGGAAGCCGACCTCAGCTAAACCCCGCCCCTCTCCAGCCCCTGGGACCCGCTCCGGACCGCTGTCCAGCCCCGGCTCCGCGCCGCCTCCGGAAGCCGCTGATCCTCCCCCCCGTCCGCCGGAATGCAGCCCGCTTGAGCGGAGTCGGGGAACGGAACGAAATGATCCGCCGCCACCGGTTCAAGTCCCGTCCGGAGAGCGCAGCTGTAATAGGGCCGAATAACCTGAAATATTCCTTGACTTAAATGAAAGGCGTGTTAAGGTGGTCCTACATTAGTGAGCCTTGGTTCATTTTAGGGGTTACAACCTGAACGGTCGTGAGTGTCTTACTTGGCATTCACGGCCGTTTTTTTTTGAATCGGGCTCGGGAGTGAATTGTGTAGTTAACGGGAGAAGGTCTCCCGGCAGATTCCTCCAGTTTAAACAGACAGGAGTTGACCGTAATGGCTACAGGAACAGTCAAATGGTTCAATGACCGCAAGGGTTATGGATTCATAGGCCTGGAGAACGGTGAGGACGTCTTCGTTCATCACAGTGAGATCCAGGGTGACGGTTTCAAGACCTTGAACGAGGGTGAGAACGTAGAGTTCGAAGTCGCCCCCGGTCGTAAGGGCCAACAAGCCGTCGGCGTAACCAGACAAATATAAGGTTGCGCTGAAGGAAAGAAGCCCCGGCTTTCCCAGCGAAAGCCGGGGCTTTCTTAATTTTGCCGGGGATTTCCTTTAAAGTGGTGACTCATTCAAGGGGATAATGAACCGGTTTTCCACTGCCCTGCCGGCTGCATTATTTTTCAGCCCTCTATCCCTATCTCTGGATTATCAATTTGACCGGTACAGTAACTCCTGCTATTATAAATAGATAAGGCGGAAATTAGCCGAGAGGAAATATGTGAATATTCTTATGGTTTATCCCGAGTTTCCGGATACGTTCTGGAGCTTCAAACACGCGCTGAAGTTCGTCGGCAAACGCTCCGCCCTCCCGCCCCTGGGCTTGCTGACCGTGTCGGCGATGCTCCCTCCGGATTGGTCGGTCCGCCTGGTGGATATGAACGTGCGCAGAATCACGGAGAAGGACCTGGCCTGGGCGGATTGCGCGTTTCTCAGCGCGATGATAGTCCAGCGGGATCCGGCCCGGCGGATCGCGGCCCGGCTCAAGGCGGCCGGCCTCCGGGTGGTGGCCGGGGGGCCGCTTTTTAACAGCGAACACGAGCAGTTCAAAGATGCGGATCACTTCATCCTTAACGAGGCGGAACTGACCTTGCCGCCTTTTCTCGCCGACCTGGAACGGGGTTGTCCGAAACGGGTTTATTCTACCGACGCGTTCGCGGATATGCGCCGGACGCCCTCGCCCCGATGGGAGCTCCTCGATCTCAAGCGCTACGCCACGATGAGCATCCAGTTTACCCGCGGCTGTCCGTTTGACTGCGATTTCTGCAACATCACCGCCCTGCTCGGGCGCCGGGTCCGGATGAAAACCTCGGAACAGATCATCGCCGAGCTCGACTCCCTCTACGACCTCGGCTGGCACGGCGACGTCTTCTTCGTGGATGACAATTTCATCGGCAACCGGAAGTTTTTAAAAACAGATCTCCTCCCGGCCCTGATCGCCTGGAGGAAGGGGAAGTCCGGGAACATTTTCTTTACTGAAACTTCGATCGATCTGGCCGATGACCAGATCCTGATGGAGATGATGGTCGAAGCCGGATTCAGCAAGGTCTTCATCGGCATAGAGACCCCGGACAACGTCTGCCTGGCCGAGTGCAGTAAGGCCCAGAACAAGAATCGCGACCTGATCGCGGACGTCAAAAGGATCCAGCGGGCCGGGCTCCAGGTGCAGGGCGGATTCATCGTCGGTTTCGACCACGACCAGCCCTCCATCTTCCAGCGGCAGATCGATTTCATCCAGAAGAGCGGGATCGTTACCGCGATGGTCGGCCTGCTCCAGGCGCCGGCGGGCACCCGGCTTCACACGCGGATGGAGAAGGAAGGTCGACTCTGCCGGGAATTTTCGGGCGACAACATGGACGGGACCAGCAATATCATCCCGGCGATGGGCAAAGAGGCGTTGAAGGAGGGCTACCGCCGGATCCTCGATCATATCTACTCCCCGGAGCACTTCTACCGCCGGATCCGGACATTTCTTCGCGTGTACCGGCCGCCGTCAGTCCGCGGCCACCTGGAGTTAACCCACGTCCTGGCGCTTCTGCGCTCGTTTTTCCGGATCGGACTGCTCGGGCGGGAGCGGTTCCATTACTGGAAGCTTCTCTTCTGGACCCAGTTCCGCTGCCCCCGACTCATTCCCGAAGCCGTCATCCTGGCCATCTACGGCTACCATTTCCGCAAGGTCTGTGAAGCGCACGTAAAGTAAAATCGTGCCCTGCGCCGGCCGCCGGTTTCTGCCCTGTTCCGCCTTCTGAACCGGCGGAGAAAGCCGAAAACCCCCGGAACCTTTCCTGATGGGCCCCGTTACGGGTTTTCGGTTGTTTTCCGGTCGGGTTTCAATAATAATGGAAACTGCGAATACGTCCTTTGTCTCGTCCTCGAATTAACCGACGGAAACCGCAACAAGCGACTTGCCGGCAATGGAAATGGAATCGTCGCCGATCGGGACCAGACGGCTGGAGTCGCTGACCGACGGGGTTTACGCCATCGCGATGACCCTGCTGGTCCTAAGCATCACCGTTCCGAGATTCCCTCCCGCCGCCGCCGCCGAGGAGCTGCCCCGGTTTCTCCGTTATCGGCTCTGGCCCGAACTCTCCCAGTATGTGCTGGCGTTTATTACCCTGGCGGCTTTCTGGGTCGGCCACGTCCAGCAGTATCACCATATCAGGAGAATCAGTTCCAATCTCCTCTGGCTGAATAATCTCACCCTCCTGCTGGTCGCCCTGATCCCCTTCACCACCGCCATCGCCGGCGATTACGGAAACATAGGAATCGCCGTCCGCATCTTCGAACTGAACCTTCTCCTGGTCGGGATGGTTTCATACTGGCACTGGGCCTATGCCACCCGTAACCATCGCCTGGTCGATCCCGGCCTCTCTCCGGAACATATCAAAAACACCCGTCACGGAATGCTGATCATTCCCCTGCTTTCCCTGGCGGCGCTGCTGATATCCCTGATTTCGCCGGATTGGTCGACCAGCGTCTATTTCCTCATCCCGGTTTTTTATCACCGGGAGAAGATCAGGCACCGTCTGGAAAAGAAGAGATGAGCGGTTCGAATTAAGACCCGACCGCTCTCCGGCGGCCGGCCTGGGTCCGGAAAGCCCGTCGTCGGAAGGATCGGAAAGTTGAAGTGAAGGTCAAGCCGCGGCCGCGGATTGCACCGAGCCACCCGGCGCCGCGAGGAATAGACCACCGAACGGGAGCGGGCCTTACGGACAAGTGAACAGAGGTGCCGCCGCAGCTTTGAATCTTGTTGCGGTATTTGCGGCGCTGGCCCGCGAGGCGGCCTCCCCGAGAGTGCCGGAAGTAACTTCCGGGCGGTCTTTCCGATGATTGACGGGAGGGGAATTGATAAAATTCGGACAATTCATTTGCGCTCTGCTGGTTCGGGCGGTTTTCATCTGCTGTATCGTCACCCCGGCGTTCGGCAAAGTTTTCGTGTATGTTTCCGCCGCCGACGACGGAAAGATCGCCATCTTCGAAATGGACCCGGAGACCGGGGACTTAACCGCCGCCGGGAAGGCCGGGGCGGGAAAAATGGTGATGCCGCTGGCTGCGAGCCCGGATCGGCGGTTTCTTTACGCCTCGATCCGCTCGTCTCCCTACTCGGTCGCCTCCTTTGCCCTGGACAGCGCGACGGGCGCCTTGACCCTCCTCTCCACCGTTCCCCTGCCGGACAATATGGCCTATATCTCCACCGACCGAACCGGCCGCTTTCTTCTCTCCGCCTCCTATGCCGGTGACGTGGTCGGAGTGAACCCCATCGGGAATCGGGGTTCGGTCCGGAAGGACCCCGTCCAGGTTCTCCCGACCGGACGCCACGCCCACGCCATCCTGACGGACCCCTCCAACCGGTTCGCTTACGTGCCCAACCTGGGAAGCGATCAGGTGATGCAGCTCCTTTTCGCTGGGGATACCGGCATCCTGACCCCGGGCGAACCCGGAGCCGTCCGCACGCCCGCCGGGTCCGGACCGCGGCATTTCTGTTTCGCGCCCAGCGGCAAATTCGTTTATTTAATCAACGAGCTCAATGGTATGGTGTATGTCTACGCGTTAGACGCCGGGACCGGGCAACTGAAAGAGGTTGGGGAGATATCCGCGGTTCCCCGGGGCGCGCGCCTGGTACCGGGAAAACCTCGGGCGGCGATCGGCGCCGAGGCGGCCGGGGCTTCGGCGGAGCCGGACCGGACCGACTGGATATGGTGCGCGGACATCCACATCACCCCGGACGGAAAATTCCTCTACGCCTCGGAACGAACCACCAGCACCCTGGCCGCCTTTTCCGTCGATCCCCGGACCGGAAAGTTGACCTATCTCGGCAGTTTTGACACCGAGACCCAGCCCCGCGAGTTCCAGATCGGACCCCGGGGGAACTTCCTGATCTGCGCGGGCCAGAAGTCCGGGCGGATATCCGTCCATCAGATCAACCGGGAAACGGGCGAACTCACGAGGATCAAGCGCTACGAGGCGGGCGGGGATCCCGGCTGGGTCGAAATCGTCGATTTTCCGGAGTAGACCACGGGCCGGCGATTACCGCCGAGGGAATGGTAAATCCCGGAAGCATATGAAAAGCTTGTTTCCAGTCCGGCGCGTTACGGCGGTACTTCTCCTCTTCCTGGCCGCGTTTTCCGGCCGGAATGCCTGTCCCGCCCGGGGCCGCGGCGGATCTCCCGGGGGCGTGGTCCTCACCGGCTGGGGGGACGGCAACTACGGTAAATGCGCCGTCCCCGACCCCAACGCGGACTTTGTCCGGGTCTCCGTCGGCCAATGCCATACCCTCGGCCTGAGAGCCGACGGGAAATGTTCCGCCTGGGGCCTGGACGACAAGGGGCAATGCGATGTTCCCGATCCAAACAGCGGATTTGTCGATATTGCCGCCGGGGCCAATCACAGCCTGGGCCTGCAATCCAGCGGCACAGTCTCGGCCTGGGGCGACAATATCGCCGGCCAGTGTAGCGTGCCGGCGCCCAACGAGAACTTTAGCGCGGTAGCGGCCGGATACGACCACAGCGCGGGGCTCAAGGCCGACGGTTCGATCGTGGTCTGGGGCAATGCCGCCTACGATCTTCACGATGTCCCCGCCCCCAACGACAATTTCACGGATGTCGCCGCCGGCGATTACCATTGCCTCGGGTTGAGGGTTGACGGTACGATCGCAGCCTGGGGCGACAACTCCTCCGGCCAGTGCAATGTCCCCTCCCCCAACGCCGACTTCATCGCCATCGCCGCCGGAAGCAAGCACAGCCTGGGCCTGAGGTCAGACGGTTCGATCGCGGCCTGGGGCGACAACAGCCACGGCCAGTGTGGGGTACCCTTTCCCAATTACGCCTATATCGCCGTGGCCGCGGGGGACAACCATACCCTGGCCCTGCGGTACGACGGGAGCCTGGCCGCCTGCGGGGACAACAGTTACGGCCAATGCGATCTTCCCTCTCCCAACTCCGGTTTCACGGAGGTGGCGGCGGGGGGCGATACCTCCTACGCCCGGGGCGAAGGAACCATAGTCCGCCTCTGGGGGAGGAACGGTTCCGGCCAGGCCGAGGAACCCTCCGACAACCTCAACTTCAAGGGGGTGGCCGGGGGAGGATACTTCACCCTGGCCCTGGGAATAGACGGCGGGGCCCTGGCCTGGGGGGACAACAGTTACGGACAGTGCGACATCCCCTCTCCTTCGGACGGTTTTGTCCAGCTGGCCGGGGGGATGAATCACTCCCTCGGTCTTAAGGCCGACGGCCGGGCTTACGCCTGGGGCTACAACAACGCCGGCCAATGCGATATCCCCATTCCCAATGCCGGCTTCAAGCAGGTGGCCGCCGGGGGGAACCACAGCGTCGGGCTGAAAGCCGACGGCACCGTGGCGGCGTGGGGTAGCGACGATTTCGGCCTGAACGAGGTCCCGGATCCCAACGGGAATTTCCAGGCGGTCTCTACCGGGCAGTTCCACAGTTTGGGCCTGAAGGCCGACGGCTCGATCGTCGGCTGGGGAGACAACAGCTATGGCCAGTGCGATGTCCCTCCCCCCAACGCCGACTTCATCGCCGTGGTCGCCGGGGGATATCAATTCAGCCTGGGCTTGAAGTCGGACGGCCGGATCGTGGCCTGGGGGAACAATGACGCCGGCCAGTGCGATGTCCCCGCCCTGAACGAGGATTTCGTGGCCATCGGCGCCGGGGCCGAACACAGCCTGGGGATCAAGTTCTACGGGCAGCTCTTCGCCTGGGGGGCCGACTGGTACGGACAGACCGACGTTCCCTGGGGAAATTACGGATATACCCTGGCGGCCGCCGGGTACTGGCACAGCGCCTGCCTCGCCACCACCCTGCTCATCACCACGTCCGTTCCCTCCGGTCACGGATGGATCTCTCCCGAGGACTGTGCCGCCTATTTCGGGGAGACGCTCGTGATGATGTATCACCCCGATCCCGGTTACCGGATCTCCGCCCTCTCCGACAACGGCGTCCCGGTCATACCGATCCCGGAAGTTTCCTATACCCTTGGCCCGGTCAGCGAAAACCACGTGCTGACGGCGGTTTTCGAACCCGACACCTCCCCGACCCCGGTACCGAGCTCGAGTCCGACGGCCACGCCCGCTATTTCCCCGACCCCGCTGCCGACCGGCACGCCGACCCTCACGCCGCCGCCGACCCCCGGTTCCTCGACCACCCCCAGTCCGCCACCTTCCGCCACCCTCACCCCAAAACCGCCCACGCCGACTTGCACCCCGGCGGATCTCCTGGATAACCGCCTGATCGGGGTCTTCCGTCCGGCAACCGGACTCTGGGCGATCCGGCAAACCACCCGGGTCTATTTCGGCCGGCCGGGCGACATCCCGATCTACCGGGATCTGACGGGGGACGGAGCGGCGGACCTGACCGTCTTCCGACCCCGGAGCGGGCTCTGGGCTACCCGGGGGGTGACCCGGACCTATTTCGGCCGGAGCGGCGACAGCCCGCTGGCGGCGGACTTCGACGGCGACGGCACCGGGGACCGGGCCGTCTTCCGACCCGGGGAGGGACTCTGGGCGGTCGGGGGGATAACCCGGTTTTACTTCGGCGGCCCGGAGGACCGGCCGCTGGCCGGGAATTTCCGGGAAGGCGGGGGGGAAGAGGCCGGGGTTTTCCACCCCCCGGTCGGGGAATGGGCGATCCGCGGTTTAACCAGGTTTTATTACGGTTCGGGCGGGGATCAAACGGTGGCGGAGGATTACACCGGCGGCGGGAGCGACCAGCCGGGGATCTTCCGGCCGGCAACCGGCCTCTGGGCGGTCCGGGGGGTCACCCGGTTTTACTTCGGCGACAGCCGGGACCGGGCCCTGCCCGGCGGCTACGACCGGGGGGCGGAAGGGCTCGCCGTCCCGGCGGTATTCCGGGAGGAGAGCGGCCTCTGGGCGGTCCGGGGTCTGACCCGGGTCTACTTCGGCGGTCCCGGCGATCTGCCCCTCTTCTGCTGCCCGCCAGCCGCTGACAGGGAGAAATAATTCTCCGTCGCCCAGTTCGGCCAATTGCGTTATGTTCAGGCAAGTAGATTGAGGGGTATTGGAGTAATGGGGTATTGGGGTGCCGCATTTGCCCCCCATCACTCGATTACTCCATTACTCCATTACTCCATTACTCCATTCCCGGGAACAAACTTGTTCACAGAAACTTTTGACAACCTGGGCCGCGGCGACGTCCCCGTCGCGGGGGGCAAGGGCGCCTTCCTGGGGGAGCTGACCCGGCAGGGCCTGCCGGTCCCCTCCGGTTTCGTCATTCTCACCTCGGCGTACGAACGTTTCCTGCGGGTCAATCGGCTCTCCGAACCGATCAGCTCAATCCTGGGCTCGCTGGGGAAGGGCGAGATCTCTCCGGAAGACGCTTCCCGCCGGGCCTGCGATCTCATCCTCCCGGCGGAACTACCCGATGAGATCGCCGCGGAAATAATGGACCACTGCCGGGAACTGCGGATGGAACTGATGGCCGTGAGGTCCAGCGCCACCGCCGAGGACGGCGCCGCCCGTTCTTGGGCCGGGCAGCTGGATTCCTATCTCAACATCACCGCCGCGGATTTAACCTCCAACGTGAAAAAATGCTGGGCTTCGCTCTTCTCTCCCAGGGCCCTGGCTTACCGGCTGGAAGAGCCCGGAAATACCGATCCGATCTCGGTGGCCGTGGTGGTCCAGGAGATGGTCAACCCCGAAGTCTCGGGAATCGCCTTCTCCGTCGATCCGGTCACGGAGAATTCCGGCGAGATGATCATCGAGGCGGTCTTCGGCCTGGGCGAATCCATCGTCCAGGGCCTGGTCACGCCCGACCACTACCGGTTGAGCAAGGATCCCCTCGCGGTGCTGGAAGTCTTCCCCTCGGAGCAGGAGAGGGGAATCTACCGGGGGGCGGATGGAACCACGGGGTGGAAAAACCTCGATCCGGCCGACGTCTCCCGCCGGAAACTGTCCCTGGGGCGGATATCCGAACTGGGCCGGATGGTAATGAAGATCGAGCAGGTCGCGGGATTTCCCTGCGACATCGAATGGGTTTATAATCAGGGAATGTTCGGGATGGTTCAGTGCCGTCCGATCACCACCCTTTCCGGAGGCGATGATGAATGAGCGCGTTTCTCTCGGCGGCCGGCTGCGGGAATTGGCCCGGCGGAAAAGAAACCGGATCGGCATCGGGGTCGCCGCCCCGACGGAGGAGTTGATTGCGGGGTTCCAGCGGGCGGCCGAGTTCTGCGATCCGGTGATCTACGGAATCGGGCTGCCGGAATTCGACTCCGTGGTTTCGCCCCATCCGGAGGAGGACCTCTTCAGGGACCTGGAGGCGGGAGCCGTCGCGGCGGCCGTCCGGGGGCAGATCTCCGCCGGTCCTTTCCGAAAACGCTACGTCCGCCGCCGGGGCATCAGCTTCAACCCGGCGGAGGAGATGATACCCCTGATGGAGTTCCCCGACGGGCGGCCGATCCTGATCAGCCCCGCCAGCAATTTCGTGACCGGGACCTTCGAGGAGAAGGACCGGCTGATCCAGGCCTCGATACGCCTCTGCCGGCGGCTGGAACTGCCGGTCCGGGTCGGGGTCCTGGCCCGGTGCCGGGCCGATAACCTGGAAGCGTCAGCGGGGACGGACCTGGAGCAGACCTACCGGGATGCGGAGCGCCTGGTCGAACGCCACCGCGGCCGCGTCGAGATCAAGAATTACGGGATCGACTTCGAGGACGCCTATCGGGACGGGGTCACGATCCTGATCGAACCCGACGGCACCACCGGCAACCAGGTGGCCCGGACCCTATATTTCCTCGAGGCGGTGTGCTGTTACGGAGCGCCTTACGTCAACGCGGACCCCGTCGTGGTCGAGACGTTGAAGAACAGCCGGGATTTCCCCGACGTGCTTCTGTTGGCGACGGCCCTGGCCAATACTCCGCCCGGGCGGACGGGAGACGGCCGCCGATGAAGATGGAGAACTTCCTGGTCCGGAACTACTCCTTCATCGCTGTTTCGTTGATGGCCGAGGCCTGGCTCCGCCCCGCCGAAGCCGAAGCCGCCACCGGGATCCCCGACCCTTTGAGCGACGTGGAGTATGTCCGTCATAACTGGCGGCTGGACCGGAACTGGATAGAAGACGTCTCCCGCCGCCGCCGGGAGGACCCTCCGGAGGTATTCCGGCGGTTCATCCGGCGGGGCCAGGACGCCGGAAACCGCCTCTGCCTCTTCTCCCGACGGCTCTTTGAGGAGATCGGCCCGGAACGGACGGAGCTTTCTTCGGGCAATCTCCGGGATTTTCGGGAATGGGTCGAGCGTTTCCGGACGAACACCGCCTTTATCGTCATCACCCACCCCCTGGCCAGGGTGGTGGAGAAGAGGCTGCTCGGTATCCTCCTCAAGCACGGGGTCGAGCCCGCCCGGCTCGACCAGGCCCTCCTCGACCTCTCGATCACCAGGAAGTCCAACGCGGCCGAAGAGGAAAATTTCGACCTCTGCTTCATCCAGCGCCGGATGGACCGGGAGGGCTTCGACCTCGAAGGCGCGCTGCGGGAGCATACCCGACGGCACGCATACCTGAAATACCGGGATCCATTCTCCGGGGGTTACCCGATTGACTACTTCCGGGAGCGCCTCCGGAAGAAACTCGAACTCCCCGACTACTTCCAGCCCTACGCCGAAATAATCGAGCGCTTCAGCCGGGAAGAGAAGGAGTGGTTCGAAATCCACGAGGAGTTCGTCTTCTTCCGGACCTTCCGGACCGAACGCTCCTACGAGTCGCTCTACTACCTGGAACGCTACCTGGAATCCCTGGAGAACGCCCACGGTCTCGGGGAACACGAGCTCTCCTTCTACACCCGGAACGAACTGGAGGAATTCCTGCGCTCGGGAGACCGGATCGCCCCCGGGATTCTCTCGGACCGCCGGCGGGAATTCGTTCTCAGTCTTCACCGCGGCGAAGCCCGCCTGCTGGCGGGGGCGGAGGCCCGCCGCTGGATCCGGGAAAACCTGGAGACCGCGGCCGGGACGGAAAGCTGGACCCGGGGCCTGGTCGCTTACCGCGGGTCCGCCGTCGGGCGGGCCCGGATTTTGCGGAGCGCCGCCGAACAGGACCGGGTCGAGGAGGGGGATATCCTGATCGTGCCGATGACCACCCCGGATTTCTTTCCCGGTATGAAGAAGGCGGCCGCATTCGTCACCGACGAGGGGGGGGTGATCTGCCACGCGGCGATCGTCGCCCGGGAACTGAAGAAGCCCTGCGTGATCGGAACCCGGAACGCGACCTCGATCTTCCGGGACGGGGACCTGGTCGAGGTCGACGCTGCGGCCGGGATCGTCCGGAAGGTCTCCGCCGGTTTCTGAAACGAAAATCTCCGGAATGAGAAATGGCCATCTTCCTCGACGGGAATCAGATCTTTTTTCCGGGGCGGGCGCGGGGTTTCAGCGGTTGCCGGCCAATGAACTTGACGGCTTCTCCCCCTCCGGAATTTAACAAATCCGCGCCCCTCTTCCCCCGGGCCGAACTCGGTCGACAAGGTTCCCGGTATCTGGTTTTCCTTTTGCCTTCCGGTAAGGCTTCAGCAATAATGGGATCGGCGGCAACATTTCCGCTGATTTTTGATTACGGAACAGTCCGATGCCTGACTCCGAATCAAACCCTCGGGTAGAGATCAAGCTGGTTGACGTTCGGAAGACCTACGTTATGGGCGAGGTCGAGGTCCCGGTCCTCAAGGGGATCGACCTGGAGATCTATCGGGGCCAGCTCACGGCCATCCTCGGCGATTCCGGCGCCGGCAAGTCGACGCTGCTCAATATGATCGGGGGGATCGACCGGCCGACCGGCGGGGAGATCCTCTTCCAGGGAAAGGATATCGCGCAATTGAGCGACCGGGACCTCACCCTCTACCGGCGCCGGAACGTCGGTTTCGTCTTCCAGTTCTACAACCTGGTGGCCACGCTGACGGCGCTGGAGAACGTCGAGGTTTCGACCGAGATCGCCCAAAATCCGATGGACCCGACCCGCGCCCTCGACCTGGTCCGGTTGAAGGACCTGGTCTCCCACTTCCCGGCGCAGATGTCGGGCGGCCAGCAGCAGCGGGTGGCGATCGCCCGGGCCCTGGCCAAGCAGCCGAACCTGATGCTCTGCGACGAGCCGACGGGGGCGCTCGACCAGCAGACCAGCGTCACCGTTCTCAATCTCCTTTCCGGCCTGAACGTGAAGCTTAACACCACCATCGTGATCATTACCCACAACCCCAACATCGCCCGGATGGCCCACCGGGTCGTCCGGATCGGGAACGGGATCATCGAAAAATCTTACGTGAACGAGCACCCGATTAAGGCCGAAGAGATCCCCTGGTGAACGTTCTCAACCGCAAGCTTATCCGCGACCTCAAGCAGTCGAAGGGGATGCTTCTGGCCGTGGCCGCCATCATCGCCGTCGGTACCGGCTGCCTGGTCGGTATGCTCTCCACCTACAACAACCTGGAGTCGGCGATGCTGGATTACTACCGGCGTTCCCGGATGGCCGATTTCTGGATCAGTGTGAAGAAAGCGCCGACCTCAGTGGTCGACGACCTGGAAAAGATCCCCGGCGCGGCCCGGATCCGGGATCGGATCTCCTTTCCGGTGATCGTCGACCTGGAGGGGGTGGAGCGACCGATCAGCGGGCTCTCGGTTTCGCTGCCCGACTCCCCGGGGGATATCATCAACGACATCGTGGTCAGGTCCGGTTCCTACTTCACCGCCGCCCGCCGCAACGAGGTCATCGTCTCGGAACAATTCGCCCAAGCCCGCGATCTCCTGCCCGGGGACTATATTCACCTGACTATGAACGGCCGCCGGGAGAAGATGGCCGTGGTCGGGACGGCGATCAGCGCGGAACACGTCTATATCGCCCCGCCGGGGAGCCTCTTCTCGGCGCCGGGGGACTACGGGATCTTCTACATCAAGCGGACCTTCGCCGAAGACACCTACGGTTTTCACGGCGCCTGCAACGAGGTGCTGGGGCTCCTGACCCGGGAGGGAGCCGGGGAAAGCGGCCTGATCCTGGACGAGGCCGACCGCATCCTCGAACCATACGGCGTCTTCAGCACCATTCCCCGCCGGCAGCAATTCTCCAACCTCACCCTCCACTCGGAGATGGGGGGGCTGAAGACCACCGCGACGGCGCTGCCCCTGATCTTTCTCGGCGTGGCGGCGCTGGTCCTCAACGTCCTGATGACCCGGATGGCGGAACAGCAGCGGGTGATCGTCGGGACCCTGAAGGCGCTCGGTTACGAGAACGGGCGGATCTTCTCCCACTACATCAAATTCGGTCTCGTCGTGGGGCTGGTCGGCGGTCTCGGCGGATGTCTTTTGGGGGATTGGCTCTCCGAGTCGATGATCGTTATGTACCAGGGGTTTTTTGAGTTCCCCCGCCTGGTCAATCGGGCCTATCCCTCGATTATGGCGCTGTCGGTCCTGATATCCGTCGTCTTCGCCGTCCTCGGGACGCTCCGGGGGGTGAAGCGGATCGTCGACCTCGATCCGGCCGAGGCGATGCACGAGGCGATGCCGTCCGCCGGCGGGAAAATATTCCTCGAGCGCTGGAAGGCCTTCTGGGGCCGTCTCGATTTCTGGTGGCAGATCGTTCTCAGAAGCATCTTCCGGAACCGGGCCCGGACCGCGATCGCCCTGGTGGCGGCCCTGCTCGGCTCGGCTATGGTCCTGCTCGCCCTCGGGCTGAACGACTCGATGAACTATATGGTGGATTTCGAGTTCGAGAAGGTCCTTCTGGGGGATTACACCCTGACGCTGCGCGACGCGACCGATTCGGGGGCGGTCAGGGAGGCCGAAGACCTTCCCGGGGTAACCCGGGCGGAGCCGGTCTTCAACGTCTCCGGCACCTTTTACCGGGACAATCACCGCAAGAAGGGCGCGATCACCGGGCTGATCCCGGAAGCGACTTTGACTGTCCCCCGGAATGCCGACGGCACCGCGGTCCGGGTGCCCCCGGCCGGACTCCTGATGACCGACCGCCTGGCCCGCCAGCTCGGCGTGACGGCGGGGGAGACGGTCACCTTCGTCCCCGTCCGGGGGGCGAGATACCCCCGGGAACTTAAAGTGAGCGCCATCACCAGGAGTATGCTCGGGCTGAGCGTCTATGCCGACTATTCCTATCTCAACCGTCTGGTCAGCGAGGCGGAAGCCGTCAACGAAATCCAGCTGAAGGCCAGGCAGACGCCGGAGGAGACGATCGCCTTTTACCGGGGCCTGAAGGAATCGCCGAAACTGGAATCCCTGACGGTCATCTTAGAGTCGAAGAACGCGATCAAGGTGCAGATGACCGGGGCGATGCAGGGGATGGCGATGGTGATGATCCTCTTCGCCGGGGTGATCTTCTTCGGCTCGATCCTCAACGGCTCCCTGATCGCCATCGCCGAGCGCCGGCGCGAGATCGCCACCTTCCGGGTGCTGGGTTACCGTTCGAAAGAGATCGGGGGTATGTTTATACGGGAGAATATGCTCGTCAACCTGACCGGCGCGGTGCTCGGACTTCCCATCGGCTACTGGATGCTCGCGGGGCTGGCCACCCAGTACACCAACGACGCCTTCACTATGCCGGTTCTGGTCCACGGGCGGAGCTGGGCCGGGACGATCGTTCTTGCCCTGCTCTTCGTCCTCGTCTCGCATTATTTCGTCCAGCGTTCGATCAACCGCCTCCACTGGGAAGAGGCCCTGGCGATGAAGGAATGAGAGAGGGGGAAGGGATCGGTTTCACCCGATCAGTTCCCCGGAGTAATGGAATAATGGAGCAATGGAATGCTGAAGGAGGCTGGCCGATCACTCCGGCACTCCAATATTCCAACACTGCATTTTGAATGAACCTATTATTCTAACAACATCCGGATCAAGGAGTTGAAGTTATGAAGAAGAAAAGGCGGACCTGGTGGGTTATCGGGGCGTTGCTGGCGGTGGTTGTTGTGATTGTCGTGGCGGACGAAATGAGCGCCGGTTCGCCGGTCCAGACGGCCGCAGCCGAGAAAGGGACCATCCGGGCTTACGTGGAGGAACGGGCCCGGACCACGCTTCCCCGCGTCTACCGGATCACGATGCCCTACGCCGGCCGGGTGAAGCCGATCGTCCTCAAGGAAGGGAGCCCGGTCAGAAAGGGGGAAGCGGTCGCCCGCCTCGACACCGACAATCTGGAGACCTCCCTGACCCAGTACAATGAGGTCCTCGACGCCTTTGAGAAGGCGGTTCAGTCGGCCCGGATCGCCGTCGGCGCCAGCGAGGCGGTGGAGGAGTACGAAAAGTGGGTCTCCGAGGCGATCCAGAAGCTCTACCCGGATAACCTGGTCAGCGAGATGGCGGTCAGGGAGTCGGTCAAGAACTTCATCGAGGCCCGGGCCGTCTCGATGGAGGACAACCTCACCTACTACGCGATGACCGCCCTCAACGCCGCCTTCAAGCTTTTGCCCGTTTACACCGAACGCGATCTCGACCGTTCGCCCCTGATCAGCCCGATCGACGGGGTGGTCCTCAAGCGCTACGTCGAGAACGAGGTCGTGCTCGGCGCCGGCGACTCGCTCCTCGATATCGGCGATCCGGCCGCACTGGAGGTTACCGCCGAGATCCTGACCGAGGAGGCGGGGGCGATCTCGCCCGGCGACCCGGTCGAGATCTTCGGACCCGCGGTCGGGGCCGAATCGATCAGGGGGACCGTCAGGCGAATCTTCCCGGAAGGGTTCACCAAGATCTCCTCGCTCGGCGTCGAGCAGCAGCGGGTGAAGGTCAAGGTGGAGATCGATCCCGAAGACCTGGAGAAACTCCGATCTTCGGGACGGAACTTCGGCGTTCAGTACCGGGTCCGGGTCAGGATCTACACCGACGAGAAAAAGAACGCCGTCATCATCCCCCGGACCGCTCTCTTCCGGGGCCCGGCCGGTGAGTGGCAGGCCTTTACGGTCAGGGACGGAAAGGCCCGGCTGGTGAAGCTGAAACTCGGCCTGACCAACGACCGGCAGGCCGAGGTGACCGACGGCCTGGCCGCGGGGGACACCGTGATCATTGCGCCTCCCACCACGGTGAAAGACGGTACCCGGGTGGCGATGGGCTCGGACCGCGGTAAGTGATTGAGGAGCGGGTGAATGGAATGCAGACCCCGCCCTCGACGTCTCTAAAAACATCATTGGTGAGATCGACAGCCGGGCTATAGGAGGTTTTCGGGCGATAAGCTCGACATCCTGATCTCTTACGGCCAGGGAACGTTTCCGCCGCCGCCCCGGAAACCGGGGGATTCGTCCTGCCGGGGAAAGATCCCGGTAAAACACCGTAAAGGAGCGGCAGCGTGGGGGAAGGGCTATGAGAATGTCAGCATCACTCGGTTTCACCCCGGCATCCATAGTTCGGTCTCCCCGAAAACGGGGGTCCGGATTCGGTGCCTTGCGCCCGGGATTGTTAATTAGACCTTACTCGAAAAGAATTTCGAGTAAGGAAATTCCAAATTACAAGCACCAAAATCCAAATAATATCCAATGACCAAAATACCAAATCCCAAAGAAAAGCTCAGGACTAGGCGAAGTTTTGTTATTTTGGGAATTGGAATTTGAAATTTATTTGGATTTTGGTGCTTGGATTTTGTGATTTGAGAGCTTACGAGCTTTTCGAGTAAGCTCTAATTAAGTATTGTCTCCCCGGAATTGATGATGAATGAGGGTGTTGACAGAGATCGCCGGTTGGGCGAACGGCCGGCCGGCGGGGAGGGGAAAATCCCCTCGGCTCTGGAAGTCGAGCGGATCGTGGAGCTGATCAAGCAGCTCTGCGTCACCCGGACCAATCTCAATCTCTACTCCTTCGATCATACCGTTGGGCGGGAAAGCCTGAACAGGAGCTTCGCGGCGCTCTCCCGGCTGCTCGACCGGCGCGATCAGCTCACCCTTGACATCACCCAGGACACGCTCCTCTTTGAGGGCCTTCCGGTTGAAGAGCGCAATCCCCTGGTCAGGGGGATGGCCCGGGACCTCCGCAGTCTCCGGGTCAACGGTTTCACCTTCCGTCGGGGGATCACGATGAGAGAGTTTTCCGTTTTCTTCAAGCTGCTCACCCTGAAAAAAGAGGAGGTGGAACACCTGGGAGGGGCCCGCGCTCTTCTGGAAGAGCTGCGGGTCGAGCACATCTGGATCAACCAGGTTCGCTATGTCCGTCTGGAGGTGGACAAGAAGATCGTCTCTCGGGATGCCCGGGTGGTCGAGTCCGTTGGAGATAACAAAAAGGAGAAGGCGGAGAAGGAACTGATCGACGGCCTGCTCCAGGCTTTGAAGAACCGGGAGGCCGACCGGGAATGGCTTCTGGAGGAGATTCGCACCGACCCGCCCCGGGTCGCCGGTCAGATCGTGGCGATGATCAAGTATCTGGACGACCAGGAAGTTCTCGAGAGCCAGGAACAGCGCCAGGAGGCGATGGACGCCCTCCTCGGGAGCATCAGGACCCTGGGGGTGAGGCTGGCCGAGAGGGCCGGTTCCGCGGAAGAGGACCCGGACGGACGAACCCTGGCCCAATCGATGCTGATCCTGGAGCAGGAGCTGAAGTCGCGGTCGGCCGGGCTGAAGAGCTCCCGGGCGGTCACCCGTTTTGTGGAGGAGATCACCAGCACGGTGACGGCGTTTATAGACAATTACCAGGCCAACCTGGTGATGGAAGAGTATCTCAAGGACGAGAAAGGCCTGAAACGGACCGAGCGGCTGTTGCGCTCGGTGATGAAAGACAGAGGGAGCGAAAAGAGCCTGGTCCCCCGGCTGGAATCCCTCTTGAAACGGAAGGGGCTGGGCGAAAAGGATCTGGAGGCGATTATCGCCCAGCTCCTTCCGGGAAATGAAGCGGAGCCCCCGGGGAAGCAAAGCTCCCCGCCGAAGAAGAAAAAGCGCCGGCGCCGCGCGCCCAAACCGGTCGCGGAAAAGATCGAGAAGGCCCTGGCGAAGAAGCTGGAGACGGCCGGCGACCGGGAGGAAGCCCTGGCCTACCTCTCGGGAGTTTTCCGGCGGGAAGTCGATGCCCGCCTGAAGGACGCCAGGGAAGAACAGTCCCGCCTGGCCGGCGAATTGAAGCGGGTGGATGACATCATCAGCACCGCCGGAATGGCTCTGGTGGCCCTGGATGGAACCGGGAGGGTCGTCCTGGCCACCCGCCGGGCCGATGAGATCCTGGGAAAGGGAGAAGAGGTCACCATCCCCCGGGAACTGCTCGCCTTCATCGCTGCCGGCGATACCGATTCGCCGACGGCCCGGGCCGATTTTTTCAGCCGGATCCTTCCGGATGAAGCGGACGGCCTGATCCGTATCCTCAACGCCCTGGAGCGGCCCGTGCGGGGAGAGGACGGCGTGGTGCTGGGCCTGATCTTCCGGACCGAGCAAAACCCGATGCCTTGATCGATCCCGCCGGTCAATCCGGCCGCTGTCCGAATCATCCGGGGCGGAAGGGAGCCGCTCCGCCGGGAATTGTTAATTGAGTATCGTGTCCCCGGAATTAATCCTCGGGGTAGCGGATCAGGTTCTCGTAGTCGGCCTGGCTGCCGTTCGCCAGGCAGCACTCGATAATCTCGTGCCCCAGCGGGACGAGGTCTTCCTGCTGAAACTTCCTGATCTGCCGGTGGAAAAACTCGGTGAGGATCCGGGCGCCCCGGTCGTACGCCTCCGGTCCCACTTCGGGCTGCCGGTCCACCTGAAAGAATCGCTCCTGGATATTGCGCCCCTCGATGCGGATTCCCTCCAGGGCGTAGCCCAGGAGAGGACAGCGGGCCGGACGGAGCTGATCCTCCCGAAATTTGCTCTGGCCCCGGCGGGCCAGGTAGTCCCGGGCTATCCACTGGGGCATAAATCCGGTGCGCCAGGCCCCGACGTGCTGGTTCGGGGTGAGGATGTACCTGGTCCGGTAGCAGTCGCGGAATTGCCTGAGGAGGATATTGGCCTGGTCCACCCGCCGGCCCGGGGCGAACGGCCAGTAGCTTCCGACACCTTCGCTGCTCATCCCTTCGGTGTCGACGATACTGGGGTTGGCGTGGCCTCTCGGCGAGACCAGGCGCCAGAGCCAGGCCAGCGCGGGGGGCAGGATATGGAAGAGACCGATGATTCCGTAGGTCGGTTCTTCCCGGGTGCACGGCGGGGTTCGGACCCCGAAGCTCCGGATGTCAACCGGCACCTCGCGCTTCACGGACCCGGCCATAATGTCTCGGGGCACAATCACCCGGGGGTTGGGACAGGGCACTCCCGGTTCATCTTCCACGTGATCCCAGATCAGGGCCGTGCCCCCCGGTACGGCGTCTATATTGAAGAACTCGAGCGGCTTGGGGGGGGCCAGGGTCAGGGCCTCAAGGTCGGGTTCGGTGCCGTACCGGGTGATCTGATCGACACGAATGAACCACGACTCCTCGGCATCGAGGACCCACAGTTTTCCGTTCTTCTTCTGCACATCCGGATGGCAGAGGGCCATATCATCCGAGACGGGGTTGAGGTCGCAGGTACGCGGAATCTCAAGGTGCCTCTTTTCGCCGGTGACCAGATTCTCCCCCAGTAACAGGCGGCCGTCCGGAAGGCGGTAGGGCTGCTGGAGCATCTCGCTTTTACCGCCGCCGCTGGCGCCCTCGTGCATAAGATAAAGGATGTTATCGTAGGGCGTAACCACCTCAACGGCCGAGCAATGGGCCGTAACCCAATCCTCGCGCTCTCCCTGGTTGATCAGGGCGCCGTATACACCCTTCTTCGCGCTCGGTCCGGGGTAGAGATTGTAGGAGAATATCTCGTGCACGTGCACCCGGTTGTGAACGACAACCTGTTTACCCTCGAAATGGGTATGTCGGAAAGGCGGGGCCACGTAGATAACCAGCGTAGGCTTGAAGGGCCGGTTCATCTTGCCGGGATCGACGATCCCCTGGAGCAGGCCGAGGCCGAAGGCGAAGAAACCCGCGTTGGCCGGGCATACGGCCAGGCCATCCATCCCCAGGCCGAACCGTCCGGTCTCGTAGGCGAAGATCATCAGTTCCTGTTCCGCCAGCCAGTTGAAGGTCTCCTGTCTCACCGAATCGAAGGGTTTTCCGAACCGGACGGCGAAACGGGTCTTCTCGGAAGGCCGGTCGTCGCCGATGACCATACAGTTCGGATCGCGGCGCCGCATATACGGCTCCGTGTAGTTGACGGCGATACCGTTTTTAACCCGGACCACCGTGGCCTCGTGGACTTCCCCGCCCCCGGGCAGTGGATAGCGCACCTCCCAGCTGTCGTTCCCCGGATCACCGCAGGAAAACTGTTCCAGATGATTGTGCGAAGTGGCGAACCTCACGGACGGCGCCCGGGCAAAGACTCCTTTCAGCTCTTCCGGCAACTGTATGTTGGGATACTTGTCTCGGTCCATTTTACCTGCTCCTACATTGATACTATGCCTACCGGGGCTCAGGCGAATTTGATTGCCGAAAAAGCGCTTCCGGCCGCCGCGAGTCCGGCGCGAGTTGAACCCCGGATGGCATTGTTGCCGAAGTTCGCCCGGAAGGCAAGAGGGAAATAGTATAGAGGAGATAGTACAGATGCGGGTTATTCACCCTGGAATTTTTTGTCGATCGGGGGAATATAATTCAAGCTGCCGGCACCGCCGGATTTTGATGTCATATTTTTCGAATGAAGGGCGGGCGGCAATCGGTCTGCCGGCAATAAACTTGACGGTCTTGAGCCCGCCTCGGTCCGGAAAGCCGCCAAATGCCGGCCGGTCGAAATCAAAGACCCATCTGCCGGGAAAATGAGCGGTGACAGCCGGGCGCCCCTGGGTTATATTTACGGCCGGATGAATGCCCGAGAAATCTCCGAAAGTCCCGCCGCCGCCTCCCGGATTTTGGCCGAGGGCCTGATCCGGGGGATCCTTGACAGTGTCGACGGCCGCCTCCGGGCCGCTCCGGCGGAAGATCGGTTGATCGAAGATATCCTCAATTTCCGCTCGGGGGAGTTCCGGGTGGCGGTGCTGGGCGGCGGGACCGGCCTCTCCACGGTGGTCGGGGGGGAATCCCGTCTGCCCGATTGGCCGGCCCGGCCCTTTGTCGGTCTCAAGGAAGCGTTCTCCCGCCTTTCGGTGGTGGTGGTGACCACCGATGACGGCGGTTCGACCGGGAAGCTGCTTAAGCAACTACCGATGATCGGGATCGGGGACCTCCGGAAGTGCTGCCTCTCCCTGATCCGGGCCGAGAACCTCCGCCGCCGCTGGAAACTGGAGGAGCGGGGCGTCTCCGCCCTGGTCCGTGTCCTGGCCGGGATCTTCAACTATCGTTTCCCGGAATCGGGGGCGGAACGCCGGGTCTTTCGCGACCCCCTCCGGGCGGTTCCCGAATCCCTCCGGACCGGTTGCCCGGAAGAACTGGCCGCCGCCCTGGCCGCCCTGACCGCGTACCTCTCCCCGCGGGGGGAGGGTCCGACCGTGAAACCGGAGGGGCACTGCCTGGGGAATCTCCTGCTGACGGCGGCGATCTTCCGGGCGGCGGGTCGCTGGGATCGCCCGCCCCCCGGCGCGGCGGTCCGCCGGGGGGTCGACGAGGTCTCCCGTCTGGTCGGGGTCGATCCCGGCTCCCTCCACCCGGCCACGCCCGTTCCCGGCCAGCTGAAATTCCGCTACGCCAACGGGGTCGAGGTCTACGGGCAGCACAAGTCGGCCCGGGCCCGCCGGGGCTGCCCGGTGGAAAGGGTTACCGCCGAGTTCGTCCGCCGTCCGGCCGTCCCCGCCGCGGTCCTGAAAGCGGTCCGGGAGGCCGACCTGATCGTTTACGCCCCGGGGAGCCTCTACACCAGTATGATCCCTCTCCTCCAGATCCGGCCCCTGGCGGCGGCGGTCCGGGGCAACCGCCGGGCGATGAAGATCCTGGCCGCCAACTTCTGGGTCCAGGAGGGGGAGACCGACATCTCTCCCCGGGAAGGCGGCCGGGGGTTCCTGGTCTCCGACCTGATCGAGTCCTATGGCCGGACCATCCCCGGCGGTACGGCCGGTCTCTTCGACACCGTGCTCAGCGCCAGTCTCGACCACGTCCCGGCCAACATCCTGAGAAACTACGCCCTGGAAGGCAAGGTCCCCATCCACCTCGACCGGAGGCGGGTGGAAGCGCTGGGCCTGCTCCCGGTGGAGGCGATGCTCTTCCCCCCGCCCCGGCCGGAGCGGCCCTCGACCATTCACCACGACCCGGTCAACTTCGCCCTGGCCGTCCGGACTCTCTATCACCTCCGCCGGTTTTTGGACCGGCCGGCCGCCGGGAAGAGGGTCCGGTCCCGGCGGCCGGCCCCGCCCGCGACCGGAGTTCCGCTCTGCCGTTACCGGGCTAAGACCGCCGCCGCCCTTAGGGGCAAGAGGTTCCGGCCCAAGGAACTCCGGGAGATAATGCTCGACCTGGCCTGGGAGAACCGGGATATCCTCCCCGGGCACTTCTCCGGCTTCAGGGGAGTCCGCCTGGTCGGAGAGCGGGAATGGGGCCGCTCCACCGAGTGGGACAACGTGCTGGGCTACTTCGACCCCGCCGACCGGGAATTGAAGATCCACCGGCGGCTGTTGAAACGCCCGGAGCGACTCCGGGAGGACCTGCTGATCGCCCTCGGGGAGTCCCTGCTCGGCCGCTACCTGGAGAAACGGCGCTGGCCGCGGCCCCCCTTCCACTCCGATCCCTCCTCCCGCTGCTACGAGATCCGCCTCCGCCCGCCCGGCCGTCGCGAATGCTACCTCTCCGACCGCCAGCTCCACCGCTACCTCCAGCTGGCCCGGATGGTCCCCGATCGGAAAGATCCCCTGGTTTATCGGATCACCATCAACGATCGGGAGGGGTTTCTTCCCCCCGGCCTCCTCTTCGGCCTCCTCTACGCCTGGTACCTCGACGACGCCTACGGTTCGCTGATGGACTACGAGATGGCGCTGCTCCGCTGGCCGGAGAAGGCATTGATGCCCTACCAGGTCCAGGAACGGCGGCGGAAGGGGGAACTGGTCGCCTTCTTCCGGGAAGAAGTTTTCCGCCCCTGATCCACCTTCCCTCTGGCCGTCAGAGCAGCGAACTGAGCTCTTCCAGGGACCGGCGCCTGGTCTCGATCCGGCAGAGAATGGTCGTGGCCAGGGCGAGAACCGCACAGATCGCCAGCAGGATCAGGGTGGAGGTCAGGCCGAGGCGGTCCTTGACCACCGGCAGGAGAAAGATGCCCAGGGCGGCCCCGGTCTTCCCCGCCGCCGAGGCAAACCCGTGGCCGGTTCCGCGCAATTCGGTCGGGTAGAGTTCCGCCGGGAGGATGAAGGTGGTGGCGTTGGGACCCATATTCATCAGGAGGTTGAAGATCGCGAAGCCGGCCAGGATCAGGAGCAGGGGGGAGCCGCCGGCCGTTCCCAGGGCGGAAGAGAGGGCCAGGAGCAGGAGTCCGACCGTCATCCCTCCGAAGCCAAGGAGCTGAAGGCGGATCCGGCCCCATTTCTCCACCAGCAGGATATTGAGGAGGAACCCGGCGACCAGGAAGACGTCGAGGAAGAGCGCGCCCTCGGTGCTTTTAAAGTCGGCGGCGATGACGTCGAGCCCCTCCCCGGAAAAGGCCAGCGCCGCCAGGAGGATCGGCGTGAAGGTCCCGATCCCGTAAGTGGTGATATCCATCAAAAACCAGGGTATCGCGCTCAGGGTGGTGCGCCGGAGATACTTTCGGGAAAAGAGAGCCCGGCAACCGGGTTTCTTGATTTCCCCGGCGGCCGGCCTCGCCGGAAGTTCCGCCGCCAGTGCCCGGAGCCGCTTTTCTTTTCCCGGGACGAACCGGCCGATTATCTCCGCCGCTTCCTTTCCTTTTCCCTTCCACAGGCACCAGCGGGCGCTCTCCGGGATTCCGAGCCGGAAGCAGAAGACCACCGCCGCCGGCAGGGCCCCGGCCGCCAGCATATAGCGCCAGGCGGAGATATCGGGAAGCCATTTCAGGATGGTCAGGCCGAAGAGGGCGGCCGTCGCCATCCCCGCCGCCTGGAAGCTGAAGGCGGCGATCAGCATTCTTCCCCGGATCCGGGCCGGCATATAGTCCGAGATGTAGGAGGCGCAGAGGGGGTAATCCGCGCCGATGCCGATCCCGAGAAGGAAACGGAGGGCGATCAGCGCCGGTACGGACCAGGCGAAGGCCGAGAGGAGGGAGAGGCTGACGAAGACCAGAGTATTGACGATGTAGATCGTTTTCCGGCCGAACCGGTCGGTGAGGGGACCGCCGACGGCGGCCCCGGCCACCGCCCCGAGCAGGGCGGCGGCGCCGATCAGGCCGACCAGAGAAGGGGAGGGCGAGAATTCCCGGATGATCAGGGGAAGCGCCATCCCGATGACAAAGAGGTCGAGCCCATCGAGGAAGATGCCCATCGCCGAGACCGACCAGATCCGCCAGTGGAGCGGGCCGAGGGCGGCGTCATCCAGAACCTCGGTCATCCGGGTTCGCGGGTTCCTGTCGGGGGAAACGGCCATAGTTTCATCTTAGACCTATCGTCGGCCGACGGCAATAACCTTCGGTGAGGAACGGCTGGAATTCGCTTGACTCCGCAATCCGGCAGCGATATGCTTAACCTGCGCGGCTGGATTTCCCCGGCCGCCGGTGCGGTGTCCGCTTGCGGGTCGGTTGGCTTGCGAGGTTGTGGCGTTTCGTCGGTGGCCGGTTCGGCCGCCGGAAGGAAGAACGCTATGATCGAGACCCGATACCGCGACCTGGCGGAACAACTGGACACCGAAGAAGGATTTCAGCACTGGCATAACTGGCGCTGGCAGGTCAAGCACGCCGTCCGGGATATTGCCGATTTCGAGGAACTGCTCGGGATCCGTTTCGAGGAGCGCCAACGGGGGCGGCTGGAGGCGACCCTGCGCCGTTTCCCCCTCTCCATCACCCCCTATTACCTCTCCCTGATCGACGCCGAGGACTACGAAAACGACCCGGTCTTCCTCCAGGCCTTTCCCCGGACCGCCGAGCTTGACGTTCTCAAGGGAGATATGGCCGACCCCCTGGCCGAGGACCGGGACAGCCCGATGGCCGGGATCACCCACCGCTACCCCGACCGGGTCCTCTTCCAGGTCAGCAACACCTGCGCGATGTACTGCCGACACTGCACCCGCAAGCGCCGGGTCGGCGACCGCGACTACATCCCCGGCCGCGAGATCCTCCAGGCCGGTCTCGACTACATCCGTCAGACCCCGGTGGTCCGCGACGTCCTCCTCTCCGGCGGCGACCCCCTGATGCTCTCCGACGACTACCTGGATTGGATTCTCAGCGAACTGGACGCCATCTCCCACGTGGAGGTCGTCCGGATCGGGACCCGGACGCCGGTGGTCCTGCCCTACCGGATCACCGAGAGACTGGCGGCGATGCTCAAACGCCACCATCCCCTCTGGATCAACACCCATTTCAACCATCCCCGGGAATTCACGGCCTCCTCCCGGAAAGCCCTGGCCCGTCTGGCCGACGCCGGCATCCCGCTGGGCAACCAGACGGTGCTTTTGGCCGGGGTCAACGACTGCCCGCGGATTATGCGCCGGCTGGTCCACAAGCTGGTCCAGAACCGGGTCCGACCCTACTACCTCTACCAGTGCGATATGTCGGAAGGGTTGAGTCATTTCCGGACCCCGGTCGGCAAAGGGATCGAGATCATCGAGAGCCTGATCGGGCATACCTCCGGACTGGCCGTACCCACCTACGTCATCGACGCCCCCGGCGGCGGCGGGAAGATTCCGGTGATGCCCCAGTACCTGATCTCCTGGAATACCAACAAGGTGATCCTCCGCAACTTCGAAGGGGTAATCACCACCTACAAGGAGCCGGACTCCTACCGGCCGGTTTTCTGCGACCGCAACTGCGACGACTGCCGCCTCTCCCTGAAGCTGGAGGAGGCCGAGGAGTACAAGGCCCTGGGGATCGAGAAGCTGCTGGCCGACCACGACGCCGCGGTCTCCCTGGTCCCGGCCGGCAACCTCCGGATCGAGCGGCGGGAGGAGAACGGCGGACCTGGAGACCCGGAGCCGGAATGAGCGGACTCGACCGGATCGAGCAGCTTGGCTCCTCCCTCATCCAGCACGGCCCGGCCAACCAACGGGTTTACCTGATGGCGCCGGCCGCCCCGGACCTGCCGGACCTCCCGGCCCGGCTGATCGAGTTCGCCCGGGATCGGGGCTATACCAAGGTCTTCGCCAAGTTTCCGGAGAGGGCCCGCGCGATCTTCGAGGCGGCCGGCTACGAGATCGAGGGCGGGGTGGAAGGGTACTACCGGGGAGAAACCGCGGCGCTCTTCGCCGGTTATTACCTTGACCCGTCCCGCCGGGAGGGGGATCGGGGAGAAGCTGTCCGGATCCGGGAGCTGGCCATCTCCCGGGCGGGGACGGATGGGAAACCTGAAGCCGTTGGCCCCCGGCGGCTCACCGCCGACCAGGCCGAGGCGGCCGCCGAGCTCTACCGGGAAGTCTTCGAATCCTACCCTTTCCCGATCCACGACTCAGCCTATCTCCGCCGGACGATGGCCTCCCATATCGACTACTACGGAATTCGGGAGGAGGGACGGCTGATCGCCCTGGCCTCGGCGGAGAAGGATCCGGAGGCGCGGGCGGCCGAGCTGACGGATTTTGCCACCAGGGAAGAGGCGCGGGGCCGTTCCCTGGCCGGTCTTCTCCTGGGAAGGATGGAAGAGGATCTGCGGGCCGACGGTTACCTGACCGGATACACGATCGCCCGGGCCCTCTCGGCGGGGATGAACATCACCTTCGCCCGGGCGGGCTACCGTTTCGGCGGGCTGCTCTGGAACAACACCCAGATCTGCGGCCGGCTCGAGCCGATGAACGTCTGGTACAAGTCTCTCCGGCCCGCGTAGGACAGACATTCCTGTCTGTCCGGAAAACACAGGCAGGAATGCCTGTGCTACTTTGAACACAGGCAGGAATGCCTGTGCTACTTTGAACACAGGCAGGAATGCCTGTGCTACTTTGAACACAGGCAGGAATGCCTGTGCTGCTTTGTCAAACACAGGCGAGAATGACGGTGCTACTCGCGGAACGAGGGAATAATCTCCAGGGCCGCGGAGGTTATTCCCTCCACCACATCCTCGAGCCAGCGGGTCCCCGCCGCGGCGTCCTCCGGGGCCAGCCCCTGAATCACCTCGACATAGCCTCCCCCGGTCTCCCGCCGCTTCCGCTCGACCGCCGCCAGGAAGGGGTCAGGCAGATTCTCCGCGGTATCCTGATCCCGGGCCGCGAGAAAGAGATCTTCCAGCTGGTGGCGCGTTTGGTAAAGTTCCTTCTTCCGCTCCCCGCACCGGGAAGAATTTCCCCGGCCCCGCTCGCGGGCGTGGATCCGGGCGCTCTCGGGGAGTTTCTCGGCGAAGGCAAGCAGCCGCTTGATCCGCTCCTTCAAGCCGAGGTCGATCTTCTCCACCGCCCCCTTGAGGAGCTCCTCCCGGAAGAAGTCGCCGGAGAGGAAGAGGGAGCGGACGTTCAGGTACCAGCGGCGCAGCGCGATCAGGTTGGCGATGTAGTTGATGTTGTTGACCGTCCGCCCCCGGACCGCGCCGTAGAGGCCGGGGTAATGGGCGACCGTCCGGGCGGGGGCGGAGGCGCCCAGGATCATCTTCCCGTCCTCGGGGGCGTCCTTGCGGAGGATCGTGCCCGCGGCGACCACCACCCCGAAGCCGATCCGGACCGGACCGACCAGGCCGCCTTGCCCGCCGAGGAAGATCGGGGGCTGATTGAGCATCACACCCCGGGGGACGTCCCCGATCAGCGAGGCGGTGGCCTTGTCCCCGTTGGGGGTGAAGTTGAAGTGGATGTAGGAACTTCCCACCTCGCTGTGATCCTTTCGGCTGGTCCCCCCGGCCATCAGGCAGTCGCAGAAGTTGATCAGGGAGCCGAGAGTGACGAAGGGAAAGAGGATGGTCTGTTTCAGCCCCACGCAGTGGGCTCCCCCGGCCTCCTCCTCCAGCAGGCACCCCTCCCGGATATGCGCCCCCAGGCCCAGGGAGGCCTGGTCGAGAAAGGTCGCCTGCTGGAAGAAGCCGCCCTTCAGCTTGGCCTCCGGACCGACCTGGCAGTTGACGATGGTGGCCGGCCCCTCGAAGCCGAGGGTGGCCCCGGCCATCACCAGGGTGTCGTCGCCGTAGATCCGGCAGCCGGGGTAGATGGTGACCCGGTCGGGGGAGATCCGGTCCGGGTTGACGTCCTCGCCGATCTCCACCGTCTCCGGGGCCAGGATTTTGACCCCGCGTTCGATCAGCAGATTTGCCTTGGACTGTTTATTGTCGCTCATATCCGGTTCCTCCGTTCGGTGAATGGGGAATAGGGAATGGGGAATGGCCAGGCCCTTTCCTCCGGATTATCCATTATGGTTTCTCCATCCGGTACCATTTTTCGCTCAGCCGGCTCAGGTCGGGGAAGACGGCCAGGGAGATGAACAATGCGGACAGGATCAGAGTCAGGAGCAGGTAGGGGAGGTTGAACCAGGAACCGGCCAGGGCGAAGAGCGCCGCGCCGGCCGGGACCCAGCCGTAGCGGGCCAGGAACCGGAAGATCTCCGGCCGCCCGGCCGCCAGGAGCCCGAAGGGCAGGGCGAGGAGGAATACCGGGTCGGCGAGGATTATCGCGGCGGCCGCCCCCGCCAGGGCCGCCGCCGGGCCGATGAACTTGACCGGGGAGCGGTTGATCCGCTCGATGAAGTTCTTCCGGGAGGCGACCAGTTCCGCCGGGGCCGCCGCCGGTCCGGTCACCGACGAGCCCAGCAGGCTGAGCGCCCGGCCCAGCCGTTCCCGGTCCAGTCCATCCCGGACCAGGGCGTCGATCTCGCCGAAGACGAACTCGCCGTCGGCCAGCCCTTCCCCGGCTAGGTCGACGGTGGGTTGGACGACAATCTCCGCCATCCCCCCGAGCTCGTCCTCGATCCGGGAGTGTTCCTTGGCCTTGTGAAAGGTGTCGATCGTCTCGTGGACCATCCCGTCGGCGATGTAATGGGAGACGATCCCGAGAAACCGGGCGGTCCGCTTCCGGTTCCCCTTGAGGAAGGCGCGCCGGGCCCGGTAGAGAGCCGCCCGGGTCGTCCGCCGGGCTTTCGGCCAGGTGTGGGTCAGGGTCCGCCGCCGGTCCGGCTCCACCGAACCCTCGATCAGGGGTTCCCGGGGGAGGTTGAAGGCGTCGGCCATCGCCGCCGCCATTCTTTTGTGGTCCCGCCAGATCATCTAATGGTTCCTTGGTTCCGGGCGGATAGTAGCACGGATCCCGTTCCGGGAGAAAAAGAATAATGGAACGGCATCCCGGCCTTGACGCGGAGACGGTTTGACCGTATTATGAATAACCGCGCTGTCTTTTCGCCCGCGCGGCGGGAAAAATAATACCACGGGAGGTAACCTGATGAAGAAGACCGGCCTTATCGTTCTGTCCCTCAGCCTGCTCATTTTCCTGGGCGTGACGCCACCACCGGCCTCGGGGTTGGATATCCAGGCCCTGATCGACGTCGCCCAACCCGGGGAGGTGATCCGGGTCCCGGCCGGGAACTACCGGGTCAACCTCTTCCTCAGGGCCGGGGTGGTCCTGGAGGGGGCGGGGGCGGCGGCGACCGTCCTCGACGGCGGCGGCGACGGCCCGGTGATCACCGCCGAGGGCGGGGGAGTAATCAAGGGTTTCACGATCAGAAACGGGATCGAGGGGGTGAAAGCCTCCGGCGCCCCAATCGGTGTCTTCGAGAACATCATCACCGGCAACGCCGGGGCCGGGATCCGGGTCGGCGGGGGTGACGGAGTTCTGATCAACAACCTGATAACCGGGAACCGGGGCGCCGGGATCGACGCCGCCCGGGCCCGGGTCCTGGCGGTCAACAACAGCGTCTGCGGCGGCCGGTCCGGTTTCTCCTTCTGGAAGTGCCCAGTCTCCACCGCGGTCAATAACCTGGTCGCCGGGTCCGAGACCGGCCTGCTCCGGGACGGCGATTCCCAACCGGAATTCGCTAACAATCTCCTCTCCAATAACGCGGTCGATTATCTCCCCGCGGCCCCGGAGGGAGAGAACTTCTCGCAAGCCGCGTACCTGGCCGGCTGCCGACTGGCCGATGACTCTCCTTTCCGGGCCGCGGGAATTCCGGTTGAAGGGGTCGCGGCGGAGCTGACCGCCGGAATCGGCGCCCTCCTCCCGGCCGCCTTCCCGCTGGAGACCTATCTCGAGGTGATGGAGAGCATCTCCCTGGCCTTCCCGGGTGAGCGCTCCCTGGTCGAGTACGAACTCCTGGAGGAATTGGGGGTCTTCCGGGTCTCCACCTTCTTTCCCCGCCCGGAATTCAAGATCGCCTCCTCCACAGTTGCCGCCCGGATCGAAGAACCGGTCGCCCTCGATCGGGAAAGCCGGGAACGCCTGATCGAGCGACTGGTGCCGGACGAACCCCTGGCGGTTGAGGTCTGGGGCTGGGGCGGGGTCGACTACCCCCGGGAGGATGAGCGCTACGTCCTCGAGAGCTTCTTCACCGAGCCGGATTCCTACTTCGCCGGCGAGTTCGGCGATCTCCGCTTTGTCCGGGAGAGCAACTTCCCCCGGATCCGGGTCCTGATCCCCGAGGGCTACCGGGTGAAGAGCCTCTCCCCCGAGGGCGAGATCGACCCCGCCGCCGGGACCGTCACCATCTCCAACCCCGCCCGGTCCCTGGTCGAGGTCAACCTCACCCTCTCCCCCTTTTAAGATAAAATTAACCACAGAGGCACAGAGGGCGCAGAGAATTGATAGGGATAGGGTTTTGTCAGCGGAGAATTGAATTACTCTCTGTGTCCTCTGTGTCTCCGTGGTAAAAAATGGGGGGAAAAGTGGCGAAGCGTTTTGACGCGGTCGGGATCGGGCGCTGCTGCGTCGATTACCTGGCCCTGGTTCCCTCCCTGCCTCCCCCCGACGCCAAGGTCCCGATGAAGGATTTTCGGGTGGTCGGCGGCGGCCAGGCCACCACCGCGATGGCCGCCCTCTCCCGGCTGGGCCTGAAGACCGCCTACGTCGGCGTGGTCGGGGACGACCGCGGCGGGAGGCTGGTCCTCTCCGGCCTGGAAGAGTTCGGGGTGGACGTCTCCTCCGTGGTGATCGAAAAGGGGGGAGAGACCCCGGCCGCGTTGATCTTCGTCGACCAGGCCGCCCACACCCGGACCATCGCCTACCAGCCGACCGCCCCCGGTCGCCTCTCCCTCTCCGCGGTCGATCCCGAATTCATCCTCTCCGGTCGCTGCCTGCTGGTCGATCCCCACGAGACCCTCTTCGGCCTGGAGATCGCCCCCGCAGCAAAAGAACGCTGCATACCCCTGATCTACGACGCCGAGCATCCGACCGAAGGCTTCGCCGAAATGCTGGCCGCCGCCGACTACGTGGTCGGCTCCCGGGAGGTGGTCGAGACCCTGGGCGCCTCCGGGGTGGAGGATGCTCTGGAGAAAATTCTCTCGGCCGGGCCGAAGGCCGCCGTTATCACTCTCGGGGACCGGGGCGCCGCCGCCCTGACCCCGGAAGGTATCTTCCGCCGGCCGGCCTTCCCGGTTGAGGTGGTCGACACCACCGCCGCCGGCGACGCCTTCCACGCCGGCTTTGCCTACGCGGTCCTCCAGGGCTGGGATATGGCCCGGACCCTCGACTTCGCCAACGCCCTCGGCGCCCTGGTCTGCCGCGGCCTCGGCGGCCGGGAAACCCTCCCCGCTCTTTCCGAAGTCCGGGAATTTATTAATTCCGGGGACACATTACTTAATTCCCGCGGGCGTTCGCTGTGATGGCGGTCCCTCCATCGGCGTTGTCTTTTTTTAACTTGAGCTTTCGATCGCGGCCCGGTAGGCGTTCTCGCCGGCTTCCGGCTCCACCGGGAGTATCCTCCTCCCCAGGGCGTTGATCGCCCAGGCCCCGGCGGGGGCGGTCAGGATGATGCTCAGGACCGCCACGGCCAGGATGACCTCCCCCGGCCCCGTCGCCATCCCCGCTGCCCGCATCGCCAGCAGGGGTCCGGCCCCGATCGCCGCCTGGACGGTGGCCTTCGGCGAGTAGGCGACGGCTACGAAGAGGCGCTCCTTCCCGGTCAGGCCGCTCCCGGCCAGGCAGGCCGCCACCCCGGCGGACCGGGCCATCAGCCCGATCAGGATCACCGCGATCCCCGACAACCCCGCCTGCCAGGCCACGTTGATGTTGACCTGGGCCCCCACCATCGCGAAGAGAACGATCTCGGCGAAGATCCAGACCCTGGCCAGCCGGGCGGAGATGGCGTGGGCGATATCCTCCCGCCGTTCCAGGATGACGAAGCCGATGGCCATCGCCGCCACCAGGCCGGAGAAGGGAACCCGGCCGGCCAGGAGATACTGGAGGCGGACCAGGAAGATGGAGGCGGCGATCACGATCAGGACCTGCTTGGTCGCCCAGAGGTCCGACCGCTCGAAGATCCGGTAGAGCCCGACCCCGATCGCCAGCCCGGCCGCCGCCCCCAGGACCAGGGAGAGGGGGATGGAGGCGATCTCCCAGGCCAGGTTCAACCTCCGGCCGACATAAAGGCCGACCAGCACGCTGTGGAGCACGATCACGTAGATGTCGTCCACCGAGGCGGCGGCCATCACCATCGAGGGGATGGCTTTTCTCGCCCCCCTCCGTTCCTTGATGAAGGCGATCATCCGGGGCACCACCACCGCCGGGGAGACCGCGGCCAGCACCGAGCCGAGGAGCGCCGACTCCATCAGGGTCAGGCCGAGGAGGCGGGACCCGGCCAGGGTGATCGCCGCCCCCTCGCAGGTGGCCGGGATGAAGGCGAGGAGCAGCGCCTGGGTCCCCACCCGGTGGAGGGTCTTCCGGCTCAGTTCGAAACCGGCCCGCAGGAGGATGACGATCAGGGCGATCAGCCGCAGGTCGGTCCCGATCGCCAGCAGGTCGGGGTTGATCTGGTTGAGGAGATGGGGCCCGAGGAGGATGCCGACCAGGAGGATCCCGATCAGGCCGGGGCAGCGCAAACGGCGGAAGACCCAGTCGGCGATGATGCTTAAGACGATAATCTCGGCGATGCTGAAGGCCACGACCCCTCCCGGAGCGGGGGTTGGTCAAATCGGCAGGAGTCATCAGACCCGCCAGGCGGGACGGTTAAAGGCGAACCCCATCGCCATCGAGGATTTCCGGCCAGATTAGATATTCCCCCGGGCCGGGTCAAGAGGAATCCCGGCGGCAAGGCCGGTCCAAATCTCCTTTCAGTGCCGGCTGGAGTTGCCTCTTGATCAATTTTCCTTGAATATTGCTCAGCGCAATGAACAAAATTGCGAATTATGCTTCCGGGTGAATATTGTTTCCGTGATTGTTCCGGGGATTATTCGCTGATTATCCGTACGATCTCCAGCCCTTCCCGGATCAGCTGGGAGAGCGGGACCCGGGGGTGGATGAGAATCAGGCGGTTCTCCCGGCCTTCCATAACCAGGTCCCATCGGTGCTGGAGATAATCCAGGAGACGTGGGGAGAAGAGTGCCCGGATCCTGTCTTCCGGTTCGCCCTGGAGCAGATAGCGGCGGGAAAAGACGGGAAAAGCGGGGAAGTTGATGTCGGGCTCCCGGTCGATCCGGTGGCCGAGGTTCTTCGGGACCATCTTGAAACCGGGCAGGTCGAAAGCCGGCGAGGCGGCGAAGAAAATCCTGATCTTCCGGTGGATTGTTGCCCGGCCGTATTCTCCCGCCTCCCTGGTGAAGGCCGCGTACTGCCGATCTCGATCGTTCCGGAAGAGCAGATGGTAGATGTCTTCTTTCAGGGTGCCCCGGAGTGATTCGAACTCGACCACGTGCCGGAAGAAATCCTCCGGGATCCGGGATTGAAAGAAAAAACCCAGCTTCCGGGCGGCGGTCTCGTCCCGGATTCCCTGCCGTTTCTTGAACAGGAAAGGAGCAGCGATCAGCAGCCCCGCCAACCCCACGATAATCGCCCCGGTAATCTCCAGGCTCATCGGCTTCGTCTCCCGGAACAAGCATTGTGAAACTCGAGAAGAAAGAGTATTTTTAATTTGAACAGGATGTCAAGTTTATCGTGATTCTAATTCCGTGGTTTGACTCAGACCGAGCCGCAAGCATTGCCCCCGGTGGGCCCCGATATGCATCGGGATGCAAGCACTTGTCCCGCCGGAGCGAAAGTTCATAGGCTAAGCGGATCCATCATCCTTCCAAAAGCGGCCCCGGCCGGCTTGACCGGCCGGGGAGAAAACAATTTTCGCCGATCGCGGATAGGGATTTATGAAGACATTGGAAATGTTAAATAAGGATCTGTCCATCCCGATAGCGACCGGGTGGCGGGTGGCTAACCTGGCCGAGTATCGAGGGAAGCAGGAACTATTTATGCGCCAGTCTCCGCAAAAGTTGAAGGCGCTGTGTGAACACGCTCTCATTGAAAGCGCGGTTTCATCCAACCGCATCGAAGGCGTGGAGGTGGATCCGGCCCGGATCAAAGTCCTGATGGGGGGTGCACCGGCGTATCGAGACCGAAACGAGGAAGAAGTCGCGGGATACCGCTTGGCATTGAACTGGATTCATTCGGAAGGCAGTACTATCCCGTTTTCCGAGGACACGGTTTTGCGGCTGCATAAACTATGCCGGGGAGAGATATGGGACGCCGGCCGCTACAAGGACAAGCCTGTTGATGTCATCGAACTCTCGCCGAGGGGGGAGCGGACAATCCGTTTTATAACCGTCTCTCCTCAGGAAACCCCGGGCGCCGTGCGCGAACTGATGACTGGATTCGACGATGGCTTGAAGAGCGTTCTTATCCATCCGCTCATCCTGCTGGCCGCCCTCAACCTGGATTTTTTATGCATTCACCCGTTCCGAGACGGAAACGGGCGGGTATCCCGGCTCCTCCTGCTCCTGTCCTGTTATCGAGTCGGATTTAAGGTTGGACGGTACATCAGCCTGGAACGGATCATTGAAGAGAATAAAGAACGCTATTACGAAACCTTGAAGATCAGTTCCGAAGGCTGGCATCAGGGAAAGCATAACCCCTGGCACTATATCAACTACCTGCTCTTCATTCTCAAGGAAGCCTACCGGGAGCTTGAAGCTCGGGTTGGCGAGATGGACGCGCCCCGGGGGGCGAAGATGGAGCTGGTCCTCGAAGCGTTGAAGAAGATGAAAGGCCCGTTTTCGCTCTCCGAGTTGGAGGCGGCCTGCCCCGGCGTCTCCAGGGAATGGATTAAGAGCATATTGGGCGGCCTGAAGAAGAAAAACCGGCTTGTCTGCAATGGGAGAGGCCGGGGCGCGCGGTGGACCTATTTGGGCGAATAGGGGTAGTATCTCGGAATAAGGGTATTAATGAGGGTAGTAATCCGATTTAGGAATAAATCGGGTAAAAAACTCGAATCCGCGTTCAAAATGTGCCACGTGGCACATATGACCGATCGGTCAGTTAGTCAAGTTAATAACCAGGGCAGAATTCTGATTACACCTCCAAATGAAACTCTTGCTGGTCGAACGGGATAAGATCAAGGTCGAGGGGTACCGGGTCCGGTTCAAGAGCGGGGGCGCGGAGATTGACGACCTGGCGGATTCGATCCGGACGCACGGGCTGCTCTGCCCGATCGCCGTCTCCCCCAAGGACGATTCCTTCCTCCTGGTGGCCGGGGAGCGGCGGCTGGCGGCGATGGATCTGCTCGGCTGGGAGAAGATCCCCGCCGTGATCCCGGAGAGCCGGGGCGGCGGGGATATCCTGGTCAAGGGGCTGGTGGAGAATATCGCCCGGCTCAACCTCTCCCCCCTGGAGAAGGCGATGGCAATGCGGGAGATCGTCAAGACCTACAAGTATACCCAGGAGCAGCTGGCCGAGGAGTTGGGGATCGACCGGACCTCGGCGGCTCATCACCTGCGGATGATCGATCTTCTCCACCCCCGGGTCCTCAAGTACGTCCACGACGGCAGCCTGACCTTCGGGCACGCCAAGGTTTTGATGAAGCTGGAGGACCGGGAGAAGCAGCTCGAGATCGCCCGGCGGGTGATCCTGGAGAGTTTGACGATCGCCCATACCGCCCTCCTGGTCGATCAGGCCCGGCCTCCTCACAAGCTGACCCCTCGGGAGAAGGAACTGAACGAGATCGAGCGGGATATCGAGCAGGGGGTCGACAAGGATTGGTGGGAGGCTATCTCCATCCGCCAGGGGGAGAAGAAGGAGAAGTTGACGGTGGACTTCACCGACCGGAAGAACCTCAAGGAGCTGCTGCTGAAGATACTCCAGGCGCTTTAAACCACTCTTGACAGAAGGACCTCAAAGTAATTACATTGTAGTTATGAAAGCAGCCCTGGTAAAGATCGGCAACAGTCGCGGTATCCGTCTGCCCAAGCCGGTGATTGAGCAATGCGGATTTGAGAACGAGGTGGAGATGGAAGTCCACCATCGAGAGTTGGTTATCCGCTCCGCACATCGTCATCGCGAAGGTTGGGACGCCGCCTTCGCGACTATGAGTGAGTTCGCAGATGACAAACTACTTGATCTTGTTGCTGAGCCGGGGACGGCCTGGGATGATGAAGAATGGGAATGGTGATCAGCAGATTTGATGTCTTTCTTATCTCCCTTGACCCGACAAGGGGAAGCGAGATCAAGAAGACCCGTCCCTGCCTGGTGGTTTCTCCTGATGAGACGAACCGGCATATCCGGACCGTGATCGTGGCTCCAATGACCACCAGGGGTCGCCCTTATCCCACGCGGGTGTCATGCACCTTCCAGAGAAAACGCGGCCAGATTGTTCTCGATCAGATCCGCACGGTGGACAAATTACGTTTTGTGCGCCGCCTGGGTACAATTCCCGCCGGGATTCAAGAACAAGTTCTGGATGGGTTACAGGAGATGTTTGCCCGTTGAGCTGTATTTAACTCAACAGGCAGCCCAGTTTTTTCCGGCAACGGATCAGGCCGGCTTGGACGGTTGATTCTTCCAGGAAGGGCTTGATCAGGGCGCTGCCGACTATGGCGCCGTCGGCGGTCTTCCAGACTTCCCGCAGCTGTTTCCGGTTCGAGATCCCGAAGCCGACGCAGACCGGAAGGTCGGATTCCCGCTTGATCTCTCTCACCTTCTTCTGCAATTCCTTCGAGATCTGCGCCTCACCGCCGGTGACGCCGGTCATCGAGACGTAGTAGATGAAGCCGCCGCTCTGGCCGGCGGCCAGCTTGATCCGCGCGGGCGAGCTGGTCGGGGCGAGGAGGAAGATGGTGTGGATACCGCGTTTCTTCAGGGGGAGGCGGATCCGGTCGGCCTCTTCCGGGGGGAGGTCGGGGACGATCACGCCGTCGATCCCCGCCCGGGCGAGGTCGGCGGCCAGCTTCTTGGGGGGGCGGCTGAGGAAGGGGTTGAGGTAGCCCATCAGGACCAGGGGGATTTCGGAGCTTCGGCGGATTCTCGCGGCCAGCTGGAGGACGTCCTCAAAGGCCGTCCCCCGCTCCAGGGACCTCTGCGAGGCGGCCTGGATGGTGGGTCCGTCGGCGATCGGGTCGGAGAAGGGGACGCCCAGTTCGACGATATCCACCCCCCGCTTCTCCATCTCCTTCACCAGTTCCAGGTTGGTCTCCAGGTCGGGGAAACCGGCGGTGAGGTAGGCGATGAAGGCCTTCCGGCCTTGGGTTTTCAGTTCCAGAAATTTTCGGTCGATCCGGTTCAATTTATCCGTCATCCTGATTTCGTATTAGATGTGGCACCCCTTCAGGGTGCGGGTGGTTAGATCATTCATTGTAACCCGGCGATATTCGCCGGGCTATAATGTATTACCCCTTCGGGGTAAATTTTCCGGGCAAGCCACCGGCCTGCTACATTACAGGGCTGAGATGTGTTACCCCTTCCGGGTAAATTTTCCGGACCTGAGAGAAGCAGGCCAACGGCCTGCCACATTTCAGCCCGGGGTGTAACCCCGGGAATCAATCCGGCCGCTTTGCCATCCTCCGCACCCCAACGGGGTGCCACATCAAAATGACCCGATTCCCGCCTCCCGCAAAATCCCCAGGTCCTTGTCGCCGCGGCCGGAGAGGCAGACTATGATCGACTGGTTCTTCTTCATCTTCCGGGCCAGTTTTACGGCGAAAGCGATTGCGTGGGCCGACTCCAGGGCGGGGATGATCCCCTCGAGGCGGCTCAGGAGAACCGTAGCCCGGAGGGCTTCCCGGTCGGTGACCGAGGCGTATTCGGCCCGGCCGCTCTCCTTGAGCCGGCTGTGTTCCGGGCCGACGCCGGGGTAGTCGAGACCGGCGGAGACGGAGTGGGTTTCGGTGACCTGGCCGTCTTTGTCCTGAAGAAGGTAGCTGTAGCTGCCGTGGAGGACGCCGGGGCGGCCCTTGAGCAGGGTGGCGGCGTGCTTCCCCGAGGCCAGGCCGCGCCCTCCCGCCTCCACCCCGACCAGCCGGACCGGATCCTCGAGGAAGGGATGGAAGAGGCCGAGCGCGTTGGAGCCCCCGCCGACGCAGGCGACCAGGCAGTCGGGGGGTTTCTTCTTTCCGGCCAGAAACTGCCTCCGGGCCTCCTTCCCGATCACCGACTGGAAATCCCGGACCATCTCCGGGTAGGGGCGGGGGCCGACGGTGGAGCCGAGGAGGTAGTAGGTGTCGCGGACATTGGTCACCCAGTCCCGCATCGCCTGGTTGCAGGCGTCCTTGAGGGTCTTCGATCCGGTCTCGACCGGGAGCACTTTCGCCCCCAGCAGTTCCATCCGGAAGACGTTGAGGGCCTGCCGCCGGGTATCCTCGCTCCCCATATAGACCTCGCATTTCAGCCCGAGCAGGGCGCAGGCGGTGGCGGCGGCCACCCCGTGCTGGCCGGCCCCGGTCTCGGCGATCACCCGCTTCTTCCCCATCGCCTCAGCCAGCAGGGCCTGGCCGAGACAGTTGTTGATCTTGTGGGCGCCGGTATGGCAGAGGTCTTCCCGTTTCAGGTAGATCTCCGCCCCAGCGGCGTATCCGGTCAGCCGTTCGGCGAAGTAGAGCGGGGTGGGGCGGCCGGCGTAATCGGACAGGAGTTTCTTCAGTCGTTTTCGGAAATCCGGATCGCGCCGAAAACGATGGTAGGCTTCCTCCAGTTCCCGCAAAGGGGCCATCAGGGTCTCGGGGACGAACTGTCCCCCGAATTTACCGGTCTTGTTTTTCTTCATATATTTTCCTGGCCGGGGGTGGGGGCACGGCATGCCGTGCCCCTACGTTATTTCCCGGTTTCCCTCGCCTCCCGGATGAATGCCTTGATTTTATTATAGTCCTTGATCCCGGGCGAGGATTCCACGCCGGAGGAGACATCGACGCCCCAGGGTCCGGCTTCCCCGATCGCCCGGGCGATGTTACCGGGGTTGAGCCCGCCGGCGAGGATGAATTTCAATCCCCCCTCGGCCGCCTCCCGGGCCAGGGACCAGTCGAAGGCCTCGCCCGTACCCCCCGCCTTCCGGGGGGAATAGGTGTCGAGAAGAAAGGCCTCGGGGCGGTAGGCGGCCAGGCGGTCGATTTCGATCCGGTCGAGGACCCGGACGGTCTTGAAGTAGGGGAGACCGAACTGTCCGCAATAATGAGGCGATTCACTGCCGTGGAATTGGAGGAGATCCAGCCGGCAGGCGGAAGCGATTTTCCCGACCGCAGCCGGCCGTTCGTCGAAGAAGACCCCAACCCGTTTCACCCCCGGGGGGACCAGACGGGTCAGCTTCGCCGCCCGTTCCAGGTCGAGATAACGCGGGGTGCCGGAGACAAAGATGAAGCCGGCGTAGTCGATCCCCAGGCCGTTGAGGGCCAGGATGTCTTCCCTCCGGGTCAGTCCGCAGATTTTGATTTTAATCGTGTCCATATCCGACAGAAGCCAAGGTTATTGATGAATCTGATGTGGCACCCCTTCAGGGTGCTTATTGGTGTTTACGTTGCTCCTGGAAACCCGGGGCCGTGCCCCGGGCTATGATGTGTTACCCCTTCGGGGTAAGGGCAATCCCTTGCCCGGGGATCCCAATTTCAGTGTGCGGTTTGTATTTCCGATATCTTTATCCCGGCGCGTTGCGCCGGGCTATGATGTGTTACCCCTTCGGGGTAAGGGCAGTCTCTTGCCAGGGTATCTCAACGGGTCCAATATCATAGTCCAGGCGGCAATCCAGGCAAAAGTATGGAATGCTCGGCGCCCTGTAACCTGGAACCCCAACGGGGTTCAACATCATAGCTCGGGGTGGAACCCCGAGGACCGGATATCCGGGAAATTTCTTTCGGAGGACCCTGAAGGGGTCCCACATCATAGATGTACAATTGAAGGTTTGGTCAAAATTTTGGGGATAGCAGTTCACGGATCCTTGCCGACGGGTCGTTGGCCCGGGCCAGGGTTTCTCCGACCAGGATGGCGTCGGCGCCGGCGGCGGCCAGGCGGCGGACGTCGGCGGCGGTCTTGATCCCGCTCTCGGCCACCCGGGTCCGGTCTTCCGGGACCAGGGGGAGGAGGCGGAGGGAGGTTTCCAGGTCGACGTTTAAGGTCTTGAGGTTCCGGTTGTTGATCCCCACGATCGCGGCCGGGGTTTTCAGGATATTCTCCAGTTCCTCCCCGGAGTGGGTCTCGACCAGGCATTCCAGGCCGATCTCTTCGGCCCGGTCGAGAAAGTCGCCTAAGACTTCCGGTTCGAGAAGTTCGGCGATCAGGAGGACGGCGTCGGCCCCGGCGGCCCGGGATTGATAGATCTGATAGGGGTCGATGAGAAAGTCCTTTCTCAACACCGGGAGATCGACTTCCGCTTTCACTACGGCCAGGTCGTCGAGCGATCCGCCGAACCAGCCGCTCTCGGTCAGGACCGAGATCGCCGCCGCCCCGCCTTTCCGGTAGAGGCGGGCCAGTTTCCCCGGGTCGGCAATGGGGGCGATCTTGCCTACGGAGGGGGAGGATCTTTTTACTTCGGCGATCAAGGCCAGCCCCTCACCGGCCAGGGCGCCACGAAAATCCCGAGTTTCCGGAAGGTCCGAGATCAGGGAACGGAGCTCCTGGAGCGGGGCGGAGTCTTTCGCCGCCGCCACCTCTTCTCGCTTGAGCGCTATTACCTTTTCGATAAAATCATTCATTAACTTGTCAGGACCCCCGCCGGTTTATCCGGCGGGTGAATCAGTTCATAGCTACACCGGCCCCTCCCCCTCCCTCGACAAGCTCGGGACAAGTTGCCCCCTCCCCGGAGAGGAGGGGGTTTGGTCTAGGGTTCCGCGATGTAGCTTGTGAACTTTCCCTCCGGCCCCGGTACGACCGGGGCCGGGGGGGGATTTACCGATTACCGTTTACTTTTACCCCCGGTCAGTTCGCGCAGTTTCTCCAGTTTCCCCATCGCCTCCCCGCTCTTGATGGCGGCGCGGGCTTTCTTTACTCCCTCGGTGAGGGTTTCGGCTTCGCCGCCGAGCATAATCACCGCCCCGCCGTTGAGGAGGGCGGCGTCGGTCTTCGGGCCCTGCTTACCCTTGAGGATTTCCCGGATGATTTCGGCGTTTTCGGCCGGCTCTCCGCCCTTGAGGTCCTCGGGGCGGCAGGGGGCGAGCCCGGCTTCCTCGGGGGTGAGGTGGAAGGTTCTGACTTCGCCGTTCTTCAGTTCCGAGACCACCGTACCTCCGGTCAGGGTGATCTCGTCGAGTCCGTCGGCCCCGTGGACCACCCAGGCCCGCTCGCTCTCCAGGTCGCCGAGCACCCGGGCCAGGGTCTCGGTCAGGGCCTCGCTGTAAACGCCCAGGAGCTGGACGGAGGCCCCGGCCGGGTTGGAGAGGGGCCCGAGGATGTTGAAGACGGTCCGGATCCCGATCTCCCGCCGGGGGCCGATGGCGTGCTTCATCGCCGAGTGGAGCAGGGGGGCGAAGAGAAAGGCGATCCCGATCTCTTCCAGGCACCTCTCCAGGGTCTCCGGGGGGGCCATAATGTTCACCCCGAGTTCCTTGAGGACGTCGGCCGAACCGCAGCGGCTGGAAACCGAGCGGTTGCCGTGCTTGGCCACGGTAACTCCCGCCCCGGCGGCGATCAGGGCGGCGGCGGTGGAGATGTTGAAGGTGTCGGACTTGTCGCCCCCGGTGCCGCAGGTATCGACCACGGTCCGGCCGGGCGGGGTCTTGATCCGCCGGGCCATCTTCCGCATCACCCGGGCGCAGCCGGAGATCTCCTCCACAGTCTCCCCCTTGAGCCTCAACCCCGTAATGAAGGCCGAGATCTGGGCTTCGGTGGCGTCCCCGCCCATTATCGTCTCCATCACCCCGGCCGCCTCCTGGCGGGTCAGGGAGACCCCGGTGATCACCTTGTCGATGGCGTTCTTGATCGGGATCCCCTCGCTGGTCCCGGCGATGAAGTTGTAGAGCAGCCGCTTGCCGGCCCGGGTCAGGATCGATTCCGGGTGGAACTGGACCCCCTCAAGGGGAAGTTCGCGGTGGCGCAGGGCCATAATCTCCCCGTCGGGACCGCGGGCGGTGATCTCCAGCTTTTTGGGGAGGGACTCCTCCTCGACCACCAGGGAGTGGTAGCGGGTGGCCTCGAAAGGGTTGTCGAGGCCGGAGAAGATGGTCTTCCCGTCGTGCCTGATCGGGGAGGTCTTGCCGTGGAGGAGCTTCCTCGCCCGGACGATCTTCCCCCCGTAGGCGGAGGCGATCGCCTGGTGGCCGAGACAGACCCCGAGGATCGGGATCTTCCCGGCGAAGCTTTTGATCAGATCGATCGAGACCCCGGCGTCCTCCGGACGGCCCGGGCCGGGGGAGATGACGATCCGCTCGGGCCGGAGGGTTTCGGCCTCCTCGACGGTGACCTGGTCGTTGCGCCGGACCGTCACCTCGGCCCCCAGTTCCTCCAGGTACTGCTTCAGGTTGTAGGTAAAGGAATCGTAGTTGTCGATCAGCAGGATCACTTCAGACCTCCTTCGGCCATCTTCACCGCCCGGAAGAGGGCCCGGGCCTTGTTCAGGCATTCCTGGTGTTCCCGTTCCGGGACCGAGTCGGCGACGATCCCGGCCCCGGCCTGGATAAAGGCGGTCTTGTCCTTGACGATGATGGTCCGGATCAGGATACAGGAGTCGAGGTTGCCGTCGAAGCTGAAGTAGCCGACCGCCCCGCCGTAGGGTCCGCGGTGGAAGGGTTCGAGTTCCTCGATGATCTCCATCGCCCGGATCTTCGGCGCCCCGCTGACCGTCCCGGCGGGGAAAGCGGCGGCGAAGGCGTCGTAGGCGTCCCGGGCGGGGTCGAGCTTCCCCCGCAGGTCGGAGACGATGTGCATCACGTGGGAGTAGCGCTCGATCGCCATCATCTCGTTCACCCGGACCGACCCGGGGACGGCGACCCGGCCGAGGTCGTTGCGACCGAGGTCGACCAGCATAATATGCTCGGCCAGTTCCTTGGGATCGGCCAGAAGTTCCCTCTCCAGCCGTTCGTCCTCCAGCTTCGAAATCCCCCGGGGGCGGGTGCCGGCGATCGGCCTCAGCCGGACCTCGCCGTCGGCCGCCTGGACCATAATCTCGGGAGAGGAGCCGACCAGGTGGAGGTCGTCGAAACGGAGAAAAAACATATAGGGGGAGGGGTTGATAGTCCTCAGGGCCCGGTAGATGTTGAAGGGCGAGGCGGAGAGGGGGGCCGAGAAGCGCTGGGAGAGGACGACCTGGAGGATATCCCCGGCCCGGATGTACTCCTGGGCCTTGAGGACCGCCCGTTCAAAGTCCTTCTGCCTGGTCCGGCCTTCCAGTTCTTCCCCCGGCCGGCCGGCCGGGGGCTGAAAGTAGGTCCCCGGGGAGGTGCCCAGCAGCCGCCCGAGGAGGGTCTCGATCCGGGAGACCGCGTTCGAATAGGCGGCGTCGGGGTCGCCCTCGATGTGGGCGTTGGCGACGATCCTGATCTTGTTGGTCAGCCGGTCGAAGATCAGCAGGGTGTCGGCGACCATAAAGCTGAGGTCGGGGAGGTTGAGCTCGTCGAGTTTCTCCGCGGGGAGTTTCTCGAAGTAGCGGGCGCAGTCGTAGCTGACGTAGCCGACCGCACCGCCGGAGAAGGGGGGGAGGGACTCGTCGGGGACCGGACGGTAGTTGCCGAGCAGACCTTTCAGGAACATCAGGGGGTTCTTCGTCCTCACCTTCCGGGACCGGCCCCGCTCGCTGATCTCGACTTCACCGCCCCGGCTCTTGAAGACCAGGGCGGGGTCGCCGCCGAGAAAGGAGTAGCGCCCGATCCCCGCGCCCGGCTCCACGCTTTCCAGGAGAAAAGAGTAGGGCGAGTTCTCCAGCTTGAGAAAGGCCGAGACCGGGGTCTCCAGGTCGGCGATCACCTCGGTATAGACCGGGACCAGGTTTCCCTGTCGGGCCTTCTCCCGAAATAGTTTTTGATCCGGGTAGTACATTGGTAACTCCAGTTTGAAGTGACTAAAGTTGAAAGTGACTAAAGTGACTAAAGTTGAAAGTGACTAAAGATATTCATACAAAAACCGCGGGCGCCCCTTCCGGGGTTCCCGCGGTTCGGATGAAACCGAAAACGAGGGCGGACCCCGGCTAGGGCCGGGACCAGCCCCAGGCGAAATACTCAACCGCGTTTTCGGTGGCTATCCTCATCGTAGTGTTACTATAAATAGAAACACCACCCGGGTCAAGAATATTTTTTATTTTTTTTCCGATCGGGATAAGAACGACCGTCTCGGATTCCGAGGCATTTCAGTGATAGTTGCCGGATTATTTCCCGTTTTCCGTCCCCGGGACTTCCGGAACTTCGACGGTTTCCGGCTTTGATTCTTCGATCTCCTCCCCGGCCGGTTCTTCTTCGCCGACCACGAATAGTCTCCGCTCCGGTTCGAAGACCAGACGGTTCTTGTTCTCTTCGTACCACTTCCGGATCTCCTCGTTGCTTCCCCGGATTTCGGTGAACTTGAGGACCAGGTCCCGGGCGTTGGAGACCCGCGCCCCGGCGGTCTCGTCCAGATCCCGGACGGCCAGTTCCAGCGCGTCGGGATGGCCGTGTTCGATAGCCGCCGGGACCAGATCCATCATCATTTGCGACGGGCCCAATTTCGCCCGCCTCCAGGCCCGATCGACGGCGTCGTCAAGTTCCAGTTCGGGGAGCTCCTTGAGGAGTGGGTAAAAGCGAGCGGGCCCGGCGGAGAAGACAAAAAATTCAATCAGGTCGTCGTAAGTTTCGGGATCCTTCAAGGAGACGACCGACTTGGCCCACTGCCAGGAAAGATAGCGGGGCCGGGCCCGGATCCGTTCGATGAGAATATCCCGGGCGTCTTCGAACCACTCATTATCGAGCACTATATAGACCAGACCCTCCATCTCCGGGAGCGCTTCCAGAATCAGCTCCTTATGCTCGGGCCGGGCCAGCCTGTTGAGCGCCTCTCTCAGGTGAAAGGACTGCCGGGTATCGCGGCGGGCCGATTCCAGGATGATGGGGAAGTTATCCGGGCCGAGCCGGGTCAGCATCTCGACCTGGGGGTCGCTGGTCGACCAGCGGCGCTGATCCCGGGTGGCTTCCCGGATCGCCGCCACGTACTGCCGGACCTGGTCGGGGGTCGGATCGTCGGGGAGCCGGATTTCGGCCAGGGCTTCCCGGTCCGGTCCCCGGGAATCGTCTCCATCGGGGAGTCCGCAGATCGAGGCCGGGGCCCGGGCCGGTTTTCCTTCCACGAGCTTCCGGATCTCTTTCAGCTCCCGGATGACCCCGGCCTCCAGCCCGGTGGCCGTCGGCTCCCCCTCCGGGTCGCCGAAATAGGAATTCGGGGCCCAGGCCCGAATCCGGTCCCGGCTGATCCCATCCAACCTCCGGGCCAGGTCCTCGCTGTCGCCGAACGGCCCCCTGTCCTGCCGTTCGGCGAATATTCGGACCGCCGTCCGGGCGTCCATCCCGTCCAGCCGCATCAGCTCGTCGGGCCCGGCGGCGTTGAGGTTGATCAGGCCCCCGGGAGCGGGCGGGTGGTGGCCCCAGCCGGGATCGGGCCGGTCGATGTAGGGGAGGGGGAGGGAGCGGCTTCGCCGCCGGAGATCGGTGACCAGGCAGTCCCGGCCCAGGTAGCGGAACTCGATGGCGAGATTTCTCATCCGGACGTCGTCGGCCTGGTCGGTTTCCGCGCGGGCGGTGACGATCAGGAGCTGATTCTTCCCGGGTTTCAGCAGGTCGGGCGAGATCCAGCAGCCGGCCTCAGTCCAGGCCTGGTAGTCGAGAGCCTGGGAGTAGCCGTCTTCCCGGTCGAAGAAGATGATATCGTAATCCCGGGACGAGAGGTCGGCCCAGCAGGTGGAAAGGACCCCGGCTTCGACCCCGTTGACCAGGACCCGGGCCGGTTCGGTCGACCCCTGGTGAAACAATTCCAACTTCAGGCGGGCGGCCAGGGGGATCCGGTCAACCTGGAACTCGTAGGCTTTCCAGAGGACCGGGGGTTTGACGGCGCTGTCCCCGAGCCAGAATGGTCCGGAATCGAGAAGCCGAGAATGGTAATAATCCCTCGGCTGAACCCGGACCTGATCCGGGTCCCGGCCCGGAGGCCGGTTCGCCGAGCAACCGGCCGGGAGCAAAAGGATTGCGGCCGCGGCCGGGTGGAGAATGCCAAATTTCAATGATCCTCTCCCGAGTTTGATGGGTTCGTTACGAATCCCGGCGGAAGAATAAAAATCCCCTCTGGGGAAAAATATCGAGGAATTAGTTCTGTTTACCGATCGGGGTTAGAACGGCCGTTTCGGGTTCCGGGGCCTCTCCGTTATCGTTCCCGGACTCTTCACCCTTTTCCGGCAGCGGTGTTTCCGGTTCCGCGACAGCTTCCGGTTCCGGTTCTTCGACGTCATCCCCGGCCGGTTCTTCCTCGCCCACCACGAAGCGTCTCCGGTCCGGGTCGAAGACCAGACGGTCCTTGTTCTCTTCGTACCACTTCCGGATCTCCTCGTTGCTCCCGCGGGCGTCGGTAAACTTGAGGACCAGGTCGCGGGCGTTGAAGACCCGGATACCGCTGGTCTCGTCGATATCCCGGACGGCTTGTTCCAGCGCGTCGGGATAGCCGTATTCGATGGCTATCGGGACCATCATCGTCACCATCCCGGTGTGGCCGAATTTTGCCCTCTGCCAGGCCCGTTCGACGGCTTCATCAAGTTCCAGTTCGGGAATTTCCTTCAGGACCGGGTGGACCATAGAGGGCATATTGCAGAAGACAAAGTACTCGACCAGGTCGTCGTAGGTTTCGGGGTCCTTGAAGGAGGCGACCGCTTTGACCCATTTAATGGGCAGATAATCGGGCCGGGCCCGGACCCGCTCGATCAGTGTCTCCCGGGCGTCTTCCAGCCAGTTGTTGTCGATAACCACTTCGACCAGGGCCTCGATCTCGGGGAGCGCTTCCAGGACCAGTTCCTTGTGCTCGGGACGGGCCAGCCTTTCCAGGACTTCTCTCAGGTGAAAGGTATTCCGGGTGTCGCGTCGGACCGATTCCAGGATGATGGGGAAGTTATCCGGGCCGAGTCGGGTCAGCATCTCGACCTGGGGGTCGCTGGTCGACCAGCGGCGCTGGTCCCGGGAGGCTTCCCGGATCGCCTCCACGTACTGCCGGACCTGGTCGGGGGTCGGGTTTTCGGGAAGCTTGATCTTCTCCAGCGCCTCCCGGTCCGGACCACGGGGGTCGTCTCCATCGGGGACCCCGCAGACCGCGGCCGGGGCCCGGGCCGGTTTCCCTTCCACGAGCTTCCGGATCTCTTTCAACTCCCGGATGACCCCGGCCTCCAGCCCGGTGGCCGTCGGCTCCCCCTCCGGGTCGCCGAAATAGGAAGTCCGGGCCCATATTTCAATCTTCTCCGGCCCGATCCCTTCCACCCGCTTTTTCAGGTCATCGCGGCCGGAGAAGGCTCCTCCCCGAACACGTTCGGAGAATATCCGGATCGCGGTTCGGGCGTCCATCCCCTCCAGCGACATCAGCTCATCGGGTCCGGCGGCGTTGAAGTTGACCAGGCGCTCGGAGACGGGCGGGTGGTGGCCGTAGCCGGGATCCGGCCGGTCGATGTAGGGGAGGGGGAGGGAGCGGCTCTGGCGCCGCAGATCGGTCACCAGGCAGTCCCGGCCCAGGTAGCGGAACTCGATTTCCACGTTTCTCATCTCCACATCGTCGGCCTGGTTCGTGCCCGCCCGGGCGGTGAAGATCAAAAGTTTATTCTCCCCCAGCTTCAGCAAGTCGGGAGAGATCCAGCAGTCGGCCCCGGTCCAGTCCTTGTAGTCGAGGGCCTGGGAGTAGCCGTCGTCCCGGTCGAAAAAGAAGATCTCGTAATCCGGGGAGGACAGGTCCGCCCAGCAGGGGGAGAGAACCCCGGCCTCCACCCCGTTGACCAGGACCCGGGCCGGTTCGGTCGATCCCGGGTGATAGATTTCCATCTTCAGCCGAGCCGCCAGGGGGATCCGGTCAACCTGGAACTCGTAGGATTTCCAGAGGACCGGGGGCTTGATGAAGGTGTCGCCGAGCTTAAACGGCCCGGATTCGAGGACTTCCGAGTAGTATTCATCCGTCGTCTGAATCCGGACCTGATCCGGGGTCTGGTCCTGGGGCCGGGGCGCCGAGCAGCCGGCCGGCAGGAGGAGAAGGACCGCCGCCAGCAAAGGCAATGAACGTTTCATAAATACCTCCCGGGTTGGAGTGGATGTAATATGTATTACCTGAACTTTGCATCTCCGGAACGAAATTTGTGCTATAAGTCACTGTTCATCAACGTGATATCAGGAAAAAAATTATTGCCCGGATTAACCCTTCAGGTGACCGGCCGTCTGACAGAGTAGCACAGGCATTCTTGCCTGTGGCCATGCTTCCACAGACAGGAATGTCTGTGCTACTTTCCCGCCGCGGCCGGTTTATGGGAATAATTCAGGTATTAACTGAATTTTACCTCCCGGCAAAAAAGGCCGGGCCGCTGACGCGGCCCGGCCTTTTTTGATGGAGCTGAGGGGGCTCGAACCCCTGACCCCATGGCTGCCAGCCATGTGCTCTCCCAGCTGAGCTACAGCCCCGAATTGTAACGCCTTTGGCGGGCAATAATTACCCCTTCATATCTCCTCGGGTAAAAAACAACACCGCGGGCAGGATGCGGTCTAAATATATCGAGACAGTCCGCGATGTCAAACTTAAATTTGCCCGTTGAACGCCGGGCGCCAGCTTTTTTCTCGAAACGCCGGTGGACCTGTGCTACTATTAGCCAGGGGAGATGACGATGGAAAAATCCGCAATTCGAATTCCCGCCGCCCGGGGGGCGGCGTTGTCCGCGGCACTTCTGTTCTTCTCCGTTACCGCCTGTTCCGGCGGGGATTCCGGGTCGGGATCCGCGGAGTTTTCCGGCCCGATCCGCCCGCCGGCGGTGGCGGGGCGGTTTTATCCCGGCGATCCCGCCGAGCTGAAACGGGAGGTGGACCGGCTGCTGGAAGAGGCGGGGCCGACCGAGCGGGAGGGGGAGCTGCTGGCGGTGCTCGCCCCCCACGCCGGTTACGTCTTCTCCGGCCGGACCGCCGCCGAGTCCCTGGCCCTTCTCAAGGGCAGGGATATCAGGAACGTCCTCCTGATCGGCTGCGCTCACCGGGAAGGATACCCGGGGGTTTCGGTCTTTGCCGGCGGCGGCTACCGCACCCCCCTGGGGGTGGTCCCGGTCAACCGGGATCTGGCGGAGTGGCTCCGGAGCCGGGACAAGGCCTTCACCTATGTCGAGGCGGCCCATCGGGCGGAGCATTCGCTCGAGGTCGAGCTGCCCTTCCTCCAGCGGCTCCTTCCCGAGTTCTCCGTCGTCCCGATCCTGGTCGGGCGGGCCGACCCGCGGACCGTGGAGAAGCTGGGAGAGGCGATGGCGGAAGCGATCCGTCAGAACCCGGGGACTGTGATCGTCTGCAGCACCGATCTCACCCATTACCCGCCCGAGGAAGCGGCCCGCCGGATCGACCGCCGGACCCTGGAGGCGGTCGCCTCCCTCGACCCGGAGAAGGTCCGCTCCGCCTGCCGCCACCCCGCCCCCGGCCCGGTCCCCGGCCTTTCCACCGCGATGTGCGGGGAGGAGGCGGTGATCGCCACCCTGACCGCGGCCAACCTCCTGGGGGCGGACCGGGGGGAGATCCTCCACTATTCCAACTCGGCCGATTCGCCTTACGGGGACAGGAACCGGGTGGTCGGCTACGGCGCGGTGGCCGTCTGGGGCCCTTCGCCGGCAGCAGAAAAAGAGGAAACCGAGATGAGCGAAGAGAAGAAGATCGAGGAAGATATGAGTCCGGCCGCCCGGCAGAGGCTGCTGGAGATCGCGCGTAAAGCCCTGACCGAGGTCGTCAACGGCCGTCCGCTCCCCGCCGACCCGGTCGCCGACCCCGAACTCCAGGGACACCAGGGGGCGTTCGTCACCCTGAAGCGCGGGGAGGCGCTGCGGGGCTGCATCGGCCAGTTCACCGCCGACCGGCCGCTCTACCGGGTGGTGAGGGAGATGGCCCAGTCTTCGGCCCTCCGCGATCCGAGATTCCCCCCGGTCCGCCCGGCGGAACTCGACGGTCTGACGGTCGAGATCTCCGTCCTCTCCCCGATGCGGCGGGTTTCCGATCCGATGAATGAGGTTGAGCTGGGCAAGCACGGGATCTACATCAAGCGGGGATTCCAGACCGGGACCTACCTTCCCCAGGTGGCGACCGAGCACCATATGTCCAAGGAAGAGTTCCTCTCCTCCTGCAGCGCCGGCAAGGCCGGCCTCCCCCCCGACGCCTGGAAGGACCCCGCCACCGAGGTTTACGTCTACACCGCCGAGGTCTTCTCCGAGTAACGTCGGCAGGAATGCCTGTGCCGCCGAAAAATGATCTTTACGGAATCGTCCACGATGGTACAATCGGGGGGTGAGTGAGGATCGTGAACAGTTAAACCGCGGACAGAATGTTGAGACTTTTAAGCCCGGGCCGAACTCCCGGCCCGGCCTTTTCCATAACCCGCCGTCTGTCGGCGGAAGCACCCGGGAGGTAAGGCGATGAAGACTTGGGTGATTGGCATAGCGTTGGTATTGACCGCGGCCTGGGCGACCGGCGCCCCGGCGGCCGACTTCGACGGGGACGGGACCCCGGAGATCACGGTCTTTCGACCCGCTTCGGGACTGTGGGCGGTGAGAGGGTTGACACGGCTCTATTTTGGGACAAGCGGGGATATTCCGGTCCCCGGGGATTACAACGGTGTCGGTTCTGACGCCCCGGCCGTCTACCGGGATTCTTCCGGTCTCTGGGCAGTGAGTGGTGTGACGCGGGTCTACTTCGGGTCGGGAACCGACGAGGCGGTTCCGGGCGACTACAGCGGGAACGGGCGGAACAACTTCGCCGTCTTCCGCTCCTCCTCAGGGTTGTGGGCGGTGAGGAACCTGACCCGGGTTTACTTCGGGGGTTCGGCCGACCTCCCCGTCCCGGCCGGGCGGACCGCCCGGAAGGGGCTGACGCGGACCGGCCAGACCGCCAGCCAGGAAGACTACGACGACGGCTATTACCAGGCGGGGTTTGCCTTCAGTTACCAGACCGAGGCCCCCAACCCGTCTTCCCCCGGACAGGTGGTCACCATCGACAAGGTGACCGGTCTGATGTGGGCCACTTACGGCACCCGGGCCGGCTGCAACTACGGTAATCAGACCGACTGGGATTCCGCCTTCAACTGGGCCGAGAACCTGACCTACGCCGGCTACTCCGACTGGCGGATCCCCAACATCCGGGAACTGCTCTCCCTGGTCGATTTCGGCCAGCACAGCCCCGCTATCAGGACCAGATTCTTCCCGCACACGAAATTCGATGACTCTTACTGGTCAAGCACCGTTCTTGACAGTAATCCAACGATCTTGTCCTGGGGTGTGCACTTCTCTACCGGGGGCGCGACTACCAACTCTCCGGGCGCCGACCTATACGTCCGCCCCGTCCGAGGCGGTCCGCTCGACTGAACCCGTAATCTCTTCCCGCAAACGGATCCGCGCCCCGGTATCCGGGGCGCGGATCTTTTTCTTCCACCTCCGTCGCTTTCACGGATCCTTCTGCCTTATTATCTTCCCCGCCTCTGCTGCCAGGGTTGACTTTGCCCTGGGTCGCCTTTAACCTGTCCGGTGCTTCGGAATTTCGCAGATCCAACCAAGTTGCTAACCAGAAAGGCATCCGCTCAAAATCGGCCTTGAGAATCGGAGCGCACATCTCGATCTCCGGGGGGGTGGCGAAGGCGGTGGACCGGGCGAAGGCGGCCGGCTGCGAGGCGGTCCAGATCTTCAGCGGCAACCCCCGGGGCTGGAAGATCGTCCCCTTCGATCCGGAGGCGGGGGCGGAGTTCCGCCGCCGCTGCCGGTATGAGGAGATCTACCCGGTATTCATCCATTCCCCCTACCTGATCAACCTCTCCGCCCCCGACGAGGAAATCTACCGCAAATCACTGGGTGCCTTCCGGAACGACCTCGAGCGTTGCGACCTGCTCGGCGCCGACGGCTTCGTCATCCACGTCGGCTACCACCGGGGGGAGGGGATGGAGGCGGGGATGGAGAAGATGGCCGCGTCCCTGAAGGCGACCCTGAAGGCGCTGCCGGATTTAAAGACCACGATCCTGCTGGAGAACACCGCCTCGGCCGGTTCCAGCCTCGGCCATCGCTTCGAGGCCATCGCCGAGATTATGGAACTCTCCGGGGCGGGGGAGAAGCTGGGCCTCTGCTTCGACACCTGCCACGCCTTCGTCTCCGGCTACGACGTCTCCACCGCCCGGGGCCTGGATGAAACGATACAAGAGATCGACCGCACGGTCGGGCTTGACCGGCTGAAACTGGTCCACTTCAACGACAGCAAGCACGGCCTCGGCTCCCGCCGCGACCGGCACGCGCATATCGGGGAAGGGGAGATCGGCCTGGCCGGGATGCGGCGGATCGCCCGCCACCCGCAACTTCAGGACAAGGCCTTCATCCTCGAGACCCCGAAAAAGACCCCCGAGGACGACCCCCGCAACATCGCCCTGGTGAAGAGCTTTCGGGATCAGCCGGGCTGATCGCCTGTGTATGCCGGGCCGAGGTGCGGCTTTCTCTCCAGGTTGAGATTCACTCCCCGCAGCGGAGAGCGCCTGAAGAAATCAGCCAAGTTCCCCTCTTTCGCCGCCGATGTGGGGGCAATCGTTTGCGGCTCGGTTGGCGAGGTCTGCTCCATAACTTCTCTGACCCGGTTCCCGGCATCCTCAAATTTTCCGACGGTCTTAATCTTAAAACACCTCCATTCAACAGATCCGGTCCGAGCGTAAGAGTAGTACATATACCGGCGTCCGGCAAATACAGTTCGCAAATCAGCGGGGGTGGTTTGACAGTCTTGCCGGGCGGTGCTATGCTCGCTCCGAACTATTGGGATTGGAGCCCGCTCCGCGGATTGGTAACGTTTAGCATACCGAGGTCGGTAGGGTACAGACACATATTAATCTCATCGCAATGATGTGGCACCCCGTTGGGGTGCGGGTTGAGTGATTTATCGGGTTTGTTGTACCCCGGCGATGCTCGCCGGGCTATGATGTTTCACCCCGTTGGGGTGAAAGGAAAGGACGCCAACGGATTTGATCTGGTACCCCGTTGGGGTGAAAGGAAAGGACGCCAACGGATTTGATCTGGTACCCCGTTGGGGTGAAAGGAAAGGACGCCAACGGCGTCCCACATTAACGCCCGGGGCGCAGTGCCGGGTTTTAAAGGGCGAAAAAATCAAACAGCACCCCAACGGGGTGCCACATCTGATCTTTCCGGAAACAGATTATCGGATTCAGGGGTTGAAAATGGATAGTTACGACTTCAAGGGGATCGAGGGGAAGTGGCAGGAACGCTGGCGGGAGATGGAGCTCTTCACCGCCCGTGACGGGGATGAGGAACGAGAGAAGTTCTACTGCCTGACGATGTACCCCTACCCCTCGGGGGTGCTCCATATGGGGCACGTCATCAACTACACCCTGGGCGACGTCATCGTCCGCTACCAGATCCTGCGGGGTTACAACGTCCTCTCCCCGATGGGCTGGGACTCCTTCGGGCTCCCGGCCGAGAACGCCGCCCGCAAGCAGGCGAAAGCGGCCAGGGAGCGGGGGGAGGCGCCGCTCCACCCGGCCGACTTCACCGAGCGGAACATCGCCCATATGAAGGTCCAGATGTCCCGGGCCGGCTGGGGCTACGACTGGACCCGGGAGGTCGCCACCTCCCGCCCCGACTACTACCGCTGGACCCAGTGGCTCTTTCTCCTCTTCTACAAGAACGGACTGGCCGAGAAGAAGACGGCCCCGGTCAACTGGTGCGAATCCTGCGCCACCGTCCTGGCCAACGAGCAGGTCCTCGCCGACGGGACCTGCGAGCGCTGCGGGGCGGCGGTCGAGCAGAAGGATCTCAACCAGTGGTTCTTCAAGATGAGCCGCTACGCCCAGGCCCTCCTCGACGGACACCGGGAACTTCGGGGCGGCTGGCCGGAGAAGGTGATCAAGATGCAGGAGGAGTGGATCGGCCGCTCCGAGGGGGCGAAGGTGGTCTTCCGGGTCGCCGAGACCGGGGAGGAACTGCCGATCTTCACCACCCGTCCGGACACCCTCTGGGGAGTGACCTTTATGTCGCTGGCCCCGGAGCATCCGCTGATCGGGAAGCTGGTCAAGGGAACTGAGCGGGAGGCCGAGGTGATGGCGGCGGTGAAGAAGATGCGTTCCCAGGGGACCAGCGCCCGGGAGCAGGCGGAGATGGAGAAGGAAGGCGTCCGGACCGGCTTTCACGTTATCAACCCGGTCAACGGGGAGAGGGTCCCGCTCTGGGCGGCCAACTTCGCCCTGATGAGTTACGGGACCGGGGCGGTGATGGCGGTCCCCGCCCACGACCAGCGAGACTTCGAGTTCGCCCGGAAGTACGGCCTCCCGGTCCGGGTGGTGATCCGTCCGGAAGAAGGCGAGCTTGATCCCGCGAAGATGACCGAGGCCTACGTCGAACCGGGGATAATGACCGGTTCCGGTCCCTTCGACGGGCGGCTCAATACCGAGGCGATGGGGGATATCGCCCGCTGGCTGGAAGAGAAGGGGATCGGCGGGCCGAAGGTCAACTACCGGCTTCGGGACTGGCTCCTCTCCCGCCAGCGCTACTGGGGGGCGCCGATCCCGATCGTCTACTGCGAAAAGTGCGGAGAGGTCCCGGTCCCCGAGGAGGACCTCCCGGTCGAACTTCCCCTCGACGTCGACTTCCAGGCACCCGGCAACCCCCTGGAGACCAGCCCCTCTTTCGTCAACTGTACCTGCCCGGCCTGCGGGGGCCCGGCCCGGCGGGAGACCGACACGATGGACACCTTCGTCGACTCCTCCTGGTACTTCCTCCGCTACTGCTCACCCCGGGAGGAGAACCGGCCTTTCAACCCGGCGGCGGTCCGCTACTGGATGCCGGTCGATCTCTACATCGGGGGGATCGAGCACGCCACGATGCACCTGATCTACTTCCGCTTCTTCACCCGGGCGCTCAACGAGCTCGGCCTGCTCGACTTCGCCGAACCGGCCAAACGCCTCTTCTGCCAGGGGATGGTCTGCAAGACCGCCTACTACTGCGAAAAGTGCCAGTGGATCCCGGAGGACCGGGTCGCGGGGGGGCGGAAGGAAGGGGACGCGATCGTCGGCGGCACCTGCCGGACCTGCGGCGGTCCGGTCCGGGAGGAGATGACCAAGATCAGCAAGTCGAAGCTGAACATCGTCGATCCCGACCGGATGATGGATCGCTACGGGGCCGACTGTGTGCGGCTGTATATGCTCTCCGACACCCCGCCCGATCTCGACCGGGTCTGGTCCGACGAGCGGATGCAGGGGGCCTGGCGTTTCCTCAACCGGCTCTGGGAGACCGCGTCCGCGGCGGCCGGGGAACTGGGAGAAGCCGCCGCGGCGATGCCGGAGAAGCTCTCAACCGCCGACAAAGATCTGCGGCGGAAGACCCACCAGGGGATCAAACGGGTGACCGAGGCGATCGAGGGAGGATTCCGCTTCAACACCGCGATCTCCTCGGTGATGGAACTGCTCAACGCCCTCCGGTCGGCCGAAAAAGTCCACCCGGCGGTCCGGCGGGAGGCGATCGAGAGTATGCTGGTCCTCCTGGCCCCGATCACCCCCCACTTCTGCGAGGAACTCTGGTCCCGCCTGGGACACCGGGAGAGCGTCTTCAGAACCTCCTGGCCCGAGTTCGACCCGGAAGCCCTGAAGACCGAGGAGATCGAGCTGGCGGTCCAGGTCAACGGGAAGCTGAAGAGCCGGATCACCGTCTCCGCCGAAGCGGGTGAAGATGAGGTCAGGGCGGCGGCCCTCGGCGACGACCGGGTCCGGGACCAACTGGCCGGAAGGGAGCCGGCCAAAGTGATCGTCGTTCCCCGCCGCCTGGTCAACATCGTGGTCCGTTGAAAACGGCCCGTTCGCCGCTGTTTAGCATAACCGTCGAGACCGCAACGACCGGGATATGAAAATCGGAGACTCAATGGTCGGGTTCGCCCTCCGGCGTCCGAAGACCGTGGTCGGGCTGATGGCCGCTGTCACCCTGGCCCTGGCCGTCCTGGCCGGTCTGCCCAGCCTCTGGCCGGATAGTTTTCCCTTCCTCGCGCCGCTCCGGGTGGATACCGACCCCGAAAATATGCTCCCGGCCGACGAGCCGGTCCGGGTCTTCCACAACCGGATGAAGGAAGAGATGGCCCTCCACGAGATGGTGGTCCTCGGGGTGGTCAACCGGACCGATCCCGACGGGGTCTTCAATCCGGAGACCCTGGGCCGGGTCTTCGAGCTGACCGAATTCGCGAAAGGTCTGCGCTGGGAGTCGGGCGACCGGCCGGGTGAATACGAAGGGGTGATCGAGGTCGACCTGATCGCCCCCTCCACCGTGGAGCGGATCGAGCAGGCCGGCCCGGGGACGGTCAGCTTCCGCTGGCTGATGCCCGACCCTCCGGAAACCCGGGCGGCCGCCCGGGAGATCCGGGAAGCGGCCGCCCGGATCCCCTTTCTCCAGGGAACCCTCCTCTCGGAGAACGGCCGGGCGGTGGCGATCTACCTCCCCATCACCGCCAAGGACGTGAGCTACCGGGCGGCGGAAAGCCTGCGGGCGAAGATCGGTGAATCGGGGGGCGAGGAGGAGTATCACATCACCGGCCTCCCGGTGGCCCAGGACACCTTCGGGGTGGAGATGTTCAGGCAGATGGCGATCGCCGCCCCGGCGGCGATGCTGATCATCTTCCTCCTCCTGCTCTTCTTCTTCCGGAAGCTCACGATGATCGTCTCCCCCCTGATCGTGGCCCTGGTGGCGGTCATCGCCACGATGTCCCTGCTGGTGATCACCGGCCGGACCGTCCACATAATGTCCTCGATGATCCCGATCTTCATTATGCCGATCGCGGTCCTCGACGCCGTCCACATCCTCTCCGACTTCTTCGACCGTTACCGGAGGGGCGCCGACCGGGAAGAGACGGTTCGGGAGGTGATGGCCACGCTCTTCACCCCGATGCTCTACACCTCCCTGACCACCACCGTCGGCTTCGCCTCCCTGGCCCTGGCCCCGATCCCCCCGGTCCAGGTCTTCGGCCTCTACATCGCCCTCGGGGTGATGATCGCCTGGCTCTGGACCGTGCTCTTCATCCCGGCCTACATCGTCCTCCTTCCCGCCTCCGCCCTGGAAAATTTCGGCCGGCGGCGGAAGGAGAAGCGGGCTTCGACCGGCCGGGTTCGCCGGGTCCCGGCCGCCTTCTCCCTGGCCCGGTCGCTGGCCGCCGCCGGCCGTTTCACCTACCGCCGGAGCGGGATCGTCCTCCTCCTGGTCGGGCTGACCCTGGCGGGCGCGGTCTGGGGGATCAGCCGGATCGTCATCAACGACAACCCGACCAAGTGGTTCTCCCCCTCCCACCCGATCCGGGTCGCCGACCGGGTCCTCAACGATCATTTCGCCGGGACCTATCCCGCCTACCTCGCCCTGACCGTCCCCGAAGCGGAGGAGGATACCGCGACCTATGCCGCCGGTCTTTCCGCCCGGCTGGAGAGACGAGGCGAAGAGATCGCCCCGGAAGTCTTCGCCCGCCTCCGCGAGCGGGCCGGCCGGTGGGCCGGGGAGGCCGCCGATCCGGGGCAACTCCTCGACCGTCTCTCCGGATACGCCGAAGAGGAAGCCGGCCGGGCGGCCACCTTCGACGAGATGGAGGATTGGGACGAGGCCCTGCTCTTTCTCGACCGGGAGCGGCAGCGGGGGGAGGTCTTCAAACGGCCGGAAGTCCTCGCGGCGGTCGAGCGGCTCCAGGAGCGGCTGGAAGAGACCGGGGTGGTGGGGAAATCCAGCGGGGTGACCGATATCGTCAAGACCGTTTACCGCGACCTGGTCTCCGGAGATGACCGGGACCTGGTCATCCCCGGAACCTCCGACGCGGTCGGCCAGACCCTGATCACCTTCCAGAACAGCCGCCGCCCCCACGACCTCTGGCACTTCGTCACCCCCGACTACCGGACCGCCGTCCTCTGGCTCCAGCTGAAGAGCGGCGACAACCGGGATATGGAGGCGGTGGTCCGGGCGGTCGACGAGTACCTCGAGTCATCCCCGCTCCCGGCCGGGATCGAACACCGCTGGTTCGGCCTGACCTACATCAACGTGGTCTGGCAGAAGAAGATGGTGGCCGGGATGCTCCAGGCCTTTCTCGGCAGCTTCCTGATCGTCTTTCTGATGATGACCCTCCTCTACCGCTCGGCCCTCTGGGGGATGCTGGCGATGATCCCCCTCACGGTCACCATCGCCCTGATCTACGGGATGATCGGGCTGGCCGGGAAGGATTACGATATGCCGGTGGCGGTGCTCTCCTCGCTCAGCCTCGGGCTGGCGGTCGATTACGCCATCCACTTCCTCTCCCGGACCCGGGAGATTTACCCCGGGGCCGGCTCCTGGCAGGCGGCCTTCCCGGCCGTCTTCGGGGAACCGGCCCGGGCGATCTCCCGCAACGTGATCGTGGTCGGGCTCGGTTTCCTGCCCCTGCTCCTGGCCCCGCTGGTCCCTTACCAGACGGTGGGGATCTTCATCGCCTCGATTTTGATCGCCGCCGGGGTGGCGACGATTTTCATCCTTCCGGCCCTGATCAGGGTCCTGGAGAAGATGCTTTTCCCCCGGAACGCCGCGCTGGCCCTGGCCTGCCGCTGCGGAACCTGCGCCGTCTCCGCCGCCGCCCTGGTGGCGGCGGTTGCGGTCAACCTGAAGCAGTTCTTTGCCCTGGGCTGGACCGCCCTCTCCTGGTGGAGTTTGGGGGCGGTGATTGTTATCGCCGGCGCCTGCTTCCTCAGTTCCCGGAGCGACCGCTGCCGGGTCCGTGTTTTGGGGATGGAGGAGGGGAAATGAATATCCAATATCCAACAAGGAATAGCCAATGAAGAAGGCGTGCGTCCCTGGTTATTGGACATTCCTTGTTGGCTGTTGGGTATTGAAAAAGGGGATATATTCGAGGAATCGGTCACACCCACGCGAAGGAGGCTGGAATATGAAAACCTTGCTGACCACCGCCCTGGCGGTTTTTGTTTTTACTTGCATATTCCCGCCCGCCGTTCCGGCGGAGGAAGCGGGAGAAGTGAAAGTTCCTCCGGTGGCGGAGATCGTCGACCGGGCCAACCGGACCGCCTATTACCAGGGGAAGGACGGGCGGGCCCAGGTGACGATGGAGATCACCGACAGCCAGGGGCGGACCCGGAACCGGGTCCTGGTCATCCTGCGGAAGAACGACTCCGAAAACCCGAAAGATGCCGGCGACCAGAAGTTCTATGTCTATTTCCTCCGGCCGGCCGACGTCAACAAGATGGCCTTTCTGGTCTGGAAGTATGTCGAACGGGGGAAGGACGACGACCGCTGGCTCTACCTCCCGGCGCTCGACCTGGCGAAGAGGATCGCCGGGGCGGAGAAGCGGACCAGTTTCGTCGGTTCCGACTTCTTCTACGAGGACGTCTCCGGCCGGGGCATCGAGGAGGATACCCACGAACTGGAGCGGACGACCGACGATTACTTCGTGGTCAAAAGCACGCCCCGGGACCCGGGATCGGTCGAGTTCGCCTACTACACCAACTGGATCCACCGGGGGAGTTTCATCCCGGTCCGGACCGAGTACTTCGATGCCGGCGGCGAGAAGTACCGGGAATACACCGCCCTCAACGTGGAAACCGTCGAGGGTTACCCGACGGTGACCAGGTCGAGTATGAAGAATTTGAAGACCGGGTCGGAGACGGTGATGTCCTACACCGCCGTCGCCTACGATCTCGGTCTCCCCGACGGGATCTTTACCGAGCGTTATCTCCGCAACCCGCCCCGGGAGTATCTCCGCTGACCCGACGTTTGAGATTATGAAAGCGGTATTGACCGGTATATCCTGGTGGGCGATATTCCTGCTGGCCGGGGCAACGGTTTCCGGACTCCGGGCCCAGCCCCCGCTCCCGGCCGGGCTCGGCCCCGCCCCGGCCGAACCGGCGCTCCCTTCCGGACTGGGCGCAGAGCCCGATCCGCCTGCCGGGCTCGATTCCCCGTCCGCGCCGGTTCCTTCTCCGGTGGTCCCCTTCACTCTCCCTTTCCGTCTCACCGGCTTTGCCGAGGGGTTGGCCGGGGTAAGGACCCAGCGCGACCCTGACGAAAAGGACTTCTCGGCGGGCGAGGTCCGGCTCCAGTTGGAAGGGGAGAAGGGCTGGGACCGGGCGGCAATCCGGGTCCGGGCCGACTTTCTCTACGACCCGGTCCTCGATCGCCACTCGATCGACCTTGAGAGCGGCCGGGGCTGGCTCGACCTGCGGGAGGCCCGCCTGACCGTCACCCCCCTCTCCTTTCTCGATCTCAAGCTCGGCCGCCAGATTCTGACCTGGGGGACGGGGGACCTAATCTTCATCAACGACCTCTTCCCCAAGGACTGGAAATCGTTCTTCATCGGCCGCGACGATGAATACCTCAAGGCCCCCGCCGACTCGGCCGTCGCCTCTTTCTTCACCCCCGCCCTCAACCTCGATCTGGCCTATTCACCCGTTTTCGACCCCGACCGATACATCGACGGGAGCCGCTTATCTTATTACAACCCGCTCCTGGGCCGGATCGCCGGCCGGGACGCGATCGTGGAGAGTGAGATTCCCCGGACCTGGTTCACCGACGATGAACTGGCCCTCCGGCTCTACCGGAATATTGCCGGCTGGGAGGCCGCCCTTTACGGGTATCGGGGTTACTGGAAGTCCCCGGCCGGGGACGACCCGGCGGCCGGAAAGGCGACCTTTCCCCGGCTCGGGGTTTACGGGGCGAGCCTGCGCGGCGCGGCGGCCGGGGGGATCGGGAACCTGGAGTTCGGCTTCTACGACTCGGAGGAGGACCGTTCCGGCTCCGACCCCCTGGTCCGGAACAGCGAGCTGAGATTTTTAGCCGGCTACGAACGGGAAATCGCGGTCGAGTTCACCGCCGGGATCCAGTACTACCTGGAATATATGCTCGACTACGACAGCTACCGCGATAACCTTTCCCCCGGGCAGCACCCCCGGGACGAGGCCCGCCACGTCCTCACCCTCCGCCTGACCCGCCTCCTCTTCCGCCAGAACCTGATCCTTTCCTTCTTCGGTTACTGTTCACCCTCCGATCGGGACTTCTACCTCCGCCCGAAGGTGTCCTACAAGCTGGACGATCACTGGACCGCCGCCCTGGGGGCCAACATCTTTTGGGGAAAGGACGACTGGACCTTCTTCGGCCAGTTCCGGAAGAACACCAACGTTTACGCCTCGCTCCGCTGCGGGTTTTAATCGCTCCCTGCCTGTTGTCGAGCGGCGGCGGAGCAGGACGCCAACATATGGAAAAGGTCGATATCACAATAGTCGGCGCCGGGGTGGTCGGGCTGGCGGCGGCGGCGGAACTGGCGGGAGAGGGGAGGGAGATCGTGGTGGTCGAGCGCCACGACGGCTTCGGGCGGGAGGCCTCGAGCCGGAACAGCGAGGTGATCCACGCCGGGATCTATTATCCCCGGGATTCCCTGAAGGCCCGGCTCTGCGTGGAGGGGAGGGAACTGCTCTACCGGCTTTCGGAGGAGGAGGGGATCCCGGCGAGGAAGACCGGGAAGATCATCGTCGCCCTCGACGAGCGCGACCTTTCCATCCTCGAGGACCTGAAAAGACGCGGGGAGGAGAACGGGGTGGAGGGGTTGCAATTCCTCTCCCGAGCCGAGGTACTGGCGATGGAGCCGAACGTCCGGGCGGCCGGAGGACTTTTCTCGCCCGAAACCGGGATCATCGACAGCCACCGGCTGATGGAGCACTTCGAGAGGCGGGCCCTCACCTCGGCCACCTTCGCCTATAACTGCGAACTGACCGGGCTGGAGAAAGCCGACCGAGTCTACCTGGTGGTGATCCGGGACGCCGACGGGGAGGAGTTCTGTTTCTTGAGCCGGGTGGTGATCAACGCCGCCGGGGTGGGGAGTCAGAAGGTGGCCGAGCTGGCCGGGATCGACACCGCCGCCGCCGGCTATACCGTCTATCCCTGCAAGGGGGAGTATTTCCGCCTCCGAGGCGGGGAGGGGGAGCGGACGAACCGGCTGGTCTATCCCCCCCCGACCGGGATCAGTCTCGGGCTCCACGTGGTGATCGACCTCCAGGGGGGGGTGAAGATCGGCCCCAACGCTTTCTACGTCGACGAGATCGACCACACGGTGGACGAGACCCACCTCGAGGAGTTCTTCCAGGGGGCGAGCGGCTATCTCCCCGCCCTGAAGCGGGAGAGCCTCACCCCGGATATGGCCGGGGTCCGGGCCAAGCTCTACCGCAAGGGCGAGAGGGAGCGGGACTTCGTCATCCGTCACGAGGCCGACCGGGGGTTACCCGGGCTGGTCACCCTGGCCGGGATCGAGTCTCCCGGGTTGACCGCCTCGCCGGCGATCGGCAGATACGTCGGGGAGATTACCCGGGAATTGCTGTAAGGTAGCACAGGCATTCTTGCCTGTGGATGACCAGAGTAGCACAGGCATTCCTGCCTGTGTTTTCCCGGTTGGGCGCACAGACAGGAATGTCTGTGCTACTTTCACAGGCGGGCCGCCTGTGCTACCTTACTCCCCGATGATCTTGACCAGGACCCGTTTGCGCCGCATCCCGTCGAACTCGCCGTAGAAAATCTGCTCCCAGGGGCCGAGGTCGAGCTTCCCGGAGGTGATGGCGACCACCACCTCCCGCCCCATAATCTGTCTCTTCAGGTGGGCGTCGGCGTTGTCCTCGAATCCGTTGTGGCGGTACTGCGAATGCGGCTTCTCCGGGGCCAGTTTCTCCAGCCAGACCTCGAAGTCGCCGTGGAGGCCGGATTCGTCGTCGTTGATGAAGACCGAGGCGGTGATGTGCATCGCGTTAACCAGGCAGAGGCCCTCCCGCACTCCGCTCTCCTTCACCAGTTTCTCGACCTGCGGGGTGATATTGATGAAAGCCCGCCGGGTCGGGGTCTCGAACCAGAGATGCTCGGTCAGCGCCTTCATTTTCAAATTTTCCTCCGGAAGATTTTAGTTTAATTATCGCGGGGGTTGAAATATGGTAAACCCGATGGTTATGAATTATAGCAAAATCTTATGGAGGAACAAAATGAAGGAGAAGAAATTCAAGTTAATCCGCAGCCGCCTCCTGCTCCCGCTCGATGAGAAGATCGGGTTGGAGAGCCGGATCGAGGACGGTTACGTCCTGACCGAAGGCAGCCTGATCAAGGAAGCCGGAGCCTATACAAGCGAAATCGGAAAGAGGATCCTCCGGGAATTCGGCAACGAGCTGGAAGTGATCGGCGCCGAAGGTTCTCCGGCCGCGGAAAAAGATATCCCCTGCCTCGACGGGGCGGTGCTGCCCGGGTTCGTCAAGGCCCACGGCCACGACCACGAGTCCCCCATCATCGGGATCGCCAAGGACGAGCCGCTGACCGAGTGGCTCGACCACGCGGTCAACGTCTTCACCGGTTTCCTCAATGAGAACTGGCAGGACCTGGAGAAACGCTTCGGCGTCTCCGCCCACGTCCTCACCTACGCCAAGGCCAAGCTTGACGACATTTATTACGGGATTACCTCCGCCCTCACCCACCACTGCAACTTCAACAAGTACCACCTGGAGGAACTGGTCGAGGCCAGCGAGAAGGCCGGAACCAAGATCGTCATCGCCATCGGCGGCCAGGACCAGAACTACGACCCCCGGATCCTCGACACCGTCGAGGCGGCGGTGAAGCGGATGGACGATTACACCGCCGAGTTCGGCGGGCGGGACCGGGTCTGGATCATCCCCGGTCCCGACCAGGTCTTCTCCAACTCGGCTCCGATGGTCAGGGCGCTCAAGGAGTGGGCGAACTCCCACGGCACCCTCTTCCATATGCACTCCTCGGAAGAGCCGAACACCACCGCCTGGTTCTACTCCCAGTACCTGACCAGCCCGGTTGAGCTGCTTTACCGGGTCAACGCCCTGGACGGGAACACCATTCTCGCCCACCAGGTGAACAACACCCCGATCGACCTGCGGATCCTGCAGAAGACCGGGACCAATATCGTTCATAACCCCCTGGCCAACACCATCCTCGGTTCCGGGATGCCCCCGGTGATCGAGATGCTGGAGATGGGGATACCGGTCGCCGTCTCCACCGACGGTTCCGGTTCGGCCGACAGCCAGAATATGCTCGCCGCCGCCCGCCTGGCCTCCCAGTACCAGAAGGCCTTCCACCAGGACGCCCGGCTCCTCCCGGCCCAGCAGGTCCTGGAGATGGTGACCACAGTGCCGGCGAAGATGCTCCGGCTCAACACCGGCTCGCTGGCCCCGGGCAAGGACGCCGACCTGATTTTGGTCGATCTGCGGCGCCCCAACCTCACCCCGACCCGGGCCGACAACGTGGTCGAGAACCTGATCTGGGCCTCCGACGGGAGCGAGATCCGCTGGGTGATCGGCAACGGGAAGGTGCTGAAGGACGACTACCGTTTCCTGACCCTGGACGAGGAGAAGATCAAGCGGGAGATCCGGGAGCTCTCCGAACTCCTGATCGACTACCGGTCCAGCCGGGAAGAGATCAAGGCCACCGGGGCCAGGCAGGAATAGCCCGCCGCCGTTATTGACCGGTCACGGTATGGTCTGAAGTCTGCGTCAGGCGGGTTCGCGGAGGATCTCGTAGAGTTCCCGGTTGGAGCCGCAATCCAGGATGCGCCGGCGGTTTTCCGGGTTGGAGAGAAAACGGGACAGGACCGCCATCATTTTTAAATAAGGTTCGGGCTGGCCGGCGGGGATCAGGGTGGCGATGAAGATTTGGGCCGGCTTTCCGTCCAGGGAGCCGAACTTCACCCCCTCCCGCCTGACCCCGACCACGGTGACCATCTTCTCCACCAGGTCGGTCCGGCCGTGGGGGAAGGCGATCCCGGACTCCATCCCGGTGGAGAGGTCTTTTTCCCGGTCGAGGAGGAGCTGGAGGATCCGCTCCCTTTCCCGGGCCGGGACCTGGCCGGAGGCGATGAAGAGATCGACCAGTTCCGCGAGTATTTTTTCCTTGCTCTCTCCCCGGAGCGAGCATTCCACCCCGTTGGGGGTAAAGAGGCGGGAGAGCCGGGCCCGTTCCTTCCCGTTCACCCGGCCGCCCCGCGAGGTCTCCTCGAAGATGCGTTTCCCGATCGCCTTCCGGTCGGTCAGGGTCTGGAGCTGGCGCATCACTCGCTGGAGCTCGGCCAGGGCTTCGTAAAACAGGGTGTGGATGAAGGCGGCGTCCTCTTCCCGGCAGGTGAAGACGATCTCTTCCGGAGAGAATTCCATCGTGATAAAACTCTCGTCGCGCCGGATTCCGTAGAGGTGGCGGCGGATGTCGAGGAGGTTGACGAAGAAACCCTCGTTGCGGAAGGCGACGATGATCCGGGCCAGGAGGAGTTCGCCCGTCTCCCGGTTGGGGAAGACGTAATTTATCCGGCGCTTGCCCGAGACCTTGGGGGCGGGTTTTCTCAGGACCTCGCCTTCGGCATCCAACGCCCGGGAGAAGGCGGGCGGCGCGATCAGGATGGTGAGGAAGGTCATCAGGACCGCGGCCGAGAAAGCCTCGGAGGGGAGGATACCGGAGGAGAGACCGATCCCGGCGATGATCAGGGCGACCTCGCCCCGCATAATCATCCCCGCTCCGATCTTCCCCGCCCCCCGGAGATTGAAGTTGAAGGCCAGCGCCGGCAGCCCGCAGCCGAAGAGTTTCCCCGCCGCCGCCAGCAGGGCGTAAGTCAGGGCGAAGAAGAGAATCCGGGAATCGAAAATGACCCGGATATCGATCAGCATCCCCATCACGCAGAAGAAAACCGGGACGAAAAACCGGTAGAGGACGGAGAGGTTGGCCTGGATCAGGTAGGTGAGGTCGGTCCGGGAGAGGGAGAGGCCGGTGATGTAGGCGCCGATGATCATCGCCAGGCCGGATTTCTCGAAGATCCCCGCCACCAGCAACGCCAGGGCGAAACTCATCACCACGATGGTGTTGGCCTCCTTGAACCGTTTCAGCCCGGCACCGATCTGCCGGGCGAAGACCAGGCCCAGGAACATAAAGATCAGCCAGACCCCGATCGCCCGGCCCCCGATCCGGGCCGCTTCGGCCCAGTGGATTCCCCCGGACTTGATCATCCCGACGATGACCGCCAGCAGGATGATCCCGAGGATGTCGTCGATGATGGCGGCGGAGAGGATGGTCACCCCCTCGGGGGAATCGAGTTTCTGTTTCTCGGTAAGAATGGTCGCGCTCAACCCCACCGAGGTGGCCGTGGCGATAACCCCGAAGAAGAGGGGGATGGGATCGGCGAAACCGTAGCGGATTCCGAAGACCGAAGATGAGAACCAGACCGCGGCCAGGTCCCCGAGGACGAAACTGGCCGCGATCCCCCCGATCCCGATCACGCTTCCGGCCAGGGAATAGCGGAGAAAGGTATTGAGATCGGTCTCCAGCCCGATCAGGAAGAGCAGGACGATCGAGGCGACGGTGGCGAAACTGTAGAGTTCATAAGAGACCGGGAAGCCGCCGTTGAGGGCGAAGAGACCATCCGGGAATCCGGGGAAGGCAATCGCGCCGAAGAGGAAGGGACCGATCACCACCCCGGCCGCCAGTTCGCCGAGGACGATCGGGAGGCGGAGCTTCTTGCAGGCCGCCGCTCCCGCCCAGGCCGCCAGGAGGATGACCGCGATCTGAAAGACCAGGGTGGCCATCCGTTCGGCGAGGGCGGCTTCCTCCGCCGGGAACTCGGCTCCCCGCACGCCGCCGGCGAAGAACAGGAGCGCGCCCAGAGCGAGAAGGATAAATACGGATTGTTTTCGGTTCGGCTTCATTCTTTCCTCCGCCGGGCTGAACTTCTTCCGGAGGTTTGATCGTAAACGCGGGGATAATACTCCTGGGAGAGGCGGGGGGCAAGGGCGTAAATGACCGCGATCTCGAAGGTGGTCTTCCGATCGATCAGCCCTTCGGTCAGCAGTCCTTCGGCGCCCATCTTCCGCTTGCTCATCGTCGTCCCGGCCAGCCGGTCCATCGCCGGTCCCATCTCCAGCCCCTCCTCGAGAATCGCCCGGACCACCGCCGGCGGGAGCTGGAAGTGGACCCCGCCGCCCGCGGACTCGGCGGTCCCGTCGGCGATCACGCACCAGACGCAGGTGAACCACTCGCCGGCGACCCGGTTCATCCCCCCCTCCAGGCCGATCCCCCAGTCGGCTCCGGAGGCGGCCCGGGCTTCTTCCGCCCGACGCCTCGCCCCGGCGATCGTCTCGGAGTTGGAGAGCGGGGTGTGGGAGACCCCGGACTCAACCGCCACGGAGATAAATTCATCACCCATTCCGGCCTGGTCGAGGATACTTTTAACCGCTTCCAATTTCAGCGGGTTTAATGAACCGACCGCGATCTTCAAAGCTCCCTCCCCCGCCGCCGATTTTTGGAACCACGAATCTTCATTAATTTTTTCCCTCGCCTCGCCCCCTTTTATCAACCACTAATCCTCACCAATCTTCACGAAAAAGAAATAATCGCTATCGGGATCGCTATCGGGATCGCTATCGAAAACTGCCCGCCCCGGCCCAACTTCGAACTTCGAACTTCGAACTTCGAACTTTGAACTTTGAACTTTGAACTTTGAACTTTGAACTTCTCCCACCCCCCGCCTCGCCCCCTTTTATCATCCACTAATCCTCACCAATCTTCACGAAAAAGAAATAATCGCTATCGGGATCGCTATCGGGATCGCTATCGAAAACTGCCCGCCCCGGCCCAACTTCGAACTTTGAACTTTGAACTTTGAACTTCTTATCCCCCATACCACCGGGGTGAAATGAACGGCGCCAGGGCGTAGATCAGGATCGATTCGTAGGCTTGCTGCCGGCTGGAGAGGCCCCGGGTCAGGATTCCGATCGCCCCCGCCTTCTGCTTGGTGTTCTCTCCCCCGATCAGGCGGTCGATGGCCGTACCCAGTTCCAGCTGCTCTTCCCGGATCATCCGGGCCACCTCGCCGGGGAGCTGGAGGTGGCCCCCGCCGCCGATTCCGAAGCTTTTTCCGTCGTGGACCGCCGCCCAGCCGGCCGTCATCAGGCGGCCGGCGAAATCGGCGGCCCCCCCCTCGAAGCCGATTCCCAGGTCGGCCCCGAGCAGTTCCCGGGCGGCCCGGGCCCGCCGCCGGGCCCCGGCGATCGCCTCTTCCTCGGTCAGCGGCATCTCGGAGACCCCGGATTCGACCGTCACCCCTTCAACTTCGGCTTCCGGGTAAATCCGGAGAAGGACGGACCGGGCGGCCGCGATCTTGATTGGATTGAGCGAGCCGACGGCTATCTTCATTTAAAAATTTTCTTCGAAAAATTTTTCTGGGGGGTACTATACCCGATACAGTGGTCATTACAAACTGTATTCATATGGACGGAGGTGGGATTTGATGATAAATTTCCCGGTTGAAGCTGAGTTTCACACGCAACCTGTTCCGGATCGGGACCGGAAGAAGAAAGGAGGTCGGGAATGAGAGGAATCAGTCTCTGGCTGGCGACCGGTGTTTGTTGCTGTCTGCTTTTCGGCCTGGCGGACCGGCCGGCGAGCGGTTGGGAGGAGGACCGGCTCCTCGACCTGCGCTATTTCAACGTGCCCCGGTCCGACCTGAAAGACGAAGACGGCGAGATCGGGATGGACGCGGTCCGGGCCGCGGCCTTGCTCCCGGTCGGCCTGACCGAATCGTCCTTTCTTTTAACCGGGCTGGTTTACAACGGCCTCTATCTCAATTACCGGGGACTGGAATTTTCCGAGCCCACCCCGGACGGGGATTTCACCGAGAAGGATCTCCCGAAGAATCTCCACGTGGTTGATCTCGTCCTCGGCGGCGGGGTCGGCTGGGACGAAAGGTGGGGGACCGTCCTGATTCTTTACCCCGGGTTTCACAGCGACTTCGACGACGTCAGCGGCAAGGACATCTATTTCTCCGGCGCGGCTCTGGCCACCTATCAAATCTCCGAAGACCTCACCCTTTCGGCCGGGGCCTATTATGACGATTCATTCGGCCATCCCCAGCTGCTCCCGATACTGGGGGCCCAGTGGCGGATCGGCGAGACCCTGACCCTGGAGGCGTTCATACCCCAGTTTGCCGTCCTGGCCTGGCAGTTCGATCCCGCCATCTCGGCGGGGCTGAAATGCTCCGTGGAAGGTTCCCAGTACCGTCTGCGGGAAGGGCACCCCTGGAAGAACACCGTGGTCGAGTACAGCCAGATCCTGGCCGGACCGTTCGTCGATATCAACCTGGCCGGCGATCTCTTCCTCCGCCTGGAAGGCGGAGTCGTCTTCAGCCGGGTGTTTGAATTCCGCGACGACGACTCCGACGCCAAGCTTTTCGACGGCGACATCGAGGATACCGGCTACGCCGGTCTTTCCCTCTCCTGCCGGTATTGAAATGATTTTCCGGCCGGTTTGACTTTCCGGGTCGCGTGATTTACAATAAGGCTGGAGTGATAATATTATATTCACTTTTTCGTTTCCCCCGGCCGCCCGGGAAAAACAAATATAGACAATGGGCAAAATTGATGCCAACCGATCGGTTCACCTGGCCCTCCGGGATACCAACTACGAGGAGATGTTGAGGTTGTTCAAGTACGCCCTGGAAGGGCGCGCCCTCCTCTCCCGGAAGAAGATCATCCGGGAAATGGAGAGTCATATCGCCACCGCCTACCAGGAAGCGGATAGAGCCACCCGGGGGATCGTGGTCGAACAGGAGGAGCTGGATTTCATCCGGTTTTTGCGGATCTTTCTCGAGGCGGTCGCCGCGGCCGGGAATATCGTCGGGCACGAGGAGATCCTCCACCAGGACAGCGGTTTCCTCAACCGCTTTCTCCGGGAGAATCCGGGGATGATCCGCGAGTTCAAGATCTCCCACCGGGACCGGGCGATAGCGATCATCAAGGACCTGAAGGTTATGGTGCGGGCGACCGAGAAAAACTACCTCGCCCTGAAGAAAACCAACTACGAATCACTGAATCCGGATGAAAGGCGGCGCTACGACCTGATGTGCCGCAGCGGAAGCGGGAGCCGGACCAAGATCCCGCGGTGACCCGCCTTTCCCCGGACCTGTCTCTGGAGGTAACTCCCGATGGCTGAGCAGGAAGAATACCTGGCCGCCCTGAAATCGATAGTCAGGGCGGACCGGCGCTACGACCTCGAAGCCTATCTCCTGGTCCAGAACGCCCTCTCCTTCCTGCTTTCCCGGATGGAGGAGCGCCGCCACGTCAGCGCCGGGGAGCTGCTGGAGGCGATCCGTCAGTACGCCGGGCGGGAGTACGGGCCCCTGGGCCGGGAAGTCCTCGAACACTGGGGGGTGCGCCGTCCGGAGGATTTCGGAGAGATAGTCTTCAATATGATCGACAGGGGCCTTTTGCGAAAGACCGACGAGGACCGCAAAGAGGATTTTTCCGGCAATGAAGATTTCTGGGCTTCATTCAAATAAAATCGAACTTCGGCCCGCAAGTGCCGTTCGAAGGGCGGCCGCCGCGTTTCTGGCCCTGTTTTTCCTGGGCCGATCGGTCTTCGGGCTGGCGGAGGCGGTCACGCTTCCCCGGGCGGAGACGGTGCTGGAAAACGGCCTCGAGGTGTTGTCCGCCCCCGACGGTTCCAACCCGGTGGTGGCCCTCCAGCTCTGGGTCAAGGCGGGGAGTGTCCACGAGGATCCCCTGCTCGGCTCCGGGCTCTCGCATTTCCTCGAGCATATGGCCTTCAAGGGGCCGGCCGGGGAGCTGAAGGGGGCGATCCCCCGCGAGGTCGAGCGGCTGGGTGGGGAGATCAACGCCTACACCTCGTTCGACCGGACAGTTTACCACTTCACCGTCCCCTCGTCGCGCTGGCGGGAGGCCCTGCCCCTGCTGAAGAGCCTGGTCTTCGAGATGGATTTCCTCCCCGAAGAGGTGGAGTCGGAGCGGGAGGTGATCATCAAGGAGATCAATATGGGGCGGGACGATCCCGACCGGCGGTTCCAGCACCTCCTCTGGGGAACCGCCTACCGGGTCCACCCCTTCCGCTTTCCCGTGATAGGTTACCGGGAGCTCTTCCGGCAGGTCACCCGGGATCAGCTCCTGGAATACTGGCGGAAGTGGTACGTTCCCAACAATATGATCCTGGTCGGGGCCGGGGACCTGGACGGGGAGGAGTTCCTGGCGGCGGCGGAGGAGGTCTTCGGAGAGCTCTCCCCCGGCCCCTACCCGGTCGCGGAGATCACCGCCGAGCCGGCCCAGATCGGATCCCGCCGGGCGGCCGAGGAGATGGACGTGGCCCGGACCCGGATCGCCTTCGCCTATCACATCCCCTCGATTCACAGCCCCGATCTTTATCCCCTCGATGTTCTCGCCCTCCTGGCCGGGGAGGGGAGAACCTCGGACCTCTACCGGGTCCTGAGGGAGGAGCGGGAACTGGTCTACTCGATCGGGGCCTACGCCTACACCCCCCTCTATCCCGGGCTCTTCGTCGTCCAGGCCCGGATCGAGCCGGAGAAGGCGGAGGAGGTGGAGGCGGCGGTCCGGGAGGTGCTCGAGGGATTCAAAACCGGGGAAGTGACCGCGGAGAACCTGGCCAAGGCCCGGGCCCGGGTGACCGCCCGTTACCTCAACTCCCTGACCACCGCCGAGGGCCGGGCCGGGATACTGGGCCACAACCTGCGCACCGCCGGGTCGGCCGATTTCGACCGGGTCTACCTGGAGGGGATCGCCGCCGTCACCGCGGAGGATGTCCGGCGGGTGGCCGAGCGCTACCTGCGGGAGGAGAACCTGACCGTGGCCGCGATCAACCCCGCCTCCGCCCCCCGCCCGGCCGCCCCCGCCCCGGAACCGGGTGAGGGCGAAGTGGTCAGAACGGTCCTGGACAACGGACTGACGGTATTGATCGGCCCCGACCGCGCCCTCCCCCTGGTCTCGATCCGGATGGTCTTCCCGGGCGGCCCGCTGGCCGAGGACCCGGCCCGGAGCGGTATCTCCCAGCTCCTCTCCTGCCTCCTCCTCAAGGGGACCCGGAATCGCTCGGCGCTGGAGATCGCCCGGGAGATCGAGGACTACGGGGGTTCGATCTCCGCCTATTCGGCCCGGAACAGCCTCGGCCTCTCCCTCGACGTCCTTTCCGCCCGGACAGTTTCCGCCCTCGAGGTCTTGAGCGACGTGGTCGCCAACGCCGATTTCCCCCCGGGCGAGCTGGAGAAGGAGCGGGCGGCCCTCCTGGCCGAGATCGCTTCCGAGGAGGACGACCCCCGCTCGGCGGCCGGCCGGGAACTCAGGGAAACCCTCTTCGGTGATCACCCCTACCGTTTCTCGACCCTGGGGACGGAGGAAGGGGTCTCCTCCCTGACCCGGGAGGAGCTGGCCGACTTCCGCGACCGACTGCTCACCGCTTCCAACGGGGTTTTGGCCGTCTATGGCGATGTCGATCCGGAAGAAGTACTCCCGCTAATCCGCCGGCTCTTCGGCGGGCTCCCGGAGGGAGAAAGACTGGAACTGGCCGGGGTGTCGCCGCCGCCGCCCGCGGGGAGGAGGGAGAAAGTCACCGACAAGGAGGAGATCTACCAGTCGGTGGTCCTCCAGGGTTTCCCCGGGGTCGATGTCTCCCACCCCGATCGTTACGCCCTGGAATTTCTCTCCTCGATCTTCTCCGGTCTCTCCGCCCCGCTCTTCGCCCGGGTCCGGATCGAGGGGGGGCTGGCCTACTACGTCGGGGCTTACCAGATCCTGGGGCACGACCCCGGGGCGTTCGTCTTCTACGCCGGAACCGTCCCCGGGAAGGAACGGGAGGTCCTGGAGGCTTTCTCCGAAGAGGCCGCCCGGGCCCGGCGGGGGGAGTTTCCGGAAGAAGAACTGGAGCGGGTCCGAAACCGCCTGCTCGGCGACTTCAGCCGCGGCCGGCAGACCGCCGGCCAGCGGGCCTTCTCCGCCGCGCTCGACGAGCTCTACGGCCTCGGTTACGACGATTGGCGGCGCTACGAAGAGCGGATCTCCGACCTGACCGCCGAAGACCTCTCCCGGGCCGCCCGGGAATACTTCTCCCCGGAGAACACCGCCGTGGCGATCGTCGAGCCGGAATAAAAAGGGGTCAGTCATATAATATTGACATTTATCCCGACCGGACTGCGCGCCATATCAGGGTATGATCTTCACCGGTCGAGTAGATCGTGATTGTTCGTTCTTCACCATTCGGGAGGGGAAAAGGATTATATTTCGGAGACGGGATTTATCTTAGAGGTTCAATTTCGGGGGTCAAATTGAGGTTCTAAGGTCATTTCAGGGGGGGTAAAATAATCTATGTGACTTTATTGGATAAACTTGCGTAGGTCCGACCCCAAGGAGGATTGATTATGGAAGAAAAGAAAAGTCAGCCCACGCCCCAGGATATGGATACGGTCCGTTTTATCTCCCTGGTCTCGATGTTCGCCTCCTCGGCCTATATGAGTATGGGCAAGATCGCCAACCCGGCGACCGGGAAGTCCGAGCGCGACCTCGACGCCGCCCGGGGGTTCATCGACATCCTGGTGATGCTCAAGGCCAGGACCGCGGGCAACCTGACCAGGGACGAGGAAAAGATGATCTCCTCCACCATCTCCGATCTCCAGATGAACTTCGTCCGGGAGAAGGAGAAGCCCGAACCGTCCCCGCCCGCCGGTGAAGAGAAGGCCGGCCCGGAAGAAGCCCCGCCCGCCGGAGAAAAACCGGCGGAGAAGGCCGGCCCGGAAGAAGCTCCGCCCGCCGGAGAAAAACCGGCGGAAAAGGCCGGGGGAGAGAAAAAGGCCTCCGGCCCGATTGTGACTCCGCCCCCGGAGGAAGGGGAGGGGGAGAAGGGGTAATCGGTAATCGGTGACCAGTGATCGGAAACCAGTAAGCCCCGCAATTGTCGCGTTTCATTGATGTTTTACCCCTTTGGGGTAACTGAAGGGACGCCAACGGCGTCCAACATCATAGCCCGGGGTGCAACCCCGGGATAAAAGACGCCGCTCAATTTTTCCTCCCCGTCGCGGAGGAGGCCGGGGTCAGGGGTCCCGCCGGAAATATTTCAGCTCCGGGTAAGACGAAACAGAGGATGAAGCTTTGAGAAACTGGGAGATCAAGGCCCGGAGCCGGGCCTGCGCGGCCTGCGGGCAACCCTTCGAGACCGGCCAGACCCTGCACACCGTCCTCGCCTTCTCCGGCGAGGAGTGCGAACGGAAGGATTACTGCTCCCGTTGCTGGAAAAACGACGCCGCGGATGGATCGGGGGCGGGGAAGGGGTCGGCCTACTGGCAGAGCAATTTCCGCCGGCTCACCCCCCCGCCGGAGGAGGAGGCGATCAAAAAGGACGTGATCGAGCGTCTCTTGAAGCGCTATCTCGACTCCGAGGAGGAACCCCACCTCAACCTCTGCTATGTCCTGGCCCTCCTCGAGGAGCGGAAGAAGGTCTTCAGCCTCCGGGAGAAGATCCGCGACGAGCAGGGGCGGAGGGTGCTGGTTTACGAGCATACCGGCACCGGGGAGACCTTCCTGATCCGCGACCCCCAACTCTCCCTCTCCGGGGTCGAGTCGGTCCAGGCCCAGGTCCGGGAGCTGATCGAAGCCGAGAAGCACCGCCGACAATCGGGAACGGATGAAGAACCGGAAACAGGGGATGATATGACTGTGAATCTGCTGGAAAGATACGGTTTCAACGAAGAGGAGTTCAAGGCCTTCCAGAGCGCCTACCGCTCGGGAAATCTGAGCCTGAAGAGCAACCTGATCAATTATGACAACTCCTGGGAGGTCCGCCTGCCCCGTCCCTCGGACAGCGTGGATTTCCCCGGCCCCGGCGGACCGGAGTCCGCCGCCGGCCGCGAGATCATCGCCGCCGGCCGGCTGGGGCTGATCTTTATGAACGGCGGGGCGGCCACCCGTTTCCAGAAGCCGGGAGAGAACCTCCCCAAGGGGGCCTTCCCGATTATGGAACTGGAGGGCAAGGAACGCAGCTTTATGGAGCTGAAGATCGCCAACGCCCGGGCGGCGGAGCGGGAGTTCGGGGGGGTGATCCCGGTCTGGATTCTCAACAGTTACTTCACCGAGGAAAAGACCCGCCAAATCCTCGAGGAGAACGGCAACTACGGCAAGGCGGAACTCCATACCTACAGCCAGGGGATTATGAAGCGAGTCATCCCCTCGGAGGCCGACCTCCGTCTCCACTACGGCAAGTCGCTGGCCAAGCTGGAGAAGAAACTCGCCCGCCTCCCCGCCGGGTCCGAAAGGGATGAGCTCCGGGCCGCCCGGGATCGCCTGGAGACCGACCTGGCCGGCTGGATCCGGGAGCTGTCCGGACGGTCCGGCGACGAACTCGACGAGACGGCGGGGAAGGATCGTTTCAACCCCCCCGGGCACCTCGACACCACTCTCTGGCTCTTCCTCGACCGGAGCCGTCCGTTGCTAAAGATGCTGGAGCTGGGGGTGGAGTACCTGATGATCTCCAACATCGACAACCTGGGAGCGCTGGTCGATCCGGCGCTGCCGGGGCTGCTCTCCCGGAAACGGGGCGAGGGGGCGGGGATCCTCTGCGAGGTCTCGACCAAGCCCCCCGGACAGAAGGGCGGGGCCCTGGCCCGGGTTTACGACCCGGCCTCCGGCCGGGAGTGGTGCCAGCTGATCGAGGAGTTCGCCTTTCCCCTCGACTTCGACCAGGACCGAATCCCCGAGTTCAACAACGCCGCCTACACCCTGGCCGTGACCGACCTGCTCCGGATCTTCGAAATTTCTCGGCAGGATCTGGGAAGCCTGAACCGGGAAGAACTGGCCCGCCGGGTGAAGGCGGTAACCGACCGGCTCCCGGTTTACGTGGCGATCAAGGAACTCAAGCGCGAGGGGCAGACCCCGCTGCCGGTGGTCCAGTTCGAGCGCCTCCAAGGCGACCTGACCCGGCTGCTCAAGCCGCTGGCGGTGAAAACCGAGGACCGCTTCTTCCCGGTCAAGAAGCGGGAGGACATCCCGCTGGTGGTGCCCCGCCTGAAGAAAGTCCTCGCCGGCCGGATCCGGCTCGGTCCCTGAACCTCCGGCCCGCCGGCTGCCGGGTGTTATTCATTTCCCGTCCCCGCCCCGCGGGCGGTTTGGGCGCCGCGACGGGCGGAAGAGGATTGTTCAGTCCCGGGGGACGAAGTCGAAGGTCTGGTAGGTTTCGTGCTGGCCGTCGACGCCGCTGTTCACTTCGTACCCGGCGTAATCGGCCAGCTCATAACGGCTCTCCATCTCCGTCCGCCATCGGTTCCACTTCTCCTCGTCGCGCCGGGCGTAAGGGAAGAGGTTTTCCGGGACGCTGAAGACGACACACCTCAAGGGGCGGGACGGCGAAACGGCTTCGAGATCGGGCCGGCGGCGGCCCCGGCGATGGAAAGGAGAATAGATCCGCTGGTGGCAGAGATAACGGGCGGAATTTCCCCATTCGAAGAGCCCGGGGAAGAACTCTTCTCCGAGGTCGGTATAGACGCAGGCTATCTCCGCGTCGCGGCCCTGAGCGGCCCAGAACCACCGGGCGAAGTTCCGGCTCCGCCGGTCCTCTTCGTTCTTGTAAGGACGGATCAAATCGCCGGCGATCGTACCGGCCCCGAAGAGGGCCAGGAGCGAGATGAAACCGGCCAGGACCAGGAGGCGGGTCCGGACCGGCCGGATCGCGGCGATCAAACGGGCCGCCCCCACCCCGGCGAGGAGGCAGATGATCGGGGCGAGATAGAGGTTGAAACGGGCGCTGTAACCGTATGGGTAGCGGCGAAGGCCGGCCGCGACCAGGGCGAGAACGAAGGGCGAGAGCAGGATGGCCAGCAGGTCCCGGCGGCCGCGCCGGAACAGGCACGCCGCCCCGACCGCGAAGCAGACGAAGGTCAGGACGGAACCGCCGTTTTTCCCCCCGTTGGGATAGGCGAAGAGCCTTCCGGTGTGGGTGTCGATCAGCCAGACCAGGAGCTTCGGCGGGTCGCCCAGGGGAGGGAAGGTTTTATCCCAGGCCCCCTCGGAGTATTTCCCCTGCAGCCGGCCCAGTTCGGGCTGGGGTCCGCTCAACCAGGATTCGGTTTCGTACTGGGGCCCGGTGGAGATGAAATATACCGCCAGAAAAGCCCCGAGCAGGGCGAGGTTGAAGGCGAGATAGGGCCCGGCGGCCGCCGCCCGCCGCTGCCGGATGACCGGCCCGAGCAGGCCGAGGCTGATCCCCCCGGCGATGAAGACCGCGGGGAAGGAGAGGCCGACGGCCGGGATAACGGCCAGGGCCAGCAGCCAGAGGAACCTCCCGCGGTTGCTGTCCCGCCGCCACTCGACGGCGAGCACGAGGAGGACGAGCGAGACCGTCAAATCGACGCCGTAAGGCTTGACCTCGCACCCGTGGCGGATGGGATAGTAGGAGACGGTGAAGATGGCGACGGCGAGCAGGAGGGGGAACCCCTTGAGCAGCCGCCGGGCCAGGTGAAGAAAGAGGAAAACGCCGGCCACGGAGCTCAGGAAGGGAAAGAGCCGCAGGGAGTATTCGCTGAAGCCGAAGATTTTGACGAAAATCAGTTCGGTCCAGACAAAGAGGAGCGGGGCGACCTGATGGTAGTCGAGGGCTCCGAGCGTTCCGGCGAATGTCCCGTCGATGAAGCCGGCGGCGAGGAAAGATTCATCGGGCCAGAGCGGGAAATTGAGAAGGTAGCGGGCGAGGCGGCCGAGGAGGCCGAGGATGACGAAACCTCCGACCGCCCGGGGCAGGAAGCGGGCCAGCGGGTGCTGATCCGGGAGAAGCTTGACGTTTAGCGGTTCGGTTCCAGGTTTCACCGGCGGGTCCGTCGGGAGATGAATTAATTCGGGTCGGAAAGCAATCACGTTAATAATTCTTGAGCGACCGCCCGGGCGCGCATATTATACCTGGAGAGGCTATCCCGGCCAAGTCGATATTCCGCCCTTTTTCTTCGCCTCCGGGGGATACGGATATGTTCAGCGGCATCGTAACCTGCTTTAACAGTATGCCTCATATCGAGGAGTGCCTGGCCAGTATGCGCTGGGTCGATGAGTTGATCGTCGTCGATTCTTTCAGTACCGACGGAACCGCCGAGGCGGCCCGCCGCCTGGCCGACCGTTTCTTCCAGCGGGAATACGTTTCCGAGTCCGGCCAGAGGAACTGGGCCATCGAACAGGCTTCCCGCGATTGGATCGTGATGATCGATTCCGACGAAGTGATGCCGGAAGCGCTCCGGGAGGAGATCCGGGCCGCGGCCGCCCATCCCCGTTATACCCGTTACAAGGTTTACCGGCGGGGCATCTTTCTCGGCCGGGAGATGAAGCACGGCGGCTGGAACCGGGACAAGAACAACATCCTCTTCCGAAAGGATATCTACCGCTTTGACGGCGCGGAGGTTCATTCCCGCCTGGTGCCGGACCGGCCGTTCGGGATCCTGAAAAACCGTCTTCTCCATTACACCCACCGGTCGATCGACGAGTTCATCGCCAAGTCGAACCGGTACGCCGCCCAGGTGGCGCGGGCATATTTCCGACGGGGTCGGCGCGGGACGGCCGCCCGGATGTTCTTTCACTCCGTCTTCAATTTCAGCCGAAACTATATCTTCCGCCTCGGGTTTCTCGACGGTGAACGGGGCCTGATCTCGGCGGTGCTCTCCTCCTCCTACGTGGCCGAGAAGTACGCCCGGCTCTGGGATTTGAGCCGGAAAGCCGGGAGAGGACACGGGGCCGGCCGGGACCGTCCGGACCGATGAGCGCCGCCGCCCCGGCAATCCGCTCCCTGCTGGTCACCCACTCCCGCCGCTGGAACGGGGAGACGGAGTACGCCTTCGGGGTGCTCCAGGCCGAGGCGGCGATGGGGATGGAAGTCACCGTGGTCGCTCCCCGGACCAGCACCCTCGCCGAAAAAGCGGCCGCCTGGGCCCGGCTGGCGGAGTTCCCCCATCCCCGGCCGGCATCTTCCCCGTCGCACTTTTTCCGGGACCTGGGCTGGCTCTCCCGGCTGATCGACGACGGCGGCTTCGACCTTCTCCACGCCTGCCGGGCCACCGGACACCTCCTGACCGCGCTGGCCGCCCGGGGGCGGGCCCCCCTTATTCACTTAAGAGGCGGGGCCAAGAGGCCCTACGGCCACCCCGGGAACCGACTCCTCTACCGGAAGCTGACCGCCGGGGTTCTCGTCTCCTCGCGGCGGGTGGAGAACTGGGTGACCGGCGGTCTCAAGGTTCCCCCGGAGCGGGTCCACCGGATCCTGGCCCCGGTGGACACCGATGCCTTTCGCCCCGCCCCCCCCGACCTCTCCGTCCGGGAAGAATTCCGGATCCCCCGGGAAGCACCGCTGGTCGTCAAGGTCGCCCGGCTGGCCCCGGTCAAGGGCCATCCCGTGCTCCTGCGGGCGATGGCCGAGGTCCGCCGGCGGGTCCCCGGGGCCGTCCTGGTCCTGGTCGGGACCCCCTGGGAAGGGCAGGTGGATCTCCTCAATTCCCTGGCCGAAAAGCTGGGGATGAGGGAGGCGCTGGTCATAACCGGGCGGAGGGAAGATATCTCCCGCTTGATCTCCGCCGCCTCGGTCTGCGTCTCCTCCTCCCTGGGGAGCGAGGAGAACTCCCGGGCGCTGGGGGAGTATATGGCCTGCGGACGCCCGGTGGCCGCCACCGGGGTCGGGGTCATCCCCGAGATGGTGGAGCCCGGGACCACCGGGTTGCTGGTCCCCCCGGGGGATCCCGCCGCCCTGGCCGGGGCGATCTCCGCCCTGCTCGAGGACCCCGGGCGGGCCGAGGAGATGGGGGCGGCCGGTCGGCGCCGGGCGGAGCGGGAATTCTCCCGGTCCGCCTTCGCCCGCCGCCTTTCCGTGGTCCTCGACTCGCTGGGGATAAGAATTCACCGCGGAGGCGCCGCGAGCGCCAGGGAGGAAAGATAATATAACCTCCGGAGTTCAATTTATTCAATAGGAGAAAAGAAGATGATCGATTCCTTGCATTGTCCGGATTACCGGTTCCGGCTGAGGGACTGGCCGGTCGGGGCCCAGATGCTCTTCGTCGCCTTCGGGGCCCTGGTCCTGGTCCCGCTCCTGACCGGGCTCGACCCCCGGGCGGCCCTCTTCACCGCCGGAGCGGGGACCCTGATCTTCCAGGCGGTCACCCGGGGGAAGGTCCCGATCTTCCTTGCCTCCTCCTTCGCCTTCATCGCCCCGATCATCTACGGGGTGGGGGCCTGGGGGATACCCCAAACCCTCTGCGGTCTGGCCGCGGCCGGGGTCTTTTACGTTTTCTTGAGTTTTCTGATCCGCTGGAAGGGGAGCGGGGTCCTCCACCGCCTGCTCCCCCCGGTGGTCACCGGCCCGGTGATTATGGTGATCGGCCTGATCCTGGCCCCGGTGGCGGTCAATATGGCCCTGGGGAAGACCGGCGACGGCTCGGCGGTCCTCTTCCCGGTCCACCGGGCGCTGCTGGCGGCCGGGGTCGCCCTGGCGGTCAGCATCATCGTCTCCCTTCGGGGGCGGGGGCTGATCCGGCTGCTCCCGGTAATCTGCGGGATCGCCGCCGGCTACCTGGTCTCCCTCCCCCTGGGGCTGGTCGATTTCGCGCCGGTCCCGGCCGCCCCCTGGCTGGCCCTCCCCGGCTTCGTCTTCCCCCGCTGGTCCTGGGAGGCGATCGTCTATATCCTCCCGGTGGCGATCGCCCCGGCCATCGAGCACTTCGGCGACATCATCGCCATCGGGGCGGTGACCCGCCGGGATTACGTCCGGGACCCGGGGATCCAGAACACCCTGCTCGGCGACGGGCTGGCCACCAGTTTCGCCGCCTTCTTCGGCGGCCCCCCCAACACCACCTACTCCGAGGTGACCGGGGCGGTGGTCCTGGTCCGGGCCTTCAACCCGGCGGTGATGACCTGGGGGGCGATCTTCGCGGTCGCCTTCTCCTTCGCCGGCAAGCTCGGCGCGCTTCTCCGGACCATCCCCGCCCCGGTGATGGGGGGGATAATGCTCCTGCTCTTCGGGGCGATCACCGTGGTCGGGCTCAACACCCTGGTCCGCTCCCGGGTGGACCTGACCGCGCCCCGCAACCTGGTGATCTCCTCCCTGATCCTGGTCGGCGGGATCGGGGGGATGACCTTTTCGATCGGGACCTTCTCCCTCTCCGGCATCGGCCTGGCCGGGCTGACCGGGGTGATCCTCAACCTGGTCCTTCCCGAGGGACGTAAGACGGCGGAGCTGGAATGCCTGGAGGACCCGGGGACGGACAGGGGTTCCTTTTCTCCTGGTAAAAGTCGGGGGAATTGATATAATAATGGAATGAAGAAGAGCAGGAGAAAGAGAATTGAAATGGCCGGCAAGGTTCGCCTGGCCGAGCAGGAAGAAAGAGGGATCGATCGGGAGTTCTGGCGCCGGATGGGAGCCGAGGGCCGGTTCCGGGCCGCCTGGGAGATGGTGGGCGAAGCCGACGCGATCCGGGGTGGCGATGGCAGTCAACCAAGACTTCAAAGATCTGTTCAGAATATTCAACGATCACGGCGTTGAGTATTTGGTGGTCGGCGCTTACGCGGTGATCTACTACTCGGCGCCCCGCTATACCAAGGATCTGGACATTTGGGTCAACCCCACCCCGGGCAACTCCCGGCGGGTCTGGAAAGCGCTGGAGGAATTCGGGGCCCCCCTGATCGATATCCGGCCGGAAGACTTCACCGAGCGGGAGGTCGTTTACCAGATCGGCATCGAGCCCAACCGGATCGACCTGATGACCTCCCTCCCCGGTCTTTCCTTTCCGGAAGCCTGGTCGGCCCGTCAGACTAGCAGCTACGGCGGACTCCCCATCGGCATTCTCGGCCGGAACCATCTGCTTCGCTCCAAGCTCGCCGCCGGCCGTCCCCAGGACCGGCTTGACGCGGAAAAGCTGGACCCCGGGGCTGCGTCCGGGCAAAGCGAGGAAATCTGAGATGAAAATCATTAGGGAGGAGGTATCCTACGGCGGCTGGGAGGGCTGCCTCCGGCTGGCCAACGGCACCGCGGAGGCGGTCCTCACGGTCGCGGTCGGGCCCCGGGTGATCCGTTACGGCCTGGCCGGGGGGGAGAACGAACTCGGCGAAGTCGAGTCCGACCGGGGAAAGACCGGGGGGAGCGAGTGGCGGCTCTACGGCGGCCACCGCCTCTGGCACTCCCCCGAGGACCGATTCCGGACCTACCGGCCGGACAACCGGCCTCTCTCCGTGAGGGAGATCCCCGGCGGGGCGGTCCTGCTCCAGGAGGTCGAGCCGGAGACCGGGATCGGGAAGGAGATGGCGGCGATCCTCGCCCCCTCCGGAACCCGGCTCTCGATTCGCCACCGGCTGGTCAACCGGGGGTCGTGGCCGGTCGAGCTGGCGGCCTGGGCGATCACGGTGATGGCCCCCGGCGGTTGGGAGGTGATCCCCCAGTCCGAACCGGGCGAAGGTCTTCTCCCCGACCGGCTGATCGCGCTCTGGCCCTACAGCCGTCTGGACGACCCCCGGCTGATCTTCTCGGGGCGGTATATCCTCCTCCGGCAGGATCCGGCGGCGTCCGGCCCGTTCAAGCTCGGCCTCCCCAACCCGGAAGGCTGGGCGGGCTACTTCAACCGGGGCCGGTTCTTCCGCAAGCTTTACCGGCACAACCCCGCCGCCCGCTACCCCGATTTCGGCTCCTCCTACGAGACCTACACCAATCCCGATATGCTGGAGATGGAGACCCTCTCCCCGCTGGTCCGGCTCGACCCCGGGGAGTCGGTCGAGCATTGGGAGGAATGGGAACTCTTCGACAACGTCCCCGACCCCGGTCCCGACTCCCGGGCGGTCGAGGCCGCCCTGGCCGGTCTTCCCCCGCCGGAGATGTCAACTCCGGTTTGACTTTTTCGCCGGGGGGGGGTAGTTTTCCTGCCCGTAATCGCTATCGCTATCGGAATCGCTATCGGGATCGAAGCCGGGTTTGATCAGGGAGCCAAGGCTTGTCCGGCAACAGGACTGCTCATCCCTGCCCGTTTCCGATAGCGATCCCGATCCCGATAGCGATAGCGATTGATGGTTAACCGGAAAAACATGGAGAGTGGAGAATGAAAATACTCTGCACCGGCGGGGCCGGATTTATCGGAAGTTTCCTGGTGGACGAACTGATCCGCCGGGGACACCAGGTGAGGATCTACGACAACATCGAGCCCCAGGTCCACCCCGAGGGGAAGGTCCCCGACTATCTCAACCCGGAAGCCGAATTCATCCGGGAAGACGTGCGGAACTACGATGCCCTGGCCAGAGCGGTCGAGGGGGTGGAGGTGATCTGCCACGACGCCGCGATGGTCGGGGTCGGGCAGTCGATGTACCAGATCCGGAGATATATGGACGTCAATACCCTGGGCACCGCCAACCTCCTCGACATCCTGGTCAACCGGAAGAACCGGGTCTCCAAGCTCCTGGTGGCCTCCTCGATGTCAACCTACGGGGAAGGCGCTTACGACTGCCCGGCCTGCGGCCGGGTGGCCCCGCCGCTGCGGACCGAGGAGCAGATGGATTCCGGCGATTTCGAGGTCCACTGCCCCCGCTGCGGGGCGATCGCCCGGCCGGTCCCCACCCCGGAGAGCAAACTCCAGGAGATCAACTCCTATTACGCCCTGGCCAAGAAGGACCAGGAGGATATGGTGATGCTCTTCGGGAGGACCTACGGACTGCCGACCGTCGCCCTGAGGAGGTTCAACGTCTTCGGTCCCCGCCAGTCCCTCTCCAACCCCTACACCGGGGTGGCGGCGATCTTCTTGAGCCGTCTCCTCAACGACCACCGGCCGACCGTCTTCGAGGACGGTCTCCAGAGCCGGGACTTCATCTCGGTTCACGACGTCGTCCGGGCCAATATCCTGGCGATGGAGAGTCCGAAAGCCGACCAGCAGATCTACAACGTCGGGGCCGGGCGCCAGGTCTCGGTTTTGGAGATCGCCCGCACCCTGGGAAAACTGCTGGGCAAGGAGATCGAGCCCGAGATCGTCGGACGCTTCCGCAAGGGCGATGTCCGCCACTGCTTCGCCGACATCTCCCGGATCCGGGATGACCTCGGCTTCGAGCCCCGGGTCAGCCTGGAGGAGGGTTTCAAGGAGCTGATCGAATGGTCGGCCTCCGCCGAGGCCCGCGACTTCTCCGACCGGGCCACCGCCGAACTGCGGGAGAAAGGGCTGGTGGGGTGAACGTGGATTCCGGTCGCGCCCCTCACCCCCGGCCCCTCTCCCCGGAGGGGAGAGGGGAGAAGGACGAAACTTCTCCCCCTCCGGGAATAGGGCAGGGTGAGGGGGTGAAGAGATAGATGGAAACCCGCCCCGCCGGTCTCTGGGATTCTTCAATCACCGCCGCACTCGCCGCCGCCCGTTCAGCATCCCCCTCCGAGATCCGGGTCGACAGCGGGGAGATCTGCTGGCTGGAGAGCCGTCCGGCCGAAGGCGGCCGGACGGTTATTGTCAGGAAGTCTCTTTCCGGAAAAATCTCTGAGATCCTCCCGCCTCCCTTCAGCGTCCGTTCCCGGGTTCACGAGTACGGCGGCGGCGCTTACGCCGCCGCCGGCGGGGTCCTCTATTTTTCCTCCGCCGGCGACGGCCGTCTTTACCGACTCGAGAGCGGCCAAAAACCCCGTCCGCTCACCCCGGAAGGGGACTTCCGTTACGCCGACCTCTCCCCCGATCCTCGCCGGGGCCGCCTGCTGGCGATCCGGGAAGATCATCGGGGCCCCGGGTTTCCCATCAATACTCTGATCTCGGTGGACCTCCGCGGCCGCCGGCCGGTCGAGGTCCTCTTCTCCGGGCGGGATTTTTACGCCGCTCCCCGGATCAGTCCCGACGGGTCGCGGATCGCCTTTCTCGCCTGGAACCTGCCGGATATGCCCTGGGACGGGACCGAACTCTGGACGGCCGGCCTGGACGGGGAAGGCCGCCCGGGTCCGCCCGAGCAGGTTGCCGGCGGAAGGGAGGAGTCGATCTTCCAGCCCCGGTGGTCCCCCTCCGGCGAGCTATATTTCGTCTCCGATCGGACCGGCTGGTGGAATATCCACCGGCTGGAGGGCGGAGGGATCGCACCTGTCTGCCCGATGGAGGCCGAGTTCGGGCTCCCCCTCTGGTCGCTGGGAGTTTCCACCTACGCCTTCACCGGTTCCGGCCGGCTCTTCGCCGCCTTCTGCCGGTCGGGGATCTGGCGGCTGGCGGAAATTCCTCTGCCGGAGGGCCGGCCGCGGGAGGTGGATACGGGTTACACCGAAATTTCCGGACTGGAGGGACGTTCCGATTCGGTCGTCTTCCTGGCCGCCTCCCCCCGCCGGCTCCCCGCCGTGGTCGAGTATCGCCCCGGCCGGGACCCCCTCAGCCTGCCCTCTCCCCCGAAGGGGGAGAGGGTTCCTGAATCTTGTCTCCCGGGTTGCCTGGGAGTGCAAAACCGGCCCGATTCCCCTCTCCCCGTTCGGGGGAGAGGGGCCAGGGGTGAGGGGGCAAAAATCGACCCCGGACTGATATCGGACCTCGAACCGATCGAGTTTCCCACCGGGGTAGGGGAGACCGCTTATGGATTCTTTTATCCTGCCGCCAACCCGGACTTCGGCCTGCCGGAGGGAGAATTGCCCCCGCTCCTGGTCAACCCTCACGGCGGGCCGACCGGCGCCGGCTCGACCGCCCTGAACCTGAAGACCCTGTTCTGGACCAGCCGGGGCTTCGCGGTCCTCCTGGTGAATTACCGGGGGAGCACCGGTTACGGCCGGACTTACCGGGAGGCCCTGAACGGGTGCTGGGGGGAAGCCGACGTCGAGGATTGCCTCAACGGGGCCCGGTGGCTGGCCGAGAGGGGCCGGGTCGATCCCGGCCGGATGGCGATCCGGGGGTCGAGCGCCGGCGGTTTCACCGCTCTCCTCGCCCTTACTCGTTCCGATCTCTTCCGGGCCGGGGCGGTCTATTACGGGGTCAGCGACCTGGAACTGCTGGCCGCCGAAGACCACAAGTTCGAGTCCGGTTCCCTCACCCGGCTGGTCGGTCCCTACCCGGAACGCCGCGATCTCTACCGGGACCGGTCCCCGCTCCGCCTCGCCCGCCGGATCTCCGCCCCGGTGATCTTTTTCCAGGGGGAGGAAGATAGGATTGTCCCTCCCGAGCAGACCGCCCGGATGGCGGCGGCCCTGAAAGAGAAAAACCTCCCCGCGGAGGTAGTGTATTTCCCCGGGGAGGGGCACGGCTTCCGGAACTTCGAGTCGATCCGGCGGGCCCTGGAGGCCGAGTATGCCTTCTACCGCCGCTTCCTGTTGGGCGGAAGCGGCCGGAGGGCTGCCGTCAAATAAGATTTTTCCGGCGGAGGACCTGGGCGATCTTCTCCAGAAGCTCGTCGGGGGTGATCGGCTTGGCCAGGTAAAGGTCGGTGTAGAGCCGGGAGCCCTTGATCCGGTTCTCCTCGCTGGCCCAGGCACTGAGGACGATCACCGGGATCGACATCGTCTTGTAGTCATCCTTGAGCCTTTTCAAGACCTCGAAACCGTCGAGCCCGGGCATCACAATGTCGAGCAGAACCAGGTCGGGCCGGTGTTTCCTGATCAGCTTCAGGCCCTTGACCCCATCGGGCGCGGTCAGAACATTGTAATTTCCCTCGGATACCAGGATATTCCGCAGACTCTTCAGGACCGCTTCGTCGTCGTCGATAACCGCGATGGTAATCCGTTTCATTCCAGTCTCCATTTGCCTGAGCCGGTTCTGTCAAATATAAACCACAGAGAACACAGAGGATATTGAGATAGAAGGCATATTTTTCAGTACCCCCGAGTTTCTTGCCGGTCGGTCGGGGTCAGTAGGCGAAACCCAACGCGCCGCCGCCCCAGAATCCGTCTTTGCCGTCATCCAACCCCCGCCGGAGGCCGCTCCCGACCAGGCTGTAGTAGCCGGCGGTCAGGGAGAGATAGAGCCCCCGGTAGATATCGGCCTCGGCCGTCAGCTTGACGTCCAGATCGACCAGCGAGTTCTTCTTCTCCTCGAAATAATACTCGTTGTATCTGCCGTTCCCCCAGCCCAGGCCGACCGAGGGGGTGATCAGGAGATCGCCGGCCTCGATCAGGTAACCGAGGGTCGGCTTGAGGTAGATCCCCTCGGCCTGGTCGAAGTCCCAGTAAATCTCCAGGGCGGCCAGAATTTCCTCCCCGGCTTCGAGGATGAGCCCGGCCTCCTGGGTCTTAATCTCGTCGGTGTTGGGGTAGTCGTAGTAGAGGTAGATCAGGGTGGCGGAGAGGAAGTCGAAGTCGCGGGTATAGGAGAGGATATAATCGACCTCGGTGAACTTTCCCCGGTTGTCGAGGCTGTCGGTCAGGTCGAGGTTGGCCCAGATCGAGGCCTCAAAACCGTAAAGGGAGATACCGGCCTCCGGCTGGAAGACCCCCTTGGCGTTCGCCTCCAGCCCCCGCCAGACGTACTTGGAATAGAACCCGGCTTCCGCCCAGGCGGAAAGCGGCAGGCCGTTTTCTTCCGCCTCGCCGCCGCGGCCGACGGCCGCCGTCAGGAAGAGGCCGAGGATGATCAAACCGAGCGCGGTCTTTCGCATAATTACCTCCCGGTTCCGGTTAACCGGCATTTCGCCGGATCAGGCGTGAAATCCGTCGCGAAGCCGACCGGGTCCTGCGGGTTGAGGTGAAGATGACCGCGAGCGGCCGCCTCGCGTCGGGTTTCGGTTATTCCGCGTCCAGTTCCCGCCAGATCCGGGCGCGGATCTCGCGGACCTCGGGAAAAGTCTCCGAGGAAGTGATCTCGCACCGCTCCACGACTTCCGCGGGCGGGTAGAGGCCGGGATGGCTGAGGATCGCCGGGTCGGTATGCCGCCGGGCGGCCAGGTTGGTGTTGGCGTAGCGGAGATAGTTGGCGTTGGCGGCGCTGATCTCGGGTTCGAGGCAGAAGTTGATGAAAAGTTCCGCCGCCCGGCGGTTCCGGGCGCCCGCCGGGACGCAGAAATTATCCACCCAGAGATCGGCCCCCTCCCGGGGGATGATGTAAACGATCTCCGGGTGTTCGGCCGCGATCATCATCGCGTCCCCGCTGTAGCACTGGGCGGCCCAGATCTCTCCCTCCGCCAGACCGTCCTTGATCCGCTGCGGGTCGAGATAACCGGCCAGGAGCGGCTTCTGTTCGCGGAGGGCCGCCCCGGCCGCTTCCAGTTCGGCGTGGTTGATGGTGTTGATGCTGTGGCCGAGGTATTTCAGGGCCGCCCCGATAACCTCGTCCGGGTCGGAGAGCATCGCCAGGTGGCCCGAATACTCCGGGTCCCAGAGGACCGACCAGCTGACGATTTCACCCGGGATCTCCCCGCGGTTGAAGGCGATCCCGGTGGTCCCCCAGAGATAGGGGATCGAGTACCGGTTTTTCGTGTCGTAATGGAGGCCCCGGAAGCGGTCTTCCAGATGGCGGAAGTTGTCCAGCGCTTCGAGGTCGAGCGGGGCGAGGAGGTTGAGCCGGATCAGGTTTTCCACCAGGGAGTTGCTGGCGACGATCAGGTCGTACTTTTCCGGGGACTTCAGCAGGTCGGCCAGCAGGACCTTCTCATCCGGGTAGGTCTCGACGACCACCTCGATGCCGTATTCGCGCTCGAAAGCGGAGATGGTCTCCGGGGCGAGGTAATCTTCCCAGTTATAGATTAACAGCCGCTCGTCCGGCCCGGCGGCCGGCCGGCAGCCGGGCAGAGCCAAGGCTCCTCCGAGAATCAGAAGAAGACTGAATAAGACACCGGCCTGCTTTTTCACGGCGACCTCCGGTTTGGGGCTCAAGGCGTGTACTTTCCACAACAATAATAATAGGCGGCCGCGGACGGGTCAAGACATAATAATACTGTTCCCGGTCAAAGCGTAAGTGATATACTCTGCTTTTTCGGGCCGAAGATTCAGAACCGTCGGCTTTCGGAGCCGGGGAGGTGATTATGAGAAGAGCGGGCAAATTGACGGCGGTCATCCTGACCGGGGTGCTGTTGCTGACGCTGGCCGGCTGCGCGGCCGGGCCGGAATCCCGGTTTGCCGCCCGGCCGGCCGGATTCTGGGCCGGGCTCTGGCACGGGTTGATCTGTCCGATAACCTTTATCATCGGTCTCTTTACCCGGGCGGTCCGGATCTACGAGGTCAACAATACCGGGAACTGGTATGACTTCGGTTTTTTGCTCGGAGTGGCGGTCTCCTTGGGCGGGGGGCTGAAAACCGGCTGGCGGTCGAAGAGCCGATCGGAGAAGGAGTGGGACGAGATCGGGGAGAAGGTGGAGCGGAAGATCCGCCGGGGGATCGCCGACTGGCTGGCCGAGGAGGAGAAAGAGGACGACGGGGAATGGCGGGAGATCGGCCGCCGGGTCGAGGAGAAGATCAAGCGGGAACTTCGCGACTGGGCGGAGAAGTGAACCGCCCGCCGGCGCCCGATTCCCCCGCCCGGTTCTCATCCTCATTATGAACGCGGAAAACCGGAGGATGGTGATCGGCCGCAACGCGGTCAGGGAAGTTCTCCGGTCGGGGTCCCGGATCCGGCGGCTTCACCTGGCGGAAAGAGGCGGGGGGAGAGAACTCGGTGAACTGGCCGGCGAGGCCCGCGCCCGGGGGGTTAAGGTGGTCTTCAGCGACCGCGGAACCCTGGACCGGCTCGCCGGGGGCGGGCGCCACCAGGGAGCGGCGGCGGTCCTCGACGCCTTCGCTTACGCCGATCCCGGGGGGTTGTTCCGGGCGGCGAAAGAACAACGGGGCTTGCTTCTCGCCCTGGACTCGGTCCAGGACCCCCGGAACCTGGGGGCGATCATCCGCTCGGCCGAGGCCCTGGGGGCTTCCGGGGTCCTGGTTCCCCGGGACCGGCAGGCCCCGGTAACCCCGGCGGCCGAGCGGGCCGCGGCCGGGGCCACCGCCCATCTGCCGGTCGCCCGGATCGGCAACCTGGCCCGGATTCTGGAGAAGCTGAAGAAGGAGGGTTTCTGGATCGTCGGGGCCGACTCCCGGGAAGGGCGCTTGCCGGAAGAACTCGACTTGCCCCGGCCCCTGGTCCTGGTCCTTGGTTCCGAGGAGAAGGGAATCCGGCCGGTCAACCGCCGGCAGTGCGACACCCTGGTCAGGATTCCTCTCCGGGGGAAGGTTGACTCTCTCAACGTCTCCGTCGCCGCCGGGATATTGATCTACGAATTAACCAGGGCCGGGAATTCGGATCTCTGATTGAACCCGCCGCGGCCCGAAGGTCGACAGCGGAACCGATTACCGATCACTGATTACCATTCCCCATTCCCTATTCCCTATTCCCCATCCCCCATTCCCTGAAATGTTCACCGTCCTCAAACTCCTCAAGCCCTTCATCCTCCCGCCGACCCTGGTCCTGGCCGGGATGGCGGCGGCCCTGGTCCTGGCGGTCCGGAAGAGACGCCGGGGCGCGGTCCGTGTTCTGACCGTGACCCTGCTCGGGTATTACCTCCTCTCGATCGAGCCGACGGCTTATTATCTCGGCCGATCTCTCCTGAGAGCGGTGCCGGCACCGTCCGGAGAGGGAGAACCGGCGGTTATCCTGGTCTTGGCCGGAGGATTCCGGCGGGCCGGGGGAGCGCGGCCCTTCTCCGAGCTCTCCGGTCCGACCTGGCGGCGCCTCTGGCGGGGGATCGAGATCTACCGGGAGAGGGGCGGAAAGGTCCCCATTTTTTTTGCCGGGGGGAGCGGGGATCCCTTCGATCCCGAGCCGGGCCAGGCCCTCCTGGCCCGGGATTACGCCCTCGCGATGGGTATCCCCGGGGAGGATTTCTGGTTAGAGGAAGACTCCCGCAACACCTACGAAAACATCCGGGAGGCCCGGCGGATTCTCGATTGGGAATTCCCCGGGGAAGAACGCCACCGGGTGATCCTGGTCACCTCCGCCTCCCATATGCTCCGGTCGGTTCTGGTGGCGAGAAAGGCCGGGCTCGACCCGGTCCCGGCTCCGGCCGACCACGGATATAGCAGCCCGGCCGGTTCCCCGCTCGCCTTTTACCCGTCGGCCCGGCCCTTCCTGGTCTCCACCAGCTGCCTCCACGAATGGCTCGGCATCGCCTTTTACCGCCTCCAGGGACGCCTGTAGCACAGACATTCCTGTCTGTGTTGTCCAGAGCCGTCCTTTGAACAGGCAGGAATGCCTGTTCCACCCCGGCAAAGTAGCACAGACATTCCTGTCTGTGTTGTCCAGGGCCGTCCCCGGCAAAGTAGCACAGACATTCCTGTCTGTGTTGTCCAGGGCCGTCCTTGGAACAGGCAGGAATGCCTGTTCTACCCCGTCTCCCCCCGGGGCAGGAGCAGGTTCAGGACTGTGGCCGTGATCGCCCCCACGGCCAGCCCCGAACGGAGGACGGCGGAGACGGAGCCGAGGATGATCCCTCCGGCCTCCGCCCGCTCGATAACCCGGCTGAAGGCTTCCGGGGCGATGTCGATCCCCAGCCCGGCGGCCAGGGTGACGGCGAGGACGAACTGGTTACGCACGGAGAGCCCGTCGGAGGCGATGATCTTCAAACCGGCCACCGCCACCATCGCGAACATTATCGTGGTCGCGCCGCCCAGGACCGGTTTGGGCATCACGCTGATCAGGGCGGACACCCGGGGGAAAAACCCAAGCAGGACCAGGATGCCCGCCACCCCGTAGCCGATCCGCCGGGAGGCGACCCCGGTCAGGCCGATCACCCCGTTGTTCTGGGAGAAGGTGGTGTTGGGCATCGCGTTGAGGAGCCCGGCCAGAAGGCTCCCGACCCCGTCGGCCAGGATACCACCCTCCAGCCGCCGGATGAAGACCGGTCCCTCGACCGGTTCCCGGGAGACCCCGGAGCTGGCGGTGAGGTCGCCGATCGACTCGATGGTGGTGATCAGGTAACCGATCATCCAGGGAAGAAAGTAACGGAAGTCGAAGTCGATCCCGAGCCGGCAGGGCCGGGGGAGGCAGAACGCCCCGGCGGCGGCCACCGGGGCGAAGTCGACCCGGCCGAGAACGGCCGCCAGGAGATAGCCGGCGGCGATCCCCAGGGCGATCGAGACGGTGGCGAGCAGGCCCTTCCCGAAACGGTTGAGAACGATGATCACCGCCATCACGAAGAGGCCGAGCCCGAGGTTGGCCGGAGAGCCGAAATCCGGCTCGCCCGCCCCCCCGGCCAGGTTGAGCACCCCGACCCGGATCAACCCGGTCCCGATCAGCATCACCACCGAACCGGTGACCACCGGGGGGAAGAGGCGGCGGGCGAAGTGGATGAAACGGCTCAAGATCATCTCCACCGGGGCGCCGGCGACGGTCATCCCGAAGATCAGCGGCAGTCCCCCGGCCCGGCCGGCCTGGATGGCCAGGGAGACGAAGGTGAAGCTGGTCCCCTGGACGGAGAGGAGTCCGGATCCGAGCGGTCCCCACCGCCTGACCTGGATGAAGGTGGTGACCCCGGAGGTGAAGAGGGCCATCGAGACCAGGAAACCCTCGGTTGCCGGATCGACTCCCAGGGCCCGGGCGATCAGGAGCGGCGGGGTGACGATCCCGACGAACATCGCCAGGACGTGCTGGATCCCGCCGAGCAGGACCGTGACGATCCCCACCTTCGCCTCCACCCCGAAAAAAGGCCTGGTTTTCATCCCGGTGATACCATACTCAATTCCTGCTTTCCCGGCCAGGGAGTTTTCCTGCAGCACAGGCATTCCTGTCTGTGTTGTCCAGGGCCGTCCTTGGAACAGGCAGCAATGCCTGTTCTACCCCGGCAAAGTAGCACAGGCATTCCTGCCTGTGTTGTTCAGGGCTTTCCCCGGAACAGGCAGGAATGCCTGTTCTACCGGCGGGCGAAGAACCAGCCCCAGAAGAAGGTCCAGCCGGTCCCGACCACCACGTACCAGGACCAGGCCAGCAGGGTTGTCCCGGGAAAGAGGAATTTCTCGCTGAGGGTGAGGGCGACCAGGACCAGGGGACTGGTGACCATCGCCCAGATGTTCATCCGGTCGTTGCTCCCCCGGGTCAGGACCCCGAGAAGGAAGATCCCCAGCATCGCCCCGTAGGTGAAGCCGGTGACCTTGAAGCCGAGCCAGAGCTTGCCCCCGGGGATCTGTTCCAGGGCCAGGGCGGCCCCGATCAGGAGGACGCAGAAGACGCCGACGAAGACCCGGGAGGCGGCCAGGTAATGCTTTTCGGATCTCCCCGGGCGGATGAAGGGCCGGTAGATATCCATCACCGCCGAGGAGGCCAGGGCGTTGATCGAGGAGTCGAGGCTGGACATCGCGGCGGCGAAGATCGAGGCGATCAGCAGCCCCCGGACCCCGGGGGGGAGCACGGTCATGATGTAGTGGGGGAAGATCAGGTCGGGGTCGGCGGCGGCGGGCACGGTGGGCCCGACCACCTCGTAGAGGGCCCAGAGCCCGGTCCCGATCAGGAGGTAGGTGATCACGATCGGGAAGTCGATGATCCCGGTCAGGATCAGGGACCACCGGCCCTGCTTGAGGTTGCGGCAGGTCAGCATCCGTTGGGTCATCGCCTGGTCGGTGCCGAGAGCGGCGAAGGTCTGGACACAGCCGTTAAGGAAGGCGATGAGAAATACCGCCGGCGCGGTCAGGGAGAGGCCGAAGTCGAAGACCCGGAACTTCTCCGCCGGCACCAGTTCCCTCAAGCCCGTCCAGCCCCCGGGGACGGCGTCGAGGATGAAGTAGATCGCCAGCCAGGCCCCGCCCATAAAGATGAAGAACTGGAAGAAGTCGGTCCAGATCACCGCCTTGATCCCCCCGATCAGGGTGTAAAGGAGCGCCACCGCCGCCACGAAGGCGATGATCGCCCCCAGGGGGTACCCGCTGACCACGCTCAGGACCAGGGAGATGAGGAGGAGCCGGACCCCGGCGGCCAGGAGCTGGCTGAAGAAGAAGAAGATCACCGCCGTCCGCCGGGACTTCTCCCCGAAGCGCTGACTCAAGAACTGGTAGATTGAGGTTACCCGCCCGCGGTAGAAAGCCGGGAGGAGCAAAAACGCGATCAGGATTCGCCCGAGCAGCGAGCCGATGGCGAATTGGAGATAGGTGTAGTTGCCCCGGTAGGCGTCGCCGGGGGTCCCGATGAAGGTGACCGCGGAGACCTCGGTGGCCAGGATCGAGAAGGTGACCGCCCACCAGGGCATCGCCCGCCCGCCGAGGAAAAAATCATCGGTGGACTTTTCCTTTCTCCCGGCCAGAAGACCGATCGAGGCGATAGCCGCGAAGTAAATGATCAGAACCAGGTAATCGAGGGGGGCGAAGGTCATCGGGGCGGATCATTGCCCGGCCGGGGTCGGAGCGGTCTCAATGATGAATATGGTTTCGTCCTCCCCCGCCAGTCCGAGTTTCTCCCGGGCCAGCATCTCCAGGCGGTTCGGGTCGCTGTGGATCTCTTCGATTTCGCGGGCCAGGGAAGCGACCCGGGCTTCCAGTTCCCGGATCCGGGTCTGGTAAGCCGCCTGCTTCCGCCGCAGGAGCTGGAGCTCGCCGAACTTGCGGTAGGAGTGATAACCGAAGGCGGCAATCAGCGCGGTCAGTATGATCAACCAGACAATTTTTACCAGCAACTTCAAGGAGAGGCCTTTTCTCTACCGGTTCAAACGGGGATTCTCTTCCCGCCGGGGAACTTTTGTAATATAGTGTATATTCGGAAGCGGCAAAACAATAATTTCCCGGGTGGTGATTATGAGCGCAGGGCAAGAAAGGCTGAACAGGGAAGACCTGGTCGGGTATTTCCGGGAAGCGGTTGTCCCCCCGGAACGGAACCGGATCGGCGTGGAATACGAACTCTTCTGCCTGGATCGGGCGAGCCGGGAGCGCCTTTCCTTTGAGGGGATCCCCGGGATAGAATGGCTGCTCTCCGGTCTGCTCGACCGGAGCGGGGGGGAGGCGGTGGAGGAGGGGGGGCGGCTGGTCGGGATCGACCGCCCCGACTGGTCCGTGAGCATCGAGCCGGGGGGGCAGATCGAAGCCTCCTTCTCACCCTGCCGGACGGTGACCGAATTCGCCGGGAAGCTGGAGGAATACCTTGCCGGGCTGAAGGCGGCCGGCGGGGAGAAGGTGATCTTCATCGCCTCCGGGGTCGATCCGGCCACCCCTTTCGAGCGGGCGCCCTGGGTGCCCAAGCGCCGCTACCGGATTATGCGCCGCTACTGGGAAGGCCGGCCGGGCCTGAGCCTCCATATGATGGCCCAGACGGCGGCGGTCCAGGTCAGCCTCGACTACAACTCCGAATCCGACGCCGTCGCCAAGCTCAACACCGCCCTCAACCTCTCCTGCCTTCTCGGCGGGATGCTGGCCAACTCACCGGTCTACCAGGGGGTCTATCGCCACGCCGGCAGTTTCCGCCAGAAGATCTGGTGCCGGACCGACCGGGAGCGCTCCGGCGTCCCGGCCTCCTGCACCCGCCGGATCGCGTCGTTCGCCGACTACGTCGATTACGCCCTGGAGGTCCCGATGATCTTCGTCCGGAGGGACGGCCGCCTGGAGGAGCCGGGAGAGCGGTTCACCTTCCGGGATTTTCTCGAGCGCGGCTGGCAAGGGGAGTTCCCCGGCCTCGACGACTGGCGTCTCCACCTCAACACCATCTTCTCCCTGGTCCGGTTCAACAACACCGCCTGCGAGGTCCGGCTCTTCGACAGCAACCGCCCCGAACTGGTGACCGCGATCGCCGGACTGGTCAGCGGGGTCTTTTATTCCGGCCGCGAGTTCACCCCCCTGGCCGCCCCGGCCGAGCTGCTGGAGGTTGCCCGGGAGAACCTGGAAGGGAGGGAGGCCGACTTTCTCCGGCCCCTCGAGCTGTTGGTCGGGGCGAACGAGACGCCCGGGGACCGGGCTCTCCGGGCCTTCAGGTCCGCCGGCCTCGACGGGCTGCTTGAGAGCCTAAGAATCTGATGGCCTCTCTTTCGCACCGGGAGGAGTTGACCCGGTTCGACTCGACCAGCAGGCCGGGTGAGGTGACGTTGACCTCGGAGAGAAAGCCGCCGATCAGGTCGAGGGCGGCGAGACAGATCCCTTCCCGCCGGCAGAATTTTCCGACCCGGAAGCAGATCTCCCGCTCCCGCCCGGTCAGTTCGTGGGGTTCCCCCCGGGCGCCGAAGTCGAAGTTGGCCTTGAACGATCCCGCCGCCGGGATCTTCTTCATCACCGAGAGGATCTTGTCCTCGAGGAGGAAGACCCGGGTCTCGCCTTTCCTCACCGCCTCCAGGTAAGGCTGGACCATCACCGTGCGGGTTCCCCCTCGCGTGGAGGCGGCGACGATCTCGTCGAATTTATCATCCCCCTCGTCGAGGAGATGGACTCCCTTGCCGCTGCAGGAGAAGAGCGGCTTGAGGACGCCGGCTCCGCCCTGCGAGCGGACAAAATCCCGGATCCGCCCCGGGGAGGCCGTGACCAGCGTATCGGCGACGTACTCCGGGAAGAGGAGGATCGAGAGTTTCTCGTTGCGGCGGAGCAGCGCGCCCGGGTTGTTGACCACCAGCGGCCGGCGAAGCCCGTCGAGAAGGAGGAGGAGGGAGAGATAGGTCTCGTCGAAGGGCGGGTCCTTGCGGATCATCACCAGGTCGAACGACTCCAGGTCGAGGTCCTCCGTCTCCCCCGGTTCTTCCCGGATCCCGGGGGTGATCGGATGTTCGTGCCTCCTGGCCCGGGCGCCGGGGCCGCGGTTATCCCGGTAGAGATCGAAGTCGGGGGCGGAGTGGACCTCCCATCCCTGCCGGAGGGCCTCGTTCATCAGCAGGACCGAGGTATCGGCCTCGATCCGCAGCCGATCAAACGGGTCGAGGATCCACAGCGATTTCAGTCCGGATTTCATAAGGGCAGCCAGTTTAATACTGTCCTGTCTGTCGGAAAAGCGGAAAAATGAACCGGGTGAAGCAATTTCGCTTCGGGTAAATAACCGGGGATATCCGGAACAGGGAAAGAGGACCGCCGGCGGTCGGGTGGGAATCCGACCGGTTAAAAGTAGGCATTCTGTTTCTTGTTCGAAAGCCGCCGGCCCCGGTCAAATGGCCCCGCGAATAAATCAATCCGGTAATCCGCCCGGTGCGCTTCACCCGGTCCGCGGCCGGAGCGGAGTCGGAGTTGCCGCGGATCTGTTATATCTCGGAGTCGGTCAGCGCCCGGGAGAAGACGTTCACCTCGTCGAAAAATCACCTTCCCACCAGCCCCTCCCAGTTCGCCCATACTATCGAGCCGGGGATCGGCGTAGCTGTCGGAGTCGGCAGGGGCGTACGGGAAGCGGTGGGTTAGGGGGAGCTCCCGGGGGCAGGCGTGGGAGAAGCCGGCAGCATAGTCTGAATGGCGTTGAACCAGTTTTCCGCCAGAACCTGATAACCGTCGCTGTTGGGGTGGACATCGTCAAACATCAGGGACTGTTTGGCTTCGCCCGTATCCGGGTCATACAGATCTTCCCAATTTTCGCCCGTCCAGAGATCATAACCTTCAAGGTTGCTCAAGAGGCTGTTGTTGTAAAATCCCACCGCCAGAGTCCCCCAGCCGTCTTCGACGAGATTGGGGATGAACGCCGAGAGAATGACCCGGGGCGACGATCCGTCGGGGTTGGTATGCGACTTGACTAAATTCACGCAGGACTGGACTTCCCAGGTGGTCTCCTCTATGACCTGGAAAATATTTCCGATAGTGGCCCCGGCCAGATCATTCCCCCCGATCATCAGCAGGACATAATCCGGATCTTCGTCCAGAGCCCCGGGTTGGAGGAGATCGTTCACGACATCCTCGGCCCGGTATCCGTTCACGCCCTGGTTGTGGACAGCGAAACCGCCCTCGCCGTAACCCGCCTCCAAAAGAACCGACAATCGAGCCGGATAAGTCAGGTGAGGATTCCCGTTGTCGGCATAGGGAGCGCCGTGGGTGACGCTGTCCCCGAGGCAGACTATGATTACCTGCTCCGGAGTTTCGGTAGGGGTCAACACAGGAGAGACTGTCGGCAATGGCGTGGTGGCCGGCGGTGCGGTGGGAGACGGCAGGGGAGTGCCGTTGGGGGCGGCCACCGCCAGGTCGCAGAGTTCCCGGTCGTGGTAGAGCGAGCCGTCGGCGGCGATGTAATAGTACGTCCACTCATCCAGC